>Ga0247727_10002328_pt1 | contig 43692 bp, 9 predicted proteins | sample WisWelCaveWW1625_FD_202498 | JGI IMG/M metagenome (GOLD analysis project Ga0247727, IMG submission 202498) | Biofilm microbial communities from Wishing Well Cave, Virginia, United States - WW16-25 | ecosystem: Environmental > Aquatic > Deep subsurface > Groundwater > Cave microbial mat | place...
AGAAAATATTACAGAAAATTTGCAGGAAATTTTAAGGCTTTTACTTCGAAGATCTTCTGAGAGCAATAATGAGCGCGCCTAGAATGAATGTGAGATACGCCAGCCCATTTTGCGGCAATTCGGGGACCACAGGACCAACCGTCAACTGACGATTTAAGACATATCCCGGCGAAACTTCAAATACAAAACTCCCCTGCGGCTCAAGCTCTCCGTCATAAACAGATACCTCTTCATCTTCATGAAACACATAGAAACGCCTTTCAACGGGGTCGATGTCCATATCACTTACATCGTCGATAGGAATCGAGTATGTCACGGTTTGATCCGGTATCGACATTTCAAATGAGGTGTCAAAATAACCCAAACGCTTGCCGTCCGGCCCCAAATAGTTAAGATAAACTCTAGTGTTTGAAGGATCCTGAGCGTTCCGAAGATAGGCCACATGATAAATCTCTTCGACGTCTTCTTCATCAAATGTGATTAGAGTAGGTTCATAATCTTCTTCCACTGGTATCGGTACAGGCAATTTAACGAGTACCGCCTCGCCTCCCAATTCTCCAACAAGAACAGCCAAGTTATCACCAAAAGTTGCTCTTAGAGCAGTCATGTTAATTCCAGCAGGATAGTGAACCCCAGGCAGATAGATTCGCGGTATCACCTCAGGCACGGGCACCTCCACTTGCACATCTACATCCACATAACCGGCAACCTCGCCTACACCCGTGGGAGTAAGCTTTGCAAAAACAATTCTATATTTTTCGTCTATTCTGTTTATTACAGCTATTCGGTTTGTTCCAGACGGTAAACCGGGGATATCAGGACTAGGGGTTCCGGTGGTGATATTGTAGTAAACTAATGATCCGTCGTCATACACCAATGCGTATGACCCATCTCTAAGATCAGTAAGGCTCTTCGCACCAGATTTCCCCGTAATACGCTCAATCTTTTGCGAAATATTTCCACCTTCAAGAATAACCATTGTAATCTTGTCAAATTCAGTTACGTTCGAGGCGTTCTCAATGGAAGCAGCTTGGACAGCCGCAAATCCGTTTTGAGAAGAAAAAGCCGACACGATTAACATTATTAATAAAACGCCACACCATTTCGTCATCTTGGCTTTTATGCAAATTGGTTTCACGGTGACCTCTCCATACACCTACTAGAACAATACCTGACACTAATCATCTTTACAATGCTGGGTGCCTCCCCTTCCGAAAAAAAGGCACGAAATCAAGCCGTGAATATTGGTTTTTTAAATCAATTGGATTTGTCTATGCAACTATGATTAAATAGGTTCCGTTTTTTCAAAGAGCAATGAAATGGAACTGAGAATACTTAAGCAAGCAGGGTTTGAGGAAGTGGTTTTGGGTTTTGATCCGGAGTCCGGACTGAGGGCGATTATTGCCATTCACAGCACGAAGCTCGGCCCTGCCCTGGGCGGGATACGGATGCTTCCCTACGCCGACGAAGAAGCCGCACTCAAAGATGTCCTGCTTCTTGCCAGGGCTATGAGTTACAAAGCCGCAGCCGCGCATTTGAAACTTGGGGGCGGCAAGGCGGTCATTATCGGGGATCCTGTGATTCGAAAGACGGTTCCCCTTTTACGGGCAATGGGGCAATTCGTCAATCAGCTTCAAGGACGTTATATCGCAGCCAAGGACGCAGGAATTACCACCGACGACCTCGTTGAAATTTCGAAAGTGACAAAATATGTCACGGGCCTTCCGAAATCAATGAATGGAAGCGGCGATCCTTCCCCCTGGACCGCCATCGGAATCCTCGAAGGCATCCGCGCCTGCGTTGAAGAGCAAATGGGCCGAATCCGCCTTCAGGGATTAACCGCTGCGATTCAAGGTGTTGGCCACGTGGGATTTTCACTGGCTGAATTGCTGCATGAAAAAAAAGTAAGGCTGATTATTTCAGATACGAATGTCGAACTCCTTCAACGTGCGCAAAAAAATTTCAATGCTGAAGTGGTTGCCCCCGACGAAATTTACTCGGTCAAAGCGGACATTTTTTCGCCCTGTGCTCTGGGCGGGATTATCAATGATGAGACTACGCCCAAGCTTCAATGTTCCATTATTGCGGGCGGCGCCAACAACCAGCTTGCCGACGAAACAAAACATGACGAGGCGCTTCTGAAACGCGGAATTCTTTACGCTCCCGACTACATCATCAACGCAGGCGGATTAATCAATATTTACTCACGGGACATTCTCAAAGAAAAAGATTCCCTTCCCCGCATTCAAAAAATTCATGATAATTTAGTGGGTATTTTTCACGTCGCCCGCGAGAAAAAAATCGGCCCTGCACAGGCCGCAAATCAAATGACAGAAACCTTCCTCGACTCAGAACCTAAAGACCGTTAAAGCTCATGTTTGCCTCACGAACAAATTGGAAACGGGATACGAACCCCTTAAGTCTGCTTAAGAAAAAGCTGGAAGATCAGGGAGTGCCGGTGCTTGATCTCACCGAATCGAACCCGACGCACTGCGAGTTTGCTTATTTGAACGGAATGCTTTTGCGCGCGTTTGCGGATCCGCGAAACTTCAGCTACGAGCCGTCCCCGCACGGGCTTGAGGGAACAAGGCAAGCTATTTCATCTTATTACCAGGAAAAAGGGATCCGGGTGTCTCCCAAACAGATTTTCCTGACCGCGAGTACAAGCGAAGCTTATTCCTTTATATTCCGTCTTCTTTGCAACCCCGGGGATCATGTCTTGGTGCCCCGCCCGAGTTATCCGCTTTTTGATTTTCTAGGGGATATCAATGACGTCATTTTAGATCCTTACCGGCTTAGCTATGAAGGAACCTGGAAAATCGACGCCCTCTTACTTCAAAAAACCGTGGGGCCGGAAACAAAAGCCATCCTTTTTGTGAATCCCAACAATCCGACGAGCTCTTTTGTGAAGCAAGACGAACTTGCGTCGATCCTACCTATCGCCAAAGAAAAGGATCTTGCCTTTATTGCGGATGAGGTTTTTTCAAACTTCGCTTTATCGCCTGCGAGGCAAAGAGTCAAAAGCTTTGCCGAGATTCCAGAAGTGTTAACCTTCACACTGGAAGGCATTTCAAAAACCCTGGGGCTTCCCCAAATGAAACTGGCGTGGATTGTGCTAAACGGTCCCCCGGCTCTTGTGAAGGAAGCCACAGCACGGCTTGAGATCATTTGCGACACTTATCTATCGGTGAGCACACCTGTCCAGTATGCCCTTCCTATTTGGCTTGCGGAGCAGAAAGAAATTCATAAAGAGATTTCAGGCCGGCTGATAAAAAATCTCAACCTTCTAAAAAAAACCCTTGAAGCCTTTCCGATGGTGACACTTTTAGAACCGGAAGCCGGCTGGTATGCCGTGCTGCGTATTCCCCGCGTTCAAAGCGAGGAGGCCTGGTGCCTTGAGATTCTCGCGAAGGACCATATCTTGGTTCATCCCGGCTTTTTCTTTGATTTTGAGGAAGAGGCTTATCTTGTGGTGAGTCTTTTACCGCCAGCCGCAGTTTTTCAGGAAGGGCTCCAGCGGCTTCTTACCCGCATCAAAATGAAGTAAGTGTTTTTAAATGCGTCCGGTTTCGACGATAAGGCCTTGGGCTTTATGGGTGGGATTGGCTAATTTATCATCGTATTTTTCGTGGATCAAAACGCCGTTCTTGTAGGTTTGGGCGTAGAAATAATCTTTAAGTTCATCATGCTGCCATTCGGATTGCGTCTTTAAAACTTCATTCTTCAGGATACTGCCATTTTTATCCCATTCCATCCGGTGTTCGCTCATCCAGGAAGATCCCTTTTCGCTATCCCCTTCCTGATAATGCTGTTTATTCACGGTTGTTTTCGCTACCCCGCCCGGGTAAAAGGACGAGCAGGACCACCCATAAGGAATCTCATCGCATTTTTCCTTTTCATACACGTCTTTTTCAGTCTTTTCGGCCTTAATGACCCTCACCGGAGGAGGCTCTTTTTTCGGTTCAACTTTCGGTTCAGCCCCTTTCACGGGCACTTCTTTCAACGGTTCAGACTCTTTAGCAGGGCTAATTCCACCCGTGTTCCCTAGAAATCTTTCGGAGGTCTCGTAGAAGGTTTTCATTTCAGTCGATTCCTCGGGTATTGCTGTCTCCTGCGACGTGTCCCTCAACTTAGCCGCTTCAGTCGGCGTACTCAAAGCTGCCGGCGGATTTGCTGGTTCGGCGCGTCCAATCGTCCAGCGTTCAAAAACCAGGCTATGAATAGCAAAAAAACCAATGCCTAATACCCGGAGATTGTTTGGTTTTTGAATCGCCTGAGATAGTTTATCGGCGGTTGAAGTATAGGCAAAGGTCAGGGCTTGAATCGAGGTATCAAAAGAAATGGGGTTCGCCTGCCCAGCAACGCCTACACTCTGCCGTCCTAAGAGCAGGAAAAGGATAAGCGCCCCTGCTGAAACGATTAACGTCTTACTTGTCCCACCTGACTTCTTTTGAGTATTCATATGCTAGTCAAAACATAGCATACGATATCAAATTGTCAAATTTTAACTTAAAATATAGCGTTAACTAACATTTTAACAAAACTTTATCAAATCTGATAAAAACTAGGGGTGTAAACTGCTATAACCTACTTTGAATGCTTGAGATAGATCGATTTAAAAGAGGCTTGTAAACGCCGTCAGAGAGGCTTGAATATTGTCGCCCACTAATCCAAGGGAAACGTAATGGACAAGCAAAAGGAGAATGATGATCCCCAAACCGAGCAATTTCTTCCACAGTCTGTGCCGAAAGACAAAGAAACCTACCAGCCCTCCTGCCAGAGTCCAGTACAGCAGAAAGAAAATAGGCAACTGAATGCCCGTTAACGCTAAGGCAGCGCCTAACATGGCGGGTGCGGCAATAAGAAAATAGATTACGGATTGAAAGCCGTATGCTTCGGGAATGCCGTACAGCGACAGTGCCAAAGTCACGCAAGCAATCGTCAGCCCCCCCAACGCACCCTTAAGCCATCCCATTCTTATCTCCCTCTCAACATCTGTACGAGAATCATTGGTAATAAAACTTTACCATATCTTTCGCACACCGTTTGAGACGTGTTAACTGACACTCTTTGATTTCGGCGCACTCCCAAATCAACTTTAGTTTAAATTTGGACGAAGCTATTAGGCATGAAATCGCTCATTAAAAACCCTTGGCCGTGGGGAATCTTCGGTTTGGCCTTAGTCCTACGCATCCTTCACTGGATTTCTGTTCAGCAGACACTCCCGCAAATGCCGCTGCTCGGTGATGCTGAAGTTTTTGATCAGTACGCCTGGAAGATCGCGGCGGGGGCGGTCCGTGAACAAGTGGTTGGAATTCATCTGCTGCCGGTCTATCTGGCTTTTTTAAGCGCACTCTACAAAGTCGCAGGCCACGTACCGGCACTGGCCGTGTGGACACAAATGCTTTTGGGCAGCCTGACCTGTGTCCTTTGCTATAAGTTAGGGTGTCTTTTGTGGAATCAAAAGGCGGGTTTGATCGCCGGAATCATTGCGGCGTGTCACGGTCTTTTTATCTTTTTTGATGCGCTGCTTTTACGTTCGTCACTGATTAATTTTCTCGAGGTGCTTCTTTTTTACTTCCTTCTGTCATATTTAAGGAGGCCAAAACTTCGGGCGGTTGCGTTTGCAGGTATTTGTCTTGGGACGCTTGTCCTTTTAAGAACGAGTTTTTGGTTTACCGTTCCGGGCGTTATTATGTGGATTCTTATTTCGCCCCCTCACCTTTATCCTCTCCCCCTGCAGGGGGAGAGGCAGGGTGAGGGGGCAAGAATTTTAGCCGTTTTTCGTAACCGGAGAACATCTGTTATCGCAATTGGAGTCTTCTGCCTAAGCCTCATCCTCACTTACCAAGGCTGGCTATTCTGGTTTGACCGGGCCATACCCAAGCGGGATTTTCTTCTCACCGAAACAGGACTTCAATTTTACCTGGGCAACAATCCTACCGCCAGCGGCACTTACGTACCTCAAAAAGAATTCCCCCCAACCATTTACGGGCAAAGCGTCATCGCACGAAACTATGTTGGGGCGGAGATTTTAGTTCGCAGTCACGAGCAGCAATCCTTATCCCAACCAGCGGTGTCAGACACCGTGTCTGACACCGCTGCTGTAAAGCACGTTCAGAGGGAAAGCAAGGTTCTTGTATCACTTGAGGAATTTGATCAATATTGGTTTAAAAGAGGAAAAGATTTTATCCTGCAGAATCCGGGCCGGTGGCTCGCACTTGAATTTAAAAAACTCTTCCTCATCTTCAATGCATATGAAATTCCGGGGAGTCTGGATTACGATGTCTTGAGACGTCGAAGCGCGGTGGTTTCACTGCCGCTTTTTTCTTTCGGGCTGATTGCACCGCTGGGCTTGCTTGGGATTTTTTTGACGCGCGACCGGTGGGATGCTGGAGCTTCGCTTTTGCTGATCTTTTCGGGCCTCTACCTTTTGACTCTTTTAATCACTTACGTTCAAATGGACTTAAGGCTTCCCTTGCAATTGCCGCTTATCCTATTTGCTGCGTTTGCGCTTATAAAAATCCCCGAGCTTTTTGCCTCGGGCCAAAGACGCCAACTCATTCTTGCGGTGTTCCTTTTTTTATTTTTTTGGGGTGTCGTCAATTCCCCCAACCATCTCCCCCGAGCTCAATTCCAGAAAAATGCGGAAGCTTTACTTATGCGGATATAAAAATCTTCTCCCCTCGCCAGGGAAACACCAGCGGTGTCAGACACGTATCTGACACGGTTGATTTTTAGTTAATATTTAATTGACTAATACAGAATATATATATTAACATACTTCACATGGGACGTCCGAGACGCATTCAATTTGAAGGAGCTTTTTATCATATCTACAATCGCGGGGTAGACAAAGCTAAAATTGTTTGGGATGAACGCGACCGCAGAACCTTCCTGCAACTCGTTTCCAACACGGTTATAAACTTCCGCTTACGCCTATTCGCTTATTGCCTAATGACCAACCATTATCATTTATTTTTTCAAATTCAAGAACGCAATCTTGACCGTGCTATTCAATATTTGCAAGGACAGTATGGCCGCTATATTCATGAGCGCCATGAGCGTGTAGGGCCGCTATTTCAGGGCCGATATCAAAGCAGGTTAGTCGAAACAGATCCGTATAGTCTGGTCCTGGTTCGTTATATTCATCAAAATCCTGTTGAAGCCGGAATGGTACAAAGAGTCGATGACTACCCCTGGTCAAGCTATCCTTGCTACACCGGATTATTCCCTAAATGGAAATGGCTTGAAACAGAATGGATTCTCTCCCAATTTGATGAAGACACGGCGATCGCTGAAGGAATGTTTAGGAAATTTCACCAAGAATGTGCATCGGAAGAGATGCAACAAGAACTCAAGTGCCAAAAACACATTTTGGGCAGTGCCCAATTTGCTGAGGCCATCGGTGTCAGACACGGTGTCTGACACCGATGGTTAGTTGCTTAGATTTTTCCTTGCCGGAACATTTCCCAAATCTTCCGGCGTTTCCCGGTGATGGCGAGATAACTAAAGCGATTGGCTTCTTCCAGCCACTCCAATTTATGTTTTGGGGATAGGCAGCTGTATTCCCGAATCGCCTCAAGTGTATGAAAGTGACCAAATCCCTTTTTCTTCATAAATAGGCTTTCATTTTTTTGACCTGCTTTAGCGCTACAATATCCGATAAATCTTGCTGGCGGCCGGCGTCGCGTTTCATTCGAATGAGGTCGTCGATGCTGACAAGACTGAGCATTAAACCGCTTACTTTAATTTTTACCTGACGAGGTGCCGCTTTGTCAAACGTGACTGAAGTCCCTACCAGGATATCAATCTCTTCGTAAGGAATATCAGGACGGTAAAGGTTAAAAGCCAGCATTCCTTTTTCTTTTTTCCATTTCGGCCAATTAGCGGGTTTTAAGAATTCGGCTAACGTGACCGGTACCTTAGGGCGATAATGCAGTTTTTTTAAAGCACCCTCAAGCTTTTTAAGATTGCCATCCGAGGTGTCAATGAGGATATCTAAATCTTTCGTAAAACGAGGAATTCCATGAAGGTTAACAGCCATTCCGCCGGCAATAATGTAGCGAACCTTCCATTTTTTAAACTCTTTAAAGACAGCTTCGTAATACATGTCAGGAAGTATACTGAATCATTCTCAAAACCGTCAATCCTTTATGATGTCAAATTACGCCGCGCGGGCGAGGGCGAGATCGCGGGCAAGGATCGCCTGCATGGAATCCATGAACGCAGTCATCGGTGCTACACGGCCCGGCTCAAGGGCCTTGAATTCAGGCGCGTTTGTCTGCAGGTAGGTTTTAATCTGGTCCGCACCGATCATCGCAAGAATCACTGCCAGTTTCCACTGGAGCAGTGGATCATATTGGCGGTCGGTTTCAAATGCCGTCATAAGACCTGGCTTTTCTTTCATCACTTGCTCACTGCGTTGGATCAAGGCCGAATCGGTGGTCCGCAGTACGGCCGTAACATGTCCTTTGTACATCTTAGCTAACTCTTCCGTCCTAGTATCAGCAAAGGCCTCAACGTCTTTAACAAATTCCACAATGCCGGCAGGATACTGACCCTCGAGTTTACTCCACTCATCTTTGAGACTGTTAGAAACAAACACTTTAATGGGCGCATTCAAATCCACCACATCCACCACTTTGCCCACCAGGCGTGCTGCAGGCAAGGCGGCTTGATTGCTGCTGACTCTATCCACAAGTGTTGACCACTCTCCCGCACTGATAAGTCTTTCAACCGATGCAAAATCCTCATCCGTCACAAGCGAAATCCAAAGCTTGAGATTTGCAATCGCCGCCTGATATTTATCTCCATATTGCCCCATTTCTTTGATCGTTGCGCGATAAGCCAGAATTTCATGAACAATATCCCTGATCGTGGAATCCGGAATGGCTTGCTTAACGAACGCGTCCCGGTAAATGTGCTCCATTTCATGCGCCATCATAATTCGAAGCTCTTCGATATCTTTGTCACCGCCCGCAGCAATGGTTTGAAGCAGGCGTGCCACATTGAATCCAATCTCCGGAACATCCCCTTTCAGATTCGAATAAGCCAATTGTCCCTTTTCAAGAAGAGGATCCCGCGGATTAAATTTCAATCCGGTCGTAATCAAGATGACATCAAGTTCGTCGACTGTGAAGGCACGGTAAAACAGGTTTTGGATCTCGGCCAAATGGGTGTCATTTAATCCTGCGGCAACAAAATCCGGACGTGAAGACAGCACCCATTTATCCAGAGAAAGATCCGGCTCAAGATATTCCCCATTGATCCGAGGAGCTGCGGTCGGTGTCGGCGCAAACCGAATTTCCGCCCGCGTGGCAGGAACAAGCGCTGGAGCTATCCGTATTTCGGATCGCACAGCGGTGGGGTCTAAAGCAATGGCATAACTGACGCGGCCGGCCCAATCGGTAATCGGCTTACCTTGATACACCTTCTCGCCAATAACATCTTCGCTTAAGAGATTAGAATCAGCCTCTGTCACCCCTCGAATGACCCGAACTTTTTGACTCTTGAAATGTGCAAGCGCCTTTTTCGTAACATCCTCCGTAAGCCCTTGTCCCTGTTTTACAGGATGAGTAACTGCATCGAGCACAAAAATATCTTCATCCTGCAACGGAATTTTTCCAAATTCAGGATGAATCGATGCTTCACCTGCTGCAATTTCATGCCGCGTCTTTAACTTAGGATCTTTCAGCCAGGCTGTTTTTTCCAAACCGTCTTTCGAAGCAAAGTTTAATTTGCTAATCACAGCTTCACGCTTATCCGGACCTTTTTCAACCAACAAAAAGACATACGGCTTGGCGGCTTGCGACAAGATTTCATATTCCCGACCAAGCTGGCCCTCGGCAAGCTGTTGTGCCTCACGCTTCACATCCACGCTTGTAATATCCTTCCCCGTTGCTCGTGCTTCTTCAACCCGATCCGCAATCATTGTCTCTAACATTGCGTTATACTGTTTCCCGCGAGGATGAAAGTAGGTATTCATTTGATCCTGAGTTTCAATCGCTCTAACCGTAAGATCTTTAATCGTTCCAATTTCAGCGCCCAAATCACCGGTTAAGGGTGTAAAAACAATTCTCATCCACGGAGCCGGCGCTTTCGGATCTTTGACTTGGAGCTTCGCCTCTGTTAACTGATCCACCATATCAATGACAAATGGAATTTTCTGTTCTCTTAATTCATGCGCACGTTTCCAGGTTTGTGTCAAACCGCCTAAAAATGCCCGAGGATCCTCCAACCGCTCGCTGAAAGGTTCAACAACTTCCTTACCGTCTTTACGATACCGGATAATCTGCCGCGCACCCTGCTGATCCGCTGGCGGAGCCTCAAGATCCAAGGTTTCCGTGCGGCTTCCATTATGAGCAATAATCCCCGAGATACCTTTTTTCTCGCGCACATTCGGCATTCCGTCATCAAACGAAGACGGCAGCGGATCATCGCCGGGATGAAAGTGAGTCATATTCGCTAATTCATTCCCGATAGATTCGACACGGTGTTCTGTGGCGCCCTGGAAGGATAGATAAATCGGCCCGTCTTTTTCAAGCTGGGAATACTGTTTTTCAAACGAAAGTGTTTCAAGCTCCTGGTCAAGCTCAAGAGGAATGGCTTTCATATCTGTCAGAGCCAGAACAAGGAATAATTTTCCATCTCTGCGCGCCCTAAATACGGCATTCGCAATCTTTTTAGCAAGCGCACTTCTTTCGTCAGAGGTATCTGCTTGAATTTTAAATGTCTCTTCACCTGTTTCAGTTCGAACTTGCAACACCTTCTTAAGATACTCATCCGCCCTCGGATAAAGCGGCTTACCCTCCTTATCTTTCTTGAAAGCATCTTCACTCATTGCGGCAAGCGCAAAACTCTTTAACCGGTAAATATAATCCCCCTCATGCTTCGGATCTTCCTGGATGAATTTAGCAATCTCGGCACGATCCTCATCCGAACCATAGTGGAAAATTGATTTCATCACCTTGGTCCGCATAATATCCTGGGCTTCATAAAATTCTCCTGTGGCCACCGCGTCCTTGGGGAACAGATGGGAAACGCGGAACAAGAGTTCTCGTAATCGGCCGTTCGCCACATAGCGGCTTCTCAAAGCTCCTTGTTTATCCGCATCGCGGTAATTTTTCTCGATCTCATCCGCAGCCTTGAGAGTCTCCTCTTTAAACCGGTCGTAGAGAGGCTTCACGGCATCGCGCAATAACTTGCCAAACTGGTCATTGGCATGACGTGCCTGGCGCTCGAGCAATTGATTGGCCGCCCGCCACGGTTTAGAAAGCCTCCACATCAAACTTTTCCGGATTTCCGCGCGCACACCGGCTTTCTTAAGAATATAGTCCCGTTTAGCCTTATCTTTGAGAATTTTTTCGACTTCCTGCGGAGGGAGGAATGGCTCGACAAGCCGCAACGTTTCATCCCATTGATCCGGCGTCAAATCGCTCTGAGATAACAAACGTGTGACTTCAGGCTCCACAAAACGGAATTGTTCCCGCAGACTGGAACTCACCTCTTCAATTTGGCGCTTCTTAACTTCAGGCGGCACAAGACTGGCATCATAGGACATGACTTCACGGTCACTGTAGACACTCAAGATATAAGACATCTCGCGTTCCCATTTTGCCTTCATGGCCTGGACTTCGGCTTGAGCTTTGGCTAATCCGTGTGCACCGTCCGAAGCCTTCCGAATAATACGTCTCAAGTCACGATAAATCGTATCGCCAATCGTGCCGCTTGCACTAGGCCCTTCTTTTCGCCGAGCTTCATCGCTATCCCGTTTCTTGCGCTTCAAAATCTCCCACGCACGGCCCGCTTGGCCATTCATGAGGGCTTCCTGAATATCGTAGTAATAGCGGAAGTTGGTATTTGTCTTAAAGTAATCGTCATAGAGCTTCCAAGGTTCCGGCTCTCCACGGAGCTGCCGCACAAGCGGATCTTGTTCGTACCCCTGCGCGTGGGCCTGTTCGTAGAAATAGGCTTTATCCCGATAAATGTGCTGGCCTCGCAAGATAGCCAGCGTTCTCATCACATCGGCCAAGGCATGAACTTTATCATAAGACAATCCCTTGAAATAGGACGTCGCAACATATTCGGCAATCTTATCGCGTGAAACTTGGTTGATATGGTCGCCTCCGGCCGGAGTTCCGTCATTCAAGGTGCCAAGGCGTAAATTATCCCGAACGATCTTTCCATATTCTTCAATCTGGTCAGCCAGTTTAAGGCGACGCTTATATTCTTCTTCGCTAATGCGGCGTTTTTCTTCATAAGCCCGCGTGCGGATCCGCTGCGCACGAAGTTCAGAAGCATTGATTTCACGGCTAAATCCAAAGGGATGACGAGCCCCCTTGTCGAATTCACTCTGGCCGTGCTCCGATCCTTCGTGTAAGAGATAAGCCGTAACAAATAACCTGATGCCTTCCTCAGCATCGCGTGACTTTCCGCTGTAACGGGCATCCAGGAAGTCCTCCATTGTCCAATCCGCAAAGTAGATAATGCCTTCATCGCCCACTTGAGCCGCAGAATCCAAGCCGACCTTAATCTGGATCTTCATTTCTGTAATCAACTTTCGATGCGCTTCAAGGATCCGCTTTAGATGCGGAGGAACTTTAGGATCTTTAATTTGAAGCTCCAGCTCTTCCAAATGAAGCTTGCGGAATCTTTCCATATCCTCGTCACTGTAGCCTAAACCATTCTTTCGCCGGAAATCGCGGATCTCGAACCGCAGATAAGGATTTAATGCTTCGGCCTGATTTAAAAGGTTCAAAAGCTGATCCCGCTTGGCATACTTAGGATCTGATAGCGAAAGTCCGCGGTTTTGGATCACCCGGCGGTTGGCATCCCGCATATAAATCATCGCAAGCGCCTGGCGGATCTGATCCTTTTTCTTTTCATCTGTTTCAAGCTCTAGCATAGACCCATAAACCTCGTAAATAAATCGTGTCGTGAAACCTCCGCTCTCCGCCAGGAGTGGTTCGATCTCTAACCCCAACTGCTCCTGTAATTTTTTCTTGAATTCGTCTGAAGGTTTGCCTTGGATCCATTGCAGGGCTTCTTCAATCGAAGGATCGAGGCCCAAAAGCGTTGTCATGGTTTCAAGAAGCAGGAGATTCGCAAGTTCGGGATTAAGATCGTCAAGTGACACGCCGTATTTGCGTAACACTTGCGCAAATTCCTGCAAAGTGACTCTTCCCTGCTTTTGTTTCAAATCCTTAAGCTCCGTCAGCGCTAGTCCGATCGCAATGTGGCCGGAAACCGTGACATGATCACCGCCGAGTAAAATATAGTCTGCCGGCAGCCCAATATCGGAAGCGGTTATATTATTAGCCGCTTCAAACCATACAGTCTCCCCTTTACCCCATTCGGGGTTGAGGAGATTTAGAGCCTGCGCCAAGGTCAACTCTTTTCCCTCTGTTTTTTTAAATTCCCTTAGAAGCTTTTCCACATCTTTTCTTGTCACAATGGTCCAGAGCGCGTTACGCTGCAACACCTTATCGCGCTCCGACTTTTTCATCTTCTTGTACTCTTTCCTTCTCTTTTTATAATCCTCGTCATCCTTAGCATCCCGCTTGGCCATTCGGTCCGCATACCGCTTCCAGAATTCGTGTTCAAGGGCGGTTGCCGGATCCTGATCCTTCAATTGATCCAGATAAGCTTCTTCCTCAACGGCTTTTGAAATCGCACGATTACGCTCATAGAGGCGTGTAAATTCATCCCGCGTTGCTTGATCAGGCAATTTCGAAGTCAAATATTCGCCGGCTTTCTTTTTAGTTCCATTAAGTGCGAATGTTAACTCTAGCTGCCGCTTAGGTGCCAAATCACTTTCTTCCAAGGCCTCCTCGACCTGATGATATTTATCCATAAGCTCTGTGTATTTCTGGAAATGGATCGTCAACCCTTTATTGGCTAAAGAAGTCATAGAATCCTGCATCAGCCGGTCTATACGCTTGTGTAATTTCCGGTTTGTGCTGAGTTTCTTTTGTGCTTCGGCAACCTGCAGGGCCGTGTAAGCTTCCTGAATTTTCTCCGCGGTCGGCTTATTGCCAGGAGCTAACTCAATAAGATATTTCATCCAATAGCGGTCTTTCGATTCCGCCGCAAGCTGTGCAACTTTCGACCGAACATAGGAGGCTGCCGTATAACGTCCGACCACACCAGCGCCAAGCAGTACTAGAAGATTCCTAAAATTAAATCCAAACCACATGCGGACGGAACCAAATACCTTCAATTCTCCGCCTTTGCGGTCAAATTGATAGCGGTCAAGCCTGTTTCTGAAAAAGCGGAACAATCCAACAGCAATCCCGAGCCCGAGCGCAAAGTAGAGGTTCACGGACGATGCAGAAATTCCCAATCCCGTTACTCCCGTCAGAGCCGGAGCCACAGCAGCTCCCGGTGTCAAAGCAGCAGGCGTAAGAAAGAGAGCGGCCAGTGAAATGCCGCCGACCAACAAAATAGGCGTCAATAAGGCGAGTATTGGAGCGGCGATGGCAACGATCGTCAGGGTTCCCCGAATGAACGGCCGCCTTGGTGCCGTCAAAACCCATTCGGTATTGGCCGCGTTTTTTTGAATATCAAAACGGCCGACACCTTCAAGATTTACTTTTCGACCGCTCACTTTCATTGCTTTTCCATCTAAGGAAAGGCCTTCAATCTCTCCTTTTTCATTTCGGATGACATTAAAGGTTTTGCCTCCGAATGTTAATTTCTTCTCAAACAACCCGTCACTGTCCTTTTCTTTAATGCTAAGTTTCTGAATCTTATTCCAGGATCTAAGCGTCGTGGTCATCCACAATTTAAGATTATGTGCGACGCGAGCCGTCCCCGCCCAAATAGGCCAATGACTTATTGATTTCCAGGCAGGGGCAATGTAAGGCACTGTGATTTTTTCATCGATTGCGAGTTTGATTGTTCTGAATAGTCCACCCGTCTTCGTCACAAATTCTTTAAGCTGGCTTTCCCAGCGCCAGTAGGCCGCTGTTACGATACTAGCAATTGAGAGCACACCAGCCGTCACGCCCCAGAAAGTCCAGGAAGCTAATAGCCCCCCAACCGCAGCCAAACTGAAGGCCGGGAATAACCACGGCAGAACAAAATACAAGCCTGCAAGCCCTCCAACAATGTACGCCGCTTTCTTATAAACCTGCCACCGTTCCTGCCAACGCATCGCCTGAACATCCGCTTCCGCAGCCCGGCGAAGTTCTTCTTCGGATTTGTTCAAGTAATCCGCCATCTGCTTGTATTCTTCGAGTTTTTCCTCAACCGACAAGGCATCTTCGATTGTTCTAAGATTCCGCCTTGCACCGATTTCATTCGTCCATTCAAACGCGCCTTGAATCCATTGTTTGAGAAGCATCCGGACGAAGAAGAAGAATCGTCCCGGTCTTGTGACAGGAAATTTCGGAGCCACTTGAATGAGCTCATTAAGCCGTTCAATGTATTTCTCCTGTGTCACTTCACTGATACCCCTCCGGTTTCCATTCAAGAATCCAGCCATATAACCGGCAAAATAAGTGATGCGGTTCGCTTTCGCTATTTCACCTTTCTTTAATGAAATCTCTGAGACAATCGCCCCGTTTTCAACCGTGCCTTCCACCACCGAAACTTCCACAAGCGCATCATCCCCAACCACACCGTCAATCTTAGCTCCTTCAATCCTTGAATTCTTTCCAATCCTGCTGCCCTTCTTCACAAAACTTGCGATTTCACGTTCTTTGCCGCGTTTGCCTACTTTTCGTGTATCAATTTTCGAATTTTCGCCGACTTCAACATCTTCTTGCACGGTGACTTTTCTCGCGACAAAGGCTCCGGCGCCAATTTTCGAATTCTTACCGACCTTGCCCATAATAACCGCGTCATTCCCAATCTCGGCATTCTGATCAATCTCAGCCTCCGCTCCAATCACTGCGCCGTCTCCAATCTTGTCCAAAGACGTGCGCACCTTCGCGTCTTTATGTATCAGAAGAGTCTTTCCGTCAGGTGTCCTGACCGAAACGTAACCCTCCCGCTTTTGCTGGATCTGGGTTACTAACTTGCTGTTAGAATAAATCTGCGAAAGCGAGTACCCCTGCGCCAGCATTTCAGCCTCAGGATTGGTCGCGCGAATCTTTTCAGGCGTGGGGTTCTTCATCGGAGTCACGCGGTAACGGCCGGTGGCTTTAACCTGATCCCCCTGCATTTCTCCTGAGGGCGTTGCTTGGAAGATATGACTCGCGGCAAAGAAAGAACCTGTGAGCTGTTTTTCAAGCATTTCTTCTAAGGCTCTTGAATCCTGAATCAAAGCTCTTATTTGCTCATTATTCAATTCATCGATCTCAACGGTTTCAGTCGGAGATTGTTGAACCCCAAGAATTACCGCACCCGGAATTCGAATCTCAAATCGGGTCGTTGAAGGCGGCTCGGGATCTCCGCCCGGGGCTGGCCCTGCTCCAACTCCCATCATTCTTAAGACATCCAAGCTTCCACGAGCCGCTTCGGCAGGGTTTGGTGACTCGGTTTGGATCGAGGCTGTTCGTACGACTTTCCCATCTTTGACTTCCGAACGAATACTCACCGTATCCAAAGGACGCTGAGCTCTTGCCGGCATTCCCGGAGCGGTCGAGAGGAACGCAAGGCTTTGCTTTCTAATTCTCCGGGATACCCGCCGCTCGGTCTGAACATTTTCGCGTACTCCTTCTTTACTCGGTTCAACTCGCGCATCTTGCAATTTCACATCCGAGGATAACTTCGAAGCCATATCACCGGTTAAGTCACCGACTTCAACTTTTTTAGCCGCGCCAAAGATCCAATTGCGGAATCCTGCGACCTTGTTTGCAAGCCAGCCTGTGACCCCCGTCACCGAAGCTGCTATTGCGCCTCCAACCAATGCTGCAGGCGCAAGCGTAAGCGCGGTGGCACCCACGGCTGAAGCAAGACCTCCTGCGGCCAAGGCCAGGCTTGGCACACCCAAAATAAGTCCAACCGCAAGAACATATTTCCGTAAACCAACAAGCGCTGGCCGCCGATCCGTGAAATCCGCAACTCGCAAAGCCCATTCCAATGGCCAACTTCCAAGCCAAGCTGGGCCGCCCAGGGTATATTTGGACAAAACACCTGCCACAGCCCAGAGCTTAACTCCTCCCAGAGTAAAGCCACCTAATCCAAGAAGCACTGCAACAGGAAGTGAAAATCCAAATAAACTCACACCCACACCTACACCAAGACCAGCAAGAATTCTTGGAACAACCCCTATTCCCAGAGAGCGGATGCCTTTGGCATAATCCTGCTGATTCTTTGAAACAGCGACTTTGGATTGCTCAAAAATGGGCTGGAACTTTTTAGCAAGTTTCTCGAGAATTTTCTGAACACTCAACGACTCTTTGGCCGGAACTAATGTCCACTCGGTGTTAGCCTCATTTTTTTGAATTTCAAATGTAACCCCTAGAATCTCAAGTTTATCGTCCGTAGGAGTCACTGGAGCGCCTTCAAGCGTGAGCCCTTGAATCTCTCCCTTATCGCTGCGGACAACATCAAAAGATCGACCGCGGATGACAATCGTACGTTGATTTGTGAAAATTGAAAGCGTGCTTGGCGCAAATTGCAATTCATAGGCTTTATGGTCTTCCGCTTCTTCTTCCACGAAATCAGAATCATTCTTGGCTGCCTGGTTGACATAGGCAAAGGCAAAATCTCTCAAGAAGGAAGTCATCCGGTGCTGCCGCTCGGCTCGGAGCCTTTCTTCATAATCCTGGGCTTTACTCTTCGCTGCTTTTTCATTGACACCCTCTTCGTAATACCAATAATCAAAAGCTTTGTAGGCGTAACGAATCCCCCGCTGCCTCTGGATCCTTTCGGAATTGTAACCGCGCACGGCAAGGTCAAGGAGATCCGCATTCAGGAGGCTTCCTGCCCGATCCATAAGATGCTCTTCCAGGAAAATCACATAACTTTCATCCCAAATCTGGCTTACGGGAATATTCGTAAGGCCTATGCCGCTCAATCGCTCAATTAAAAGCCGTTTAGCGCGCGCCGTACCTGTGTCTGTTTTTATCTCCTCACGGTACTTTTCAAAGATTTCACGAATAAGGACCCGCGTGAATCGTCCGGCAAAGGTCTCGGGCCTTTCGCTGCGTTCCTTGATAAAGCCGTCACGCACTTGCGCTGCCGGTAATCGGTCAAGGAAATCCAGATGCCGCGCAACAACCGTATCCACATGTTCCACACCCAGCCCCTTCAAGCGCTGCGTAAGAGCCTGCCTAAGCATGACTGAGCTATTCTTATAATTTTTTGCCTTGAAGCGATTTCGCAGCCGGTCGAGGAAATCCCGCTCCTTGACTTGGCTCACTTCATCATCCACTTTGAGCCAGGAAACAACGGTTTCTGTGTCACCCGTCAAAGTCCATTCCTTACCTACATTCCTTTCGGATACCGTAAAGGTGCCGACACCTTCAAGTGTGATTTTTCCATTCTCAACTTCCGAAGTCTTATCTGCAAGACTAAGACCTGTAATCTTTTTTGTCTTCGCATCGCGTTCCACGGTGTACCGGATGTCATGAATAATAATCTCGCCATCCTCTGCACCAATTCGCTTTGTAATTTGACCTTGTTCAAAAAGCTGGAATTGCTCCTCGATTGCGGCAAGTTCAAAGGCCGTAATGTCGACATTGCCGTCACCATTATCACCCAGAAATTGAATGACCTGGGCGTTGGAATTTCTGCTTTCCACAAAATCTTTCTTTGACAGTTCATAATCGACCACGATCTTTTTAGCCTTGGACCGGGCTTTGTTGACACGGGCTTCGTTATAAAGATTAGTCATCGCACGGGCATGCCTTTGCAGCGCTGGAATATCGCCGCGGTTTCTAGCAGCCTGATAAGCTTTCCAATGAACATCAAACTGAGCCGCTTTTCCTGTCTCCTCCTTCTCACCCGGAAGGCGAGTAAAGCCCTGTTCAACAATCGCACCGCGGTCTTTGTCATAGATAAACACATCCCAAACATGCGCAACCCCTTCATTGCGTCCGGAACGGGCATACTGCTGATCCTGTTTGTAAAGATCCTCTGCAATCCCTACGTTGATTTCATACTCTCCGTAATTCATCGCAACGCCCATACGGTCAAAGATCTCAGCCATTTCATGCACGGCTTTCGCTTGATCGAGAGGCGTAGCATAAGACTGAGCCTGTAGGGCTTCTAGTGCAAAAGTTTTTAAATTCATGAAAATTCCATGAAGCGCTTCGCGCCGATTTACGGCTGCTGCATCTGTCGCGGTATTTAATTCGCGTTCATTCAAAAGCATTCTTCGCAAAAGTTCTAGCATCTCAGCCAGAGCTGTTTTGCCTTCCGCGGCTTTCAAGAGCTCGGCTCCTAGAAAAGTTGTTTTGCCTTCCGCGGCTTTCAAGAAACTATCCGCCATGAACAATTGATCTCCTTGCGCCCTCAACCAATTCAGAAGCTTGGGTCCTAGATCGGCCTTTAATCCTTTTTGCAGATCGATTAAATCTTTGACTGCGGCTTCAAACTTAGGGGCTGCATAGTCCACGCCTCGGCCAACACCCGGCGTACCGAACACTATACCGCCCAAATAGCCACCTTTATCCTTATCTCCCAATTTTGCCTGTTCACGAAGATACTGGGATTCACTCCCGTCGAAGAGGAAGAAATGCCCCACTCGGAATGCCTGATCCTGAAGCTTGAGTATCCTCTCAAGGTCTGCAGCATTCTCTTTTTTAAGATCAATGAGCTCCACAAAAATTTTCCGAATCTCAGCTTCAGCAGCCTCTTTTTCTTTTGCCCCTAATTTGTAGCGTTCCGGAAGCTCCAAGAGAGCTTTTTCTAATTGCTTTCGAAGCGTAAGGATCGCTTCATCTTTAGTTTTGAAAACGTCGTCAAACTCGGTAAAGAGCCCTCTCTTGTGTCGTTGAAGGAATTCTTTGTAAAACTGCCCCGCCATGTTGGCGTCACGGAAGAAAAGACGCAGAATTGTTCCGGGATGCTTCTTCTCAAAATCCTTCATCCCCTCCCAGACGCGATCCATTGCTTCTTTGTTATTTTCAACAAAAACCGACAGAATATATTCACGCGCCCGTTTGATGTGGGTCGGGAACATAATGGGGTCTTCAGGCATCAATCCCAAGGCTTTCATCATTTCGACAAAGGCTTTGTCCTGGCGTTTCGTCATTTTTCCGGTGGCTTCGTCATACTCGACATACTCGGCGAAGGCCGTACCCGTAGATCCCGCGAGTTCCCGGCCTCGCTTTTTAGAAGGCGCAATCTTATTCATGAAAAAGTCCAGGCCGTTAGTTTCACCGCTTATCTGCGTATCGCCTTCAATCGTCAAAATGCCGCCTTGATCCGTGACATAGTCCTGCAGCATCGCTTCCCAAATCGTGGCGCCGTGATCTTCTTCGCGCTGGGAAGTTTCCTGCCCGTTTTCGCTGATCGTGACAAGTTTCTGTTTGACTCTTCCGCCTGGGCCAAATTGAACCTTGCCTTCCGTATCTTTATCCTGAGCCAACCGGATATCCTTGTTATAGGTTCTGGCATGAATCATTTGCAAAGTCCTGAGAAGCAAATGTTCAAAAGCAGCTTTTTGATCCTGAGACTTATGGGCGCTTTTATCCCGCATTTGATCCGGCAAATCAATTCCGATGGCGGCAAAGAAGGCCCCCATTTGTTCGGCATATTGACTTTGAAAGATTTCGTAAAGATCATCGATCAACTTGGCCTTGCGTTCGCGGTTAAAGTCCAAATTTTCTCTTGCGGTATCGCCTTGCAGCGATCGGACCGTATAAAAAGCGCCGCCCCCTCTTGCCCCGGCAAAAAGTCTCGTAAGGGCATTCTTGAAACGGGTGAAGTCGGCTCCGACTCCCGAAGCCACGCTCTGTTCTTCAACCTTGACGCCCGCATTCGCTTCCTTGAGAGCATACGCCATAGCGGCAAAGGCTTTAAACATGTCTGCATGCTGATCCTTTAAGCGCCGGCCCATTTCCGCATTGATATAGCGCATCGTGACCATCAAGGCATCATCGATTTCATCCACCGTTACAACATAGCCTTCTTTTTCATAAAGAACCGGCCGTTGACCTGGCTTCTGCTGTTGGTCATCCAGGAAGGTAAACTGCAGATCATCGCGGCCAATATAAACAATCTTGGGGATATTTTTACCGGTCTTATCCTGTTTGCGTTCAAATTGTTCGCGAATCGCATTTTGATCCATTTCATCTTTCACAACACCCGTGGTATCGATTCCAAATGCCGCATAAACGGGATACTGGTTCGCCCACAAGTTATCCATCACAAAACTCTTGTCCGGTTCGATATTGATCACGGTTTTGCCGGAGAAAGCCTTAATGATATTGCGGATCGGCAGGATAATGGTTTTACCCATTGCGGTTGGAATACCCACAGTATAGCCCTGGGCCAGGGTCAACCCTTCGAGAAGCTGAATACCGCGATAATGGAACCCGTCACGCCCAAATGCCCATTGCCCAAGGGTCACGGCAACGGCCAGCTGATATAACGTCTCACGGGTAAAGTTTTCATTGCGAATATTGTCTTCATTGGCGCTCATAGCCGCTCGAAGCTCAGCGGCAAGGGCCGCCTGCAGCTTCCGGTTCGTCTGAATCTCGCCTTTTGTCGTGCGGTCACCCTTGAGTTTAAAATTGAGCGCGGACACAACGTCCCAAGCGCTTTGTTCGGCGGGATTGTAATCATAAACCTTGCCGCTTTGATCGATTAAGTACCTTTCAGCGCCATTCACGGCTTGACGGAGGAGGGAAACAACAGCATCGAGATTCGCTTCGAGGGCATCTATATTCACAACTTCAGCACCCTTAGGACCTTGAAGGATGGCTGCAAGAATTCCCTTTTCATCCGGAATTTTGGATGCCTTAACAAAGAGCACCAATTTCTTAAGGAAGTCTTTCCAGAACACATCATTATGGTCGAGATGTTTTAAAAGAAGCCTTATGACAACCTCATATTCTCCCCGGCGCACCGCCATCATATAGGCATTGCCGTATTTATAAAAATTTTGCGCGTCTTTTTCCGGATCCACCCACTGCTGCATCTGGCGGATCCCCTCTTCGGTCACGTAATCCAGCGCTTCGTTCTCTTTTTCTTTCTTTGTGAGCGTATCCCCAATCACTTCAGGCTTTGCCAACTCCACAATCGGCAAGGGCGTCTTCGATTCGCGAAGAAGGTCCCGGCCCAGATTGTGCGCAAATTTTGCCTGTTCATTGTCAATTTTGTCCCCGATTTTGGCTTTATCAAATGATTTACCGGCATTTTCAAGGCGGCGCTTTTCAACGTAAAGCTGCTTCTGCATCAGCCAGGCAGATTGGGCCTCAATCGTCCTAAGGCCAATCAGCGCTTTTTTAGCCGGCCTCGTCTCTGCGGTCTTCTTTAACCAATCCCGGATCTGTTTAAGGTCTGCTTCATCTTTCTTTTCATCCAGCGCTTTGAATAATTCCTCCCGGACTTTTGTGATATCTTCATCCGGAGAAAGCCAGCTTATGAGTTCCTCAAGTTTACTCTTAAGTTTCCCTTCCAGCTGTGCAATCTCTTGCTGCAACCGCACTTCTTCTGCTTGAAGTTCGCCAAGCTGATCGGACCTAAGACGCGTTGCCTGAGCAATCTTTTGCTTCGTTTCTGCCTGAGTTTCGCGGGCTTTAACCAATTGATTGCGGATCGAGGGAACCTCAGGATTCAGCAGGTCATAATGAATCACTTCCTTCTTCTGAATTTTACCGTCCTTGCCAAACGTGATGCGAAAACCTGCAGGATGGATGAGCGTAGTCGAGCCATTTGCGCCAAAGAACATATTTTCATTGATGGTTGGAACTTCAATCCCGCCATGAATGCGTCCTTCTTCAAGCTGCGTGCCGTCTTCCGAATACCTGGCATGATAATTCACCTTCTCTGCGCCCTGGTCCATATTCCAATAAATCATGCGGCCGCCGGGAATCTTTTGTTCCACGGAGGGCGCCTCCACTCGCGCCTGGAAGTACCCGACTTGTTCTCCTTCAACATTGAATATCCGGACCGCTTCGGACTTGCCGTCGCCAAGATTATCGCCGGCGCCACTGACCACAAAGAACGGCTTTCCGAATTCATCAAAACCCATTTCACTAACTTCTGCGCCGGGATACTGACCCTGCAGATACTTCTTTGTTTTTTCCGGATCCACGCGGCGGCTTGCCATTTCTTCCAAATACTTGCGCTGCATTTCCTTCTGAGTTAAAGCCTTCTCTTCTTCAACAGTTCGGAACCGATACTTTTCGGCCAGCTTCTTAATATCCCGGCCGGAAAGTGTGACATCGCGGGTAATGCCGCCGATGTTCGTTTCAATTTTGTAGTAGCCGTCTTCGTCGAGGTTGGGGTCCGCGGCGAGATTTCGAATCAACTGAATAAAGGCAAAGGCGTCCTTATGCGAGAAGTCGCTTTCAATCGCGCGCAGGTTTTCGCGCTCCGCCCGGGCATCCTCAACGCGGTCCGGCCGTGCAGCGACTTTGGCTTTGATAAGGCCTTTGCGTTCCGCCGCTTCCCTCCGGCTTTCCATTTGATGAATTCCGCGCAGCATGTTGTAATAAGGAGACGCGGTCACAGCAAACCCAAGGCTGTCGAGCTTCGCTATGGCGCTCAAAAGAGCCGCCCTGCGCTTCGGATTCATTTTCTTGAATCGTTCAATATCCCCGCGGATCACACTTGCTTCTGTGGCCCCGGGCTCAGCGTGGGCAGCTTCATGCTTTGCCGCAAAATCAAGGAGATAGGTAATTTCCTGAGGAATTAAATCAGGCGCGGTAATTAAGGCAATATCCAGATGAATAACATTGTCCGTAAAATAAGCCGGGCGAGGCGCATTCTCAACGAGCCTGAATGTCAGTGGTTCTTTTCTTCCATCTTTTTTCATTTGCCGCTGTGCCTGCATCAATAACCAGGCAAGTTTTCTCTTTGCCTTATCATCAAGCCGTACACGGCCTGCCAGAGGGGCTAATGCCGCATTCATGAGAGCAAGCATTTCCTCTCTTGTGAGCGGCTTGTCGGCATCCAGGACCATTTCTGCGACGGCCGGAAGACTTGCAAGGTCAAAATTATTTCTTCTTTCCTCGGCCTGTGCAGCAAGAGGCATGGCAGCCACGGCCATTTGCGGAGCCGCTTCTTCGCTGGCCTGGCGGTAAAGGGTCAAAATCGCTTCAAATTCCGCGCGCTCATCCGCCATTGGAATAAGAATTTTTTCAATTTGGTCTTTGGCCAGATCAAATTCCTCCGCAGTAAGTTGGACAGCCGGTGCTGCCACCGGCGTCACTGGAGCTGCCGGAGCCGCTGCCGGCGTAACGGGCGCTGCTGGCTCTATTACTTCCGGAGTCACTGCAGCAGGCGCAGCCTCCGGAATCCGGGCTTCCTCAGCAGGAACCACAAGCGCTTCCCCTGCTTTTTCCCTTGTCCGCTGCCAGGCTGTCCACCATGTTTGTACCTGGTCACGATACAGACGGTTCATTTCATTAACCTCTGCAATGCTCGGGGTTAAACTAACTCTCCAATTATAGGCAGGCCGTAAAACGTTCCTTCCGGTTGTTTCATGACGCGTGACAACCACAGGGATTTCCCTTTCTCTTCCCTGTTCATCCCGATCAATGACAGAACCCACCACTTGTCCGCGGCGGGAGACTTGTTTTCCGTCGATGGTATCTGTAAAAGTAACGAGGCTGCCTGGCACAGGGATTCCACGGATTAAACTTGGCCCCACCTTGGGAAATCCAGGGAGAGCCGGACGCGCGGCGGGCACAGCCTCTACTGTTGGTGCGGCTGCTTTTGCCGGCGCAATGGGAGCAACGGGAACTTTTACAGTCGGTACAGCTTCCGCCGCTGCCCTGGCGGCTGCTTCGCGCCTGGCCTGAGCATAAGTACGCGCCTCCTGCTTTAGCGCATGAACATCGGTTTCTTCCTTGAGCATTCCGACCTGAGTTGTTAACTGGCTGTAATCCTTTTGAAGCTGATTATCCAGCGCCTGAAATGCCGCAGTTTCTTCGGGACTTAAAAGCCCGCTGCCGAGCGCTTGCTTTAACTGCTTCCGGGTATTACGAATGCTGGCTGCATAATCATTGGCCGCCTTTCGAGACCGTTTTTTCAATTCCAAAAGTTCTGCGTGCTTTTGGTTCGCAGCCTCGATAGCAGATCTTGACCGCACGTAGTAGGCATTTTCAGCCGCATCCAAATAGCCGCTTGCGGCCTGCAGCACAGGCGCAGCTTCCCCAACCGGCATCACCGCATCTTTATAACCCTCCTGAACCTTTAGCAGCTCATCCACGCTCTGATCAATCTTCGCCACCATTCGGGCTGCCGCAACAGCCTGCTGAAGGCGCCCTATCTGCCTTCGGGTATACCCAACTTCATCTTTCAAACCCAATGACCGCGCCGCGGTGATTAAATTAGTTAAAACGGCGGCGGCCGCTCTAAACTGCCCTCCATTCCGCTTTGCAAGCCCTTCCGTTGCCTGCCGGTAGGCCTCATTTGATTGCTTCCGAATAGCAAGCTGCATCTCTTTTCCAATGGCGCTAATTTGACCGTTTATCTGATTCATTAATTCCGTCATCCCCAATTCACGAGCCCGGTCCATCAAACGGTTGAGGATAGCGACTGCCTCTATGACGCTAGTCCGGCTTGCTTCATCAGTAAGAATATTTGGAACTGCATTATTTGCCTGGGCAACTGCTGCACCTGCTCTTCGTGTGATTTCTTCCGCCGTGCGAAGTTCCGGAATGTCCCTGGCCCTTTCTAATGCCGCTTGCTGCCGGGCTCTCAGTGCGGCCGCCTGCGCCGCGTCCACTTCCGCTTCGATTGCCCCTGCAAACTCCTCCATCTGAGGATGCGCAAAAAGCCTTTCAAAGGCCGAAGAATTATCCGATTGAAGCTGAACAAAAAGGGCCATGAGTTCCTGCTCCAAGAGCCGAACATGTTCGGCCATTTGAATACTATTCGAGAAGAATTCAATAAGATGTCCAAACGTGACACCGGCCCAATTAGCTCTCTGACTTAAATCAGTCCCGCGCGCCCGCATGAAATCAACAAACCCCCGGTAAAGCTGCGGATATACTTGCTGGTTCCAAAGTAATGGACTTACAGCCCTGGCTGCCTCTTGATCTAACTGCTCCTGCTCAGCTTCAAACACACGCTGGCGTTCTGTTCGGCGCGCTGCCAAGGCCTGCTGCGCCTGTTCGGCTCGGAAGGCAGTCAAACGCACAGCAATAAGCGGGCCTACTTCACTCATGGACTGTTCGGCAAGCAGAACTTGCAGCGGCGTGTCTTCGAGATTCGAAAACAATCGGGTGAGCGCTTCCAGCACAAGTCTATTTTCCGCCGGGGTCAAGTAGCCCGCTTGCCCCCACTCGTAGAGATGCGACACAAAGGCAGCAAAATGATTAAGCGTAAGTTGACTCAAATTCAAACCACGCGCCTGCATAAAATCCACAAGAAGATCTCGAATCAATGTTTCTTCCGTGGCTTCAATGAGCGCCCTCAATGCCACCGCAGTGTTTTCTCTGAGTTCACGCTGCCTTTCGGTGCGCGCGGCATCGGCCTGCCGAGCGGCCTCCTCCTGTTCAACCTGGTGCACGTACTGACTTCGGTAGGCTTTAATTTCATCCGCAAAGGGCTGCATTCTTTCATCCCGAAGAAGCGTTTGCAGCGCTTCCGGATCTAACCGCCCGAAGAAAGGCATCATTAGCGCCAAGACACCTGGATACTGTGACATTGCCGGAAGCACCTGCTCTGCAAGGAAAGTAACCAACTGGTCAAAACTCATTCTGTTAAGGGACAATCTTCGTCCTCTTAAAAGATTGTTCACGTAGCTGCGGGAGGTCGCTAACGAATCCTTTCTCATCTTTAATGCTTCTGTCAAACCAGCACGAAGCGGTCTAATGGCCTGCGCCTCTCGACTCTTCCGTTCCTGAGTTACAGCCTCTTTTTCTTCCGCAATTCTGGCCTCTTCGGCCTTTCTATTAATTTCCTGATTGATCATCCCTTGCAGCACTTGAGGGACTCTTTCATCCGACGCAAGTACTCTTAAAGCTGCCGGTGACAACCGGCTAAAGAAAGCGCGGAAAGTAACGGGACTCACGTTAGCCGCTTCACCGGCCAGGAAGCTGATTAAATAATCCAAAACGTTTTCGCCGCGCCTCATCTTTGGATGAGCGCGGAAAAGAAGCCTAAGATCAACCGTCTGCGGATCTCTTTTGGTGCTTCTCAATAAGTTAAGGATTTCATTGCTCGCATCGGTCTGCTGCTGAATCCATAAGGACTGCTGTTTTTCAACCGCGCCAAGTTCTTGACGTATCTGGCCCGCCATGGCCCTGAGCTCTGCAGGGTTGATCCCTGCATTTCTCAGGCCTTCGTTAATCAGGCGGAGGTGTAAGCTGCCGATTAAACCTTCCAGCATGGTTAATGCGTTCCGCAAGTAGGCAAAATCCTGCGGGGTTTTGAATCCAAACGTGCTCCAGCCAACCTTGAGTTTGAAGAAAAGGCGGACAAATTCATAGAAGATCGCTATTTCGTTCAGCCTATCAGGAGTAAGGCTTCCTACCATACTTTGCGGCGTTCTTCCAAATTCAGCAAAGAATTTTGTAAGAATCGCACATTGAACCAACGCGCAGGAGCTGCAGGAATTAAATAAATCATTCAAAATACCAGGAGCTCTTTGCAGCATTGCTTGCAATAGCTCCGGATTAGTATTCAAAAGCTCGCCAATGCGCAGGCGTATTTCATTGTAGGCTTTGCCCTTAAGCGGAGCGGGTCTCCCGTCAAGAGTACCGTCCCGGCGGCCAAAATGGCGATGAATACCTTCGACCACCTGAGCCGCCATGTTAGGCCCAGGCCGTGAAGCGAGCAATCCTGTAAATTTAAGCCCTGAAGCCACCGGTTTCCAGGAAACACCCCAGTTCACGACATTGGAATCGCGGACGATAGGCGCAAGGCTCATCTTCTGCTGCTGGGCCAGCGTATTTGCTTCATGAACGGTACGAATCTCATCCATAAATTGATTGAATTCGGCTTTGGAAAAATAACCCTGCAGCGCCTGTTCAAGAATGCTTATTAATTGAGTGACTTCCAACTGCCTTTTAGCCGCTTCAGCCGCAAGTAAACTGTAAGTATAATGAGCGTCAAGGCCGACATTTTCCCTTGGAATTCCGACCTCATGACGAAGTTCGTGGGCAATCAAGAGCTGGAATATAATTTGCATCAGTGCAGACCGCTGTGCCGACAAAGCTTCTGATTTTATCCCTGGAATGGCTTGGCTGATTGCCTCCTGCAATGATTGAGGCAGTCTTAGGAGGGTTTTATTAAGCGCAATGAGGTTATTATCAAGGTGATCTTCAGCAAGATTTCGGGAAGCGGTTTCGGCAAGAAGAGCAATAAGGATTTTCTTATCCAGGAGCTTAACATCCAAACCCCAATAGCCTGCCAGCGCTGCTAAAGCCTGATTAAGAAGCGCTCCTACTGCCGCATCCGTTGGCACGCCTAAAATGCCGCGCAGATCCTCAAGTTCAAGAGGCGTCATCTCAAATCGATCCGCCGTGGGCACAGCTTCTTTTGCTTCTTCCCTATCCTTTTTTGCTTGATCACTGTCCGCTTCCGTAAATTCACGGCGCCGCAGCCTCGTTCCATCCGGAAGCCTATCGGCGAGCGGCACTGTAAACCCAAGCGGTGCGGCGGCGGGTTCTAACAGGGCTTTTTCATTTTCAATCTGCGGAAGGATGGTGTTGTTCCATAACCCATTGGCGGTCTCGAAAACCTCGTTGAGGAACCGAACCCAGAAGAATTCATTAAGCGCATCCCAGGATATATCCCCTCTTGCAACTGCTTCTTTGACATAAGTGTCAATCTTACGGGCAAATCGACTTTTGATTTCACCCTGACGAAATTCCTCATCGGTTTCCGCTCCAAATTCACTCATCCCATTGACCACAGCATCCCGAATCGCTTCGAGGAGAATCTGCCTGACTATCGCCGCGTCACCGGCGAAACCAAGCATTGCCAAAGTCCGTAAGTTCGCGGGAGTCAGGCCGGCTGTAACGGTCTCTTCAATCCCCTGATCTAAAGCTTCCGCATTTTCGGCAAATAAGATCTTTAATAAGGCTTCTTCCAATGCAAATTTCTCGGCCATCAAATCTTCTTTTGCCTTGCCCAACTCATCCTCTTGACGTTTCTCTTCAGCAGTTAACGCACGTTTTTTTGCTTCGGACCGGAACAGGATGCGATCCCCATTGATCTGATTAAGCGCTTGTTCCCTCTCTACAATGGCTCGGATAAGTTCGGCTCGCTCCAGCGTTTCTAAGGATTTCGGCAACGCTGTGACTTGAGGAAGAGTGGTCCGCAATATTGTTGGAGCTACAGGGGCTGCGGGCGCAACTTCGGTAACTGGTGCCAGCGCTGCAGGAGACGGTGCTTCAGCCGCTAAACGGTCGATATCAACCTGGACAGCAGGCTTAGCAGGTTGGGCCACAGGCGCGGCAGGAGCCTGCTCAACAGCGGCCTTTGCCTGGGCTTCCTGCAAAGCAATCGTTTGCTGCAAAAGTTCTCCAAGTTGACGGTTAATTCCCCCACGGCCATCCGGACCATGCAGCTGTAAATCGATTTCCTCTATCCGCACTTCGAGCTCGGCCCGCCTCTCATCCGTCAGATCTGTTCTTTGCTCTTCCTTTTCAAGAGCACTTAATTCCGTCTCCAGCTCTGAGCGCCTTAGATCCAATTCCTGACGCTTACTTTCTAATTGCGCTAACGCAACCGCGGGAACAACCGGCGCGGCGGGAGAAGGTATCGCTTCAGCAACCGCTGCCGCAGGAGCGACGGGAGCCACTTGCTCGGCAGCAGCTTTTGCCTGTTCTTCCTGTAAAGCTGCTATCTGTTGTTTAAGCGCATTTAATTGCTCTCTAAATTTCGTGTGGTCTGACTGCAATCCTTGTAATCTCTTGCCGTCGTCGGTTGTGAGTTGGGCCAATTCTTCAGCAGTCATGCCGGCAATATCAACTCCTAGTTTTGCCGCAAGCGCATCCCGCTGTTCCTGCAGCGCAGCGAGCGTTGCCTCAAGAGCGCTCAATTGACTTTGTAGTTCTGCGCGCTGCTGCTCTAATTGTTCTGCGGCTTGGGCCTTTTTAAACCCTTCAATTTCATCGAGCAGCGGATTAAAACTTTGTTTCAATTGCTGGCCTTGTGCAGGTGTGATTTGGCCTTGAGCTTCCATATTGACCAGGTTTTCAAAAACTTGAATCAATGCCTGCCGCGCGGCCTCCGCAGCCTGATCACGTTTTTCGCCTGTTTCACGCCGTGCCTCTTCAAGTTTGTCAAAAGCTTCGGTCGCGGATCTCATGACTTCTTCTGAAGCGCCTGCCTCACGCAAGGTTTTTAGCGTTTGCTCACGGGTTGTAGCAGCAGCCGGTGTTGGCTGCGCTGCCTGACGCGCGGCATCAAGAGCTTTCTGAGTTTCGGCCACGGCGGCTGCCTGCTCAGCCAGGGTCTGGGCTTCGGCTTGTTCAACCGCCTGAAGATCTTCGACCCGCCCCTCTATGACAGCATCAAGGCGGCGTAATTCTTCCTGTTTCTGGGCAAGCTTTGCCGGAATACCGCGCTCTTCAGCGCCTTTTTTACGCGCTTCCAGCGTAAGCAAATCAATTTCATTGGCCAAATCAAACCGCTCAAGCTGGATTTGAAGATTCATAATCTGAATTTGAGTGACCGCGGCCGAAGCTTCAAGCTGTGCCGTCAGCACCGGGTTTCTAGTGACTCGCGATTGCTGGAACACAAGTGCCTGCACCTGCATCTGAAGATTGGCAAGCTGAATCACAATTTGAGCACGGACAGCTTGGGCACGCGAATCAAGGATTTGAGCCTCCTCTTCAGGCTGAGCCGCAAACGCGGCATTGTCCGTAGCAACAAGGGCCTGCTGGCGCAGTGCATAGGCTCGGGTGGTAAGATTTGCCATATCTGCAGCAAGGTTTAGCTGTGTCAATTGCTGTCTGATCCTTACGATTAAAGTATCCAAAGCCTCAATTTCTGTTTGTACGGTTGTACTTTGTTTAAGCGCTTCAAGATTCACAATCACTTGCGTTTCAATTTGCGTTTCATAGGCTTTCGCCTGATCTTCTAATTGAACCGCTTGTGTTGTGAGTGTTGCCGCATTGGCGGTATCGGTCAATGCCTGCTGGTGCAGCACTTGCGCCCGAAGCCTGAGGTTCACAGCCCGGGACGCCAGATTGGAAGCAGCAACCTGATTTTGATAAAGATTTTGATACAAATTAATTCTTATATCCCGCAATTGATCAGCTTGGGTTTGTAACTTGGCAACCTGATTTCGCAAACTCTCCGTCTGTTCCTCTTCGGCAAGTTCTTTAATTTCCAGCGCGCGGGCTCGAGCAACGTTTTCCTGATATTGGAGATCGGCTATTTGGTGGGTGAAATCTGCCTGCGCAATGCCGTATCGGGCAGCCACGGGCTGTGTTTGCGCCACGATAATGGAGAAACTTTGGTTAAGGTTCAGCCATTCCATTTGGAATGTTTCAAAGTTGACAGTCTTCACTTCGATTATTTTCCCTTTAGCATCTCTAACCTCCAGCACCACCTGCCCCTCGCTTCTTCTTAAAACTCTCGCCGTACCCTTGGCCGTGACAATCACATCATGAGTATCCAGATTCTGCCAAACCGCAGTTTGAGCATTCCTTGTCGGAGTGGCAGTGTCGGGTGTCGCGGGCACCTGCGCTAAGTTGGCCAATTGCTGCTCGGCCTGCTGCAGTTTTTGCGCTCTGGCATTTTGAGCCGTGGCAGCGGCACGGACCGAGGTATAACTTCGCGCGGCCTGGGCCTCTTGCTGAGCCAAAGGAACCAAAAGATCGGTCTGCGCATCCTGGACCGCCTGAATGCCTCTTTGCAGGCTGTTGACATTCACCCGGCCTTGGGCATTAAAAAGTGCGCCTGAGAATAACAGGGCCTGAACATAGGTTGTGAGGGCCGCGCGGCTTTGGGCGGTTAACTCTAAGGTAGCAGGCACGGCAACCCCTTCTTCTATAAGAAGGGCCAGCACACTTGCAATCATTTGATCTGACACATCCGATTGAGCAAGCTGGGCCGCGGCCAGCGCAAGCCGGAATTGGCGCTGCCTTTCAATGGGATTCATATTCTGATACTGGCTCGTTTGGGCCAGGTTTTGCATTACAAAAGTCAGCGTCCCAAAATCAAGATTGGAAGCAAGCGTCAGAATATCCGTCTTCGAGACAAGATTAATTTGATTCAGAATGGCTTGGCCAAGCGCGGTTGGCTGTCCGAACAAGTTGGTCAATTTCAGGCTCGCGAAAGCCTGATCTCTGGCTTGGGGTGAGAGCGTCCTAAAAATCTGGGCCGCGGTTCGCGCCACTTGTTCCGGTGTAGCCCGTGTCTGTCCTTGCGCAGCCTGCGTTGCCCATTTCACGGCGCACGACTGGCAGGTATTCAGGGCCGCCTCAAGGGTGCGTTGGTAGGTTTGTGCCTGGCCGGCGTTCATGCGATATAAGCTCGCAAGTTGCGCAAGCCTTGCCACCGCTTCCACAATCTGCTGGGCTTGGTCCTTAACTTTTGGTATTTGCTCCTTTGCTATTTGGTCGAGTGTCGCTTGCGCAGCGCTTGCCACATCCGCGGCCGTAGGCGCCCTGCCTTGGGTTGCCTGCGCGAGCTGCTGGTTAAACACATCCCGAACTTCCGGAGATTCGAATGTCATGCCCTGGGTCACAACCAATTGAAAACCGCTGTGCAAGGCTTGAGAACTCTTGGATAACTGGTCATAGCTATAAAGACGGGCGTCATGAAGCCCCGCGAGCCGCGCAAGGGTCTCGCTGCCTACACTAAGCCCTGCATTTTGAGCCCACGTTTCAAGCGCGGTTTGCCTTTGCACCATTTGTTCCGGCGTCGTCACCGGTTGGGCAAGAATTTCTTTTAGACCCTTTGGACCTTCTCCATAGAAAACCACCGCCTGTGCAAGGGCTGCCTGATCCTGGCGCGCAACACCCCACTGATCCATTTGATTTTGCGCCTGCGTAGCGGTTCCTAGTGTTCCAACGGTCAGCACCCCTGGAATCACAGGCACATTAGATTGATTCGCATTCAAGACTTGCGCGGCAACAGTCGCCGTAAAGGTGAAGGTTCCGTCCGCATTGCGCGTTATTTGAATGACAGAAGCCGCATTAAAATCATTTGCAAGCTCCGGAATCACACTCGCGTCGTCAATGATAGCTACTGGCTCGGTATCCTTCGTTAGCTGGCCATAGAATACGTTTGGATTCGCCGAGCTTCTCACAAGCGGAATCCCCATCCCCACCGGCACACCGCCCGCCTCCGGCAGCGCCGCCAACGCCCCATTCTTTCCATTTCTTGTCATCTCAGGCGTCAATGTCACCGTTTCCGTTCGAGCAACCTTTTGAACAACCCGGGGGGCTGCAGTTTCCTGGAGGCTCCGGAGGGGCGCAATCTCAAGACCAAATTTCCTTGCGACATAAACAATCTCGCTGACGGCCTCTGAATTTCCAACGAATTTCCCTTCAAATTGACTTCCTTTAAAGTAGGCTTCATCCGTAACCTTTGTTCCACTTGCCTTCCACTCGAGTAATGCACCTAGGTGTTCCCGCAAACGCCCATTTGCAGCTGCCAGCGCCTCAATATCCCCTGTTTTCCCCAAAAGTTCACTCAATTTAGCAATAGCAAGATCGGTAATGGCATTCACACGTTTCTGCACGTAGTCCATTCCCGCCTCGGCCTTAAGAGCAATTTCTGTTTCCATAGCGTCCCGGCCTTGACGTCGAAGTTCCCCCTCAAATAGCCTCAAGGATTCTTTAAACGCCTCGACTTTCTTGGCAATCGCTTCCTTGTCCATTCCCTGCGCCGCAAGGGATTTCGCATAAGAATCAGCGGCCTGTTCATAGGCATTTCGCACATCACGAATTTTTTCAAAAATCAATTTATCCATCAAGAAATCATTCAAACCTGACTTCGCCGACCGCGTATTTGCCTTAAGCAGATTAATTTCAGCATTGAGCAATGCAATCTCCTCAAGCGTGACTTTTCCATTTTGAAGAAGAGTTGCCAGACTTTCTTCTCCTGAGACCTTGTCCAATATGGATAAAATGCGTTGCTCTTTGTTTCCGTCAATCTCAATCAAATCTTGTTTCCCTCTCATCTCTTCCGGTAAATTAGCTTGAACTTTTTCAAGGTGTTCTAACCGCGCTTTAAGATGAGCTTTCACTAACGTTAAATCCGGTCTGATCTGTCGCAATTGCGCATCGGCAAAGTTAACATCTATAAAAACGGCTGCGCGTCTTTCCCAGCGCGTCTTTCCGTCTCCACCTTCAATCGTTCTGCCAAAGCGTTCAACGTTTTGAATCAGTTCACCCGACGTTGCCCGCGGATCGAAAAGAGCAATATTTCCATGATTCTGGTAATCTTTGCCTATAAGACCTATTTGATCCGTGAGCACCACCAGCGTTTCTCCTTCACTTGCTTTTTGCTTAAACAGCGTTTCAAACTCACTGAAGGTTAACTTTTTACCGGCAATGGTAACTCCATCGTTACCGTAGATGGCAATGCGTTCAAGCTTGATACCATTCTTTAATAAGATACTTCTAACAGCTTCGATAGTCGCAGAGTCAGCGAGACCCACCAGATTGTGCAAATCTCGCCTTGATTTACCCTTTTCTGTTAACCTTCCATCTGCACGAGTAATCATCACATCAAGCTCACCGCGTTCCATCGCAAGGACTTGTTGTGCAATCGCTTCAGGACTAAAAGATGACATCTCATGAACCAACGTTCGTCCCAGGATTTCGCTAAGCAATGGAACATCGCCAACGAAAGCGGAGGGCTTTCCAGTAGCTATTTCAATAAAGATTTCATAGCCGCGTGCCGTAGCCGTTTGACCGCCAAAAAATGCATCGACTTCCGCGACTTTGGATAGCTGAAACTTCGAAATGCCAGTTGAAGTGTCAAGAATTTCAAGCTTTCCTACATCTTCGACGCGAGACATCCCTAATCGCCCGCGGCTTTCATTGAGAGCCATTAAACCGACAACATCATGAGGGACTTGATCAATCCGTAAACCATGGCCACGTTCAACTGGAACGTATTGCGTTCCTACGAGATCGTACTCGCTCGCAATGCGGGTCGTACTCAATTTCCCCAATACGATACTGCCGTCTGCCTCGACCCTAATTTCATGTCGAAGCAGCGTAAATTTTAAGGCGGAGTTAAGCTCAGCTTCAGTAAAAGCCTCGAGTTGAGTTCCGTCGGCGAGCGTAATCTTATCCCGCAATCCCTCCGAAGCACGAATCAATTCTCTAAATTGTTTATTCGTTTTGACAGCGTACGTATTGGCATCGATTGTATAAGCGGCAATACCTTTTTCTTCTAACTGCTTCAATTCCTCAGCACTTCGAGCAATTCGCACCCCTTCTTCCGGTTGATAATGTTCGTTAACTGCTCGCACCAAGTCCTGATGTGCCTGAAATAACTTTCCTTCGCCAAGCGTACTAGCTAACATTTTGTCGGCACCGACAAGGAATAAGATGGTATCCGCTGCATAGCGATGCAGCTCGTCAACCAAGCGATTGGTTTTAGACCACAATTTTTCGAATTGGGGAATTTGATTATGCAGCTGTCCAGCTGTTTGATTATCCACAATGATGATATTGTCGCCATTTTCCATTTCCCGTTTGAGAGTGGCTTCTATTTCCCGAACCTTATCCCGCTTACCCGTGCGAACTGCCTGAATATATTCTTCTACATTAATAATATCTGTCAGACGTTTTATCTTTGCACCGGCGATTTCTGTCACTTGTCCATGCAGGAGCTTGCCGACAAATTGTTCCACCAAGGCGTTGTCGGGTACCATAATCACCTGTGCACGATCTAAAGCCTTTCCGTCACCTGCACGCGCCGCCTCAACCCGCAAAATAGCGGCAGTCAGCGCAAGAAGACTTTTACCCCCGGCAGCGGCCAAAACCACATTTGCCTTTCCATAAATTTCCAGTGCCGCAATTTGACCAGCTCTCAAAATGCCGCCATTCGTTGCCGCATGATGCATAAGGTCTTTTTGGAGCATAAGCTGTGCCGTTGTGAGGTTGCGGCGTTCGGATAAACGGACAGATCCAAGAAATTCAAAAGTGATTTTTCCCGCGGAGGAACCAAAAATCGCAACAAAAGCCTCTGCCGACATATTTGTCGTTTTCGCAACATCTTGAATGAATTCAAACAGCTTGCTGTTAGCCAAGTTCTGCGCAACTTCATTGGCGCCAGGCCGTCCAAAAACGAGGTCTAATAATTCACGAACTTTAGAGTATTTTCCTTCAGAGTCTCTAGCAAGCAGCTGGCGGACTTGCTCGACTAGCTCAGGCGTTAATCCTTCTACACGCCCCATCCACTTTTGTACCAAATCGTCAACACTCAAACGCTCAGCTTTCGCTTGCTCATAACTCCGGCGTAATTCAGCCTGTTGCTCCCTGAAATCTGCAACCTTTTGAAGATCACGCCCCACCATGTCTAACATCTTTTCCATCGTTGGAAGACTCTTATGAACGGTTAAATAATCAAGCGCGCCGTCAAGCAGCATTCGAGCCGCGTCTGCGCGTACGATTCCTTTTTGACTTGCGACACTATTAAGAGTATTAACAAGATATTCCGCAACGGCTCTTGCCAATGGATTGCTCCCAAGCAACGCTTCATCAATCGTAAATTTGGTAAATTTCCGGCCATTGAGTTCCTGTTGAATATCAAACTGCGTCACTCCAGCCAGATCCCCTTCTGCTCTTTCACGTCCTGAAAGGATTGCCTCTAATTTGGCTACATCGGCTGTCCTTAAAACTTCCCGTAAAGCACTTGCTTTGGTGTGCCCCTGCACGAGGCGTGCTGTAGTGCTATTGATGAAAGTTTCAGCCCCTTCAGGAGTGCTGACCTTTTGGGTACGATCCTTTCGGATAATATTTTCTAGATCGGCAGGCTTAAGGAGAGTTTGAGCGGCTTGAATTTTGGCATTTTCCCTAATGACGGATTTGATCCCTTCGAAAATCCTGCCATCCGAACTGCGCATGCTTTTTTCAAGACCCAATTTTTCAAATCGAGCCGCCATAGTTTCTAACAACTCCACGGCTTGCGCCTGCCCTAAGGGGCCTCCTCCTCTAGCCATGACTTGGGAATACCTTACAGCACACGAAGAACATGAAGTTAGCAATTTATCTATTTTCTTTAAATATTCACTAACCTCTTTGGATTTACCAAATCGGTCTATCACCGTTTGGGCAAGTCGATCCGCATACTCCAATCTTGATCTCGCACCTTCGGCCGTATGACCATCCGGAAGATTATTTTTTGCTGCATCAACAGCGCGATCCAGACTTTCTGCCACCGCATCGGCATTTTCCGCAGTCCTTACATCCCGGAGAGCCTCCCTGACCGGCTGATATTGAGGATCTGTACGCCAGCCCAAATCGATTCCTGGATGCACTGCGCCAGAATCCACCATCTGATCAATCTGCTCCGTGTATCTTTCCGTCCTTGCAATTTCGCGCCGCGCCCAATCACGAAGCGCCAGATTTTCACTTTGGCTTGCTTTTTCTAATAACACGCTGAATCTAGCTGCATCTCCGGGTTGTAAAGTATCTATAGCTTGGCGTGCTTTTGTATAAGCTATGTCCAAATTCCGAATTCTCGTGCTTAGTGCCGATACATCCGCCTGGGGGTTGCTTTCCAGTACTCGCCTCCTCTCAGCTATAGCGTCATCCAATTGCCCTTTTAGAGCGTCGGCAGTTTGAATCGTGGGTTGATCAGCCAAGCGCTTATTAACTTCGGGAGTAATGGATTCTGTTTCAAGGCGTTCGCCAATAGCTCTAAAAATCGCATCCCCTTCGCGAGCAAAACTAAGAAGCAACCGGGCTACTCCCTCACTTAATAACCCATTTGAACCCCTGATTGAAACATCGCCAATACGATCCGCACCCTCTGCAATTTGAATTGCGATTGCATCGGTATTCCCGCCCAGAGACTGAACCATCAATGTATGAAAATGTTTAAGAGTAAAGGCATGAAATTCCAAATTCGCAAGGCCGCCAAGGTCTTCGGGTTTTAAGCCCATCCGCCGCGCAAGTTCGCCGACTGTAATCTGTTCTGTGAGATTTCCTTCTTTATCAATTTCAAACCGTGTTCCCGCGGCCTCGGCTAATCTCACAGATTGCTCGTCGGTAAGATTGGCTCGTGCAAAAAGAGCTTGCTGATAATGCGAATGGAGGCTTTCTCCAGCGGCTTCAAACATCGCTTTAACTTCCGGAGTCATTTCATCTCCAGGCCGATACCCTCGCACATAGGCATCGCCTGAAAATTCACGCAAACTGAACGCATCAAGCCTGCCGTCCTGCGCTTGCTCCAGAGCAAATCGTTCGAAACTTTCTTTGAAGTTCTTTTCTCCTGCCGATTTGCCTGTGTATTCTCTGAGCAAGCGATCGCCACTTTCCATAGCTTGCGGAACAAGAAAGATGGCAGCCCCTTCAAGGTTATGAGCAAAATCACTGAAATCGCATTGCCCTGACGTACAAGATGAAAGTCCCTTTATAAAAGAAGCGGGCAGCTGAAGGATAGCATTAGGACTCATGAAAGCCTGCAAAATCATGCTGCCCTTGGGCGATTCTTCTCCTCCTCCTCCTTCCGGTTTTGGTAAAGCTGTGCCAATCTTATGGGCCGCGGTCAAAAAAACATTGAATAAGGCATAATTGTCTACAAAACGGAATCCATTCAAGAGCATTCCTCCAACCGCACTCTTGGAAGCCCTTGCAGTGATGCTTTCAAAGAAGGAAGGCGCGAATCTCCTTACACTTCCGCTAATTAACCCATTGCTGGCAGATTCAGACATGACGCCAAGCAAACCGCCCCCTCGATAGGTAATTCCAATCGTGTGAAGTAATATCCCCATGACTGCATCATGGATAAGCCTTTCGCCAGTCCACGCTCCCAACGTAAACAACCCCGCCTGCTTTTCCCCAATCTTTTTGCCTGTGACAGAATCGAATATTGCTTCGCCTTCTGTTGCCCAAAACACATCCTTGATTCCGTTGATATATTGCTGCAGGAAGTCATCCCCTTCCACAGGATGGCTACTTAAAACACGGTCCATGCCACTCACGGCACCAAAAACCGGCAATAAGTGGAAGAAAACAATGGCATTGAGCACGGTTTGGGTTAACTGGGTGGCCATTTGGGCAGCGAACCTATCTCCAATTAAATTAACTGCAATACGATTAAACATTGTTACAGGTGAAAGAACAGGAAATAGGCGTCCGATGGCCGTTCCTTGAAAGTTTCTAAAGCCTCCTGCCTGCTCAAACACTTTAAGAATCTTGCTTACCATATTTTCCTGAAATCCGGTAAGCCCATAATCGGCAAATTCGCCTGCGGTTGCTGCTTGCCGGCTAAGAAAGCCCTTTATTCCTGCGACAAAACCTGCTGTTAAATGTAAACCTCCTCCGACTTTACCCAGGAATGTCCCAACTCCACCCATCACACCCGCCTGCGTTTTTGAAATCAGTCCAATCTGTGACGCAATATTGGAATAAGCCTGCATATAAAGATCTAGATAAAGCATATTTGTACCGTAGGCCGTTAATAATTTAACGATCCCAACTTCTCCTCCGGCTGCAGCAGTTCTCAAAGTGGCAAGGGATGTTACAGGATTACCAAGTAGATACTGTACTGCAGCTGGCGCTTTTCCGAAGAACTTCCCGATAGCGTTAAGACTGGTAATAAATCCCGTCTTGACTGCTGTCCAACCTGTATAAAGTGATGCTTTGACACCCGCCCACGTAGCAGTAGACAAACCGGCGTTTAAAGCCTGAAATCCAAACCTAAGAAAAACCGAGGCCGAATAAGCGGCCAAAAGTGAACCTGTTAACCGTAATGCAGTAGCAATGGGTTGATAATTCATGAGACTGCCGGTTACATAGAGAGTACCCCCCACCGCAAGGCCTATCCCTGCTGCTCTAGCAGCTGTTAACGTGCCAACCTTTGATAAGGTGCGTATTCCTGCACCACCGGATATCAAAGCAGTAATGGCCATAAGCCCAAGGCCGATATCTTGGACAATTGTGCTTTCATATTTAAGCCCCAAGCCATAAGTTGCAGCCCCTGAAAGGAAGAAAGATCCAACTAGGGTGGCTTGCCAGCCAATGATCGATGCAACCGCTCTAAAAGGCGCAAAAACCATGCCTCCAAGAAAGGCAAAGGCTGCGGCAATCTCTCGAATGACTGGAATCTTAATCGCATCTAGAGTAGCTCTTGCAAATGCACCGGCTGTTGTTTTTAAAAATAGATTTGCCACCGAGGTCGCTGTCGCAAAGGCAACCGCTTCAACCGTGCGGAGAGCAACATAGGAAAGGCCCCCACTAGCGTAGGAGACAAAAGTAAGAAGAGCACTCACTAATGGCCGGTTACGGAAAGTGCCATAATTGATCAAGGCATTTCCAGAAGTTCTAAGCCAGCTTATTTCAGCTAAATTAGCTACAGTGGGTGTCAACTCTTGCAGTGCGATCGAAACTTCCATTCGCGCGGCTCTTGCAACTCTCAGGTTACCCTCAGAGATCATTTTTTGCGTCACTTGTTTCTCGGCCCTAGCTGCAGCAGCACCGGCCTTCAGAAATAGAACGATTCCCGCAATCGCTGTGATGACACCACCCACTGCCATGAGCATTTCTCCAATAACCCTGTCATGCATTAGGTAACCCGTCGCCAAGAAAATGCCGCCTGCGGCTAACCCAATCGTCGCGGCCTGAACAATCGCTCCTCGAATGGCCAAGACCGTTGCAGCTACAGCCACGACATAACCCACCGCAGCAAGAACTCCAAGAACAATATCTTGAACAATCGATGGACCAAAGTAATACGCGGTTGCGACGACGCCTACAAGGGCTGCACCCACTACGATTCTGGTCAAGGTTTGAGCTCCTATATATCTTGCAATCCCAACCGCTCCCATGGCCAAACCACCTATCAACTGCATACCGCCTGTTAACGCCAATATAACTCCCCAAACACCGGCCAGTGCAAACCCTCCTGCAACCTGCGCTCCCGTCAAATAACCCCGCGATAACGTACGGCCGTCTTGATATCCGGAACCTAGGATTCCAAATGTCAACGCATCAACCACAGAGGCGACTTTAGCAACCCATGTGTCTTTTAGCGCCCGATCCAAGCCCGTCCTATGAGCTGCATAGCCTGCGCCCAAGCCAACGCCTTTAATCGCAAAACCGGTAAGATACGCAGCCCCAATCCCTACAGCAACCTGTACACCAAAAGAAAGTTTGACCGCAGTCACGAGTCCGGCAGCCCATGCACCATAAGCGGCGATAAAGCCTGGCGCCGCGAAAATCATCGGAGCTAAAAGTCCGGCGGTCACAAAAATAGCTGCTCCTATAGATAAAGCAATAGCAACATCTTGGTATCCAGCTAAGTATGCGACTCCAGCCGCTGTGATCAATGCTGCTCCTATCGTCAAACCACCGACAACCGCCATCGTTCCAATACCCGCTCCGGCAACACCAACACCTAAGGCACCCAAACCGGCAAGAACAGCACCACCCGTCAAAACCGATGCAACGACAATAGCAGCGACAACAACGAGTCCGCCCACGATGACAAGCCCTTTCCCCAAAATACCAAGATCATCCCAATATTCCTTTTTCACTTCTTTCCATGCTTCATGTAATGAGTTCGTTCTCTCTGATTTGGCGTGGACAAGATATCCTCTCTCATTCATTAAATAAATATCACGACCACTGTCGACACTAAGAGTACCCCCCACAAAGAGATCTGAAACTACGCGTATTAGATTACCATTGGCTCCATACTGATAATTTGTCTGCCGATAATCCTCATGGGCAATAAGACCATAGCGAAGAAAATTAAGCTGGGGTTTGCCTTGGTCGGTACGGGATATAGATATACCTATGGCAACGAAAGTCACCATACCCCTTGTCCCAATCTCAATAGTAGTACTTCGCTGTCCTGGAGCGAGACGGGCTAGCGCATCCGCAAAATAAACTACCCTTCCTGTTTCTTCGCCGGTCCACGGTCTCACTCCCATAACACCGATGACATTATTTAAAGTGGATGGGACATATTCTTCACTGCTGAAAACAAACCAAGAGATGGCTGTATTGAATCGCACGCCTCTATTGTCAACACCCGTCGACACGTGAAATTCGATCGTATTGTTTCTCCCCATGACTTGTCTTATTTCAATCCGGCCCGTATTATCATCATCAATACTAATCAATCTCGCTCCACGACCGGTGATCATTTCATGCGTATCTCGAACATGCCGTCGTCCATCAATAATCATGACCGACGGTTCTGCCATCCGCCTTGTCATTCCAATTGCCCACGCGTGAGTAACATTCCCATTGGCGGTTTCCACATGGTATCTGAGAACAGTATTGTCAGAACTGCTGCGAATATTCCTGTAAGAAGCGCCGCCTTGATAGTGATAGATTTCTGAAAAAATTTCCCTCCCGGTAGCATCCCGCCGAGGGGATGTTATTTCCCGAACCAACTGGCCTTCTGAGTTCACCGTAATTTTTGTTCCATCAGGCAATTCAAAATGATAGCTGTCTGCATCCGCGAGAGTTTCCTGTCTGTAGCTTCTCGCACCAGCAATAAAAGTGTTTTGTAGCTCCTGCGACGTAATCCGATCGCGATCAAGCAGTTCTCCATCAAAATTCATCACTCGGGCACCTAGATTCGTATCTCCAAGAACAACATGCTCATGATAAACAAGAAAGTTACCGCTGCGCGTCACTTCATTATTAGTTGAATCACGCACTTCAAATGCCCCTCTACCTGTCCAGATCGATACACCAAAAGCAGAAAGTACGCGCATTGCCCGGGGAAGTTCCGTTCTTTGATTTAATTCATTTTTGTTTCTAATTTCCATTTCACCCACTCCGATAAAAAGAACGGTAAATCGGCTTGTTCCACCTGCCCTGACAGTTTCTAGCTCTGCATCAATCAATATGATTTCTGCCTGAATGCGGGTCCTTTCGGCTTGGACCCGCGCAGAAGCCATGAGCCCGCCCGGCATCGATCTCCGAAGCTCTCGCCTTCTCCCCTCAAGTGCTTCAATCGTCATGCCTCTTCGAGCCCGCTGGGCTTCCGGCGACGCTTGCAAATCCAGTTTGAAAAATAGCCCTCCGTCTTGACGCACGAAATATTCGTTACTATCCAATACTTTGATACCGTCAACCAATCGATCAGCCGATAAAATCCCCACAGCGACACTAGCTCCGGCCAAAGTGGTATAAACAATTCTTTCGGATATTCCATAACTGCCCAATAACTTCAATAGAATTTCCTTCTGTTTAGTGGACGCCGCTCTGTTTCCAACAGTTAGGTCGACTAATTCAAGAAAGCCATCTTGAATCTCATTGCGGTGAGTAGCTCTACGACCTTCATTTAATTGAGCTTCTGAAATTCTCTGAACCATTTGTGTATACGTCCCTTCAGTCACTCGATTCCCAGCAAAATCTCTAATGATACTTGTCCCTGCAAGCACTAAAAATCTTCCCGCATTCGCTCCCATTCCTATCAACGCCGTACTCTGCTCTCGGTCACTAAGCGCCCCCAAATCCACACGGTTCCACATCCAGATCCCATTCCCGCCCACATCCTCAAACACCGTCC
>Ga0247727_10002329_pt1 | contig 43686 bp, 48 predicted proteins | sample WisWelCaveWW1625_FD_202498 | JGI IMG/M metagenome (GOLD analysis project Ga0247727, IMG submission 202498) | Biofilm microbial communities from Wishing Well Cave, Virginia, United States - WW16-25 | ecosystem: Environmental > Aquatic > Deep subsurface > Groundwater > Cave microbial mat | place...
AATGCTTCCGCCGCGCCGCGGCGGAAGCATTGGCAAACGACCCAACCGAGGGACACGCCATGCTGAAAGAAGGCGCAACACTCACAGACATCATGCTGCGCCGCGCAGTCGTTCACGGGCTTGCGCGCATCGAACAACCGTGGGCAACAGAGATTCTCCAAAGTATGCAAGTGGAAGACGATCAATGGGCGGTTCGCAACCTTGCTACGCAATATTTGGAACAGTTGACAGCCGCAGACCCGCGTGTTCCTCATAAATTGCCAACGCCTTCTGAATCTCCGTGGCTGATTGAATTCGCAGGAAAACAAGGGATGGGCGTTCCGCGCGGCGGGTCAGCGACAGAAGTTTTGCTCACCGCCTACAAACTTGGTGATACGGAAGAACGCCTTGCCGCGCTCCCTTACCTCAAACACGTCGCAAGTGAAGGCATTATCGGCGCGATGTACAATGGCATGTATGGTGAAGACCCTGAGGTGCGTGAAGCATCCTTCCTTGCCATACAGGAAATCGGCGCCAACGGATTTAACCTGCCCCATCCCAATCAATTCGGGTTAGGTTGATATGCTGATCACCAATGCGAAAGTCATCACATGGGAAAAAGAAAACCGCATTCTTGACGATCACGCGATTCTGATAGAGAACGATCGCATCAAAGAAATCGGCAAGCACAGCGATTTGCTGAAAAAATATCCGAACGAGGAAAAACTCGACGCGCGCGGTCAATATGTGATGCCGGGCAATATTTGCGCACACACGCATTTTTATGGCGCGTACGCGCGCGGCATGGCGATCCCCGGACCCGCGCCGAAAGATTTCCCTGAGATTCTGCAAAAGTTGTGGTGGCCCCTTGATCGGTCGCTTGATGCGGAGAGCATCCAATATTCGGTGTTACCCTGCCTCGTGGACGCGATCAGGCACGGCACAACTACCCTCATTGATCATCACGCATCACCAAATGCAATTGACGGCTCGCTCGATATCATCGCTGATGCGGTTGAAAAATCAGGATTACGCGCGGTCTTATGTTACGAAGTGACCGACCGCGATGGCGAATCCAAAATGAAAGCGGGGATTAACGAAAACGTCCGCTTCATCAAGAAGATGAAAAGCCCGCTTCTTGCTGAGACCTTCGGCTTGCACGCCAGCCTCACGCTTTCTGACTCATCCCTCGCGTTATGCCGCCAATCCGCGCCTGACGATGTGGGATTCCATGTCCATACTGCCGAACACGAATCGGACGAATACGACAGTCTGAATAAATCAGGTTTGCGTGTGATTGACCGCTTGCAAAAACACAATATCCTTGGACCCAACACCATTACCGCACACGGAGTCCATTTCGACGCGCGCGAGATGGAAATCCTTGCTGAAACAGGCGCGTGGCTATCTCACCAGCCGCGCTCGAACATGAACAACGGCGTCGGCGTGGCGCAAATCGAATCGATGATGCGGGCAGGCATCAAGGTCTGCTTGGGCAACGACGGTTTCTCCAACGCCATGTGGGAGGAATGGAAATCCGCGTATCTCCTGCACAAAGTCCACCACCGCGACCCACGCCGTATGGGCGGCTACGATGTGACACAAATGGCGGTCTACAACAATGCCGCGCTGGCAAATATCTTCTTCAAATCTGCAACCATTGGGCAATTGAGCAAAGGCGCATTTGCAGATATGATTTTTGTGGAGTACCACCCGAATACGCCCATGACCGCAGGCAACCTGCCCTGGCATATCATTTTTGGTTTTCAGCAAAGCATGGTCACGACAACCATCGTGGCTGGAAAAGTTTTGATGAAAGACCGCGAACTGCTGACGCTCGACGAAAAAGAAATCTCAGCCAAAGCCCGCGAGATCGCGCCGAAGGTTTGGGAAAGATACCAAAAGGAAGTTGCAAAGGTCTTATAAAATGGATAACGACGCAATCAAAGAACCCCTGCTGTTGACCATTGCCGTGCTTGGCGGCACAGGCAAGGAAGGCAAAGGACTCGCCTATCGCTGGGCGAAGGCTGGTTACAAAGTGTTGATCGGTTCACGCTCCTCCGAAAGAGCCGTGACGACCGCTTCCGAGATCATGGAACTGGCGGAAGGTTCAACTTCGATTGTCGGCACATCCAACCGCGAAGCGGCGCAACTTGCGGATATTGTCGTGCTTGCTGTGCCGTACGCCGCGCATCGCGAAACACTGGAAAGCGTGAAGGATGTGCTCAAGGGAAAAATCCTCATTGACGTGACCGTTCCACTCATACCGCCGAAAGTCACGAAAGTGCAAATGCCGTCCGCAGGCTCCGCCGCGCAGGAAGCGAAGGAGATCGTCGGCGAGGGTGTGGAAGTGTGCGCCGCGTTCCAGAACATTTCTCACGAACACCTGTTGAGCGAAGACTTTGTGGAATGCGAGGTGCTTGTTACTGGCACAAGCAAGGAAGCGCGTGCCGAAGCCCTGCACCTTGTCGAAGCCGCGGGTCTCACAGGTTGGGATGCGGGTCCGATTGAGAATTCAGTTGTTCTTGAAGGACTCACCAGTGTATTGATCAATATCAACAAGCAGTATGGCTCCACAAATGCGGGGATCAAGATCACGGGGGCAAGTCAAAAGTAATAAAGTAATCAGTGATCAGTCTGATTCACTGTCACTGATTACTGAACACCGATTACTGGCTTTACATGCCCCTCACCCTCACGGCTCTATCGGGAATTCCATTCATCCGCCGAGACGACAACTTGGCGGATATTGTTGTTAATACGCTTCAAGAAAACAACATCAAACTTGAAGATAACGACATCCTGGTATTTGCGCAAAAGATTGTCTCGAAAGCCGAGGGGCGCACGGTTAACCTTGCAACCATCACGCCATCACAACGCGCCATCGAACTTGCGAAACAAACCGAAAAAGACTCGCGCGTCGTTGAGTTGATCCTTCAGGAAAGCAACGAAGTGTTACGCACGCGCGTCGGCGCGCTCATCGTAGAGCACAAACTCGGCTTTGTCTGCGCGAATGCAGGGATTGATCATTCCAATGTCGGCAGTAGTAACGACTTTAGTCGTTCAAAACCAGCGGCTGAAGACACGGCAATCGGCGAATATGTTTTACTTCTCCCTGAAAACCCCGATCGATCAGCGAAAAACATCCGCAGGCAGATCGAAGAAAAAACAGGGAAACGAGTCGGAATCCTCATCATTGATTCACACGGACGCGCATGGAGAAACGGCACGGTCGGCGTTGCGATTGGAATCGCGGGAATCCCCGGGCTTGAAGATTTACGCGGCAGACCAGACCTCTTTGGATACAAGTTACAAGTTACGCAGGTCGGCGTTGCTGATGAACTTGCCGCCGCCGCGTCGCTGATGATGGGGCAAGCCGCGGAGGGAACGCCCGTTGTGCATGTGCGCGGGTTTCCGTATCCGGTACGCGAGAGTTCTTTGAAGGAATTAATTAGACCTAAAGACCAGGATCTATTTCGTTGAACATGCTAACGAGATTCTTATTCACACTTGATACACTCGATCCACCAAAATAAAAAAGGACTTCACATGAGCATTCCAACCAAATATCAAGACCTGATTCGCAACGACTCGCAGGCTTTTCTTTATCTCGCAACTCTCATGCCCGACGGTTCGCCGCAAGTCACGCCCGTCTGGTTCAGCGCTGACGATGAACATATTCTCATCAACACAGCCGAGGGTCGCCTCAAAGATAAAAACATGAAAGCGCGCGCGAAAGTGGCGATGACCATTCAAGACCCCAACGAACGCTATCGCTACATCGGCATTCGAGGTGAAGTGGTCGGCTCCACCCGCGAAGGGGCTGTTGAACACATCGAAATGCTTTCCCTGCGATACGATGACAAACCCTGGGGCAAGCGCGAAGGGCAAAAACGGATCATCTACAAGATCAAGCCGAGTCATGTCCACGACCACGATTGACCTGCACACATTCCTGCGGACTCGCCGTTCGATCCGCCGCTTCAAACCGGACCCTGTGCCTGATTCGGTTATCGAGAACATTCTCACCACTGCCACCTTCGCCCCCTCCGCGCACAACCGCCAGCCGTGGAGATTCTGCGTTGTGACGGATAAATCCGTCACAACGAATCTTGCGGACGCAATGGCAGTCGAATTCGAGCGTGATCTCGAAAAAGATAAACTCCCCCACGCTGAAATTCAAAAACGAATCACTCGCTCACGTGAAAGAATGCTTGGCGCGCCTGTCATCATCATTCTCAACGTAGATATGACCGACATGGATGTTTACCCCGACGAAAAAAGAAACAAAGCTGAATATTTGATGGCAGTCCAATCGATTGCCAACGCAGGGATGCAAATGCTCCTCGCCGCACACGCCGAAGGGCTTGGCGGGGTTTGGGTGTGCAGTCCGTTGTTTGTGCAAGAGACTATTCAAAACATTTTGGATTTACCAAAAACCTGGGAGCCACAAGGAATGTTTTTTCTTGGGCATTTTCAAGATATTCCCGAAGTAAGGGAAAGAAAACCTTTGGACACTGTCGTATTGAGGAGGTGAGTAAATGGACGATGACCAAAAGAAATTGCAAGAACAATTCTGGAATAATAGCGGAGGACCTAGAGAGGTTTCTAGGTTGGGGTGTGCGCTTGCTGTTTGGCTAGGGATAGGCATTGGATTGACAGTTTGGTCTGGCAATATTGGGTATTTGCTGATTTGCATGGCGATCTATTTCATTTTTCCAACTTTAATTGGATATTGGCAACCTGCATATTCATTGTTACGAAAAATACTGGGAAATGAGAATATGCCGCCTAAAATCATCCCATACAAACGTAAATGGTGGGGGTTTATCCCATTGGCCATCAGGCTTGTTATTTCAGTCGCTTTGTTCTTCAAAGGTATTGAACTACTAATCAGATGAAAATCGTCGCACTGGCAGGCGGCGTCGGCGGCGCAAAACTGGCGCACGGGCTCGCTCATAACGTAACGCGACATTTATGTCGCAATACACAAGGCATCTACAAATAATACATGTACCCAAAAGATACGCGCTACCATCGTAATCTTCCTCATATCCATCCTGAAGGCTACCCGCTATTCATCACCTTCCGCCTCGCCGATTCCTTGCCGCTTGATGTTCTAGAAGAACTTAAGAAACAGCGCGAGCGCGAGTTAAATGGTTTGAAGAACCAATCTCCAGACGAAATTTATAAAATCGAGAAAAAACATTTCGGTCGTTACGACACGTGGCTGGATCGTTGCGTCTCTGGTCCACGCTGGCTGGAGGAGAAGAACGTTGCGGATATCGTTGCGGATAAAATTCACTCCATGAACGGCAAATACTTTCAATTGATGGCTTATTGCATCATGCCAAACCATGTTCACCTGCTCATAGAATCCATCATCACTAACCACCTTCGGCATCGCGGCAAAACCGCGAAATACCCTGTCACCGACTCGTTGCGCCTGTTGAAAGGAAGTACCGCACGCGCTTGCAACCTGAAACTGAAACGCAGCGGCCAGTTCTGGAACCACGAAAGTTACGATCACTATGTCCGCGACGAACAGGAGCTGGAGCGGATCATCAAATACATTTTATACAACCCGGTAAAAGCAGAATTGGTTGAAGATTGGCAGGAATGGCAATTCACTTACATCAATCCCGAATTTGGTTCGTGGTGAAAGGCGACATAAATGTCGCGTTACATATGTGGATAAACTTATGAAAATCGTCGCACTCGCGGGCGGAGTCGGTGGCGCGAAACTTGCACATGGGCTCGCCCAAATTCTTCCCTCTGAAGATCTAACTATCATCGTCAACACAGGCGATGACTTTGAGCATTATGGTTTATACATCTGTCCCGATTTGGATACAGTCTGCTACACGCTGGCTGGACTCGCGAATCCAGAGACAGGCTGGGGACGCGTCAACGAATCGTGGAATGTGATCGAGAACGCGTCTAAACTTGGCGGACCGGATTGGTTCCGCTTGGGCGATCAGGATTTGGGTACTCATCTTGAACGGACGCGGCGAATGAACGCGGGTGATTCACTCAGCCAAATCACACGAGACTTTTGCAGAGCTTGGGGAGTTGAACATACTGTCCTGCCGATGTCAGATCAACCTGTGAGCACAATTGTCGAAACCGAGGAGGGCGATTTGGCTTTTCAGGAATATTTCGTTCATCGCAGGTGTGAGCCGCGCGTCAAAGGATTCAGATTTGAAGGGGCTGACGAGGCTGAACCAGTTTCAGGGGCGCGAGAGGCGATCCGATCGGCTGATGCAATTGTCATTTGCCCGTCCAATCCGTGGGTGAGCATAGATCCGATTTTGAAGGTACTCTTCCCTGCCCCCGCTTCGTCTCCGCTATCGCTCCGCTCAGCGCGATGGACGGAAGGGAAAAAGGTCGTTGCCATCTCCCCCATCATTGGCGGGGAAACTGTAAAAGGACCGGCGGCGAAGATGTATCGCGAACTGGGGATCGAGCCGTCGGCACTGGCGGTGGCAAATCACTACCGCGGGCTGGTGACGAATTTTGTGCTTGACACAATTGATGCGCAACTTAATGAAAGTGTTAGGGGTTTGAATATGCAGACATTTGTAACTAATACCTTGATGAAGAGTCATGAAGATAGAAAGCAACTCGCTCGAGAAGTGCTAACCCTAATCGGAAGTGACTTATGACACTTTGGGCTATCGTCCCTGTAAAACCTTTGCGGCGCGGGAAATCGCGCCTGGCTGGAACCTTAACTGAAGATGCGCGGACGGAACTGAATCGTGCGCTGTTGCAACACACACTTGAAACCCTCTCGGAGTTGAAAGAGGTGGACGAGGTGCTGGTGGTCAGCCGCGACCCAAATGCCCTGGCTATCGCCCGTAACCACGGCGCGCGCACTGTGCAGGAGGACGGTCAGCCGCATTTGAACACTGCCCTGCAACGCGCAACGGTTGTGGCGCAGGTTTATGCGACGCGCGGTGTCTTGATCCTGCCGGCAGACTTACCGTTGGTTACGCGTGAAGATATCCAGGCATTGCTCGACCGAGCAGTGAAACCTCCTGTTGTAGTGATCGCACCAGACCGTCACGGCAAAGGAACGAATGCGCTCTTAATTGCGCCGGCAGGTTTGATTGAATATGATTTCGGCGAAGGTTCATTTCAGCGGCACTCTGAACAGGCAAAAAAAGCAGGCGCACGACTCGAAGTTGTAAACCTGCCGTCTCTCGGGCTTGACCTGGATATGCCCGAAGATTTTGAATTGATCAAGAATCTTGAAAATACAATATCCTTTTAGCGGGCGTATAATCGGGGTACACACCTTTCACAAACCATGAGGAGAATGCCATGACTGAGCGTGTTGCACTGTATTTGCAAGACTCGCACGACCTGCGTAATGGACTCGACTATGTGAGGTATGCCGAAGAGAAGGGGTTCGAAGCCGTCTGGCAGGCTGAATCTCGGTTGGTGCGCGATGCCATCGTGCCGATGGCGGCGTATGCCGCGGTGACACAACGGATTAAAGTCGGCTCTGGAGTGATCAACAATTGGACGCGGAACATCGGTCTGCTTGCCGCGACACTGCTTACCCTGGATGACCTGGCGCCAAATCGAATCATCTGCGGGATTGGAGCGTGGTGGGATCCACTAGCGAAAAATGTTGGCATTGAAAGAAAGAAACCACTCCTTGCCATGCGCGAGACGATTGAAGTCTTGCGAAAATTATTAAATATGGAACGCGTCACGTTTCATGGTGAGTTTCATCATGTGGACGGGATCGAGTTGGATGTTGTCCATGGCCGCCGCGAACCCCGCAATGTGCCGATCATGATCGGCGCAACCGGTGACGTGATGATGGAAATGACGGGTGAAATTGCAGACGGTGTGGTGCTGAATTACTGCGTGCCACCGGACTACAACGACAACGCGCTGGAAATGCTGGAAAAGGGTTTGAAGAAATCAGGGCGCAAAATGGATGACTTTGACCGCCCTCAATTAATCGTCTGCTCGGTGGATGAAGACCACGACAAAGCCATTGATTACACAAAAGAATTGCTTTGCCAGTATCTCGCCCAACAGCCCCACATCGCGAAAGCGTCGCGCGTGTCACAGGATGTGATCAATGATATCCAAGCCATTCTGGGATGGCCCGCCACGAAGGAACAGATCAACAAAGCCAAGCATCTGGTTCCAGATGATTTGGCTCTTCGTATCACCGCATCAGGAACGCCCGCCGAAGCAAAAGCCAAAGTGGCGGAATACAAGAAGCGCGGTTGCACTTGTCCCATTTTGTACCCCGTCGGCGGGAATTTCAAGTTGTTGATTGATACGTTTGCGCAAACGTAGAACGAGATAGCATCTCGTTCTACAAGCTCCCCTCTAAATAATCCAAGATCAACTGCAGAGCCGCGTCAGCCGATGCGGCTTTGATCTGTTCGCGGTTCCCTGAAAAGTGAAACTCACGCGTCCATTCGCCATTGGGCGCGACCAGCGCGAGCCAGATAGTTCCCACAGGTTTGGATTCCGTCCCGCCGCCAGGACCCGCTATCCCTGAGATGGAGGCGGCGATGTCCACAGTCAAGGCTTTGCACGCGCCGCGTGCCATTTCCAACACGACTTCCTTGCTCACCGCGCCATGCGTATTCAATGAATCCCATGACACGTTCAGCAAAGAGACTTTCGCTTCATAGGCATACGCCACGATTCCGCCGAGAAAATACTCCGAGGAGCCGGGCACATTTGTAATTCGGTCGCTCACCAACCCGCCCGTGCAGGATTCGGCTAGCGCAAGAGTTAACCTTCGTTCGCGAAGAATACTTCCGATTTGTACTTCCGGTTGTTTTTCCACATTGACCTTCGATTACGACTTGGGGATTATACACGGGGCAGACTCGTTCTAGGTTATAATTTAATTCATGGCAGACTGGACTGGCAAAACGCTCGGAAAGGTCCACATTGATCACCTTGTAGCCCGCGGGGGTATGGCGGAAGTCTATAAGGGCACTCATAAGTCTTTCGGTGTGGTAGCCATAAAGGTCATGAGGGGTATTCTCGAGCGGGACTCAGAGCAACTCAGCCGCTTCCAGCGCGAAGCGGAAGTGGTTACAGAATTGAAGCACCCCAACATCGTCCGAATGCTCGATTACAAGGTGAAAGACGAAACTCCCTGCCTCATTATGGAATACATACAAGGTCCATCTCTTGCGGCTTATATGAAGGTATTACACGAGGGAAAACAGCGAATCCCAATTGGGATTGTTGCCGCTTTATTAAAATCAATTGCCAGCGCGCTGGATTATGCTCACAGCAAAGGGCTGGTTCACCGCGATATCAAACCGGCAAACGTCCTTCTTCGTTCCCCCTCCGAAGATATTCATGTTGATAAACCCCTTCCATTTGACGTGGAACCGATTCTTACGGATTTTGGCTTGGTCCGCCTCCTCGATTCGACCATGCACACGACGACCGGTTCCGTCTCAGGGACGCCTGCCTACATGAGCCCTGAGCAATCGCGCGGCGAAAAGGTGGATAAACGCACCGACATTTATTCACTTGGCATCATGCTGTACGAAATGCTGGCAGGCATTGTTCCCTTCCAGGCGGATACCACCTTTGGTATGTTGATGAAACATATCAACGAGCCTCCACCGCGTATCGAGGGCATATCGGAGGATCTGCAAGCCCTGCTTGACCGCACACTGGCAAAAGACCCATCTCTTCGATATGACAGCGCAGGCGAATTGGCAAACGAGTTCCTGGCTGTATTCAACGGGCAGACGATCTCCCCGGGAACACTTCACATCGCGCAACTGGCGCGCCAAGCCGCCGCAGAAGCCAAGAATCCGAAAGCAACAATTGAGAGACCAGCCACTCGCTGGATACGAATTGGTATCGAAGCATCCATCGTTATAGCGCTTGGGGTTCTGCTGATTCAATTTATTCGTCCCACTACAGGGGGTGTCACAGCAACACCTGAACCTGTCAATCTGGATATCCCGGTTGGCGGGATGCGCTTCGTGGACTACATCAATCCACTGGACAGGGTGACAATTCAATTGGACAGAGTTTCTCAGCCCGAGGAGGGGACGCATTTCGAAGCGTGGCTGAAAAATGGCGAGAATGGAACGATCCGCAACATTGGCTCTATCAGATTCAATGACGCAGATGTTGGGGAATTGGAATTTACCGATCTCAACCGGCAGAACCTCCTGGCGAGATTCAACGAAGTCATCATCACTGTTGAGCAGGATGGAATCACTGCATCCCAGCCATCATCGGAAGTGGTCTTCTCCTCGATTTTCCCCGAAAATGCGCTCGTGGAGACCCGGAATGTCCTGGTCGAACACCCGGACACCCCCGATCAACTGGCTCCCATGCAAGGACTATACTATTACAGCGGCAGTTACATTGCCGGCGCAATTAACGGCGATCCGAATTTTCCTGATTTTGTCGGGCTTGTGGAAGCCTTTCAAAACAACGATGAGGCGACCCTCCGCAAACGGAATGAGGAAGTGATCAATTTAATTGTCGGCGATCTCAGCGATCAATATCAGGATTACGACAACGACGGTATCTTCGACAATAACGATGGCGATGGCTATGGTAGCCTACCAAATGGAGGTCGCCCTGGCTACCTGCAACTCACCGTTTTGGGTGTAAAAAATGTGTCAGACGCCAGCGATTCCACTTCCAACATGCGACAATATAGCGAGAACATTCAGGTGTGCATTCAAAACATGGATACTTGGACAAACCAACTCCTGCCGCTTGCCATCCAATTAAACGAGACCCCGTTTGGCTCGGAAATGGAACCCATCATCAATGAAATATCCATTTTGAGCGACCGGTTGTTTGGAGGCACAGATATAAATGGGAGCGGACTTGTTGAGCCAATCGCGGGAGAGTGCGGGGTGGGTCAGGCGTATGAATATGGCTGGAATATGGTGGAAATGCCCATCTTCATCGGGTCAGACAAAATTCCACCTTCAGGAAAATAATATCTCCCATTGATGCGGGAGATTCTGATTGATTTGTTGAAAATATATCCCCACATAACAGCGCATATGTTATACTGGAATTGGTTGAGTAGCCAATCCATCCTATTTCAGGAGGTACAAGATGTTAAGAAAAGCGCTGTACACCGTAATAGTTTTGCTTCTAGTAGGCGGAACAACGGGATGGGCTAAGCCGACAACGGCTCAGTCCGCCGGACCAACTCGTTGCGTGATTTTCCTTGAACCGATTCAACCTGGCGAAACGGAATCCAAGGCTTCTGAGCCTGTTTGCTCAACAGGAAAAATCGACTCGGTTAATGGAGAATCTCTCGCTGCGAGCTTCCTGATCGCCAGATTCTATGACAACATCAACTATGTCACTCTCCTCGTTTCGTACATTGGAGCTTCGGCTTGTTCCCCATCGATCAGTTATGGGCGGGCGTCCCTCCCCAGCAATCTCGACAACAAATTTGCTTCTGGACGGTCATACTCCGGCTGCAACTGGATCTCCGTTTACGACGGCAGTTACTATTTTGGGCCCAATTACACTTGTTCAGGTGGTAGCGGCTGTTCAAACTTCTTTGCGCTGAACAATTACGTAAGCTCGTGGCGAACCTTCCACTAAGAAGGAACTTGCCACAATCCTATTTTCAGGCTACTCAAACCGACGAGTCCTGCAAGCACGGACAGTTTGCAAGACCCGTAGTATTTTAGACGGAAGTGACCGCCATAGAAAATAAAATCTCCCGCATCAGCGGGAGATTTTATTGTAGCGAGATGATTAAGGTAGGCTATTTTGAATCGTACTAAACGTATCACCAATAGCGGGCCCCAACATGCTCATTACACCGATAATGGGTATAGCCAGGCAACATGCAAGAACGATACTTGGTAAAAACAAAGAACCAGCCGCTTGTCCCCAGCCAAACTTATTAACACCCTTGATTGCCATAAGCTCCAATACGAGGGCATACAGCCCAAGCAAAATACTCACCAAACCTGTGCAAATACCGACATATTGGATTCCACTAAATGGCGTGAGCACAGAAGAAACCAGCGTAACTGGGACAGAAACGGCAGCCATCGTATAAGCCAATTGGGAGAATGTACCGGTCCCTTTGAACATCTTTGCCACCCATTGAACAATACCTGTGCCGATGGCAAAGAAAAGCACACCCAACGCGCCTGCAACAGGCGAAATGCAAATTGCAACACCAAAAGTGAAAGCAACTCCACGCTGGGCATCCCCGCCAAATAAATCACCCAAACCAGGGGTTTGTGCAAAGCCAGCCAGTTGGAGAATGGCGCCAAATACTCCGCTAATTAATGCAGAAATTGTTCCCGCGAGAAAGACCCAGGTGAACGCGCGGCTGTTCGAGGTTGCATCCGGGTGTTCAGCCAATGTTGCAAAAGTTTGCTCATTCGGCTTGGTAACTGCAGTCATCCAGGTTGAAAACCAGCCTGCGACGCCCGCCGAACCGGCAGATTCAGAAGACAGTGGAGCGTTCGATTCTTCGTTCATGAGTTCCTCCGTAAATATTGGGTTTGGTTCATTATTGCACTTTCAAATCATCAATACAATAGGCAAAACACAACTGCAATGCAAAAGTTACTCATACAAAACGTCCCGCAGGTTTCCTAAATTCCGGCATATTTGTAGGACGAACCTGCGTGACGGTGTTCCCTATGCAGTAAAATTGTGTCAATGGAAATTTCCGAGAAACTTCAGGGGATTCTGAACACGCTCCCTTCCAAGCCAGGTTGCTATCTGTATCGCAACAAGGACGAGACCATCATCTACGTTGGCAAGGCGATCAGTCTAAAGAATCGCGTCCGGTCTTATTTTCACGCGGACGCAAGCCACGATGCCAAGACGCGCAGGCTGGTGCGCGACATAACCGACATCGAGTGGATCGTGGTCGGCTCCGAACTTGAGGCGCTCATCCTTGAGATGAACCTTATCAAGAAGCACCGTCCCAAATACAACATCCGCCTCAAAGACGACAAGCGCTATCCTTACATCAAAATCCATTGGGCGGAGGCGTTTCCCAAAGTCACCGTCACGCGGCAAATGCTGGAGGATGGCTCGCGCTATTTCGGTCCATACACTTCTGCCTGGGCGGTGTATCAATCGTTGGATGTCCTTCGAAAAATTTTCCCCTATCTGACATGTGACCGCGAAATCACCGGAATGGACAAGCGGGCGTGTCTTTACTTTGACATCAAGCTGTGTATTGCCCCTTGTATCGGCGCGGCGTCCCAAGCCCAGTACCGCCAAATGATCTCCGACCTGATGGATTTCCTCACCGGACATAGCGAAGGCATCGTGGCACGTCTTGAGTCGGAGATGCAAAAAGCATCAGAAGAATTGCGCTTTGAAAAAGCAGCTTCTGTACGCGATCAACTCAAAGCGGTACATTCCATCGTTGAAAGACAAAAGATCGTTTTCGCAACAGACTACAAAGACTCGGATGTGCTTGCCATGGCGCGCAGTGACGGCGAAGCCTGTGTGCAAGTCTTCTTTATACGCGGCGGCAAATTGATCGGGCGTGAATACTTCATTCTTGAAGGGACGGAAGATGAGGCAGACAATGAAGTGCTGGAACAATTCGTCACACAGTTTTACACCGAAGCCGCGACGATTCCGCCGCAGGTGATGTTGCCACAGGAGATCGAAGAGGCTAAGATCATCGGTCAATGGTTGAGATCAAAGCGCGGGGGTGAAAAGGTGGAGTTCCTTGTCCCCAAGGAGGGACAGCCTCGCGAGCTGGTCCAAATGGCGACTGAGAATGCCACAGAAACTCTTTCCGCATTACGGGCGCAATGGCAGGCAGATGCGCACAAACAGGAACAGGCATTGGCTGAATTGCAACAAGCGCTGAAATTACCTGAGCCCCCCAATCGAATTGAATGTTATGATATTTCCAACACGCAAGGGACAGCGATCATCGGCTCGATGGTTGTGTTTACGAAAGGCGTGCCGGATAAAAAGTTATATCGCAAATTCAACATCGAAAGTGTGGTTGGCGCACCCGATGATTTCGCTTCGATGGAGGAAATGCTCATGCGCAGGTTCCGTCGGTGGCGATCGGCTGAGGAGTCGGCGAACCAGCCTGGGGCGAAGAAAGACGCGTCGTTTTCCTTCCTGCCTGATCTCATCATCATTGATGGAGGCAAAGGTCAATTGGGGCGCGCGGTCAACGTCCTTGAGAAATATGAGTTGATGAGTAAAGTTCCGGTTGTTGGACTGGCAAAACAAAACGAGGAAATTTTTTTCCCGCATAAATCGGATTCGCTGATGCTGCCGCGTCATTCTCAAGCCCTGTATCTGGTTCAGCGGATTCGAGATGAAGCGCACCGATACGGAATCACCGCGCATCGTAAGAAGCGGCAGAAACTCGGCATGGCTTCACAACTCGATTCGATCCCCGGCATCGGACCGGCACGGCGAAAGACTCTCTTGAAACATTTCGGTTCTGTGGATAGGATCAGGGAAGCCTCGATGGAGGAATTAAATGCGGTAGTGCCTGGGGATGCGGCGAAATCCATCAAGGAACATTTGGAATGAGAGATATTTGGGTCGTTGACGATGACGAAGAGATGAGCCGCGCAGTTAGCTTGATGTTGCAAATATTGGACAGCAATGTTAGGATTTTCAACAGCGTCCGCCCTGCCGCGCAGGCGTTTGTTTCCGGCAAAAAACCGGACTTGATCATTATGGACGTTAATATGCCAGAAGTATCCGGCTTGGATATGGTTGAGTTTTTGAGGCGGCGGCCTGAAACCATGGACCTGCCGATCGTGATGCTTTCGTCGGAGGCAACCGATACCATTGTTGACCAAGCCCTTGCGTTGGGGGCAGACTCATACGTGATGAAACCCGTGAGTCTCGAAGAACTTGAAAAGGCAATGGCAACCGCGTTTTATAAACATCTTAATTTGTGAGAAAAAAATGGCAAGAAAAAAACCTGATAACAACAATCAATCCAAACCCACCCGAGTATTGCAAATTATGTTCGCTATATTTTCGATACTCTTGATTCTTTCCATGTTGTTGTCGCTGTTTGTAAATACATAGGTCTCGTTTGAAACATAACCTGCATTTGGCGGCATCCCGCAGGGTGTTATAATTTTGCGGCGCGGTGCAGGTTGCCGCGCAATTAATTTGTAGATATCGTCATTGCGAGGGCGGTTTTGTTCCTGCCTGAAGCAATCCCCACCAACGACACTGAGATTGCTTCGTCGGGTGGAGTTTATGCTGAGTTTATCGAAGCACCCTCCTCGCAATGACGTAATGAATAAGGACAAATATGCTCGATAAACTAAAAGGCATTGAAGACCGTTACGAACAAATTGGCAATGAACTTCTCGAAGTGGGCGCCAACTATCAACGCGCGGGTGAGTTAAACAAGGAGCGCGTTGACCTTGAGCCGCTGTATCAGAAGGCGCGGGAATACCGCCAGGCGATGAAAAGCTACGATGAGGCGAAGGTAATTCTGGATACCGAGAAGGATTCGGAACTTATCGCCCTTGCCAAGGCAGATATGGAAGACCTGGCGCCAAAGATCGAAACCCTCGAAAAAGAGATTAAGGGACTGCTCGTTCCCAAAGACCCGCGCGACGACAAGAATGTGTACGTGGAAATTCGCGCAGGCGCGGGCGGCGATGAAGCCGCCATCTTCGCCGCAGACCTATTCCGTATGTATACGCGTTATGCAGAAGATAAAAAATGGAAGGCTGAGCTCATGTCTGAAAGTTCCATTGGCGTGGGTGGTTATAAGGAAGTGATCTTTGAGATCAAAGGCAAGGGAGTGTTCTCGAAGTTGAAGTACGAGTCTGGTGTGCATCGCGTACAGCGTGTGCCAGCCACCGAAGCGCAGGGACGCATCCACACATCCACTGCCACCGTTGCAGTGATGGCGGAAGTGGATGAGGTTGAAATTGACATCCCCGAATCCGATATTGAAGTCGAAGTGTATCGCTCCTCGGGCGCGGGCGGACAGAACGTGCAGAAGAACTCAACCGCTGTACGTCTCACACACAAACCAACTGGCATGGTTGTCACATGCCAGGATGAACGCTCGCAGTTGCAGAACAAATTGCGTGCTTTAAGCATCCTGCGCGCGCGTTTGTATGAAATGGAAGTTGCCAAGCGCCAGGCGGAAATTGAATCGGATCGCCGCTCACAGGTAGGAACCGGCGAACGCTCGGAGAAGATCCGCACATACAACTATCCACAAAACCGCGTCACAGATCATCGCGTCGGGTATTCGAACTATAACCTTCCGGCTGTGATGAATGGCGATATTGACGGATTTATTGACGAACTCTCCACGCGCGATGAAGCAGACCGCTTAGCCAGTAGCGGCTTTGACGATGAAGAATAAAATACTTGCTGGTCGAGTAGGGCGAGCGTTTCTCTCGCCCGTATCGAGACCAACAATTTACAAAATACTTTTGTAACAGGAAGCGCTTTACTTACTCGGTGGTCTCGATACATTCCTCGCTGTCGTTCGGAATTACTCGACCACCATTTTCATTTGAATGGAGAAAACAACATGAACGATAACCCGGCGTTTGGCGCAGGCTTGCAACCATTTATGGGCATTCCATCTTTCATGCGTTTGCCTGTTTCGCGCGAATTGAAGGATATAGATGTCGCCGTTATGGGCGTACCCTTCGACAGCGGCACATCCTATCGCACAGGGACGCGCTTCGGACCAAGAAAAATCCGCGAAGCGTCGTTGATGATCTGGGGACACAATTCGACTCTCAATGTCACACCGTTGAAAAAACTAAAAGTTGTGGATTACGGCGATGTGTCAGTCATCCCCACCTCCATTGAACATACTATGACCTCCATCACAAACACAGCCAGCGAGATCATCAACACAGGCACAACTCTCATAACACTGGGCGGAGACCATTCGATAGCGCTTCCACTTTTACGCGCACATGCAAAGAAGCACGGACCGGTTTCGCTCGTCCATATTGATGCACATATTGACACGTGGGAATCGGAGTTTGACGCAATACCATACAGTCACGGCACGCCGTTTCGACACGCGCTTCAAGAAGGTTTGATTCGCAAAGGTGAATATGTGCAAATCGGGATTCGAGGTCCACTAAGCGGAGAGAACGATTACGAGGACGCGAAGAAACTCGGTGCACGCACGATCACAATCCATGAAGTGATGGAAAAAGGTGTGCCTGAAATTCTCAAGGAAGTGCATCAACGCATGAAAGGACCAACGTACGTCACAGTTGATATCGACTCTGCCGACCCCGCCTTTGCGCCCGGCACAGGCACACCTGAAGTCGGCGGGCTGACCAGTTATCAACTGCTCCAACTTGTACGCGGCTTGCATGGATTGAATCTTGTCGGCTTCGATCTGGTGGAGGTCTCGCCGCCCTACGATCACGGCGACATTACCGCCATCCTCGCGGCAAATATCGCCTTTGAGTATTTGTCGTTGCTGGCGATCAAGAATAAATAAAGTGCCAACGCTTCATTCCGACATCACGACTCGCCTCGCTTCGATCAGCGACACCCCCGCCCTCGACGCGTCCGTTCTGCTTGCTGACATCGTCAACAAGCCGCGCACATGGGTCATGGCTCACCCCGAACAAACGCTAACAACCGAACAACAAAAACGATTAGACGACGCGCTCAATCGTCTCGAAAACGGCGAACCATTTCCGTATGTGCTGGGTCATTGGGAATTTTTCGGGTTGGATTTTGACGTCACGCCGGATGTCTTGATTCCACGACCTGAAACTGAATTGCTTGTTGAAAAAGCTATTGCGCGGTTACAACAATCGCCCACTGGAAAAACCATGGCAGATATTGGCACAGGCTCAGGCTCGATTGCAATTTCACTGGCTGTCAACATTCCTGATGTAAAAATTCTCGCAACGGATATTTCATCGAAGGCATTGCTAGTTGCAAAACGAAATGCAATCAAATATGGCGTTGACAGTCGAATAGAATTTGTTGAATGCGATCTTCTCCCTCGCCCCCAGCCCCTCTCCCAATGGGAGAGGGGAGTCAATCTCCTCGCTGCAAATTTGCCTTACATTCCAACCAAAACTCTCAACCGCCTCCCCATCTTCGGACGCGAACCATCTGTCGCTTTGGATGGAGGCGAGGATGGTCTCGAGTTGTTTCGCAGGCTGTTGAGCATCATCCCCAATTGGACCGCGCCGGACTCATTAATCCTGCTTGAAATCGAATCCACGCTCGGCATACAAGTTCTTGATCTTGCACACGATAAATTTCCCAATGCCGAAATCCATTTGCACCAAGACCTGACCGGGCGCGACAGATTGCTGGAGATACGTTTATGACAACGCTTCTCCCAGCCAACAACGAATCGATTCAAGAGGCGTTGAAGATTCTACAGAAAGGCGGCTTGGTTGCATTCCCGACAGACACGGTGTACGGTCTCAGCGCGCTGGCGTTTGATGGCAAAGCCGTTGAATTGATTTACGCCGCGAAGGATCGCCCCATCGAAAAAGCGATTCCTGTTTTGATTGCGGATCAAGAAGACATGGAAAAAGTCGGGATGAATATTCCAAAGACAGCCTACATACTTGCCTCTCGCTTCTGGCCCGGACCGTTGACCTGCATAATCCCCAAAAAGCCGACTCTCCCTCAATCCGTTTCTGCCACATCCACCGTCGGCGTGCGCGTGCCGGATCATGATCTTGCTCGCGCCTTGCTCCGTGTTGCCGGACCAATGGCTGTTACATCTGCAAATATTTCGGGTCAACAAAGCCCATCCACTGCGGAGGAAGTGTTTTCTCAACTCAGTGGAAGAATAGACTTGATTATAGATGGAGGAAAAACTCCGGGTGGGATTCCGTCCACAGTAGTAGATTGCATGGGAGAGGAAATTAAAATCCTGCGCGAAGGACCGATCTCACTGGAAGAAATTAGGTTGAAACTCTCATCCGACATTTAATTCCAGTTCAGGCTGTCTTTAACTCGAAGAATATAATGGGGATTGCATTCTCCTAAACAAACCGTCTGCGGCTCGGGCAAGCCAAAGGCGGTTTGGATTTTAATTTAGAAGTCCTCACATGAAAACCTGTGAGGACTAACTCTACGAGAGGAGCCACGTCGGCTGCACATCCATATCCAACCCGGAAACATGCCCCAATGAATAGCGATAATATCCCGCGGCGGCGATCATGGCGGCATTGTCGGTGCATAATGAAAAAGCAGGGATATGCACTTTGAATTCAGTTTGCGATTGGAACGCATTTCGCAACGCTTTGTTCGCAGAGACTCCGCCTGCGACCAGAATTTCTTTTGCGCCACGCTGTGCGTCGCGCGCGGCTTTGATGGTTTTGTTGAATAAAATATCCACGACTGTCGCTTGAAAAGAAGCGGCAAGGTCTTCAACAGGGAGTGTCTCATTTTTCTTTTTCAAGTTATTGACTTCATACAACACGGCAGTTTTGAGTCCGCTGAATGAGAAATCATACGGATTATCCAATTTGGCGCGCGTAAATTTGAAACGTGTCGAGTCTCCAGACTCCGCGGCTTTTTGAATGGACGGTCCGCCCGGGAACGGAAGCCCCAGCAGGCGACCCACCTTATCGAAAGCCTCACCAGCCGCATCGTCCAGTGTGGAGCCGAGGCGTTTGTACGTCAAATGATCGGTCATAAGATTCAGTTCGGTGTGTCCGCCTGAGACGAGCAATGCCATCAATGGAAATTGCGGTTCCGCGGGAATCGATTCGCCCGCGTTATAAATCCACGATGAATAGATATGGCCTTCGAGATGGTTGACGCCGATGAGAGGCAATCCAGTTCCGAGAGCAAGTCCCTTTGCCATGTTCATGCCAACGACAAGCGAGCCGGCAAGCCCAGGTCCGCGCGTGACTGCAAGAGCGTCCATATCTTTCAGTGTGAGATTCGACGCAACGAGCGTTTGCTCAACAACGGGGATGATGCTCAACACATGCTGGCGCGATGCCACCTCAGGGAAGACGCCGCCATAGCGCGCATGTATTTCCATTTGAGAAGCGACTGTGGATGCAAGAAGCGCGCGCCCGTTTTCGAGAATGGCGCACGCGGTCTCATCACAGGATGATTCGATGGCGAGGATGCGGGCGAATTTCATTTCTTCCACTTCTTCATCGGCAGGACAAAATCATACGGATACTCCGCGAGCTTTTCCAACTGACCATCCGGGCGGACCCAATACGAATCTTCAATGCGAACACCCATGCCTTTTTCCGGGTAGTATAAACCAGGTTCAATGGTGATGATAACCCCAGGCTTTAGTATGTTATCGTCGTTTGCAGTCAACCCAGACCACGGACGCTCATGGATATTCAAGCCAACGCCGTGACCCAGCGAATGAACATATCCTTCCTTCGGGTCTTTCGTATTGAGCGGCGTCTGATGTCCTTTCGATTCGTAATATTCGCAGGTCATGCGCTGGTAATCCCTGAAGTCTGCATTGAGGTCAAGGTTTTCGATCAATTTGTCATATATATCGTTTACCTGGTCGTAAAGTTCCTGCGCTTCCGGGGTCGCGTACCCCAAACTCCATGTGCGCGTGAAATCATAAAAATATCCCCCACCTTGTTCCTGCGGATAAATATCGAAGACAATGGTTTGCCCAAGCCGCATTAAATCATTGGGGTTGCCTTGCGAGTGCGGCACACCCGCATCCCGACCAATAGCGAAGATAAAACCCTCGGTTGGCACCGCGCCGCGCTCCGCAAGCCATAAATTGATCTGGGTCTTCACATCGCCCAGCGACAAAGGCGTGCCATCTTCCTTTATCAAAACTTCATCCTCGCGGACGTTATGGCTGGTGAGAAAATCACGGGTCAGCCCTACAACTTCCGTTGTGATTTTCCCCATCCTGCGGATGCGCGCCACTTCCTCTTCGTCTTTTGTTTCCATAGCGTACATGAAGATCGAATTTTCGCGCGGCTCGCCTACAAACTCCAAATCGGGCATCAGTTTTTGCAGGTGAGTCAACATTCCCAATATCGCGCTAACATCGTACGTGCCATAAACACCCACACGCCCGGCGCTGACGCCAACATCCTTAAACATCAGTTCGCAACGCATGGCATTCGTTAACAAGGTATCTTTATTCGCTTTTTCGAACATTACTTCGTAATCATATTTGCTGTAAGGGATTCGCTTCAACCCGCTCTTTGCGGCTTCGTCGCGTTCCATATCGGCATGGAAGAAAACAGGTTCCTCGCCGCGCTTTTTGATGATCGTGGCGTGACTCACGTGTCCGCCCCCGGTGAAATAGTACATCGGCGGGTTATGCTCGGCATGACCGAACACGATCAGGGCATCCAGGTTTTTGGATTGCATGAGGGCATCGAGGTCTGATTTCATTTTGTCTCCAGTTTTAACGCAAATTTCGCTAATATACGAATAACGCGAATTTTTATTTAACTTTCGTGGGTATATTCCGCGAGCTCGGGAAGCGCGGAGGAAGTTTTGCCTTTCCCTTTGTGTTCACAACACGACTGGATTGTACACGCTCGGCTCCAAAGTTGATGACAATTGCAAGTTCAAGCCCCGTCGCCTTCAAATAAGACAAAGCCTGTTGCTCATGAATTCGAGCGATCTCGCTCACTGCCTTATATTCGAGAATGATGCGACCATTGGCGATATTATCCAAAACAAATTCACCTAAGGGTTCACCTTTGAAATTAACCTTGACTTTCTTTTGTCGCTCCGAAGAAACTCCTCGACGAGTCAATTCGCGATTCATGGCTTCGTCGTAAATCGATTCAGGAAAACCCGGACCCAACTCGTTATGCACTTCAAACGCGGCTTGCATAATCAAATACGACAGCTCCTTTTCGATAATGACCAGTTCAGACATTTCTCCTCCATTCGCAAAATTCGCCCTTTCGCGTTATTCGCGTTTAATGGTTTATTTGTTCAAATTCACGCGCGATATCGTCGTTCTCAAACGTCAACTTCAAGGATTTCCTGCCATCTGTAAATCTCGCAGATAGGCCGATCACATCCTCCGAATCGTTGAACACTGCAAAAATTGTGAGTGGGCGATTCGATAACAACTTTCCATACGCGGGTGCAAATAGTATCTTCAACGCAAATTCCACTAACGTCCCGGCAATAGTCCCTGCCACCAAACCAGCAGTTGCGCCCAACACGTATGGCATGGCGAGTGTTTGGGTTGAGGTGCCTTCAGGCGAGAACAACCAGACTGGGATAAAAGCAATCACAAACATTAGCAGTCCAACAATAAAGAATGGCAGCCAGGTGACGTTCGCAATCTTATCCTCCTTTTTCGCACATTCAGCGCATAACGGCACAGACATTTCGAGCTGGATCATTTGTCCGCGTTTCTGCGCGCCCGTGTTCATCTTTACAGGCAATGCTTTCACCTTGGGCTTGCCGCAATGCACACATCGCTCAGGGAATTTCAGTGTTGGTAGATTCTTCGCGTCCTTGATCGGAATATCAACGGTAATCATTCAACACCATTTTCAACACGCTTAACAACAAATCATCATCCAATACAGTTCGTGGATCAAACAAAACTTTATCGTTCTCTGTCCGCGCAATGACTGGCGGACTCACATCACGCAATTTCGCTAAAAATTTATCGGGACTTTTGATATTCAACGCAAGAACAAATGTCGGGATGGATTCCTCTGGAAGACTTCCCCCGCCCACAGTGGATTCGGACTCAACCACATTGCCCTGCCCCAACGCGTCCCGCCACGCCTCAGCCCGGACTTTGAGTTGCTCCGGCATTAAGGACATCATCCTCAGGATGGGAATTTCCCTCTCCGCCTCGTCCTTGAGATAGTGCATGAGCGTGGCAGAGACTCCTGCCAGAGAAGTCTTATCCGCGCGGACGGCGCGCGCCAATGGATGTTTCTTGATCTTGTCAATCAATTCTCTTTTCCCAACGATGATCCCCGCCTGCGGACCTCCGAGCAATTTGTCGCCAGAAAAGCAGACCAGGTCCACGCCTGCCGCAAGGGACTCTTGCACCGTCGGCTCATGGGCGAGTCTGTATTTGGCTGTATCAATCAACGCGCCAGAGCCGAGATCATCAACAACCATGACGCCGGCTTTGTGGGCAAGGTCAACGATATCTTTGAGTTCAGGTTCTTCCGTGAAGCCGACGATCTTGAAGTTACTGCGATGCGCGCGCAAGACCAGCGCGGCAGTGGATAGTTCATTTTCATAATCAGATAGTTTTACTTTATTCGTGGCGCCCACTTCGACGAGTTTTGCGCCCGATTGTTTCATCACATCCGGCACGCGGAATCCGCCACCGATTTCGACGAGTTGCGTGCGCGAAATGACCACGCGTTTTTTGTTTGCCAAAGCAGATAAGACCAGCAGAACAGCAGACGCATTGTTGTTGACAACCAGCGCGGCATCAACACCTAATAATTTTTGCAAAATGGCTTCGGCATGAATAAGACGTGAACCACGCTTGCCGGTATCCAAATCAAATTCGAGATTGGAGTAATTCATGGCGGATGCGTTCATTGCGGTGATGGTTGCCTGAGATAACGGCGCGCGCCCGAGATTCGTGTGCAGAATGACTCCGGTGGCATTGATGACTGGGAGGAGAGTCGGCTTGGTCCACGCGAGGAGATGGGATTCGGATTCAGCGAGGATCAATTCTGTTGAGGGCAGAACAGTTTCCGGCTGAGTCTTGAAGCGTGCGCGGGCTGAGTCCAGAGTCAACCGCAAGGCATCCAGAGTCAGAGGGCGGCCATATCTCTCGATGAGGTGAGTCGCATTTTTTAATAACTGCTCAACGGAGGGAAGGTCACGAAGTTGAGTCATCATCCACAATGGGAGGTTTCCAGCGCGCGCTTTCGCGCAGACGGATAAAATATTCGATGGCGATCAACCCGCCTGCAAGACCGAGAATTACATACACCGTAACGAGGCGCCCGAGTTGAAGCCAGGCAAGAGTCGCGCCGTAAACGCCGAACCAGACAGACTGGCGAATGATGACATTTGATTCGGCGGGAGGCTCACCCGGAAAACGGCGATGAAAAAAATAAACAACGGGAAGGACTGTGCCGGTGAGCGCGAAAATGAGCAATGCGAAAAAACTCCAGCGAAGCCAGACGAACGGCAGGGCGAGATATAGGACAACGAATAATCCACCCCAGCCAATAACGAACAACAATAAAGTCGGGATGGCGAAAGACCGAAAGTTATGAGACACCACGCGATGAATCCCTAAAAATCAATACATGCCGGCACAATATATGGCGGCGAGAAGACACACCCGAATCGAAATCCATTTTCAAAACGGATGATAATGAACGGCTCAGATTCGCCGTAATCCACAAAGGGACGTTGCACCGGCAGAACATCCGGGTTTGAACCCAGGCTAAAAGTGTATGCGCCTTTTCCATTTTCGATAAAGCCGTTCACATCCTGAAGAGAATTTGGTAATTCATCGCGCGTATCCACAGCCTGACCAGCCTCAATGATTTCCTGCATTTTCAACAGTGACTTCTGCTCCTCCGCTGTGACGCGGGTCAATGCGCCAATGAAGATCACCACAACAAACGAAATGAGAACCGGCAACAACCTGCGCACCGGAGCAATATCCCTTCCGTATGGGCGATATTGTATTTTTGAAATCAGCCAGCGCACCAACACGCTGAACGGAAGATAGAAAAAGATGCGCGGGAGGAAGACAAAGAAAAGGATGATAAATGTTCCGGTGCGATTGATCGAATCAGTGACAAGTATCCAGATGGAGGATACGACCGTGCCAAACACGGCAGAAAGAATCACGCCGGGCAGTGAGTCTTCCGTCCATGCGGCGAGCAAGCCGAGCGCGCCAAACATGGTAATCGAAAGCGCAACCAGCCAGAAGGTTCCGGGCCAGGGCGCGGAAAATGGAATCTGCGGCATGATGAATGAATTAATCAGGTTGGACGAAACAGAAAACCCCAAGCCGATCATCAACCCAATGGCAAGACCAAGACGACGTTGTGAAGCAAGTGTCATACAAATTCTCCTTTGCAGGGCAGAATTATATCAGTGCTTGGAGAGGGTCTGAAACGGTATAATGAGGTTAGTGGTGGTTTCGATACGTTCCTCGCCAAAGAACGGCTCGGAACAACTCAACCACCGATGATATGAGGTGATATATGAATGTATCCGATGCGATTCGACTCAAACGCGCGGTGAGAAAATTTCAAGATGTACCGTTACCCGATGACATAATCCACGCCATTCTCAACGCGGGACGCCGTTCGCAATCATCGAAAAACGAACAGGGCTGGCACTTCATCGCGATCCGCGACAAATCCATTCTCAAAGACATTTCTGAAACCGGAACATACGCCGGTCATCTCGCGGGTGCGGCAGTGGGAGTTGCGATTCTCACACCGAACCCCGATGGAAAGTTTCAGGATTTATTTGACGCCGGTCAAACCGCGGCATACATGCAACTTGCGGCATGGGAACTGGGAATCGGTTCGTGCCTCGCCTCCATCTACGACCCGGAACTGGCGCGCCAAATTTTAGGTTTCCCACCCGAATGGCATTTGCGGATCGCCCTCTCGTTTGGCTATCCGTTGGAAGAGGCGAAGCTCACATCCGCACCAAAAAAAGGCGGACGACGAGAGTTTGAAGAAGTGGTACATTGGGATAGGTGGTGAGTGTATAATTTAGAACAACAAAGGAGTTCAAATGGACTGGCAAGAACGTATTATTATTGACCCTAAAATTCTAGTCGGCAAACCCATTATCAAGGGAACGCGCCTGGCTGTTGAATTTATCGTTGAGTTAATGGCGCAAGGATGGGCTGAGACCGAAATCCTCAGGAATTATCCAGGGATTACACATGATGATATTGCCGCCTGCTTGAAATATGCCTCGAACATTCTCAAAGCAGAGAAGATATATCCCTTTCAACTTTTGCAAGCATAATCATGCGTCTCTTAGCAAACGAAAACTTCCCTCTTGACGCGGTGGATGCGCTTCGGAGAAACGGACATGATGTTGCCTGGGTTCGAGAAGATGCTCGCGGAAGCAACGACGAGAGAGTGCTGCAACGCGCTCAAGAAGAAGACCGCATACTAGTTACCTTCGATAAGGACTTTGGGGAATTAGCTTTTCGCTCTCGACTTCCAGCAACGAGCGGCATAATATTATTTCGAATCACTGCAATATCATCACAACATATTGCGCAAGTTGCCGTACAGGCGATTGCCAGCCAGAATGATTGGGCGGGACATTTTTCCGTTGTAGAAGATCAACAAATACGCATGACGCCATTGCCTGAAGGCTAGACCAGTTTGGCTATCCGTTGGAAGAGGAGAAGCTCACGTCCGCACCGAAAAAAGGCGGACGACGAGAGTTTGAAGAAGTGGTACATTGGGATAGGTGGTAACTACAATAAAAGGAAAATGATATGGAAAAATTTAGCGGACTTATCAGTGTTTTGCTCGAACATTCCTCGCAACGCTTCATTGATTTCTGGAATCTTCAACTTGTCATTGTGCTGGGTGTAATTGGTTTCTCGCTCGCGAACACGGAAATTGTCTCCAAGTTGCGCGTGCGAGTGCTCATCTCACTTGTCTTTGTTGGGATCGCCGCGTTTGGTCTATTTTCCCTCTCGGCGCACCAGGAACGCGCCGAAAAATTGTGGGTTGCCCTCGAAGCGCGCGTCGCCGCCGCGCCGAGCGAATTCATCCCCGAGGAAGTGGCGTATATCGATTCACTGGAACCTACTTCCTTCAGCATCAAAGGTGGGGCAATCTTAACAGCAGATTTGCTGGTAATTCTGGTGATTTGGTTTAGCCCGAAGATGAAGGAGTAGCCGCGCCGAAGAAGGACGGACGAAGGTCATTGAAGGAAGTAGTGAATTGGAACAAATGGTAAAATGAAATTAGCGGTAAGTATGAGGAGAAAGGACACAGTCATGGCTATTAAAAAATTTGGGGATGAAGAAATCAAGCACCTTGAATTCATCCAGAATGTGGTCACACGCATGAACTCCAATTCCTTCCAGATGAAGGGATGGATGGTGGCGATCGCATCCGCGCTGCTGGCAATTTATGCAAGCACGCAGAATAATAGGTTTGTTCTTGTCGCCATTGTACCGACGATCATCTTCTGGTTTCTGGATACATACTACCTTTGGCAGGAACGGAAGTTCAGGGGCGTGTACAACGACGTGGCGGGAATCACGAATATCAACAAGATCGCTCTCTTTGCCATGCGCCCTGACCTGTACACGGGCGGAAAATATTTCTATTTCAATGTTTTCTTCTCGGTGACGATCGTATGGGTGTACCTGCCAGTGATCGGAATTCTGTTGGGAATTTATTTTCTTTTGTAGCCGCATAAAGTGACAGTCACCTTAAAGGTGACTGTCACTTTTCTCAATAAGGGAGAGTATTGTATGAGCGACGGACATTGTTTCATCAGTTATTCAAACGCCAAGACCGAACAGGAAGCGGTTCAATTTGCCATTAAACTGGCGGATAAATTAAAAGGCGAGCCGCCTCATATTGATATTTGGGTTGATAATCGTTCAATTCAAGCGGGGAATTGGGATGAGCAAGTCAGCAATGCGATCAAGTCGTGCAAATGTTTGTTGTTTGTCGCGTCTCCCGATAGTGTTATGGAAAACTCGATTTGCGCCGATGAAGTGAATTGGGCGCTGAAATACAAAAAGGTTGTAATTCCTCTTATCGTATATAAAGATGTGGAAGTTCCATTTCGTCTGAGCCGCCGCAAATTTGTAGATTTCACTGGTGATTTCGGTGTAGCACTATCACAATTGCGAAATCTAATTGCATGGTTGGATTCGCCTGATGGTGTATTGGAATCTATGAAAGATCGTCTTGCAGATGCACAGCGCGACTTGCGCCGATTCCCAGAAAACGCTCAACGTATTGAATCAGAAATTGACGAATTGACCGAGCAGATCAAACGTCAGGAGGAGGTCGTCAGGAATCCCAAAGCGGCGGAAGAGAAGACCGAGAAGAACATCCAAAGCGGACTGGAGCGCGAGCGGAAACCAGTAAAAGAAGTGATCAGTAAACAGTTATCGAAGTTTATTAATCCACCGCCTGGACTGGCTCCAAATTATTTTCAAGATCGCACAATCGAGACAAAACAAATCGTTGACTTCCTCAATAACGACTCGCAGCGCTTGATGACCATCGTGGGACGCGCGGGGGTGGGAAAAACCGCAATGGTTTGCCGCCTGCTCAAGGCGTTGGAAAGAGGCGAGCTTCCCGATGACCTCGGCGAGATGAAAGCCGACGGAATCGTCTATTTGAGCGAGACGGGCAGTCACAGGGTCAACTTTGCGAACGTCTTCGCGGATCTGATAAAACTCCTTCCTCCTTCGGAGGATACTGCCGAGCGGCTGGAGGGAATCTATAAAAACCCGCAGACGTCCACAGGCGATAAAATGCGCGCGCTGTTGGATGCCTTCCCCAGCGGGCGTGTGATCCTGCTGTTGGATAACTTTGAAACCCTGATCGACCCCGAAAGCCTGAGCCTGCGTGACAGCGAATTGAGCGAGGCGCTGAACGCCCTGCTCGGCGGACAGCACCATGCCGTGAAAGCGGTCATCACCACCCGCATCGCGCCGCGTGACCTGGCGATGGGCGAGCCAGGCAGGCAACACCACCTGAGTTTGGATGAAGGACTCGAATCGCCTTACGCAGAAAACGTCCTGCGTGAAATGGACGCGGACGGACGCGTGGGACTCAAGTCCGCGCCTGATGCGTTACTGAACAAAGCCCGCGAAAAGACACGCGGCTATCCGCGTGCGCTGGAAGCGTTGTATGCCATCCTGTCGGTTGACCGTTACACTACGCTCGAAGAACTGCTCGAGATCAGCCTGCCCGATGAAGTGGTGCAGAAACTGGTGGGCGAAGCCTTCAACCGCCTTGACCCGAGCGCGCAAAAAGTGATGCAGGCACTGGCTGTCTATAACCGTCCCGTCAGCCCCGCCGCGATTGATTACCTGTTGCAACCGCACTTGCCGAGCATTGACAGCGCGCCGATTCTGCAACGGCTTGCGAATATGCACTTCGTGCGCATGGAAAGCAAACGGTTTTATTTGCATCGCGTGGATAGGGAGTTTGCGTTTGGTCTTTTAACCCAAGGTGATGAAATCACTATTGATAATTCTGTACAAGCGCAACGATTAAGAATATTTGGATTACAACCACGACGAAAAAAACGTTCCGATTTTACACAAATTGGATTAACTGATAGTGCCGCAAGTTACTTCGCCCAAGCCCGCAAGGCACGCACGGACTGGAAAAAACTGGACGATCTCGCTGCACAACTAGCGGAATTCGACCTCCGCTATGCCGCAGGTGATTACGACACAGCATGTAGTATCCTGAGCGAATTTGACATAGATTATTTGGATTTATGGGGACATTATCGTTTGATGATTCTCCTGCACGAAAAATTGCAAGGCAAAATAAACGACACAATGTTAAGCATAGGCAGTATGCTCAATTTAGGCGGAGCCTATTTGAAAATAGGGCAAACAAAGATTGCTATTGAGCATTTTGAATTGGGTTTTAAGCGTTCGCAAGAAGCCAAAAGTCGTTTACAAGAAGGAGCAGCGTTAGGCAACCTTGGTATCGCCTATTCCGATTTGGGTGACGTGCGTAAAGCCATCGAATTCTACAAAGATGCATTAGTCATTAGCCGTGAGAAGGGAACAAAAGACGGTGAAAGCGCATGTCTTATCAATCTCGGTAGTGCATATTCCAAATTGGATGATGCACGCAAGGCCGTTGAATGTTACGAACTGGCATTAATCATTGACCGCAAGACCAGTGACCGCAATGGTGAATCAATTGCCCTTGAGAATATGGGGCATGCTTGCTTAAGTAGCGGCGAAGATCAACAAGCAAGGGGAAATTACCAACAGGCAATTCAAATTGCCGATGAAATTTCATCTCCAATGGTTCAACTGAATGCACGATGGGGATTGGCGCAAACGTACCTTTTCAAAAATGATTTGGTCAATGCCCTTGCCATAATCGAAGCCGCGCTTCAATATGATATGCCACGAAATAACCATAATGCAACTACCTTGCACGGTGTCATCGCTTTGCGGCAAGGGGAAAGGGAAACCGCGCAAGAGGCTTTTACCAAGTCCATTGCGCAGGCGGATGAAATCCTTGCCAAGACACCCGATTATTATTCCGCGCTGGATGCGAAGGGGTTGGCGTTGTGCGGAAATGCAGTGAGTAGAGAGTGGAGAGTAGAGAATAGTAAAGAGCGGGATGAGATTGTCGCCGAGGCGGTGGAGACGTTTAGGAAGGCGCGAAAGATTGCTCCACATGCGGGGGTGGTCAAGTCCGTGCTGAGGTTATTCGATGAATTGGTCAAGTGCGATGAGGAGGGTGTGTTGAAAGGGGTGAGAGAGGTGATTGAAGGGAATTGACCCCCTTCCCGTCCTTCCCCCATTCAAAGAGCATGAATGGGGGAAGGGGAATGGAAATTTTGAATGAATACTTTTGTCACCACCCAGGTTGCGATTTTCTCTCCCCCATTTGTGGTTTTCAAATGGGGGAGATGCCCGAAGGGCAGAGGGGGTCCAAATGCATAAACGCACCACACCGAAAATCTTCGGGCACGCAAAGCAATTACACCGCAGCATGACCGAACCCGAAGCCAAACTCTGGGCGCATTTACGAGCGCATCGAATGGGAGATGTCCACTTTAGAAACCAGCACGCCATCGGCAACTACATCGTTGACTTCTGCGCGCCGCGGAAGAAACTCATCATTGAATTGGATGGCAGTCAGCATTTGGAACAGGAAGAATATGACGCGGAGAGAACAAAATTTTTGAAATCCAAAGGCTACAAAGTATTGCGCTTCTGGAATAATGATGTGATGAAAAACACAGATTCGGTCTTAACTGTTATTTGGGACGCTTTGAAAGCACAAAGCTCGGAAGGATAGGAATGAAGTAAAATTCCTTACAAGACTGGCAGTACTATTCATTTTGTAAAAGGAGCTCATCATGTCAGACAGCGTATACAAAATCATCGAGTTAGTTGGAACCAGCACGGAATCGTGGGAGAAAGCCGCGACGGTGGCTGTGGAACGCGCCGCCAAGTCTTTGCGTGAATTGCGCATTGCCGAAGTCGTCCAATTGGACATGGTCATAGACGACGGCAAGGTCACGGCATACCGCGCCAAGGTCAAGGTCTCGTTCAAGTACGAAGGCGGATAAACTTTTATCCGATCAAGGGGGTATGGAATTTTCACTTCATTCCATCTATCAGACTCCTTGAATGAATTATCTCCAGGAGACGTAGTTTTATTTTGTTTTCTCATAGACCATGATCACGCTTTCATCCCTCATCTACTACCCCATCAAAGCCTGCCGCGGATTTGAAGTGGTTTCTTCCAACATCGAGCGGATGGGACTTGAATACGACCGCCGCATGATGGTTGTCACACCGGAAGGTGAATTTCTCACACAGCGTCAATTTCCCAAACTGGCATTGGTCACGCCAACGCTGAAAGACGGCGTTCTCACCCTCTCTGCGCCGGGTTTTGATTCGATTCAACTTGCGATCCGCACATCTGGGTTTTCGTGGCCCGTGAATATTTGGAAGAGCAAAGGCGTGCAAGCCATTGACCAGGGCGAGGAAGCCGTGGAATGGTTTTCGGATTGGCTTGGCACATCGGTGAGGCTTGTCCACATTGCAGAGGGACTGCAACGTAAATTGAACCCGCAATACGCAGTGAACGAAGACGACCACACCGGCTTTGCGGACGGATATCCGATCCTGTTGATTTCAGAAGAATCCCTCGGCGATTTGAATTCGCGGTTGGATAAACCACTGCCAATGAATCGATTTCGTCCAAACATTGTTGTGAAGGGATGCGAGCCGTTCACGGAAGATACGTGGAACCAAATTCAAATTGGAGACGTTCAATTAGCCATTGTCAAACCGTGCGCGCGCTGCGAAGTCACAACGATAGATAAGGACACACTGGAAAGAAGCAAAGAGCCGCTGAAAACACTGGGCAAATATCGCAAACACAAACTCGGCGCGATTTTCGGGCAAAACGTCATTCCGTTAAACAGTGGCAGGCTCCGGCTGGGAATGATCGTGGAAGTCCTCTCGTAAGACAAAATGGCATTTTGTCCGACACTTATAAGGTTTTCATGAAATCCAAAAATAAATTGATCTGGCTTTGCGTCATCTTTACAACGTTCGCCTGCCAGATGTTCCCATCCCCTGTTGGCACAGCCACACAAACTCCAACGATCACACCCGGCGGGCCGACCCTCACGCCGAGTCCGACAAACACGCCCACACCTTTTCCCACGCCTATCCCTGTCGTACGAATCGAATCAGGCGACAAGGCATTGTTCCTCGGTGATTTTGATTCTGCACGCGAGCAATATCTGACCGCATTCAACGACTCAACAGACAAGGCTTTGCAAGCCGCGGCGTTGTGGGGGCTTGGACGGACTGAACTCGCGGATGGGCGTTATCAACTTGCGATTGATACTCTCACCACGCTAACAAATGAATATCCTGATTCAACATACGCCGCGCGCGCTTATTTTTTATTGGGGCAGGCGTATTCAAATCTTGATCAATTTCAACAGGCGGCGGATGCGTATAACACGTACCTGACGCGCATTCCCGGTGTGCTGGATGGAACCGTGCAGGAATATCGCGGGGATGCGCTGATTGAAATCAAGGATTACACGGGCGCACAGAACGCGTACACCGCCGCGCTGAACGCCTCCCGCCTCGACGATGGTTTGACTCTGCAAATCAAAATTGCCCAAGCCCGAGCCGATTTCGGCGACTACGCTGGAGCGTTGACCCTGTACGACCAGATTTTTGCCTCCACGACGAACGATTACATCAAAGCGCAAATGGATTTTCTCGCGGGCAATGCGCACGTTGAACTGGGTCAAACTAATGAGGCTTACACGCGCTACTTACACGCCGTGGAAAATTATCCGCTTTCAATTTATTCATATCTTTCACTCGTCGAACTCGTAGACGCCAATGTGCCAGTAGACGACCTCGACCGCGGGCTGGCAGATTATTTCGCTGACCAATACGATGTGGCGCTGGTTGCATTTGACCGCTACATCGCGGCAAACCAGGTCAGTGATGGAACAGCGCATTACTACCGCGCCCTCACCCTGCGCGACCTGCAACGCACGCGGGAAGCAATTGATGCGCTGGATTACTTCATCAAAACCTACACGGAAAATGAACGCTGGACGGATGCGTGGGAAGAAAAGGCTTTTCTCGAATGGGTTGTGCAGGGTGACTACCCGGCTGGCATAAAGACACTGACCGATTTTGTCGCGGCTGTACCCAACTCCTCCTCCTCCCCGGATTTTTTGATGTCCGCGGCGCGCATCACCGAACGCGATAATAGACTTGAAGAAGCCGCGCAGACATGGGAACGCGTCGCAAATGAATACTCTGCAAACGAGTCCGTTCCATTGGCATTGTTCCTGGCAGGCATCGCCCGATATCGCTTGACTGATTATGCAGGAGCATTGGCAACTTTCCAGCGGGACTTGTTGTTATCCACAAAACCGGAAGATCGGGCGCGCGCATATTTTTGGATCGGGAAAACACAAGCACAACTTGGCGATAATGCTTCAGCGCAAGCCTCCTGGCAACAAGGACAGGCAATTGATTCAACGAATTATTACAGTTTGCGCGCGCGCGATTTATTGTTGGGCATTGCACCGTTCAGTGCGCCCCCTATTACGAATTTGAATCCTGATCTTGAAAAGGAAAGAAAAGATGCCGAGGCGTGGGTGCGCCTGACTTTTGCATTACCCGCAGAGACGGATTTAACCGGTCCTGGCGCGCTCGCGTCCGATCCGCGTTTCATTCGCGGGACCGAATTATGGGAACTGGGAATGCACCATGAGGCACGGCTTGAATTTGAGTCACTGCGCGAATCGGTCAGCGCCAACCCCGCGGATAGTTTTCGGCTTGCTAATCATTTACTCGGAATCGGTCTGTACCGCACATCCATCTTTGCCGCGCGGCAGGTGCTGACGCTTGCCGGATATGAAAGTCAATCCGCTTCGTTGACCGCGCCGCCGTATTTCAACCACATCCGCTATGGGTTGTATTATCAGGAACTGGTCACAGCCGAAGCGCAAAATTATGGGCTTGATCCGATCTTTCTTTTCAGTATGATACGACAGGAGAGTTTATTTGAAGGTTTCGTAGAATCCACGGCAGGGGCGCATGGATTAATGCAGGTCATCCCCAGCACCGGTGAACAAATCGCGGGCGAACTCAACTGGCCCCCCGGCTACACATCGGATGATCTGTACCGTCCCAACGTCAGCGTGCGATATGGCGCGTATTATCTTGATAAGAACAGGGATTTATTGGGCGGGAGTTTATACGCCGCGCTAGCTGCTTACAACGGCGGACCCGGTAACGCGATCGTTTGGAATGAACTCGCAGGCAATGACCCAGACCTGTTCGCGGAAGTTGTCCGCTTTGAGGAGACGCGGAATTACATCCGTTTTATTTACGAGATATTCAGCACCTATCGAATATTGTACGGCCCCGCGCAATAAAAAAGCCTTGCGAAGGTTTCAACCTTCGCAAGGCTTTTTACAATTTATCCCATGTACGCCACGATGCGTTGGTGAGCCGTTTCCACATCCATATCGGTCACAGAAATTAATTTATCGCGGCCCGACATTCCCGCAACGATATCCAGCCGCGATTTTGGCACGCCGAGAATATCTGCCATGAATTCGATCAACGCTTCATTCGCTTCATCGTCCGCCGGCGGCGCGGCGATACGCACTTTGATCGTCCCGTCTTCCAGCATCTCGACGATCTCATTGCGGCTGGCGCGCGGCGTCACTCGCACGGCAAGAGCCGAGCCTTTTTTGCCATCGTGTAATTTGAATTTGCGATCAGCCATAATTACCTCAACGAAATTAGAAAGGCGGTGAGAATGCGCCCGGCAAACTGGATCAACAGGATCAAAACCAACGGACTGAAATCCAACATGCCGACGAGCGGGACAATGCGGCGGATGGGAGCCAGCATCGGTTCGACGATATTATCAATCCCGCGTCGGATCGGATGATACGGATCCATGAAATAAGAAAGGATGATGGAAGCGAATACGAGCAAAACAAGGATTTGGGAAAGTGTGCTTACGACAAGAATCAGGATATCCATTACGCTTCACGCTCCGCGTCCGACTTATACCTGCGCGCGCCTACGATAGCCGTTCCCACACGGACGAGGGTCGCGCCTTCCTCCACAGCCACCGCGAAATCGGCGCTTGTGCCCATCGAGAGTTCGCGCCAGTCACCGCGGGGGAGTTGAGTCGCTAGATGGTCACGTAACAGCCTCAGGCGCAGGAAGAAGCGGCGCGATTGTTCAGGATCCGTTTCGAGCGGAGGCATCGTCATTAATCCGTGAACGCGCAGGTGTCCTAAATCCAGCAAAGAATTAATTTCCGGGAGTAACGCATTCCAATTCGATTCATCCGAGGCATCCCAGCCGCCTTTGCTTTTTTCGCCGCCAACATTGAATTCAATAAGGACAGGCAGAATGCGATTGCCTTCTGCGGCAAAACGATCGAGGCGCTGGGCGAGTTTGAGACTATCGAGGGAGTGTAAAAGTGCAAAATGATCAGCCACGAGGCGGGCTTTGCGGCTCTGCACATGACCGATCATGTGCCATTCTACCCCACTTTGCGGCGGCACGGATTGAATTTTCGTGACACCTTCTTCGGGATAATTCTCGCCGAGAATTTTTACGCCGGCTTCGATGGCGGCTTGCACAATTTCAATCGGTTGCGATTTTGTGACGACGACCAGCCGAACATCTTGTGGATCGCGATTGCTCTTGCGCGCGGCAGTTGCAATTTGATCGAGTGTATGAAGGTAATTTTCGCGGATGGAGGAAACGAGAGAAGTCATTGGAAATTATTTTACTGTGGTTTAACCACGATCCCCTTCGGGGATGATAAGATACGAAGACACTGAGATTCTTATTTTCTCCGTGACTCAGTGTCTCAGTGGTTAGATTAAGTTTGACCCCATCACAATTCGTCTGCGCTCTCCCAATAGTCTCGTTTCGTCCTGAGCGGAGGACTGAGCGCTCGTTGCGAAGTCCGTAGTCGAAGGACGCTCCGCTCACATCGTCCCGACGTTCTTCGGGAGCGCGAGTTATTGTAACGATATTAAAGCGCCGAAGCGACCTGTGCGTCCTTTTTCGGCGCGGTGCGAGAACCAATCGTCGGTGTGACAGGCGGTGCAGATTCCCGCGATCTCGATTTTCCCAACGCCAGCGCGTTCCAGCAGGAGTTGATTGGTCTTCCATAGATCGAAATGAATCTTCCCGTTGTGAGATTTCAACACCTGTTCCGAGTCATCCCCGAATTTTTGCATCACTTGAAGGATCACGTCCGCGCCGATTTCGTAGTGATCGGGTCCAATGGAGGGACCGATGCCCGCGAGTATATCGGCAGGGTTTGAGTCGTATTGCGCCTTCAACGCTTTTACCGTGGAAGCAGCGACATCGCGCAACGTTCCTTGCCAACCTGCATGTGCTACACCGACAACGCCTTTGCGCGGGTCGTGAAGCAAAATGGGGACACAATCTGCAAAGCGCATGTATAGCGTCACATCGCGTTTATCGGTGAGGATGATATCCGCCTGCCGAAGCGATTCGCCATCGGGGCGCGGCGCATTCGCACAGACCGCGTCCGCGCTGTGGACCTGCCACACATCGAAAACAGATTCGGGGTTGCGTCCGAGCGCATTCAAGGAAAGGTTTCGATTCTTTCTGACGCGCTCAAGGTCATCGCCGACTGTCCCACCCACATTGAGCGATCCCCACGGTTCGGGGCTTAGCCCGCCCTGACGCGTAAATACGGCATGACGGGTCTTCAAGGTTTCAAATTGAAAGTAACAGAGTCCGTTGTGTTGGGTGAATGGCATGATAATTAGTCCTTCGACTGCGGGTTTCGATACGCCTTTCGCGAAGAACCACTTCGACAGGCTCAGTGCGGCGGCTCAAGGCTACTCAACCCTCCGCTCAGGACGAAGAAGATTGCGTGATAGAAGCAAACTTCTTGATGAAGAACTGGTGGGTTTCAGCCATGGACTCTTCCATGTACGGGTAGGCAAACCAGGCTGTCGCGAGACCGAAGAGTCCGCCCGTGAAGAGGCGCAGGAACGGCGTGCTTTCACGATACGGAAGAAGGCTTGCAAGCCAGGTCCATTCCATCTGGCTAAAGAGTTGAGAGAAACCATCCAAGCCGATGGGACCCATGCCAATCAAAACCCAAACCATCCAATGTAATGGTTTGATGCGACGCCCAGTCATTGAGTAGATCACACCGAACAAAAATATTGCGCCATAGATGGCAATGTCGCGCTCGCACAGCGCCATTTTGTAGCCGACAACTTCATCGCCGATATATTGCCGCGCTTCAAACCGCGCAAAACTCGCAGGATCATGGACATCGGAAATTCCAGTTGCCTGCTCGAAAGTTTTGACTCCGCCAACGCCCGCCTCTTTCAGCGGATAAAAAGCCTGTTCGCCAAATAAGAAGAATGACCTGAACCCAAACTGATGACAAAGCGGCTTGTAGATCGTGTAGATCACACTGGCAGGGATTGGCGCGCCAACTTTCATCAGGGCAGGCGCAAGGATTGGCAAACCGAAGTAAAACAGCATGAAGATATTCAACATCGCAAGATAATGACGCGACACCCAATACATCACACGGTCAGCGCGGCTGACGGACTGCCCGCGTTGCACGCGCTCATAGTGATCTTCGCGCTCAAGTTTATCGAGCTGACCGCGTCGATCTACCGCCGCGCTGAGAGTCATATTTAATTTTTGTTTATCGAACGGGGATTTCAAACTGTACGGTCCAACTTCAACCACTGGAACCTGCTCACCGAAAGTCTTTTGTAAAGCAGGGTCGGAATCCACATCCACTTCCACGAGGCGATGAGGGAGCTTTTCTTTCAGCGATTCCAAATCAGCCTTTGCTGTGCCGCTGGCTGGATGGTCTTTGCGGAAATAGAGGGTTACTGTAAGCATGGTTATTATTTTACCTGTTCGAAATATCCCGCCGCTGGTGACGGCGGCTTGCGCATACAAGGAAAAGAATTACAAACCGAAATCAATCCAGAAGAATTGACCCGCCGCGGCAAGCCGTTCAAAAATACCTGAGAACAACATAAACCCAAGGATGACAAGAACGATTCCCATGGCAATTTCTATGTAGTGAATGGTTTTTCCGTATTTGCGCAAAACAATTGTCACCCACCCCACGCCAAGCGCGGCGATGAGAAATGGAATCGCTAATCCGGCAGAATATGCTGAGAGCAATGACACGCCCTGCGAAATCGAACCACCATTTAATGAAAGTGTCAGGATCGCGCCGAGGACAGGTCCAACACACGGAGCCCAGCCTGCTGAGAAGAATACGCCCATCATAGAAGAGGAAAGGTATCCCCATTTGCGATCCGGCAACTGCTGGACGCGCGTATCATATTCCAAAAACGGGATGCGAAAGACGCCGATCATGTGCAAGCCAAATATGATCACAATGATCCCGCCGACTTTCGCGAGAATGAAGCGCAGGTCAAACAACACACGCCCCAGCGCGGATGAGGCAACGCCCAGGGTAATGAAAACAAAACTAAAACCTAGAACGAACGCAAGTCCATGCGTGAACGTGATGAAGCGATTACTCTCGGTCACTTCGCCGCCTGCGGCGCGTCCGCCAAGATAACCGACATAGGCAGGGACCAGTGCAAACACACAAGGGGAAAGAAAAGATGCAAGCCCTGCCAGGAATGCCAAGCCAAGAGTTAAATTTGCAAAATCCATAAAATTCCTTTACATTCATGTCGTTGCGAGGAGCGCTCTTGCTCTTCGCGACGAAGCAATCTTCCACAGAGTTGAGGATTGCTTCGTCGGGCTGGGTCTCGATACGCCCCACCACGCTTCGACTTCGCTATCGCTCCGCTCAGCGCGACGGGGCTACTCGACCACCAGTCCTCCTCGCAACGACATCACTTATGTCAATCTATAATTTAATTTCCGAAGTCACCACAATCGTACCATGATCGGGTAACGAGACTCGCATCTCACTCTGAGCAAGGGAAACATACGGGGTCGTCCAGCGGAAGATCCATTTCGCATCCTCAGGCGTGACATTGATGCAACCGTGCGAGCGTTTCTCCCCGAATGCGTTATGCCAGAATGCGCCGTGAATGGCGATCCCATCACCGCTAACCATCGTTGACCACGGCACTGCCGGTGTGGAGTAGCCTGATTGAAAACTGCCAGCCGTCATGTTGAGAGAAATAATCTTCCAATGTGTCAACAGACTGCCCACCGGGGTTGCCAGTTTACCGCCTACCTCACCAGTCGCAGGATCATAGGATAACCCACTGGAAATACGGCAGTAGTAGACTTCTGTATTCCCTTCATAAGCGGATAACGTTTGATAATCCAGATCAACTTCGATGCGTTTCTCGTTCGGGTCCACATTTGGATTAATCGGCGCAACATCTTCCTCTGTTAGTATTTTGAACCCTGCGCCATCCCCCCAAAAAAACTCGCCATATGCGCCGTATCCATACCCGTGACCGTTTGCGTCCTCGTTCCAGCGATATTCAGCAAAGCCGTTCGTTGTGCGGACCTGGTCAATCCACACGACTTGCCCATAATATAAACGCGGGGGGAAGTTATACACAATATGATCCTGCATCCACGGAGAGGCAACCACGCCTTCATGCGCCAGATCAACATACGGGACAGTCACCTCCGCCCAAAAACCCGTCTGCCCGGCAGGCATGGCACTGATGGGCGTGTTCGGAAGGTTTCGCGTGGGTTGAAGAACAGAACCATAAATATAGCCTTGCGGAGTTTCAATATATTTCTGATTATTCAGCCCGCCAACCACATTCCCGATCACCTGGCGATTCCATTCCACGAGCGTATCCGCCGGAAGTTTGCCAATGGACGTGTTAATGCCCGGGTCATTCGTCGGGCGATTGCGAAGGTCAATATCAGGTTCAAGCACGCGCCCGATTATTTCACTCGGTGGAAATTGAGGCAAACGCCTGGGTTTGGATACATACTCCAAGTCGAACGCTGTGTAAGGTTTGAATGCCAGCGCGCCCAAACCCACACCAGCTAATTTTATAAATTCACGACGTGATAAATTTCGATTCATTCATTCACCTGTACATGTCACTGCGAGCCGGTCTTTGGCGAAGCAGTCTCCCACACGACAGGAGGTTGCTCACTTGCACCTGGCGCAAGTGCAGGTGTCGTCGGGCTAGGTCTCGATACGCCCCGACGAACACGGGGCTACTCGACCACCAGCCCTCCTCGCAATGACATGAATTATGATAAGCATACCTGCAAACAAAAGGCAAGTCAACACGAGGCTGAGAGATGATTAATCTGCGAAAAATTTCTTTAGCGCATTCAAACATTTCACGCTGACCTTATGTCCAACTTCATCTTCGCAATACGTTACCTGTGCGCCCGCCTGCTCGAGAATTTCAATCGAAGCACGCGCTCGATCAATCGTCACTGTCTCATCTTTTGTGCCGTGGGTGACGAAGAAGGGTTTACCTTCCAATGGACGCTGTGGTACGAGCGCTTCTAACCCACTTGGAATAAACCCGGCAAGGATTCCCACCTTTCGGATTCTTTGCGGATACAAAAACGCCAGCGTATTGCACATCACCGCGCCCTGACTGAATCCCATCACATCGAATTCGCTTGCTTCCATCCCCTCGATTGAACTCGGGGCAAGCCCAGCCCTTCGACTCGGCTCAGGATAAACCGAAAGTTGGTACTCATCAATGAGGCGGATCAACGCCTCAGCGGAAGGTCGAAGTTGTTCGAGGCTGGGCAACCCGAAGCGTAGTCCTGAGGCGGGCAAGGCGTCAATGGAGGGAAACAGTCTCCATGTGTAACCGCCCTGTTCAGCGGCATGAGGCGCACGCGGGGCAATCATCCAATAATGTGGGGATAAATCCCGCGCGAAGACCCACATCGAGTTTTCGTCGCCGGCGAGTCCATGAATCAAAACCAAGGGTCTTTTCGGGTTCGGCGAAGAGCGGACTCGCAACGTCCAGCCTTCAAATTGAATCAAGTCGGTATCAATCCCGCTCGCTACGCTGAGAGATTTAGAGATGCGAGCGGGACTTTCACGGTTTGCACGTTTTTGTATCCAATCCAACAGCGCGAGGGAGAGAAAGATCAACACAAGAGGCGCAAGCCCGGCGAGCAGGCAAAGAAACCCCATCATCGCCGCGCCCGCGCCATAAATAAAATAGATCAGCCCAATGCCAACGAGGAAGAGGAGCAGGAATGCGCCAACGCCCAATTGTATGTCTGTCTGTTTTGCATACTTGCGTAAATCTCTCACGGCGATACTCCGATTGCACGGCGCAGGCGATTGTGCCATGCAAATAAATTTTTCAATTCAGGCAATACCAATTCAACAGCCTCTTCGCCTCTTCGCGCCACTTCGCGGACGTCCACGCGCTCAAGTGTATCAAACTCGATTACCTGCGGGCGAATGATGATTTCAGGCTTATCCACTTCAAGGCGATATTGTGCCACCGCGCGGCTGACAATATCGAGTGAACGCAGAAACACATCCAGCGCCTTCGCATAGCGCAGTTTACCAATGCGATCAAGGAGCGCCTGCGGCAAATATTCAGGCAGTGGAATATTCCATGTTTGCGCAGGGCTTCCCATTGGCTCGTTGAGAACAACTGCAACAACCGGCAACTTGGGCGCAAGCGCACGCACACATGCAACAGGGACGGGATCGAGCGCGCCGCCATCCACCAACTCCCAATCACCGATTTGGCGCGCGGGGAAAATTCCGGGGATGGCAATCGTCGCGAGAATGGATTCCACGAGTGAGCCTTCTGAAAGCAGGATTTCTCGTCCGCTTTTGAGATCTGCCGCAGTGAGGATGCAGGGAATTTTCAGGTCATCAAAGGTTCGATCCTCAATTACGCCTTCAAGCCATTTTGTCGCGCCTGCCAAGCCGATCAGGGATGGTTCGTCGTTCGGCGCGTGACCGTACAGTTGGGTTTGATCCACCGCATCGAACAGCTCGATAATTTCATCCGGCGTGTATCCTAACGCGTAGAAGACAGCCACGAGACCGCCGAAACTCGTCCCTGCCACAGCGTTGATTTTGAAACCTTCTTTTTCGAGACGGCGGAGGACTCCGATGTGCGCGTTGCCCTTCGAGCCGCCACCGCCGAGGGCGAGGGTGATGTTCATAAGAGTATCAGGTTCCAGGTTTCAGGTGTCAGGTGTCAAGCGGGCTTTTAACCGCCAAGCCGCCGCGTTGGAGAACGTGGGTGTAGATCATGGTGGTTTTCACGTCTTTATGACCAAGCAATTCTTGAATAGTGCGGATGTCGTAGCCAGCCTGTAAAAGTTGAGTGGCGAAGGAGTGGCGAAAGACATGCGGGGAAACGGGTTTGTCTATTCCGACAATGCGCGCGGTTTGGCGAATTGCTTTTTGCAAAACGCTTTCGTCGAGATGGTGACGCCTGATTTTTTTGGTTTCAGGGTCAGCAGAACGAGCGATGGCAGGGAAGAGATATTGCCAGATCCATTCTTTAGAGGCGTTGGGATATTTTCGGGCGAGGGCATAAGGCAGGTAGACCTCACCATAGCCTGCTTTGAGGTCTTGTTGATGAATGTCACTCACGGTTTTGAGGTGAGTTTGCAGATCCGGGAGAAGCACATCGGGAAGCATGGTAACGCGGTCTTTCTCGCCTTTGCCGTCGCGGACGATAATCTGGTGATTACCGAAGTCAATATCCTTGACGCGCAGACGCAAACATTCCATCAGGCGCAAGCCGCTTCCGTAGAGAATCTTGGTCATCAGTTGTGAAACGCCTGTCATTTTGTTGATGACGGACATCGCTTCTGGATGGGTGAGTACGACGGGCAGGGTTTCCGATTTTTGGGCGCGGATGATATCGGATGGGAGGGTGATGTCTATTTTCAGAACGTAACGATAGAGGAAGATGACAGCGCTCAATGCCTGGTTCTGGGTGGAGGCAGCGAGTTGTTTTTGGGTGGCGAGGTGGGCAATAAAAGCTTGTATTTCTTCCGCGCCCATATCTTTGGGATGGCGTTTATTATGGAAAAGGATGTAGCGTTTGATCCAATCCATATATGTTTTTTCAGTGCGGGAGGAGTAATGCTTGATGCGGATGGCATCACTGACTTGTTCGAGGAGTTTCTTTCCTTGTGGGGACGATGTGGGTTGTGGCTGCATATTCTCTCCAGAGAGTTAACTCACTTTACGCAAGGCCCCCATCCCCAGCCCTTCCCCCGACGAGCGGGGGAAGGGGGTTTCTACCTATCGCTTCGGGAGAGGGTTAAATATGATGATGAGCGGGTGAAAGGTGAGCAGTTAAATTTATGCTATAATTTTATCATTGTAATTTAATCTGTAGCCGTATAACATCCGAAAGGCTTTGGGACATTATACGGCACGAACTAAACCGTCTATAAGCGGTTATACCGTCCGCATAACCCTAGTTAGAAAGACAGGGGTTTTTCCTTCTCTTTTGGAAAATACAAAAACAGTTTTGCCAGCAATGCGGTTTTGCCAGCGATGTATTTTATGAGTTTGTTTTTTTTCGGCGATGATG
>Ga0247727_10002330_pt1 | contig 43671 bp, 39 predicted proteins | sample WisWelCaveWW1625_FD_202498 | JGI IMG/M metagenome (GOLD analysis project Ga0247727, IMG submission 202498) | Biofilm microbial communities from Wishing Well Cave, Virginia, United States - WW16-25 | ecosystem: Environmental > Aquatic > Deep subsurface > Groundwater > Cave microbial mat | place...
CGTGTGGGCGTTGTGCTTTGTTGTGTTATCGGTTGCGCGAGGGGATTAAAGAATGAGAGAACGAGGGCGAGAATTGCGAGAACGACGAACGCGAACAAACCAAGTTTTACGAGACGGGCTGAAATCATTTGGCGCGATTATATCCTTTGCAAATGGTGGGGACAAATTAGGGACGGTGAATGTTTCTCGTACGTTCCCAACAAAAAATGGGCGACGCATGTTTCCATACGCCGCCCAAAAAATTTTCTAACATGATTTGCGACACGCGATTTGCGATACGCCATTCGCGCTTTCTACGGGTCACTCGTCAATGCATGAACCATCACCGTCGTCAACGCTTGACCGCCGCTGCCCAACGCGCGGCAGGTAATTGACCACACGCCCGGTTCTTCGGACGCGAATGGCGAGAACGAATCAAAACCGCTGATGTGAACGTCCCACGCAAAATGTCCGCTGCCATCCGCTTTGACCGTGCCGAGTCCGAACGAACGTCCATCGGGACGCGTGGACCAACAATTGATCGACTCGTATGCGCTCCAACCATCCCCAAGCACGGTGAGGATCGGATCGAGCGCGTCAATCGAATCGGGAATGGCGGTGATCGTCGTGCCGAGCGTTTCGACAATCACATCGCCGCCGACGCTAATTTCCGTGATCGCGCCATACCCGCTGCCCAACGCATACGCGGTCACTTTATACGCGCCGCGACACGCGCGCGAGGTAAAGAGAATCGAAAAATTAATGTCGCCCGTTTCATTCGCTTTGACGGCGCTGGGTCCGAAAAAGCCATCGAAAAATCCTTGAAACAACGGATCGTCCGCGCTCGCGCCTTCCACATTCGCGCGCCCACTGCAATTGATGGGGAGCGTCACCCAAAGGTTCACATATTCATCGCGCAAAAATCCGCTGCCGTGAAAACTATACACGGCTTGATCGAACGTGGAACCCGTGAGCGTCGCGCCGACTTGTTCCCACGCATACGATTCAATCGTGACTGTCGTTTGCCCTTGCGCGACGACAGTTTTCGTGAGACCGAGTTCATGCACCACCCACGTCCAATCACCGATTTGATGCGCGAACGCGCCGCCGCCGGGAAGTTCATCGCGTCCATCTTGACTGTGCCACCAAAACGTCGCGTTGCCCGAAGCGTCTGTCAAAACACTGCCGCCGCTGACGTTGGAAACAAAACCAACGATCTGTCCCGCGTTGATCGCGCGCCCATCGGGTTCGACGACATACGCGTTGACATGCGTGTTGGCGGAAAAGCCGCTGCAAGAAATATAAAAACTGGTGCCGGGCGGACCCGAAACGGGAGCGCTCGAACACGACGCGCCCGCCGCGTGCGCGGATGGAACGGCGAGGGCGAGGGCAACAAGCGCGAGTACGAGTGCAAAGATTCCAACGCGGCGAATCATAAGTGCCTCCATGAAAAAAATACCGGGGTTTTTCGTTGTGCGATTCTTGTTTTCGTGAATTACTCACTTGCCTTACGTATGGTGATTTTTGCGAATGAGAAACCCTAACGCGAATCTCCGCGAATCAATGCGAATCCACACAAAAAAATCATGTTTTTCTGTTTTTCGCGTAGATTCGTTCGGATTCGCAAGATTCGCGTTTTCGTCCCCAAACTCTATCATGGTTTCGATGTTTCATGCATAACGTGGATTAATTATCCGGAAAGCGAATCGGATCGATCATGCGCGGCGCAATTTTGCCGGGGACAGGTTTCCATTCGGGCTGCGTCAACGTGACATTTGCCGCGCGCGCCGCGTGCTTGAGCAATTGATCCGCTTCAACCGCGAGCGTCGCGGCGGACGCGTAGTCATTTCGATTGAACGCGTCGCGCGCGCGCGTCAGACGCGCATCCGCTTGCGAAATCAGATCGGTGACACGCGCGCCGCCGTTCGCCGCTAAAATTTCCGCCGTCGCGCCCCTGCCGCGATCCAACACGCGTTCATAAATGAAGCGGTGCATGTTGTCTTGATCGAATTGTCCAAAGGTGAAATTCAGATCAAGGTACGACATGATCGTCGCGCTTTCATCGCCCGACCACGCAAAATAAAATTCACCACTGGGTCCGAAATCAACGCCCGTCTCCGAATCGTACCCATCGTGTGGATGCGACATCCCAATGTGATGCCCGACCTCGTGAATCGCCGTCGTGGTGAATCCATAGCCGAACGCGCGATACAGCGCATTGTCGTACATAAACACAAACGAAGGCGTGCCATCCACCCAGTTGTCATCCGCAAAACCGAGCGGCGCGCCAAAGCCGATTTTTTTCAGTCCCGCGTTGTACGCAAAGACACCGAGCATGTAATCGCGCGGGTTGTCTTGCGGAATGTACTCGCTGCGGCGTCCATCGAAAAAGCAAAACAACATCGCAAACGGCGTGCCGTATTTTTCCCAACAGCCGCCGCCTGTGATCACCTCAAACGCGATCTGCTGCGCGCGTTTCGGTCCGCCAGAAAAATTTCCAATCCTGCGCCGCACGTTCCATTGATAGTACGGCTGGAAATTTTTCAAGTACGTGCGCGTCAAGTTCGTATTGAGATAATCGCTGCCGTTCACCCCGGGCTCGCCGTTAAAGAAATTCACATACACCACTTTTGTGCCGTTCGGATCGGGCGGTTCCGATGCCAACGGATCATACAACGGCGACGTGGTAAACAACAAATCCAACGCCACGTAGCGCACCACCTTGCCGAGATCGCCGGTCAAATCATCGAACGGACGATAGCCGCTCATGTTGCCATATTCCCAAACGGGCGGCATGCGATAATCCAAAACACTGTCACCGTCAATGTCCGCATCGTCCACATTCCAATTGTCCGTCCATGCTTCGGGACCCGCGGACAAATCATAAAACCACGTTCGTCCATGCGAACCGCCCCAGGCGATTATTTTGCGCGAAGGGCGCAATTTTCCAAAATTGTATCCCGTATCGGGATCGGGCGAATCCGTCTTGGTGTACACATGGAACGCGAAATCACCGCGCCCGTACCAATTGACGAGAAAAACGGTATAGTCGTTCCCAATCCCCAGCCGCGCCTGCCCTTGCTGCATCAACCATTTTTCGGCGGACGGCGCGTCAATGTACAACACATCGCCCGTCACATCAAGCGAATTATTCACCTGCGCGTTATAGTCGCTTTGAAACAACGTGAGCGATCCCGGCTCGCCGATGCTTGTCAGATACGCAAAGAAATCATCTTCAAAGGTGTCATTCGCAAATATCGTGTTGTAGTTGTAATTGTACTGAAAGCCCAAGGGGCGCACAATGCCATAGAACGCGGGATAGCGCACAATGGGCTCGTACGTGGCGGGCAATGCGCTGACCAGTTGCGCCGCGTCCACCGCGCCCGAACTATAGCCGACAAAAACAATGTTGACTTTTAAGCGGTTGGATGCTTCGGGCGCGCGTTCCGGGGCCAGCGTTTCCAAATGCAAGGGAGGGATGGGCGCGGCGCTCGCGGAAAATGCAAGTAACATCACCGCCAACAACGCGCCGCTTGCCGCAAACCCTAAAATTTTGGATCGGTTCATTCTGCTGCCTCTTGATGAGCTCTGCTGCGCCAACGCGGCACAGAGTAAAATTGATCGTGCATCAAACAGCCCACGCGATTGGGGCGAACATACGCGCGTGGTAAAACGAGGAACGTAGTGCCATTAAGCGAACGTTGCGCTGATTATAGCCGCGCGTGGTGTGCGTGTCAACGCTTTTTTCTCCGCCACACCCATTTACACGCGCCCACGACGCGAGTAGAATACCGCATCATGTCCGCTAACAATCCCCTCACGCCCGTCGTCCATGCGTTTGAGATGGATCACGATGGCGCGCGTTTCATGGAAATGGGGCGCGGGCGGCGCATTTTCAAATGGTACGATTACAACGCGCCCACGCCCGAACAACTCGACGCGCTGCAGCAAGAATACGATTTGCATCCGCTGGCGATGGAAGATGTGCGCACGTTTGACGAGCGCGCCAAAATTCTCGACTTTGGCAATTATTTGTTCATCACCGTCCACTCGCTCACGCGCCACAACGGCGAAATGCACGATCACGAGATCGAAATTTTTCTCGGGCGCAATTTTCTGATCACCATTCACGGCGAAGCGATGCCCGAAATCGAACACGCGCTCAAACGCTTTCTCGGCGATCCAAAACGTCAAGACCTCGGACCCGATTTTTTCCTCTTTCTCATCGTGGACGAAATGACCAATAATCTTTTTCCGATCCTCGATCAAATGGACGATGAGATTGACAAGGTTGAAGAAGAGACAATGGATCGCGCCACGCCGAAAACCCTGAAACGCATTTTTGAACTCAAGCAAGAGTATATCCAAATGCGCCGCAGTGTCGCGCCCTCGCGCGATGTAATGATTGGGCTGGCGAGTACGCGCTTTGGCTTGATTGATTCCAAAACCGCGCTCTATTTTCGCGATGTGTATGATCGGCTCTCGCGCATTTATGAATTGATCGAAACGGCGCGCGATTTGTTGGGCAACGCGCTCGACACGTACTTGTCCGTGCAATCAAATCGGCTGAACCAAGTGATGAAAGCGTTGACGATTATTTCGACCATCTTTTTGCCGATTTCCGTTGTTGTCGGGTGGGGCGGCATGAATTTTGAGCGGATTCCGTTCGACAACGATCTCTTGTTCTGGATTGTCAACGGTTTGCTCCTCGCAATTCCTGTCATCATGATCACTTACTTTCGCAAAAAAAGGTGGTTCTAAAAATGGCACGCACTCGCAAAGCGCGTGAAGCCGCGCCGCACACGATTCACGGCATGCAGCGCAACGAACGTCCGCGCGAACGTTTGCAGCAATTCGGCGCAGGTGTTTTGAGTGACGCCGAACTCTTGGCAATTTTGTTACGCACGGGCTACAAGGGCGTGAACGTAATTGAACTCTCGGCGGAACTTTTGGAACTGTGCAGTCGCTTGCCCGGACTCGCGCGCATGCCGCTCACCGAATTGTCCGCGCTCAAAGGCATCGGTCCCGCCAAAGCCGCTGAATTGCACGCCTGTTTTGAATTGGGCCGCCGTGTGGTCAACAGCTCGCCCGAAGAAAAACCGCGCATCAATTCCCCCGCCGACGCGGTGCAGATGTTGTCCGATATGGCGCGTCTCGAGCAAGAAGAGATGCGAACATTATTGCTCGACACCAAAAATCGCGTACTGGGACGCGCGCGCGTCTATCAAGGTTCCGTTCACACCACCGTCGTCCGCATCGGCGAAATTTTTCGTGACGCCGTGCGTCAAAACGCCACAGGCATCATCCTCGCCCACAATCACCCCAGCGGCGATCCGACACCAAGCCCCGAAGACGCCGCGATCACGCGCGAAATTGTCAAGGCGGGGCAGTTGTTGGATATTGATGTGTTGGATCATTTGGTGATTGGCGCGCAGGGGAGATTCGTTTCGCTCAAGGAACGCGGTTTGGGATTTTGAATCTGTGAGAGAGGAGATTAACCATGCAGAATTATCTTGAACCTGTTGAGGATGGCTTGCCAATGCGCGCTTCAGGACCGTGGGTTGCAGAAAAGCTGGATTACTTGCAGCGCTATATCGAGATATTCGAGACCTCGATGCGAAAGAAATGGCACAAACGTCATTTTATTGATCTCTTTGCGGGTCCTGGAAAATGCCGCACTGAATCCAGTAGGGTTTTGCTTGGTTCGCCACTGCTGGCATTGATGACGAGCTATCCATTTACGGATTACTTTTTCGTTGAACTTGATCACACCAGTATCGAAACGCTTCGGACACGCTGTAGTGCTTCTCCATTGCAGAATCAAATTCGATTTATTGAACAAGACAGCAATCAAGCGGTTCACAAGATCATTGCAGAAATTCAATCGTCGGATCGCGGACTTGGATCCGCTTCGCTCAATCTGGCTTTTCTTGACCCTGAAGGTTTAGAACTTGAATGGGACACGATTGCGGCATTGGCGCAAGTTGCCAAAATGGATTTGATTATTCACTATCCAGTGATGGGGCTCAAAAGAATGCTCGAGGTTGCCGCCAAGCGCGATGACCATGCGATTGATCTTTTCTTTGGCGATAAAGCATGGCGCCTGCTCTATCGTCATACCCAAAATGTATCTGTCGTTGATCAAGAACTCTTGCTGCATTACAAACAAAAATTAGAAAACTTGGGCTACGTTGAAGTCATCCAAGATGACGTGACACTAACCGAACCCGCAATCAAAAATACAAAACAAGGATTGCTTTACCGTCTGCTCTTTGCAAGTAAAAATCCGTTGGGTGACAAGTTTTGGAAGCAAGTCATACAGCGAAACGTACATGGACAACGAAGGTTATTCTAAATTTTGAAAACAAGAACAAGAGTTCTATAATCCGCGTAAGAGAAGCGGAGGTATTTTCAAATGGCAATCGGCTCAACTATCGAATGGACGGAAGCAACGTGGAATCCCCTTACGGGCTGCACAAAAATTAGTCCGGGCTGCAAACATTGTTATGCCGAGCGTATGGCGTTGCGCCTACAAGCAATGGGGCAAGCCAATTATCGAAATGGATTCAATCTCACATTGCAGCCCCAGGCGCTCACATTGCCACTCAAGTGGAAAAAACCGCAAATGATTTTTGTGAACTCGATGAGCGATCTCTTTCATAAAAATGTGCCACTCGAATATATTGAAAGTGTATTTGATGTTATGCGCCGCGCGTCTTGGCACACCTTCCAAGTTCTCACAAAACGCTCAGAGCGTTTGCTTCAAGTCCATTCGCAGCTCGATTGGTCCGCAAATGTTTGGATGGGTGTAAGTGTCGAAAATGATAAATATGCCTTTCGCATTCAGCACTTGCAGCAGACCCATGCGAAAGTAAAGTTTCTCTCGCTTGAGCCATTATTGGGACCCCTCGCGCAGCTGGATCTGAGTGGCATTGATTGGGTCATTGTTGGGGGAGAATCTGGTCCTCACGCTCGCCCCATGTCGAAAGATTGGGTTATCGAAATTCGCGATCAATGCACAAACGCAAACGTTCCCTTTTTTTTCAAACAATGGGGCGGCGTTCGCAAAAAAGTGACGGGACGATTGCTTGAAGCGCGCACGTGGGACGAAATGCCAAAACCTCTTTCGCTCGTTCCCCTTTCATCGTGAGTCGTCCCCACCTCCCCCTCCCCCGCATTGATCTCGCCACGCTGCCGCCGCTGATCTCTACGAATGAACCCCACTCGTTTGCAAAATTTACGATGGAAGGACGCGATACGCGCATCTTGCAAGAGCTGGAGGACGCGCCGTACTTTTCGCCCGACATTAAACGGGGATTCAAAAAATTGCGCGCGGAAATTCTCGACGGCGTGATTGAACCGTTGCGCGAGGACACGCCCGACGCGGATTTTTGGCGCGCTATTTCAAAACCGCACATTGGGCGTTCGTGGCTGGATGTGCCATGGTACTGGGCCGAAACTTTTTTTTATCGCCGCATTTTGGAGATTGTGCGCTATTTTCATCTCGGCGCGTGGCACGAGCGCGATCCGTTCGCGGCGCAAAAGGACGCGGAATTGAAGGCGGATGCCGCGCCCGCGCGTGTGCGCGCGTTGCTCCTCACCCCCGACCCCTCTCCCCAAAATTTTTCACAAAAAATTTTGGGGAGAGGGGAGATGTTTGAGAGGATGTTGTATGCGGCGTTGTGGGGCAACCGCGTGGACTTGTCGTACAACGTGGAGGAAAAATTTGGACGCGCCGCGCGGTTGGAGGATGAACGCGCGAATTTGTTGGTGGATGATGCGGCGCGCGTGTGGGAATTTATTTCCGCGCGTCCGCTCAAACATTTGATCTATGTGTGCGATAACGCGGGAACGGAGCTCGCGCTCGATCTCGCGTTGATGGATTATTTGTTGGCGGACGGGGCGACCACAAGGGATCGCCCCTACGTTGATAAAATTGTGATGCATCTGAAACCGCAGCCCTTTTATGTGTCCGACGCGATGCCGCAAGATGTGGAACGCACACTGGACGCGTTTGAAAAGGCGAATGAGGAAACGCGCGGGATTGCAAAACGCTTGCGCGCGCAGCTGAAAGCAAAGCGTTTGGAATTGCGCGTGCATTGGTTTTATCCGACGCCGCTGCATTATTTTGAAATGCCCGACGATCTCTTTGAAATGTTTCGCGCAGCGGATTTTGCGATCATCAAAGGCGACGCCAATTACCGCCGTGTGGTGGGCGACGCGCACTGGAAACCCACCATCGCGTTTGAACACTGCACGCGCTACTTTCCGACGTCGTTCGTCTGTTTGCGAACATTGAAATCGGATGTGATTGCGGGATTGAAAGCGGAGCAGGTGGAAGAATTGAATCACGCGGATCGCGAGTGGCGCGTGAATGGGAAACGCGGGGTGGTGCAGGCGAATTTAAGGATGAACGATGAGGGATGAAAGAATTTTCGATTTTCGATTTTCGATTTATGATTTGCGATACCCGATGCGCGATTTGTGATTTGCCAAACTTATGAGCCGACTGAAAATTTTGTTCCCCTGTATTTTCATTTTGTTCGCGCTCACCACCTCTCTCGCGTTCGCGCAGGATCGTTCCGTCGTCGTGCAACGCCGCGACGCGGAGATGACGATCAACACCGATGGCAGCGTGGCAGTTGTCGAGACGTGGGGGGTAGATTTTCAAGGCGGACCCTTTCGTTTTGCATTTCGGACGATTCCGTTCAACAAAATTTCGTCGCTCGTCTTTGAGGGTGTGAGCGAGAACGGCGAAAATTATTTGCGCGCGGACAGTGAGACGCCCAATACGTTCAATCTGAAAGCGGGAACGGGCGAGCGCACGATCACCTGGTATTTTTCCCCGACGACGAACTCGACGCGCACATTTCAATTGCGCTATCACCTGTACGATCCCTTACGTATTTACGACGGGGGCGATCAATTTTGGTACAAATTTATCGAAGCGGATCGCGGGTACACGATCAATGCCGCGCGAGTGATTTTGCATCTGCCCTCCAATTTTGAAACGAGGGATCTATTGGCAACAACGTACACCGATGAACGCGAGACAGGCGGCGCGCGGATTCTCGACGGGCAAACGATTGAATTTACAGGCGGCGCATTTCCGCCGAACACAGAATGGGAAATCCGCGCGCAATTTCCGCACGGTGTCGTGACGCAATCGGTGCAAACGTGGCAAGCGCAAGAAGATGAACGCCTCGCGCGCGAGGAAGCAGAAGCGGCGGCGGCAGAACAATTTTCTTTTTATGCTTTGTTCACGACAGTACTCTTGTTGATCGGCGGAGGGCTTGCATTGCTTTTGATGTGGTACGTGCGCGGACGCGATCAAGCGGTGGCATTGCCCGCTGAATTTTTGAACGCGCCGCCCGCTGATCCGCCGAGTTCGGGAAATGTTTTGACGCCCGCGCTCGCAGGCGCGTTGCTGGATGAGGAAGCGAACGTGCGCGATGTGTTGGCGACATTGATTGATTGGGCGCAGCGCGGCATTATCAAAATTCGCGCGCTCCCGCAAGGCGCGAAAACATCCGATCCGAACGACGATTACGTTTACGAAAAAATTGGCACGGACGCGCCGCCCTTGCACTATCTGTACGAACGCGAATTAATGCAGCGTTTGTGGCAAGGCGAGACGAGTCGCAGCATGGGGCATATTCGTCAAAAATTTACTGGTTCGCTCAATGAAATGTTCGATGGCTTGTACAATGAACTCGTGCAGCTCGGTTATTTTCAGTCGCGTCCCGATCGCGTGCGCGCACAATTTTATCGTTTCGGCTGGCTGCTGCTCGTGCTGTTGTGTCCTGCCGCGTTTCTTTTTCAAATTTTTGTCGGCATTGCCATTTCGTCCGATGTCTCGTTTTCGTGGGCAGGGCTTGCGCCATGGGTGGTCTTGATCATTATCGCAGGCGTGACGATGATTCTCGCGCGGTACATGCCACGCAAAACCGCCAAAGGCGCACAAGCCGCCGCGCGTTGGAACGCGTTCCGCCGTTATCTCGAACACATTGAAAAATATACCAATGTCGCGGACGCGAAGGAACAATTTGAAAAGTATTTGCCCTACGCGGTGGCGTTCGGGCTTGATAAAACGTGGGTGGAAAAATTTGCGGCGGTGAACACGCCCGCGCCAACATGGTATTCGCCGCCTCCCACTTCTGCGCGCATCTTTTCTTCCTCCTCCTCGCGCGGTTCTACCTCTACCACACCCGCGCGTCCCTTCATTGGCGGTGTGTAGTCGAGCGACGACGCGCCCGCGAGTTCAACACCAAGCGCGCCTTCGTTGAACGATGCGGCGAGCGGCGCGTTCACCTCATTGAACAGTGTGAGCGAGAGTTTCTTTTCGATGTTGAATATGACGGGTTCGTCATTTGTCGCGAGCAATCCAAGTTTGCGTCCGAGTCGCAGCAGTTCGCGTTCGGGGAGCAGCGGGCGCAGCAGTTGGAGCGGGGGCGGCTCCAGTTTTCGTTCCAGTTCGAGCAGCAGCTCATCGAGCGGCAGTCGCGGGGGAGGCGGGGGTGGGGGACGCAGTGGGTTTGGATAATCAAAAAAAATCCGTGTGATTTCATCACACGGATTTTTTTTGATGTATCAGCTAAGCAGGGTCATATCCAAAGCGCCCAAAGAGCGCGCGCAAGTTGTCTCCATCAAACCATTTGTGCATGAGGTCATTCACCTCTTTTTTTTCCAAAGAGGAGAGAACCACAAAACGGTCGGACGGCTTGCGTTCCGCCGCATAGAATTCGCGCGTGTCCTCAATCCACGACACACGCCAATACGTCGCGTCCAAACGCCACCATGTGCCAAATTCAATTTTTTTACTGGCGGTGCGTTCGGTCTGTTCGATCCATTCCGTATATCCCAAAGCAATTTTGTTCGGACTTGTAATTTGATTGATCACGGCAGCTCCTTGACCACACACGGCGAATGTTCGATGCGTTGGAAACCCTTTTCTTAGCGTCGTCTTGAACCGCCGCGATTCCCGCCACCTTGCCGATAGTCGCCACTGCCGCGTTCTTCGCGCGGACGCGCAATGTTCACGATAAGACGGCGTCCGTCCAACTCTTGATCATTAAACATGCGAATTGCTTTTTCCGCGTCCACTTGATTCACCATTTGCACAAAGCCAAAACCTTTGGGCTGTCCTGTGAACTTGTCGGTGATCAAGGTAATTTGTTGAATTTCACCTGCCTGCGAAAAAAGTTCGCGCAGATGGTTCTCTGTCGAATCAAACGACAGATTGCCGACATATAATTTTGATTCCATTCGACTGCTCCTTTGGCAAAAGGGCGAAGGCGTTGTGCCCTCACTACCCAATGCCACACTAAAAAACCATAGATTGTCATAGCCCACGCGAAAAAAAAACTGCCCCAATCGCAAGATGGGGCAGGTTCAACTACTGGATTCCCTTGTGAGTTACAGTGAGACTATAACACGGCGGCAAGGATCGCGCAAAAACCACGCTGCATATTCCAACGCTTGTTGAATATCTTGCTCTTGTAGATCAGGATATTCTTCAATGATTTCAGCAAACGATTTGCCGTGCGCGATTATTGAGCTTTGACTAAATAATGTCCGCGCGAAACCTCAAATCGCTCTATTTTTGGAGAAAATTTATGCGCGCACCCGGACATTAATTAGTCAAAAGTCAGTAGATTGACAATCAGCGACACCGTCAAGCGCATCCCGCGAATGCACGCTTGACCATTCATGATTTGTGGATTGAATGTGACACGATCAAATTCCTTCATCCGGACCTCCCACTACCAAACCTATCCCTTGCTCTCAACGAATTATACATTCAAAACGGCATCCACGCGGGTTCCGTATCCTCTTTATCATTTTGCGTCAAACGAATCACACCGCGTTGATCTTCATTCACCGCGTTCGGCGCGGCATAGAGCAAATACAATTCGCGGCGATCATTTGCTTCGCCCGCGCCCGTGTACGCGACAAACGCGAGCCAATTTCCATCGGGCGACCATTTTGGTTGATCCGCGCCAGACGGAATGTTGGTGAGCTGCATCGGGCTTGAACCATCCGCGTTCATGATCCAAATTTGCGCGATGCCGCTGCGATTGGAAACGAACGCGATGCGATTGCCGTCCGGTGTCCATGCGGGCTGCGCGTCTTGCGCGGCGTCGGTGGTGAGCCGCGTCAATTGTCCGCCTTCGAGCGCGAGCGTGTAAATATCCGAGAGGTTGCCTTGCCACATTGTGAACGCGATGTGATCACCAGCAGGATTGAAACTCGCTTGCCCATCATACGCGTCCGTGTCGGTCAACGGGCGTTGATTTTTTCCATCCGCATCGCAAAGCACGATATTCGTCGCGCCCTCCGCGTCGGTGATTTCAAACGCGATTTTTTTTCCATCCGCCGAAAACGTGGGACGCTGAACGGTGGTGAGATTCGGTGTCAAGTTTGTAAGCGCGGGATTGTCGAGCGCGCGCGTCACCAAACGCCACGCGTTACTTTCATTGGAAACGAACGCGACGATTTTGTTGGACGAAACCGCGGGCTGCCGATTTTGCGAAAGCGGCGGCTGCCACAAACCTGTCGCGCGCGAAGCGACTTCAATTTCGTACAACGCGTGTCCCCCGTCGCGATTGGAACTGAACAATAATCTTTGCTGCGGCGGAATGACGACGCTGAATAATGAAGAAGCGCCATAGCCACCGCCTTCATCATACGCGCGCGCGGCGAGCGGATACACGCCTGCTGCTGGCGGCTGCCATTGCCACGCCACTGCCCACGGATTCGATAACGCGGGATTGGGATTCACTTCGCGCGCGAGCATTTGATCGCCCGCCCACAATTCCGCGCGGGTCACGCGCTCGCCGCGCGTCATCACCGAAACGGTCACAATGTCACCGACTTCGACCGAAGTAAATTCGATCCGCGGCGCCGGCGCGGTGGGCGGCACAAGTGTCGCGTACAACATGAATCCGACAATCACAAGTCCGCCAATGAGTGTGAACGCGAGGACGATAGCGATGAGTTTGGAGAGGATGGACATAAAACAAAGAATGAGGGATGAAGGATGAGGGATGAGTGAGTAGGTTCATCCTTCATTCCTCATCCTTCATCCTTTCTTTGGAGTTTCGCTTGCCGCTTTGCTTCGTATGATTGCCGCGCAACGGTGGGCAGTGTGCGTCCGATATAACGCGAGCGTGTGCGCCCGTTTTCTTTCCAGTACGCGTACCAATACGGACCGTGTGGGCAGCGCGAACAATTTTCTTTGCCGCAGCGCACGGTCTCGAACCGAAACGTGATCGAACCGATTTGGGCTTCCATGCGCGCGGGCGCGGGCGTTTCCACATCGCGTCCTGCGCGGCGATCCAATAACGCGGTATTCAAGCGTCCGTCAATCGCGTTCAGTTCTGCGAGTTGTTTTTCGGTGAGATCGCCAAGGATTTCTTGTTTGGTTTTGGGCATTTGTGTCGAGAGACCTGACACAGTACATCACAATTTGTCGCGCCGTCTGAACAAAGATTGGAAAAAAACAACGCGCGCCAAACAATGTTCACTCTTTGCGTTGTTTTTTAGAACGCCGTATTGAGATGTCGAATTTAATTCGATGGGGGCTGCGCGGTGGATCGCAGAGCTGTGATGTACTGTGTCAGGTCTAGTGGCGCGGCTTATGTAACGCACGCGCACAATAGCAGAACCGCGCGCGGCTGTCAAGGACCTCTACGCGAAAGTTTTTGTTTTGGGGGTTTTGCTTTTTTGAGGCATTGAATTGGATTCACCGAACACGCGCGAAAATTTTTCCACGTGCGCCCAAAAAATGCGCGCTCGCGAAATTCGCGAACGCGCATTTTTTTCAGGCGGAGAAGAGAATGTGCAAGGATGAATTTTGAGAAAGCGGGTTTGTTTCTAAAACCGCACATCACTGTGCGGCTTTCCGCTTTCTCAATCGAATGACAACATTTTCGCGCGTGCTTCTTGTGTGGGCGTAACGCGATTCTTACGATTTTCTAAACGCGCGCGTGTTCACACAAGACCCCAAAGGTTTTCACCGCGATTGTTTATCGAGTCGCGCAACGCGTCAAAACCTTTGGGGTCTTAACCGCGTCGCCAAATCACACGCGCGTCCAATTCCGCCACATTCTTGATTCCCATCAACGCCATCGCTAGATCCAATTCGTCGCGCAGCAATTCAATCACACGCGCGACACCGCGCGCGCCGTCCGCCGCAAGCCCCCACACATACGGACGCCCGATGCAAACGGCGCGCGCGCCCAACGCGACCGCTTTCAAAATATCCGCGCCGCGCCGCACGCCGCCGTCTAAATAAATCTCGATTTCATCGCCGCACCAATCCGCGATGTCGGGCAGCGCGTCGAGTGTCGCGAGCGCGCCGTCGAGTTGGCGTCCGCCGTGATTGGAAACGACGATGCCCGCGCACTCATGCTCCAGCGCGATATGCGCGTCTTCGCGCGTGAGCAATCCTTTGATCACGATTGGCAATTTTGTTTTCGCGCGCAGCCATTCGACATCGCGCCACGTCAAATTTTCTTTCCACGGCAGATCGTTGTAATGCGTCGCGTTGATGATCGTCGCGGGCGCGTCCTCATTGCGCGCGAGCAAATTTTCCACATGCACATTCGCAAACGAAAGACGATTGCGCCGATCGCGTTCGCGGTTGCCCGTCACCATCGCGTCAACGGTAAAGACGATGGCACGAAAGCCATTCCGTTCCGCGCGGCGCACGAGCCATTCGTTCACGCCCTCATCTTGCATCATGTACAATTGAAACCACAAGGGACCTGTAGCTGCACGCGCGACATCTTCCATCGCGCGCGTGGATACGGTACTCAACAGCATCGGGACTCCCATCGCGCCCGCGCCGCGCGCCGTTTCACATTCGCCTTCGGGATGCGATAAGGTTTGATAACCCGTCGGCGCGAGCATCAACGGCAGCGGAATTTTTGTTCCGAGAATGGTAGTGGACAAATCGCGCTGTGACACATCCACCAAATAACGCGGGCGCAAAAAGGTGCGCTCGAACGCGGCGCGATTTTCGCGCAAGGTGATTTCATCTTCCGCGCCGCCGATGATGTAATCCCACGCGCTCAGTTCGACATGGGCGCGCGCAATGGCTTCAAATTCAAAAACGTTGACTGGTTCGTTCATAGTGAAAGTTGGGTAGTTGAGTGATCAGTTATCAGTAGGTCAGTAATCAGCGATTTGCGATTTGCGACTTGCGATACGCGACTTGCGATTTGCGATTTGCCATTTGCCATCCGCCATTCGCCATTCGCCATCCGCTATCTGCTATCCGCTTTGTTCGGCACAGTCAGGAACGCCAATCCCGCCGCGAGCAATGCTAACGCTGTGCCAACATACGCCGCCGCGCGAAAGGCGTCCACGAACGCGAGCTTGATTTGTTCCGTCACCGCGTTTTTCAAATCGGCGGGCAAATGCGCGGGCGCTTGCGCGTCGCCCAACCGATCTGCTTGCGCCACGAGCGCGCTTTTCTCGGCAGGATCCAACTGCAAAATATTCGCGCGCGTTTCCAACGCACTGCGAAACACAAACAAGACCAACGCGCCCAGAATCGCAATCGCGAGTACGCCCGCCGTGCGCGCCACCGCGTTGTTGATGCCCGACGCGATGCCCGCGCGCGTTTGATCCACTGCGCCCATCACCGCCGTTGTCAACGGTGCGACGACGATGCCCATGCCAAGCCCCATTAGCACGACAGCGGGAAAATACGTTGTCCAATAGTCCGCAGGTCCGTTTGTCAATCCGGGCAAGCCACATAAAAAGAATCCTGCGCCTGTGAGGGCGGAACCGATGGTCAAGGGAATCCGCGCGCCAACACGATCCGCCCACGCGCCCGTGAAACGCGACAGCCCTGCCAGCAAAAATGCAAAGGGCAGTAAGGTCAACGCTGCTACCGACGGGTCATATCCTTGCACCTGGATCAAATTCAAAGGCAAGAAAAACGTCACACCAACCAACGCGGCGTATAAAAAGAGTGTCGCCAGATTCGTGCCGCTAAAGGTAGGCGAGCGAAACACTTCGAGCGGCATCATCGGATTCTTGCTGCGCGCTTCGACAATCACAAAAGCAGTCAACGCCAACATGCCGCCAATCAATCCGAGCAGTACCAACGGATCACGCAACCCTTGCGATGGCAATTGAATAAACCCGTACGTGATTCCCGCGAGCCCCAGCGTTGCCAACACGGCGCCGGGGATGTCCAGTGGCGCGGTGTTTGGCGCGGGCGCGCGTTCTTGCACCTTGAACCACAACGCCCACAACGCCAGCGCCGCAAGCGGCAGATTGATAAAAAAGACGCCGCGCCACAATCCCGCGCTCGCCAACAAGCCGCCAATGATGGGACCAATGATCGTTGTCAATGTGCTGAACGCCGACCAGGTGCCAATCGCCTTGCCGCGCGCGTCGTCGTCAAACGAGACGGTGATGAGCGCGAGCGAACCGGGCACCATCAGCGCGCCGCCAATGCCTTGCAGCGCGCGCGCCGCAATCAACAAGGTTGTCGTTCCCGCAATGCCGCACAGCAGCGACGCAAACGCAAATAACATGATCCCGATCATGAATACGCGTTTGCGTCCGTACCGATCGCCGAGCGAGCCGCCGACGAGCAGCAGCGAGGCGAGCATAATCGCGTAGGCGTTGACAATCCACAACAAATCCGCGCCGCTCGCGTTCAAATCCGTTTGCAACGCGGGCAGCGCCACATTCAACGCGGCGAGATCAATGAACGCCATAGACGATGCGAGAATGGCAGAAAAGAGAACCCAGAATCCAGCTGACCTTGAAGTTTTTGTTTGATGAACCATATTTGAATAGTATCATAGAACATGGTCATTTTGACGATCACTCTGAAAATTGTGTCACCCATCTGACAGTCACGCAAACGCTAATGGGGTATAATCAGTAGAGATTGCTTCGCAGAAAACGCTCGCAATGACATTCGCACTTTACAGGGAATCACAATGGCAGCCAACCAATACGCTGATCTCGAAATTACATTGAATCGTTGGAACGCGGACACCTACCGCGTCGAACTGCGTTACAGTCAACCCGACAGTGATGTGGACATTCGGCTCGCGCCCAATACGCCCGCGCTGGCAAAATTCGATCCGCTGCAATTACAAATGCTGGCGCTCGATCCGACGGCGTATGGCACGCTGCTCGGCGCGAGTTTGTTTGAGGATGCGAATGTGAAAACCGCGTTCGCGAATGCGCGCGCCAACGCGCAAGCGCAAGACGCGTCATTGCGTTTGCGCTTGTTTATTGATTCTGCCGCGCCCGAACTTCATGCGCTGCGTTGGGAAACATTGCGCGATCCGCAAGATGGTTCTTCGCTCGTGACATCGGAACGCATTTTGTTCACGCGCTATCTCGCTTCGCAAGATTATCGGCGCGTGAAAATTAAACCACAAGCGGATTTGCGCGCGCTGGTGTTTGTTGCGAATCCGAAAAATTTGGATGACTATTCGCTTGCGCCCGTTGACGTGAATGGTGAATTGGAACGCGCGAAAAGTGCGTTGGGCAGCATTGCGGTTTCGACGCTCGACGCGAATCGTCCCGCGACACTCAACGCGCTGACAGAAAAATTGCGCGAGGACATTGACATTCTCTATCTGGTCGCGCACGGCGCGGTGATTGAGGGCGAGCCGCGTTTGTATTTGCAAGATGAGCAGGGCAACGTGAATGTGGTGAATGGCGGCGAACTCGTGACGCGCATCAGTGAATTGCAAAACGCGCCGCGCCTCATTGTTCTCGCCTCGTGTCAAAGCGCGAACATGCAAGCAGGCGATAACGGCGCGCTCGCGGGTTTGGGTCCGCGCCTTGCAGCGGCGGGCGTGTCCGCTGTGATTGCGATGCAGGGTAACATTTCTATGCAAACGGTCGCGCAATTCATGCCCGTCTTTTTCAAAGAGTTGCAGCGCGATGGACAAATTGATCGGGCGATGGCTGTCGCGCGCGCGGCGACGCGCGAGAACGCGGATGCGTGGATGCCTGTTTTATTTTTGAGATTAAAGAGTGGCAAAATTTGGTACGTCCCTGGCTTTGGCGGCGAACGACGCAGCTTTGAACAATTTCCCGCGTTGATGGACGCGATTAAGCGCGAGCGCTGCACGCCGATCATTGGCTCTGGGCTGGCGGAAGCATTACTCGGCTCGCGGCGCGAGATTGCCGCGCGTTGGGCGGATGAATTTCATTTTCCGCTGTCCCCGTTTAGCCGCGAAGAGTTGCCCGAAGTGGCGCAATATCTCGCGGTAAATCAATCGCCCATTTATCCGCGCGAGAATTTGGGCAGCATGCTGCGCGCGGAAATTTTGAAACGGTATGCCAAGGAGTTGCCGCGCGAGTTGGCGGACGCGGAGATGCCGCAATTGATTTCGGCGGTGGGCGAATTGAATCGCAAACGCGATGCGAGCGACGCGCACGCAGTTCTCGCCGCATTACCCATTCCAATTTACATTACGACGAATCCCGATCATCTTTTAGTGGACGCGTTGAAAGCGGCGGGCAAAGACCCGCAAGTGGAATTGTGCAAATGGAATGAGGAGATGTACACGGATTCCATTTATAAACGCGAACCCGATTATCGTCCCACCGCGCAGCGCCCGCTTGTCTATTGTTTGTTTGGACAGTTTAGCGATTTGGATTCGATGGTGGTGACGGAAGATGATTATTTTGATTATCTGATCGGTGTCACATCGAATAAAGATTTGATTCCGGGCGCGGTGCGCCGCGCGCTTGCCGACAGCGCATTGCTCTTTCTCGGTTTTCAATTGGACGATTGGAATTTCCGCGTCTTGTATCGCAGTCTCATGTCGCAAGAGGGGCGCAGCCGCCGCAAAGGGTACAAACACATCGCCGCGCAAATTGATCCCGAAGAAGGACGCATCCTTGAACCGGAACGCGCGCGCAGATATTTGGAATCGTATTTTCAAGACGCGGACATTAGTATCTACTGGGGCAGCGCGGAAGATTTTGTGCGGGATTTGCAGAAGCAGGCGGGGAAAAAGTGAGGAGGAATTTTTATGGCAACCCCAGCAAAATCAATTAGAGCTTATGAGGAAGTGATTGAATTTATCGCGGCAGGCACGACACCGCGCAGTATCATTGCGTTTCAGCCATCGGATGCGACCAAGCAGCGCGTGTCTGATTTGATCTATCGGGAAAAAACGAGCGGACTGTCAGACGATGAAAAATCAGAATTGGATCATTGCATGCAGCTGGAACATTTGATGCGGCTGGCAAAGGCGCGGGCGCGGCGATATTTGGGCGATGAGTAGCTACATACCTGATGATCTTCGTCGGCGCGTTGCGGCGCGCGCCGAGAATCTGTGCGAATATTGTCTGTTGCATGAAGCGGATTCATACTATGGCTGCCAAGTGGATCACATCATCAGCGTCAAGCACGGCGGTTTGACGACAGATGAAAATCTCGCCTATGCGTGCGCCTTTTGCAATCGTCAAAAAGGCAGCGACATTGGATCGATTCTATGGGAAACCAACGAATTTGTTCGATTCTTTAATCCGCGCACCGATCGTTGGGCAGACCATTTTGAACTCGATGGAGTCGAAATCACACCGCTTACGGGAATTGGCGCGGTTACGGCGCGCATTTTGCGTTTCAACGATAGTGAGCAATTGTTGGAACGTCAAGAATTATTTGAGTTGGGAAGATATCCGTCTGATGCGGCGATAAAGCGCGTGGGAGGATAATGGAGGTCAAGCCATGAGCGTTCAAGAAATCGAAACCCAAATTACACGCCTAACGGATCAAGATGTTGCCAAGCTGCTTGCGTGGTTAGAAGAGTATCACGCGCAATTGTGGGATGAACAGATTGAGCAAGATGCGGAAGCGGGGCGTCTCGACGCGCTCCTTGCAGAGGTGGATAAGGAATATGAAGCGGGTTTGAGCAAGCCGTTATGAAACATCGCACGCGGCATATAAAAAGCTGATTGGTTCGAAATAGCGGTGTCAACGAATAGTGCGATGAATACATCGCCACGAATAAACGAATGAATCGCCGCGCGATTTGAACTTTTTTGAGACGGCGATTTCGAATCGCTGAACGCAATGCCAAAAAATAAAACGAAACGCGATCCGATTCCCGAACATTTCAAGAGCATCGAAGAAGCGGCGGAATTTTGGGACACGCACGACTTGGGTGATTATTGGGATTTGACGCGCCCCGTTGAATTTGAAATAGATATTCAACGCCGCGTTTTTCTCACCGCGCTGCAACCCGACTTGGCGCAAAAGTTGACGCAAGTTGCGCGCAGGCAAGGGGTTTCCTCTGAAACGCTGATCAATGTGTGGTTGACGGAAAAGGTGAAGGAAGCGGCATGAGAATGAACGCGATTTGAACGCGGAAGATTTTGTGCGGGATTTGCAGCGGCAGGCGGGGTAGAAGTGACGGATGAAATTGCTTCCGCCGAAAGTTGAATTAAAGAGGTAACCAAGTATGCAAACTTTCAACATTGCTCCGAGGGCTATGAGACTGGCAGCTGTATTACTTTCTATTATGACAGTGGTGCTATTCGGAATTGGATGCTCAAGTGAGGCAGAGAAGCACTATAACCTTGGGAGAGATCTCGGCGAGAAGGCGCGGTTTCAAGATGCAATCATTGAATTCGATGAAGCAATTCGGCTCGATCCCAAGCATGCTAGAGCATATGTGAGACGGGGACTTGCATACGCGATCTTGGACATGTACCGGCGTGCTATTCAGGATTTTAATGAAGCTATCAAGCTAGACCCAACGCTCTCTGAGGCCTATGCTGGACGAGGTTCGGCTCTTGAGAGTCTTCGCGAGTATGAGAAGGCTCTACAGGATTATGAGGAGGCCATCCGCCATGATCCAAAGATTATTGATGTCCAAACGAGTATAGACCGTGTCAACCAGCACATAAGCCAGTATTATCAAGAGATACAGTTTTATATCGGAGCGATAAAGATCAGTCCTGACGGTTCCAGTGCCGTATTGTACAACAGCAGGGGTATCGCCTATTTTGAATTTGGCCGATATGAGAAGGCTGTACAAGACTATTCTGAGGCAATACGAATCGCCCCCGGATTTGTTGAGGCGTATGTCAACCGAGCAGTAGCTTATACTCTCCTATTGAGGTTTGACTAATTCAGGACTTTCGCTTGTCATTTCGAGCGGAGCGAGAAATCTCGTTTTGCCCAGCGAGATTTCTCGCAAAACCGCTCGAAATGACAACTAAGCGAAAGCCCTGTAATTAATGTCCGTCCTTCGAGCTTCAATTCGCTCGCGGAGCGATTGGTGACAAGACGGTAATACCCTTAGACAACCCTAGACAACTATAGATACCCTTTTATACCTCTACATAGAAAGCAGATAGTGTTGAGGCTAGTGCTGTCATGGGGTCATTATTTATTCAAAACTCAATAAGTAAAGATGCAGAAGCACAGCGTGACATTGATCAAGCACGAGAACTTGGATTTGACCCTAACCTCCTGAAGAAAATCGAAGAGTTCAAGAAACAGCGCTAACGGGTGCAGTTGTGCGGCGCGCGCGCGGATACTATATTGGTGTTTCTCAGATTCCAAATGGACAATTGGAATTTCCGTGTCGTATCGCAGTATCATGTCATAAGCAGGACGCAGCCGCCATAACAAGTATTTGCACATCGTCGCACAGATCGATCTCCAAGACGGAGTGTTCAAATGGAAACATGTAGGGGTTGCAATCAACCCATAAAGCAATCCGAATACACTTGCCCTCAATGCGGTTATACTCGCTGGGGAATGATTATATGGCTCAGTGGCTTTGCTCTGATCTTATTATGTCCTGGGATCGCTGCACTTTTTGGAGTTGCCCCTCCAGGAATAGAAAGATGGCAGATCATCTTATTTTCGGGAAGCTTTGGAGTCTTGGTTCTCTTGGTCGCAATTCAATCGATAAGTACCGCTTTAAGAGCGCCAAAGAATTATAAGCAGGGCTTTCGCTTAGTTGTCATTTCGAGCGGTTTTGCGAGAAATCTCGCTGGGCAAAACGAGATTTCTCGCTCCGCTCGAAATGACAAGCGAAAGTCCTGATAAGAAAGACCTACAGGGGGAACAGAAAGAACCCTCTCAGTCCGAATTGGGTTCGTGGTATTGGCGAGCAGGGGCTATCGTGGGCGGAGCGGCATGTACTGTTGGCGGGATTTGGGCGCTAGTAGTTTCACCATGGCTCTTGTACTCGATTGCGAGTGTGGATGCACCTGTAACAGTGGACCAAATACAACGATTAGTTTGGCTCGAGGAATTTGGTTGGATCATACCACCGTTTATGGGTAGCATAGTTACAGGAATATCTCTCGGACATACATATAAAGGATGGGAAGGCATCGTGACCGCACTGTTGGGTTTGGCTCTCGGTGGGCCAATTGCTGAATCTTTGCTACCGCGTGACGCTATAATATTCTTCAGGGAGTTAGCAGCAATGAGCCCCTCCAACATGGAGGTCCCTGTAGTTTGTGGAATTGTTGTACTGGTAGGACTGGTGGGCGGGTATCTTGGTGCCTTGGTAAAACGTAGTTTGGGGAACACGTAAATTTTATGTGCAGTAGTAACTCAAGTTCACATTGTATCGCCGAAGCCATCGCCGATCACATCATCGAGTTGAGCCAAACGCGTTTAGCGGAAATGATTGCGGCGTACAAAACGCTGAAACGCGCGAATACTTCTGAATTGGCAAAAGCGATCCGATGAGCAAAACATTTGAATTGATCAAATCTTTGGTCACTCGTAACGAGGTTCAAATCTCCGAACACGGTTACGATGAATTAGCGGCGGATGATATTTTGGTAGATGATATTTTGGCGGGTGTCCAAATTGGAATTGTTGTCGAAGATTATCCTGACTATGCCAAAGGACCTTGTGTGCTTGTTTTACAATATGACCTACAACAAGAATCGCTTCATGTTTTATGGGGCATCCCCAAAGGCAAATCTTCACCTGCGGTTGTGATTACAGCGTACCGTCCCGATGCATCAAAGTGGACGGATGATTTTATGAGGAGAAAGAAATGAAACATAAATCGAAAACAAAACTCGTGCATGAAGGCGAGTACGCGGCGGAAGTGGAAGTGCAACTGATCGAGTCAGCGGAAGGATGGGGACCCTATTTGTCGTTGGATGACGCGCGGAAACTCGATCGCGTGAGGGAAGCATTGCGGCGCGGTGATCTTAAACAAGCAAGTAAATTTGCGCGCGTGTATCGCTTGATGCCAATTCCTGCTTGAGTGATCAGAAATGAGAACGAATATGCCACGCACAAAAAAAATTCAAGAAACTACCGCAAAGTATGTGACGCGACAACCAGCAATCCAATACAGGCGTCCCCGTCGCCGTGCGTTGAAACCGCGCGCAAAATTACTCGTTCGACACATTGTCGCGGATCCAAAAATTTGTCACGGCAAACCAACCTTTCGTGGCACGCGCATAATGATGTGGCAAGTCATCGAAATGCTCGCGGAAGGTTTGCTGTGGGATGAGACTATTTACGAATGTCATAATCGGATTAGCCGCGAAGCGATTGCCGAAGCGATTTGGTTATCAGGTCAAGCGTTTTTGAAACATGCGGACGAATTTGTAGCGGAGCCCGTTGCGGCATGAACATCGTGGACGAGAATGTGTTGGCAAGTCAACGCTCGCAACTCGTCAAATGGCGCGTCCCGTTTCGACAGATCGGTTTTGAAATTGGCAAGAAATGTACGTGCGTCGTGTATTGCGACACGACACATTTGATACAAAAGCAAAACGCATGGGCAAAGTATTGCGCGTCTCTCCATCAGGCATTGTTGTATGGCGACGCAATAGCAATGAAAAAATACACATGACTTGGGAAGAATAAATTTCAGATGATTCGCAATGATCAAGAACTCGAAGCAACACGCGAGCGCATGGTTCGCTTTGAGAACATTCTCATGCAGCTGCGCGTGACTGCTACGCCCGAGGAATTTCCCCTCGTGACTAGCGGCTACCGCGCGGAACTGCTGCGAATGCAGCAGGACGTTTTTGCCTATTTAACGCGCCATGCCACCGAACCAGTACCTGCTTGAGTAAAGAGAAATGAGCCACACAAAAATTCCCAACACCGACTCGATTGAAGAACTCGCGCAGTTCTGGCAAACACATGACCTCACCGATTTTGAAGATGAGTTGGAAGAGGTCACTGAACCTGTATTTGCGCGCCGCCGCGAAACAGAATTGTGGGATGAGCAGATTGAGCAAGATGCAGAAGCAGGGCGTCTCGATGCACTCTTGGAACAAGTGGATGCGGAATACGAAGCGGGTTTGAGCAAACCGTTATAAAGCATTTTTCTAAATTCCAACATCCAATTTCCAATTTCCAACATCCAATTTCCAATCTCTCATGCCCACCCGTCCCAACCCCTACGTCGGTCCGCGTTCCTTTCAAACGGGAGAAACGCTCTACGGACGCGAACGCGAAACGCTGGAACTGCTCGATCTGTTGATCGCCGAGCGCATTGTGTTGTTGTACTCGCCGTCGGGCGCAGGCAAAACATCGCTCATTCAAGCCGCGCTCGTGCCGAAATTGCGCGAGGAAGGTTTCACGGTCATGCCGCCCACGCGCGTCAGCGCGGCACCGCCGCCCCTTCCGCCTCCGCCCGGATCGCGACCCGAAGCGCGCGCGACGTCCGCACCCAATCGGTTCATCGTCTCGACGATCCTTTCGCTCGAACAAAAATTGCCGCAAGAAAAACGTATGCCGCTCACCACGCTTTCACGTTTGACGTTTGACGAATATCTCAAGCAGCGCGCGGACATTTCCGAAACGAGTCCCGTTCTCATTTTCGATCAGTTTGAAGAAATACTGACGATTGATCCAACACACCTTGCGGCGAAATTCGCGTTCTTTGAACAGGTCGGCGAAGCATTAAAAAACCGCGAGCGGTGGGCGTTGTTTTCCATGCGCGAAGATTATCTCGCGGGTCTCGATCCGTACGTCTTGCCTATTCCCACGCGTTTTGCCACCACATATCGGCTCGATCTCTTGGGCGTCAATGCCGCGCGCGAAGCGATTCAAAAACCCGCGCTCAAGGGCAATATAGATTTCACCGATGCCGCGGCAAACAAACTCGTCAATGACCTAAGACAAATTAAAGTGCAGCGTCCTGACGGCACGATGGAGACGCAGCCCGGTTTGTATGTCGAACCCGTGCAGCTCCAAGTCGTCTGTTTTCGTCTGTGGAGCAAATTACCCGATACCAAAAATCAAATCATCGAGAGCGACATTGCCGATGTGGGCGATGTCAATACCGCGCTCGCGGATTATTACGCGACGAGCGTAAAAAATATCGTTGGCGCAACGGGCGTGAGCGAACGCGCGATCCGCGAATGGTGTGATCGGCAACTCATCACCGAGCAAAACATTCGCGGGCAAGTGATGATGGAACCGGAAGCGAGTCGCGGCTTGTCCAACACAGCGATTCGTTTGCTCCAAGACGCGCATCTCGTCCGCGCGGATGAACGACGCGGCGCGACGTGGTTCGAACTCGCGCATGATCGATTGATCGAACCCGTGCGCGGCAATAACGCCGCGTGGTTTCGCGAAAATCTAAGCACACTGCAACAGCAAGCCGCTTTGTGGGAACAACAGGAACGCGCGGATCATTTGCTTCTGCGCGACAAAGCATTGACGGACGCGGAAGCGTGGGCGCAGCAGCACGCGAACGAATTGACGCCCACCGAACACGCCTTCTTGAACGAGTGCAAAGAAGCGCGCCGCCTCCTCGAAAACGAAAAGCGGCATCAGCGGCGTGTGCGACAGTACGCGATTGGCGCATCCGTCTTGAGTGTGATCGCCGTGCTGGGCATTATCACCGCCGTTTATTTTTTGCTTCAAACGGATCGCGCGCGCGCAGAGGCGGAGACTCAAAAACAAGATGCGAAAGCGCAACGCGATAAAGTCGCCGTCCAACAACGCGTTTCCAAAATGTCGAACGCGGCATTGTCACAATTGATTGTGGATCCGCAAGTGAGTTTGTTGCTCGCGCTCCAAGCGTACAGCACCACGCAATCTGTCGAGACCGACGACATTGTGCGGCAAGCGGTGATCGAATCGCGCGTGCGCGGCACACTGCGCGGTCACGAGAACAGTGTGGTTTCGGTGGCAATCAGTCCCGATGGAAAATTTTTCGCAACGGGTTCGGGCGACCAATCCGCGATTGTTTGGGACGCGGCGAATGGCAAGCAAGTGTATGTGTTAAAAGAACATGACGCGCCCGTTTGGAAAGTCGAATTTAGTCCCGACGGCAAAACGTTGCTCACGACGAGCGGCGATCCGCAAAGTGAAGATTTTACCGCGCGCCTTTGGGATTTGACCGCGTGCAACGGCACAACATGTCCCGCGCGCAAATTAGAGGGGCATACCAAAACCGTGTTGGGCGGCGCGTTCAGTCCGAGCGGCGAATTTGTTGTGACCGTCGGCGATGATGGCGTTGCAAAATTGTGGGAGACGGCGAGCGGAACATTTTTGGGGGATGTGGGTACGCACACTTTGGCGATTAACGCGGTCGCGTTTAGTTCCGATGGACATTATCTCGCCACCGCCAGCGCGGATGGCACCGCGCAAATAACCGATTTGACCACGTGCGAAGGCACGACGTGTACGTTCCAAACCTTCGAATCGCAAGCGGCGTTGTGGAGTGTCGCGTTTAGTCCCGACAGCAAATTCATTGTCACTGGCAGCGAAGATCAAAATGCGTACAAAATAAACCTTGCGAGCAACGCGGTTGAAATTCAATTGAGCGGTCACAGCGATGCGGTGTTGGGCGTGGCGTACAGTCCCAATGGCAAATATATTGCGACGGGCAGCCGCGACGGCACAGCGCGCATCTGGGATTGGAAAACGGGACAGCCGATTGCGGTTTTGCGCGGACACAACAGTTCGGTGTGGAGCGTCGCGTTCACGCCCGACAGCCGCCTGCTGCTCACGGGCAGCGCGGACACCACCGCGAACCTGTGGGACATTTCCGATAACGCGGTCTTGCGCGTGTTGCGCGGACATTTGAACAAAGTGTTTGGCGCGGATTACAGCGGCGATGGCAAACGCGTAATCTCGGTGGGCGCGGATCGCGCGGCGCGCGTGTGGGATGTCGAAAAAGTTTCGATCATTGCAAACCTCATTGGACATCAAGGATGGGTCAACGACGGCGCGTTGAATCACGACGGCACACGCGCGGCGACGGCGAGTTTTGATGGCATGGCGCGAATTTGGGACCTCACCCAATGCGCGCCCGATTGTCCCTTCCTCGAACTCAAAGTACATAATGTCGCGGCTGTTCGCAGTGTGACCTTTAGCCCGGATGAAAAATTGATTTTGACTGCGGGCGATGATGGCTATGTGCGTTTGTGGGATGCGACGACGGGCGCGCTGGTGAGTGCCGATCAAGCACACGAAAGTGTGATCAATCACGCGGCGTTTAGCAGTGATGGAAAATGGATCGTCACAGCGGGCAATCATGGCAGCGCGCTCGTGTTGGACGCGGCAACGGGCGAGGGAAAATTTGTGTTGTTTGGACAACACACGGGCCCGTTGAACAATGCGTCATTCAATCACGATGGCACGTTGATCGTGACCGCGAGCGATGATCGCACCGCGCGCGTGTGGGACATTGCGCATTGTCCGTTGGATGGCAGCGCGCTTTCGTGTCCCTCCAAACCGTTGAAAGGACATCTCGGCGCGGTGACGAGCGCGGTCTTTACGCAAGATGGAAAATTTATCGTGACGAGCAGCGCGGACAAAACCGCGCGCGTGTGGGATGCCAACACGCTGGAAACGATCAGCATCTTGCGCGGACACACCGACAAAATTCAAACAGTGGAATTGAGTCCTGACGATCAATTTGTCATGACCTCGAGTTCCGATAAAACAGTACGCATCGTGCCACTAAAAATTCAAGACGTGCTTGACCTCGCGCGCGTCACGCGCGCGTTATCGTGCGACGAATGGGCGACGAATGTGGGCGATCCAAATTATTGTCCCAACGGCGGCGTCGCCCAAAACGTGATCGCGTTCCCAACTCTCGCGCCAATCACGCGCGTCGCCGTTCAATCCCAAACCGCGACGATTGAAATAACGCCCACGCCGCTTCCCAATCAACCCACCGCAACGCCAACTGCGCCCGCAACGGCAACCGCGCCCGCAACGAGTGGCGCGACTCCGACGCTGCCTGTCGCGGCAACGGCAACGCCCGTCACACCCACACTGCCTATCGTCGCAACTGCGCGTCCCGTGACACCGACGCCCAATGTTGCGCCCGGCGTTTACATCACGCGCATTGTCTATGTCCCGCTTGACGCGCCCAATTTTCAATTCAAACTTACATTTCTGAATACCAAAAATGAACCCGCCCCGTTTCCGAAATGGAGCGTCCCATTTTTTGAACCGGGCGCAAAAAATTCACTCGGCGCGCCCAAGGGGATCGAAAAAATAATTCCCGTTGGCACATCCGAACAATTGACCGAAACATGGAAAGTCAATGTGGGACAATGTTCACCGTTCACCGCCAAACCCGTTTCCGAAGATCAAGACGGACGCCAAACGCCGTTCCTCTTTACGAACGGGCAACCTGCGACACTCGATTTTCAATTGTGTCCGTAAGTGGCGAATGGCGAATGGCAGATCGCGTATGGCAGATCGCAGATGGCAAATCGCGTATCGCAAATCGCCCAACCACCGAACCACCCAACTACCAAACTATCGCACTATCGCACTATCGCACTACCATGAAAAATAAATTCCTCGCCCTCATCACCATTCTTTTTTTCGCGAGCGCGTGCCGCGCGCCGAATGAAGCGACGCCCGCGCCAATCCAAAACGCGACGGCGACGCTTGCGCCAACTGTCGCGCCGATCAACACGCGCACCGATCGCCGCGCGCCAACGCTTGCGCCGCCCGGTACTGCAACGCTCGCCGCAGCGTTCGCTCCCTCGCTCGCCGCAGCGTTCACTCCCTCGCTCGCCGCAGCGTTCACTCCCTCGCCACCCACTGGTACTGCAACGCTCGCCGCAGCGTTCACTCCCACGCTCGCCCCAACGTTCACCGCTTTATCATCACCCACGAGCGCGCGTCCCAACGCGTCGCCGATCCCAACTCTCGCGCGCGCGGTGTATGTAATGTCATTCAGCATTGATCCCCCCGCGCCGAAATCCAAGCCCGCGCAATTTTTATTTCACATACAATTTTTGAATACAACGGGCGATGTGGTACAGTATCCGCGTTGGCGCGTGTTGATTGTCCCCAAAGGACAAACCAAAGCTGTCGGCGATCCGCAAGGCGCGAGCAAAGACATTGCGAATGGCGCGTCGGAACAGCAAACCGAATTTTGGTCTATCAAAACTGCGCTCGGCTGCGAAGCGTTCACCGCGCAGCCCGTATGGGAAAATGAGGACGCCAAACAAACACCCTTTCTCAAACCCGACGGCAAAAATATCGTGTTAGAATTTCAAGTCTGTCCGTAAGCCTATTTCCCTGTTTCCCTGTTTCCCTGTCTCCCAATTTCCCAATTTCCCTATTTCCTTGTCTCCCCCTCATTCCCATGTCCGAAAATTTTAGAATCCGTTTTTACGAAAAAATCCGCGCGCTGCCCAAACCACTTGCAATGCTGCTGGTGTTGATTCTCGCCGCGGGCGTGATCAATCTCTTGCTTGGTTCGCCGTTTCCGCTTGTCATTACCTTGCTTGTCATGTTTCTCGCGCTCTCGATCTTGCTCACGCATTATTTGGACACCAACTTTACACAGCATCGCATTCGCTCCACTTTTCGCGCAGCGGATCAATGGTCGGTCTTGACGCGCGTCTATCCCTTGTACAAATGGGTGGACTTGTATCGCAGCGCGGATGCCGTGAGCACCGCGTATCCCTTTTGCAACAAGCTCTTGACCGAACATGGACTGCCCTTGAAAATTTTATTGCAAGAAAGTTTTTGGGAAAGTTTGCGAATGCCGCTAAAGCCGCCGACGCTCACGCCGCGCAAAATTTCGCCTACCGAAGAACTTTTTTTGCCAGCTGATACGCTGTGGTTGATTCGCGATCAAACCGCGCTGCCGAATGGCGCGATTGTGCGCGTGCATCTAATTTCGTACGGACAAATGGTGCAGCTCGAAGTCGCCACCAAAGAATCTCAAGACGCGGCACCAATCATTGACGCGATTTTGGATCACGCGGGCAAACACAGCATCTATCGCCGACGCATCATCAGCCCTGTCTTTCAACGCCAGATCAAATCGTCGTTTCGCGATGACGACGGCAACGCGGGTTTCGATCTTCTCTTTGAACCCGATCCGCTCGTGACGGACGAAAAAATTATCCTGGATGAAAACGTGCGCCGCGTCGTCGAACGCACTGTGATTGATTTTCACGAACGCCGCGCGGAATTGATGGAATACGGGTTGCCGGGGCGGCGCGGTATTTTGTTTTACGGACCACCGGGGACAGGCAAAACATACACCTGCAAATACATCGCGCACAAATTAGAAACCGCGACGACGATCATTGCGACGGGTCATGCCTTGACACAGATCAAAGCCGTCTGCGATCTTGCCAAAATGTTTCAACCGAGTCTGGTGATTTTGGAGGACGTGGACTTGATGTTTTCCGAACGCGAAACGAATCCGTACACACCGTTGTTGGGCGAACTGCTCGACGAACTTGATGGCTTTCAACAAGACGATCAAATCATTTTCATCTTGACGACGAACGCGATTGAACGCGTCGAAGGCGCGATCAAGAATCGCCCCGGGCGCATCAGCCAATGCATTTATCTCGGACCGCCGACCGCGAAATTGCGCCGCGAATATTTGGGTGTGTTATTGAAACAGTACAACACGAACGCGGTGAATCTCGATCAGGTTGTTTCCGAAACCGAAGGGGTAAGTCAGGCGTTCCTCAAAGAAATGATTTTTCGCGCGGTGCAAATTTCCACCGAACGCAATGTGGATGGTGAAGGGGTCGTGATGCGGCAGCAAGATTTGTCCGCCGCGATCAGTGAAATGACGCAGGGGGGGGGGCGATTCGGCAAGCGGATTATTGGGTTTCAGGTGGAGCCGTGAACGACGATCTCCTCTATTTCAACGGCGTCAACCTCTCCTCGGGCGCGTACCTCACCCCCCCCTTGCGCGCGCCTGAACTCGCGCAGCTCGCGCGCGGCGAAAATTTCACCGCTGACTCGTTGGAAGAGCTCAAGCTCCGCAGCAAACGCAATGAACCACACTTGGGACCCAAAGCGGGCGTGGATGTGAATGATCTCGCGCAGACGGGTTGGGGCGTCATTTTCGCGCACGATGCCGATCCCGCGCTGCGCGACGCCTTGCGCGAATTATTGGATCATCGCAAAGCGCAAGCGACGCGCGTCAAGGATCGCTATCGCGAATACACGTACAACGCCAACGAAAGCAAAAATGTATTTCTCGCGCGGCAGCGCGTCGGACCCGGCGCGGTGGATCCCGATAAAGTGCCGTACTATTTGCTCATTGTCGGCGATCCTGAAAAAATTCCGTACACCTTTCAATATCAACTCGATGTCGCGTACGCGGTGGGGCGCATTCATTTTGATAAAATCGAAGAGTATTCGCAGTACGCGCAAAGTGTCGTGCGCGCAGAGCAGGAAAATTTTTTGCTCGCCAAACGCGCGGCATTTTTCGGCGTCACCAATCCCGATGATCCCAGCACCGCGGCGAGCGCAAACAATTTGGTGAAACCGCTCGCGGAAAAAATGCGCGCGCAGCAAACCGCGTGGACGCTCGACGAATATCTGACGACGGACGCCAAAAAAACGCGTCTCGAAAGTTTGTTGAAGGACGAAACGCCCGCGTTCCTTTTCACCGCGAGTCACGGCGGCACGTTCGAGCTTGGCGATCCGCGTCAAATGAAACAGCAAGGCGCGTTGATCTGCGGTGATTGGGAAGGCCCCGTCGCGGGCAACGGGCGCGCGATTCCACAGACCGCGTATTATGCAATGGACGATGTGACGAGTGACGCGCGTGTGCATGGCTTGATCGCGTTTCACTTTGCCTGCTTTGGCGCAGGCACGCCGCGTTACGATGATTTTTCACATCTGCGCGCGAACATGCGCGAGCGCGTGCAGATCGCGCCCGCGTCGTTTCTCGCCAAACTGCCCAAAAAATTGTTGGCGCACCCGAAAGGCGGCGCGCTCGCGGTGATTGGGCATGTGGATCGCGCGTGGGGCGCGTCGTTTCTGTGGAATGAAAATATCGAGCAAACGACCACCTTTGAAAGCGCGTTGACCAAAATCATGGAAGGCGCGCCCGTTGGCGCGGCGATGGAATTTTTCAATAATCGCTACGCGGAACTCGCGGCGAGTTTGAGCGGTGAGCTCGAAGATGCCAAAGTCGGCAAAAAAATTGATCCCGCCGAACTCGCCACCTTGTGGACGGCGAACAACGATGCGCGCGGTTACGCCGTCATCGGCGATCCAGCTGTGCGTTTGCGCGTGAATGGAAAAGTAAATGCGGAGGCACCACAACGTGAAATCATCACGCTCTCCATTGAATCAAAACCGAATGCTAGTTTGGACGTGAATAAATTAGATGTGACGTTAGAAAAATTGGAAACGCAAGTCACCGCGCTCGCCGAAACCTTAAAGGAATTGCGCGCGGCATTAAGACAAAAATGACGTTTCACGTTTGACGATCCCCGTCACCCGTCACCCGTCACTTTCCCAAGGAGGATCCCCATGCAGCTCGCTATTCTCTCGTTCGTCAATCTCAGCCGCCAAGACGCGTTTCTCTCTGTCGAGGACACGACCGGCGAAATGCAATTCGTTGCAAAAATCACGCCCAGCACGGTGTCACGCCAAGCGACGGTAGAAGGTTTGAAATGGCACATCACTGCCAGCGATAGTTTCGAAATCACCGCCGCAGACCACAATGCTGTTTATTTGATTGGAACGAATGGAACGTACCTTGTCGCTACCGCAAGCCCGCTCGAGTCCGACAGTGGCGCGAAACCGACGGATTTGGAATTCCCGGGTTGGGTTGGTGGAGGCGGTGGCAAAGCAACGCTGTAATGAATAGCTTGGACGCGTACCTGCCGCAAGACCGGCGGGCGGCGATCGCGCAACGTGATCTCCTGCCAGACCGCGCGCGAGGGGCGGTCTTATTTGCAGATATTTCGGGCTTTACAACACTTACCGAAGCATTGACGCGCAAGTTGGGCGTGCGGCGCGGCGCAGAAGAACTCACCCAGCAGCTCAATCGCGTCTATGACGCCCTCATCGCGCAAATCGAAAATTACGGCGGCAGCGTCATCACGTTTTCAGGCGACGCGACTACGTGCTGGTTTGCCGAACCTTCTAGCGCATTGCGCGCCGTCGCGTGCGCGGTCACGCTGCAGGCGACGATGCAGCAATTCGCCGCCGTACCCTTGCCCGACGGCATCACCACCGCGCTGACGATCAAAGTGGCTATCGCCAGCGGCGCGGTGCGGCGCTTTGTCGTCGGCGATCCACAGATTCATCAGATCGATGTGATCGCGGGCAGCCCGGTCGCGCGCACGGCGACAGGAGAACATCTCGCGCAGCCCGGCGAAATTTTGATTGACGCCGCCACCGCAGAAACACTCGCCGCACAAATCGAAATTGCAGAGTGGCGCACCGACGCGCATACAGACGAACGTTTTGCCGTATTATGCGCTCCCCACTCCCCGCTCCCCGCTCGCCGCCCCCCTCCCTCGCTCACCCCGTCGTTACCCAACGAAATTTTGAAACCGTGGCTGCACGCGACCATTTTTGAACGCGCGCGCGGCGAAGGCGAAACCTTTCTCACCGAACTGCGCCCCGTCGTCGCGCTCTTTGCGCGCTTTCAGGGCATTGACATGGACGCGGATGAGGACGCAGGCGAAAAATTAGATCGCATGATCTCACACGCGCAACAGGTTCTCGCGCGTTATGACGGCGCGCTGCTCGAACTCACGATTGGGGACAAGGGCAGTTATTTTTACGCGACCTTCGGCGCGCCGCATGCACACGAGGACGATGCGCGGCGCGCCGTGTACGCAGCGGGGGAATTGTTTGTCGTGTGCGACGCGTTGGAATTTATCGAGCCGCTGCAAATCGGCATCAGTCAAGGCATCATGCGCGTCGGCGGGTACGGCAGCACGACGCGGCGCAGTTATGGCGCGCAAGGCGATGAAGTGAATCTCGCCGCGCGCTTGATGATGCAAGCCGCGCCCGGGCAACTCTTGATCAGCGGACGGATTCAAAAAGCGGTGGCAAGTGATTTTGATCTGGAACCGTTGCCGCCGATTCGTTTGAAAGGCAAAGTGGAACCCTTGCTGCCCTTTCTCGTGCAAGGCATCCGCGAAACGCGCGCACAAGAATTACAAGACGCGTACTATACGCTGCCCATGATCGGACGCGAGAGCGAACTCGCACAGATTCAAGAAAAATTCGCCGCCGCGCGACGCGGCAATGGACAAGTGATCGGCATCACTGCGCCCGCGGGGATCGGCAAATCGCGTCTCACCGCCGAAGTGATTCGCGCGGTGCGGCGGCGCGGTGAATCGAGTTACAGCGGCGAATGTCAATCGTTCGGCGTCAACATTTCGTACTTGGTGTGGGTCTCGATCTGGCACGCGTTCTTTGGCATAGATTCCCAATTGCCCATGCGCCGCCAAGTGCGCGCGTTGGAAAACGAGATCCAAGACCTCGCGCCCGAACGCCTCGACGCCTTGCCGTTATTGGGAACGCTGCTGCACATTCCTTTGCCCGAAAATGATTTCACGCGCGCGCTCGAACCTGAATTTCGCAAATCGGCATTGGAGGCATTGCTGTTCGATTGTGTGCGCGCGGCGGCACAGGATGCGCGCGCGCAAGGGCAACTCCTTTTGTTTGTGATCGAAGACGCGCACTGGATCGATCCCGCGTCGCGCGCGTTGTTGGAACAGTTTGCAGCGAGCATCGCGCAATTGCCCATCGCGATCCTTCTCACCTATCGCCCACCGCAAGAAGCGTCAGAACGTTTTGAACGTATTGAGGCGCTGTCGCATTTTACCGAAATTACGCTGACGGAATTGACGAACGCACAAGGGGAAGGTTTGCTGCGCGCGAAACTCGCGCAGTACGCGCCGGAAAACACGGCGGCGATTCCAATAGAATTGATCGCGCGCGTCACCACACAAGCGCAAGGCAACCCGTTTTATATTGAACAACTGGTAGATTTCATGCACGATCGCGGCATCAATTTTCGCGATCCCGCTGCCCTCGACGCGATCGAATTGCCCAACACACTGCATCGTTTGATTTTGAGCCGCATTGATCAGTTGAACGAAACGCAGCAGCTCACGCTCAAAACTGCGAGCATCATTGGGCGCGCATTTTCACTCGCGCATCTCTGCGGCTATTTTCCGCGCGTCGGTTCGCTCGAGCATGTGCGCGCCGATCTCGAACGTTTGCAGCAGTATGATCTGACGATGCTCGAACAATCTGATCCTTCGACAAGCTCGGGCGCGCTGGCATATCTGTTCAAGCATTTGGTCACGCATCAAGTCGCCTACGAATCGTTGGCGTATGCGACACGCGCGCAGCTGCACGAAACCTACGCGCAATTTTTGGAAACGCACGATGAGCCCGCGCGCGTCCTCGATCTGCTGGCGTTTCATTATGATCGCAGCGAAAATTTTCCAAAACGCCGCGCGTATTTGCGCCGCGCGGGGGAAGCCGCAGCGGCGCGCTTTGCGAATGTGGAAGCGGTGGATTATTTGACGCGCGCGTTGGCGCTCGCGCCCGCGTCCGATTTGGTGGAACGCTGCGTGTTATTGAGCTCGCGAGAACAAGTGTATGACGTGATGGGCGCGCGTGATCTACAGCGCGCGGATCTTGGCGCGCGCGAAACACTCGCGCTTGCATTGAACGACATACACGAACAGATCACAGTCACACTACGCCGAGGATGGTTGGCGGAACGCACTGCCGCGTATCCCGACGCGATTGCGTCCGCGCAAAAAGCGACTGCGTTGATCGGTTCACTCCATCCGCAAGATGAATCCTGTTTGTTGAGCGAAGCGAACATGCTTTGGGCGCAAGCCATGTGGGAGCAGGGCGATCCCTCCGGCGCGCGCGCGTATTTTGAGCGTGCGTTAGAGCTGGCGCGCGCGTGCGGCGATGCCAGCAATCAAGCGCATTGCCTAAATATGTTGGGAACGATGGCGCGCTTTGCGGGGGAATTTGCGCGGGCACGCCCTTTGCACGAACAGGCGCTCGCCGTCTCACAAGCCGCGCGTGACCGTCGCCGCGAATTGTGGTCGTTCAATAATCTCGCTGCTGTTGCGTATTCGATTGGCGATTTGGAACAAGCGATTGCCTTTTACATGGACGCGCTGCAAATTGTTCACGAAATCGGGGATCGGCGCGGCGAAGCCACCCTGCTAAGCAATATCGCCGTCGCACACAACGCGCGTGGGGAATACGATCAGGCGCTTACAGTTCACGCGCGCGCGCTTACGCTTGCCAATGCGATCGCAGACCGCAAAAGCATCTTGCGTGTGCGCGTCAATCTTGGGGATACCTACCGTTTGATGGGTGAGTACGCCCAAGCGAAAGCAGACACTGAACGTGCGCTGCATCTGGCACGCGAATTGGGAGATCGTTTTGGGGAAGGGTTTGTGCTGATGAATTCTGCTGCGATTGAATTTGCAGGCGGAGAATTCGCTGCCGCGCAAGATACTGCGGTACGCGCGTTAGAACTGACCCGCGCGCTGACACAGCGGTTTAGTGAAGCATTTGTGTTGAATACGTTGGGGCAAATCGCGTTGGCGCGCGAAAATTTTCCAGAAGCGCAGAATTGGTTTGAGCAAGCGTTGGCAGTGTGGCAATCGTTAGAGCCACTGCCCGAAGCATTGGAAGCGCACGCGGGTTTGGCGCACATTGCAGTCCAGCGCGATGATTTGCAAAACGCGATGGCGTATACGGAAAACATTCTCGCGTACCTTGACGCACATCCCGCGCAACACGGCGACCCCGCCGCGCTCGCCGCGTCGTTGACCGCGTATCGGGTGTTGGAAAAAATGAATGACGCGCGCGCATACAAAATTCTTGAAGCGGCACACGCGGCACTGCAAGCACGCGCGGAAAAAATTGGGGATGAAAAATTGCGCCAATCTTTTTTGAAAAATGTGCGCGCGCATCGCGAGTTAATTCAAGCACGGCGTATTGTCCCTGTTGCGTACCCTCAACGCGTAGAAGGCATTCTCTAATGCCGAATCGGTCACGGTAGAGAACGCTCCCTACGCGCGCGGTGGGGGATCGCCAGATTGTCCTCATTCGGGTTCAAGTGTAAAGTGTGTTCACGAGTCAAGCGCGAGTAACTTCCCGCGCGTGTGGATTGCAAATCCACGCGCGCGCAGGGATTCAGATCGTCTGACCAACAGGAGGCGAAAAAATGAAATCCGCGATATTCCTCACGATGCTTTTATTGATCCTTGTCGCGTGCGGCGGCGCACCGACTGTGCCTGCCACACCCACAACCGTTCCCGCCCGCTCCCTTAGCCCCTTCGCGCTGCTGGAAACATACGACTTTGCGATCAATGGACGCGATGTAGATGCAGCCCTCGCATTGTTCGCCGACGACGCGGTGGTGACGGTACGCAGCGGCACGTTCGCGGGCAAAGCGGAAATCAAAACGTGGCTCCAACGCGAAGCCGATCAGAATTTTCGCGGCGAGGTTGTTGGACAGCGCACGATCTCTGGCGACAAGCTCACCTGGCGTTCGCGTTTTACGCGCGATGATCTGAAGCAACTTGGCATTGAGGTCGCCGAAGCGGATGTGGAAGCAACCGTGCTAAACAGTCAGATCAAAACGTTCACTTCCACACTGACACCCGAAACGCAAGCAAAGTTGGATGCCGCACAAGTGACGCCGACACAAACCAGCTCGGCGTCCGGAATTGCGCCCAGCCGCGTCATCACCGGCACGGGCGCGACACCATCTGAACTTGCGCCGACGATAGAGGCGTACAAGCAAGAGCTGGGCGGACAAGACAACGGCGGCGAACCCGGCTCGAAAGCAACGGGCTACCGAACGATTGTGTGGGATGGGGTGCCTGATTCTCTCGCTGCGCCCAACGATTATCCGCCGGACTTTTTTAATGCGCCCACTGCGCCGCGCGCGCGCGGCGCAATTCTCAAGACACCGGGCACGGCATTACAGGTGAGCGCGAAATCCGGTAATCCGACCAACACGCCACCGCGCTTTGGAAATATCAACCCAACCTACGCGGACATTTTCAAAACGTATAGCGCGGAGCGTCTCTTTTCGCCCATCGGCAGCAACATTGTCGATCTCGAATTTTTTGTCCCCGGCACAAACATTCCGGCGGGCGTGCGCGGGTACGGCGCGGTGTACACGGATGTGGATACCGAACACACCGCGTTCGAATATTTTGACGCGCAAGGAAATTCGCTCGGCGTGTATGGCACACCGATCGCGAATAACGCGCTCTCTTTTTTGGGTGTCGTGTTTGATGAACCGATCATCCATCGCGTCCGTATCGAATACGGCACCGTTGCGCTCGGTCCCGACGACAGCGCGAAAAATGATGTGGCGGTGATGGATGATTTCATTTACGGCGAACCGCAAGCGCTTGAACAAGCAGCTGTGCCGCCCACCGCGCCCTCCGCGTCCGCGACGGAAGTGATTTCACCGACAGAGACCATTTCGCCGACGGTTGGCTTTGTGCAGTTGGGCGATGCGTTGAACCGCGACAAGAACGCGGCGGGGACGGATCAAGAATTGACAATGGGCTCGCTCTTTGCGGGCGCGGAACATATTCCATGGGCGACATGGGCGGAAAAACAAGGCAACACGCAGCAAATTTTTGTGAGTCGTCTCAACGGTGAAAAATTTGAGCCAGCCGGCGCGAGTCTGAACATTCACCAAAACGTGGTAGCTGAAAAACCGAGCATTGATTTTGCGGGACAAGATCGCACCGTCCCGTGGGTGGCATGGCACGAACCATCGCCGGGCTTTGGCAACGCAAAGCAGATTTTTGCTTCGCGCTTTAATAAAGATTCGGGGTTATGGACCCCGGCGGGGCAAGATCGCGGCAGCAACGAGCCGAGTTTGAACATTCATACGAATAAAAATGCCGCGGCTCCGATCCTTGTGGGCGGCAGCACCAATCCTGCGAATCCGCCGACGCCGTGGGTGTGTTGGCAAGAAGACAGCGCGCACCACAACACGGTTATGATCGTTGTTGCGCGCGCGGCACAAGATGATAAAGCACTCGGTGGTTTTCGTTGGCAGCCCGTCGGTTTGAATCGCGGCGGCACCGCGCAAGACCCGGAACCGAATCTCAATGTGAATGTTGATCACGGCGACGGCGAACACTGTTGGATCGCGTTCGCGGGCAAGGACAATACCGTGCCATGGGTTGTGTGGGCAGAACGGACGGGCGGCGTCCCAAGTCAAATTTTGGTTTCGCGCGCGGTGCCAGACGATACGCCGGGCGCGGGCGGCTTCAAATGGGAATCCGTCCCAGCATGTCCAAAAGCTCCCGACACGACAACTTGCAGCTTGAACGTGAATCCCACCAAGGAAGCGACCGATCCATTTCTGACGGCGGGAACGGTCACGCCCGGACAAGACACGGTGCCATGGATTACGTGGACGGAAATTGGTCCTTCCGGCAAACATCAAGTATTCGTGGATCGACTCGATCCCACCACGCGTAACACCTTCCTGAATGTCGGCGGGAGCTTGAACGTCAATCCGAATGCCGAAGCGGAAGGTCCGAGCATTACATTTCTTGGCAATGTGCCGTATGTGGCGTGGAACGAACAGGTGGGCGGCGTGACGCGCGTCTTTGTCCGCCATCTCGCGAGCGATCCACAGACCGGCACGTGGGTTCTTGATACACCGGCGGAAGGTCTCGCGGTGAACAAAACCGCGCGCGCGTTTTATCCGATCATTCGCGCCGCGCCGGGCGGCAAGGTCGTAATCATCTGGCGCGAAGGTGATCCCGAAAAAGAAGCGAGTCAAATCGTCGTGTGCGCGAGCAGTAAATTGACGACACAGTTGGAACGCGTGGCGGGTTTCGCGTTCCCATTCTTGCAAGAAAAATCATGTCAATAAGGAAACGCAAAAAAAATCTCCCGCGCGCGCGCGTGGATTTGCAATCCGGCGTGGATTGCAAATCCACGCGCGCGCGGGAGACTGTACTTTTAAATCCTTCTACACCCCCACAATCAAATTCACTTTTTTCTCCGCCAACCCAATCACCGCGCGCGTGCCGCTGTTAAATTCTAAAAAATCGGATTCGATGCCGTCGCTAAAAATGACGCCGTTCTGCGGCATTTGCGAAATCACATCGAGCGTTTGATTTGCCTCGATGCGCCCGAAACACATTTCCGCCGCCGACATTTTACTGATGAACGGCTCGCGCACCGAAAAAAATAAATAGTCCGCTTCCCAATCGAAACGATATTTTTCTTGCGCCGCGCGCAAATCCTCCGCTTGCGAAAAATTTTGCATCACCTCCGCCGCGCCCGTGACAATCGAACGAAACCACCCTGTCGAACCCGCGCCCGATGAAACGATAATGCCCGACGACGATTGATTTTCTTCCGCGCCTTGAAAACACAAACGATAGCGCGCGGAAACGTGCGTGCGCGCGCCGATAAACAAATCATTGACCGCATACAAAGTCTGTCCGTTGTTGAGCGACGCCTGTGCCATCGAAATGCGTTTGATGCGAAACGCGCCGCGCTGGGCGTGGGCGAACATCGCGGGCGCAGCGGCGAGCGCGTGCGGCACGAGAATCCCATCCACGCGCGCAGGATCGGGATTGAGCGCGAGGATCAATTGGCGCGTGAGATATTTTGACGTGTTGACCACCAAACCATCGGGTCCCAACGTCACTACCAAATCGTGTTCGCCAAATAAAAAAGTGGGGAGAAATGAACGCTCGACGAATTGCGCGCGCGCGCCTTTGGGAATCGCGTCCTTGACCGTTTGCAGCGCGCGTTGATACGCGTCATGCGCGGCGTCGTATTCGTCAAACGACGCGCCGAGATGTTCGATGTAAAAACGCGCTTGCGCGCGCGTGTTGAAGCGTTCGATCAATTCCTCGAGCGCGGTTTTTTTTGTAATCACGACGATTTTATCGAGGATTGGCATTTTCCTTCCCCAACTCGGACACGCCGAAAAGAATGAGCAACCGCGAATCTGCGCGAATCTACGCGAATCTTTTCAAAACCCGTTCGCGTAGATTGGCGTAGATTCGCGGTGGAAAAGATTTGTGTTTTCGTAAATCTTTCCGTGGACGAATATTATCTGCCACTGTTGCCGTCGTCGGTGGGCGCGTTCAGCAGCGCAGCGAGAATTTCGGACGTGATGGTGAGATTGCCGAGCTTGCTGGCGTTCAAACCAAGTTCGCGTAACGCGATGGCGAGAATCGCGCGCGGCTCCTTGGCGTCGTATGCGGCGAGTTGTTTTTCCATTGCGCGCGCGCGATACTCTGCCTCTTTTTCCAACGCCTTGCCGCGATACTCGGCTTCTTGTTCCGCGTTCTTGCCTTGCAGTTCGATAAATTGTTGGCGCTGCTGTTCCAAACTGATTTGCGTGTTCAATTCATTCTCTTTGATTTTGCGTTCCTCATCCACCGCCGCCGCGCGCCGCGCATAAATCGCTTCGTCCGCTTTGCGGAGCAGCGTTTCGCGATATTCCGCTTCGAGCGCCTTTGCCACTTCGGGCGTCGGTTTCGCAGACAAGAAATAAATGCTCAACAATTCCACGCCGAGCGCGTCGAGCAATTGTCCTTCGCGCACGCGTTTGATGACGGTGGCGCCCATCGCTTCGTACTGCCGCAGCGTTTCTTCGAGCGAACGCGTTTGAATTTCGCCGCGCGTTTCCATCTGAATAATGTTCGTGATGCGCTGCGGCAACAGTTCGGGATCGTTGGAAACGTAGTTGCGTTTGCGCGGGTCAATCGCAAAATTCAATAGCGCCGCTGCTTTGTCCGGATCCACGATGCGGTACGTGAATTGTCCCTGCACCGTCACGGCTTGAAAATTGCGCGTGGTTTCATTAAAAACAAAATTGGTGTCAATGCTGCTCGTCGGCACCGCGACGATTTGGGTGTTGTATTCGAGATAATAAAACGCGATGCCCGCGCCCGTTTTGGTCACGCGCCCCGATGAATAGCGGATGATGTAATCGGTGGGCTGAGCTTTGAAATAACGAATGCCAAACATAAACCTCCTCACCCCCCCGCCCCCTCTCCTAAAATTTTTTTGTAAACAAAAAAATTTTAGGAGAGGGGGCGTAGGTCACTTGGAGTTGACTAACTCACGTACTGTTTCTACTTCATTCCACGCTTCCAATTTTTCTCCGCGCGCCATCGTCTCTTCCGTTCCTTTTCCTGCAATCAAAATTGTATCGCCCTCGCGCGCAATGTCCAATGCGTGACGAATCGCCGCGCCGCGATCCAAGACGATTTCAAAATTTTCGCGCGCTGCGCCGTGTATCACTTGCGCGACAATTTCCTCTGGCGATTCATTCACATATCCCGCTTCGGTAAAAATTACGCGGTCTGCAAATTGCGTCGCAGCGTTTCCCAACGCCGCGCGGTCACTCACATAACGCGCATCATCGGGCGAACCTGTGACGACGATCAAGGCGCGCGCAGTGGTGGAACGGAGAGCTTGCAAAGAATTTTTTAGCCGACTCGATGTATTGGCAAAGTCCACAATCACGCGAACGGGTTGCGCGGAAATCATTTGCATCCGCGCGGGAACGCCGCGAAATGTTTTCAAATTCTCGCGCAGCGATTTTGTGCTGACGCCCGCGCGTTGTGCCGCCGCGAGCGCGCCGAGCGCGTTGGAAACATTGTGCCGTCCGAGCATTGGCAGCGTCGTCCAAAAAACATTGTTGGGCGCATGAACCGTGAATTGGGAACCCAACGCGTTTTCGATCACATTTTCCGCGCGCCAATCCGCCGATGCGTCGTCTCCGTATGTGATGCACGCGCGATTTGCGTGACGTTTGCCCCATTCATCATCTACATTCACAATCGCGCAGCGCGCGCCTTCGACCACTTTCCACTTGTCCCGAAAATTCGATTCCACATCGCCGCGATAATCCATATCGTCCGCGTGAAGCGTCGTCCAAATCGCCGTGTCATAATTCACGTGCGGCAAATTTTTCAAACGCGCTTCATTCACGCTGCACTCGATAACCGCGTGCGTGCAGCCCGCGCGCGCGATTTCATCCAAGCTGTATTCCAGATACGGCGCGTCCGCGCGGCGCAAATGTTCGGGAATAGATTGCATCACATCGTCACCATAAAAATTTCCGACGGACGACATGATGCCGACGCGATAGCCCGCGTTTTTCAAAAGATGCCGCGTGAGCCACGTTGTCGTGGATTTTCCACTCGTGCCGACGACGGCGATGGTGTGGAGCATGTTCGTCATCCAGACCTGACAGGTTTCTAAACGTACGCGTCACGCAAACCAATCGCGAGGTATGTCGCGCCCGCGTCACGTAAAACATTCGCGGTAAAAACCTGTCACAGTCCTAATACCTTCGCCAAAAATTGAGTGACAGAAAGGGGCTTTTGCGGTAGAGTTGTGGTTAGCCCAACCTCAACTCAGGAGCCACAAAAGCCCATGGACATTTTAGCACTGTTACACTGTTTGTATCC
>Ga0247727_10002331_pt1 | contig 43667 bp, 42 predicted proteins | sample WisWelCaveWW1625_FD_202498 | JGI IMG/M metagenome (GOLD analysis project Ga0247727, IMG submission 202498) | Biofilm microbial communities from Wishing Well Cave, Virginia, United States - WW16-25 | ecosystem: Environmental > Aquatic > Deep subsurface > Groundwater > Cave microbial mat | place...
CTAGCAACGAGAACCTCCCATGCAAGGGATGGGCGCAGTTTAAGCCACGTGCAAACTCGGTCGGATTGATTTCTTCGCCGGCCTTGGTTTTGTTGTACAAAATGACAATTGGCGCGTGGATAGAGCCGCGTGCATCCCGCATTGCGAATGCTCGTGCTCCCCCGGAGGGGGAGCTGTCACGCGTCAGCGTGACAGAGGGGGAGGCAACGCAACCCATCCCCCCTCCGTCGCATCGCAAGCGATCCGACACCTCCCCCTCGCGGGGGAGGACGCGCGCTCAACGCTTCAAGGTGGGTGCGTGCTCCCCCGGAGGGGGAGCTGTCACGCGTCAGCGTGATTGAGGGGGAGGCAACGCAACCCATCCGCCCCCTCCGTCGCGAGCTCCGCTCGCGCCACCGCGCGCGCAACGCTTGCAACGTGTAGCGCCTCCCGAGTGGGGAGGCGCTCAGGTTGGCCAGATCAGGGTTGTGTCGGGTTTGGCTGTTCGTGGCCGTGCACGACCTGGCCCTTGGCCAGCTTCGAGTTCCATATCCCGTAGAGGAAGTAGACCACGAAGCCGCCAGCCAGATAGATCAGGAAGAAGTTGCGCGTCGGCACATGCGCCATGAGCGACATCAGCAGGAACACGCACATCAGCGCGCCGAGCGTGCTGACGACAAGCATCACGGGCATCGGCATATTGAAGGGCCGTTTCATGTCTGGCCGCGCGAAACGCAGATAGATCACGGTGATGCAGATGATCGCGAATGCCGCAAGCGTGCCCACATTGGTCAGGTTGGCAAGCGCATCGAGCCCCATGAAGCCGGCGAAGCCCATAGCCATGAAGCCGACAAGGATCGTGTTGATCCATGGCGTCTTGAAGCTCTTATGCACGTTCGCGAACACCTGCGGGATGAGACCGTCGCGCGCCATGGTGTAGAAGATGCGCGTTTGCCCATAGAGCAGCACCAGCATCACCGAGGAGAGGCCCGCGATAGCGCCGATCTTCACCAAGGTTGCAAACCAGGGCAGGCCGATCTCGTTGACCGCCACGGCAATCGGGGCAGCGTTGTTGAGCATCGTGTAGGGAACGATGCCAACCAGCACGGCCGAGGTCAGAATATAAAGTATCGTGCAGATGATCAGTGAACCAAGAATGCCAATCGGCATGTCGCGCGAGGGGTTCTTCGATTCCGCACCCGCCGTGGAGACCGCTTCGAAGCCGATATAAGCGAAGAAGATCGTCGCCGCGCCGGCAATGAGGCCGCCGACCCCGTACTGGGCCGTGTTCTGCGCGGTCACAACGTTGACGAGCGCGGTGGAGATCTGCCCCCACATGCTCATGTCCGAGCCTTCGGGCGGCGGCGGCACTTGCGGCGGGATCAGCGGCTGCCAATTGGCCGTATCGACGTAAGGCATGCCGATGACGATGAACGCGACGACGACCGACACTTTGATGAACACGACGATGTTGTTGACGAGCGCCGATTCCGAAACGCCGACAACGAGCAACGTGGAAACCGCGGCGATTGCCAGGAGCGCGGGGAGGTTCATCGCGCCGGCGACCTCAGCGCCGGTCACGGCGTCGGTGGCCACGGTTCCCGGCGCCGCTGTCAGCGCCGCTGGGATGTTGATGCCGTAATCGTGCAGGAAACTGACGACGTAGCCAGACCAACCTACCGCGACGGTTGATGCGGCGAGCCCGTACTCAAGCACCAGCAACAATCCCATGACCCAGGCGACTACCTCGCCCATGGAGGCGTAGGAATATGAATAGGCCGAGCCGGAGACTGGGATGGCGGCGGCCAGTTCAGCGTAAGCGAGCGCAACGAGGGCGCAAAGCGTGCCGGTGATGACGAAGGAGATCATGATGCCCGGGCCGGCGAATTCAGCGGCCGCGCGGCCCGTCAGCACGAAGATGCCAGTGCCGATGATGCAGCCGATGCCCAAGAAGATGAGGTTGAGCGGGCCCAGTGTTTGCTTCAGCTCGCCATGGGCATGCTCGGCGTGCATCTGTTCAACCGATTTGCGAATGAACAGACGACCGAGGCCGCTTGCGGGTTTGTTATTGGCCACGTGATCCCCTCCCTGGGTCTTTGTGGGCGGGGAAGCTAGACGAGCCCCCAGGGGCTCACAAGCGTTGGCGGTCGTATTTAACCCCCCGCCAGCACGTCCGGCACAGTCCAACCCCGGCGCGCGCAGGCCGCGAGAACGGTGTTGCGCAAGAGGCAGGCTATGGTCATCGGCCCGACCCCGCCTGGGGAGGGCGTGACCGCGGCGGCGATTTCAAGGGCTTCCTTGAAGGCGACATCGCCCACGAGCTTGGTCTTGCCTTCGCCCTTTTCCGGCGCGGGCACGCGATTGGTGCCGACATCGATGACGATGGCGCCGGGTCGGATCCAATCGCCCTTGACCATTTCGGGGCGCCCGACGGCGGCGAGGAGGATATCGGCGCCGCGGCAGGCCATTTTCAAATCGCGCGTTTTCGAGTGCGCCAGCGTCACCGTGCAATTCTGCTCCAGAAACAAGAGCGCGGCCGGTTTGCCGACAAGAATCGAGCGGCCGATGACGACGACATGGGCGCCAGTGAGATCAGGCCGCTCGGTTCTCGCCAGGATCACGCAGCCGACTGGCGTGCATGGCCGCAAGCCCGGCTTGCCGAGCATGAGTTTTCCCGCACTCGGCTCGGTCAGTCCATCGACGTCTTTCAACGGATCGATCGCGGCGAGCACTGCGGCTTCGTCGATGTGCTTGGGCAAAGGCAATTGCACCAGGATGCCGTCAATGTCGGGATCACGCGACAGCGCATCGACACGCGCGACGAGATCGGCTTGGCTCGTGTCCGCCGGCAACCGAATCTCGGTTGAGCGCATGCCTGCTTCACGCGTATGCTTGGCCTTGGATGCAACATAGACATGGCTCGCCGGATCGTCGCCGACGAGCACGACCGCGAATGCAGGCGGGAAGGGCAATTCCTTCACCGCGGCGGCGACGTCGGCGCGCACACTCGCTGCAATGGCCTTGCCGTCGATGATGCGTGCAGTCATTTAGCGCCCTCAAGGACCACCGGCGCCCTCGCCGGCCAACGCCGCCGCCAGCCGGCGAGGGCGCCGGCGGTCCATATTAGGCTTTGCCAAACGCCGCAACAAAAGCAGCGACCTCCGCCGCGCTTGCGCCTTCAATTTGAACCGTCTTCATACGCGCCGTCGTTCCGCGCGTGACGCTGACCTTGCCCATCGCCACGCCGAGCGCCTTGGCGATGAGCGCCTCCAGCGCCGCGTTCGCTTCGCCTTTCTCGGGCGCGGCGCGCACGCGCGCCTTAAGATAGAGCCTGCCCTCGCTATCGCGCGCGGCGCCCTCGATCCTGTCGGCGCCGCCTGAGGGCGTGAGCCGCACCTTCAGCGTCGCGCTCAGAGCAATGTACCCCGGCCGACCAGCAGCCGCTCGAGCCACCAGCTCACTTCATCGCGCAAAAGCCAGATCGCCAAGAGCAGCACCAGGACGGAAAGATCGACGCCCGCGATCGGGGGAATGAGCCGCCGCAGCGGACGCAGCATGGGGTCGGATACCCGGCTCGCGAACAGCCATATCGCGTTCACGAAGTTGTTGCGCCGGCTCACGACATCGAAGGCGTAGAGCCAAGAGATCACGACATAAACGATCAGCACCACCGAAATGAGCCCGAGGATGGCGCGGATCAGCTCGAAAACGATGTGTATCATGAACACCCTGGCGGTTGGATTGAGCCCTCCAAAGACGCTTTAGATTCGGAAGTTTCTAAAGCAACTTTTGGACTTTAAACTCGCGCCTTGCGCGCCATTTGAACCAAGGCGAATTTAAAGTCCGCTGCTTTAGCCCCAGGCCGTGAGATTCGTCCAGCCGCCGAGGGGGACGACCCGTTGACGCTCCGTTCCCCTGGGCCCTATATCCGCCCGCCCCGGCGACAGGCCGGTCATGCGCCCTTGGGGCCCGTAGCTCAGCTGGGAGAGCGCCGCGTTCGCAATGCGGAGGTCAGGGGTTCGATCCCCCTCGGGTCCACCAGCGCCTTTGGCGCAAGGCTATGATGTCGGCGGATAATTCCGCAAATTTGGTGGCGGGCGTTTTTCTCTACCCACGTTTGTACCCACCGAAAATCGCGCCCCGACACGCAAGATTTGTGCGCTGCCGCGCTCGCGCGATTCCCAAAAATATTTCTCGCGTACGCTCCCGCTCGGGCGCGCTCGCGCGTTTGCGCTAACGTTGCGCGACGAAACCGCGGCAAAGAGGGTCTCGGAGAGGCAAACTCCAAGCACGCGTCAAACTGTCGACGAGCTCGGCGCCGTCGACTTCCGCGAGCTTCAATGCCCAAGCGTAGACGGCGTACACGACCAACTGCGCAGCGGCTGCATCGAGGATCGACGGCGCCCGATTTTGATCTGCTTCGCTACTCGCCTTGGCGGTCATGGCGCGAGCTTCTCAAGAATCGGCAGCAACGCCGAGGCGCAGGGCCCGCCAATTAAGTTGTCAGACCCAATGAATCACACCAAGGGCATCGGGAGTGATGTGTGGGACATGATCACTGCGGCCCAGATCAGGGCGGCGCGGGCGCTGGCGGGGCTCGACCAACGCGCCCTTGCGGCGCAATCGGGTCTTTCGGTGCCCACGATCCAGCGCATGGAGTCGAGCGAAGGGGTGGTGCGGGGCAATGTGGATTCCCTGACCAAATTGATCGCTGCGCTCGAAGACGCGGGGGTTGAGCTGATCGGCCACGGCGCTGCCAGCGCCGACGGCGGGCGCGGTGTGCGCCTCAAGACCAAGCGCGCCCGCACAACATGAGCGCGAGCCGTGCCGCTTAGCTTCGAGACCGCGCCGCCGCTCGACGCCAGCCTCGCCTGCGCCGGGGCCATGTTCGCGCTCGCGCCACTGGTTTTGCTTGCGCTCCGGCTGAAGGCGGCAAGCGGCGCACTTTACGTTCTGAGTTTCGTTGCCGCCGTTATTTTGACTGTGTCTGGTGCAACCCACCTGCTGCGTGGTGACGCGCCGGAAGCGCTGACCTTGCCGCTGGGCCTGCCGTGGCTGGGCGCGCATTTCCGCCTCGACGCGCTGTCCGCGATCTTCCTCGCCATCGTCAATCTCGGCGCTGCCAGCGCGTGCATCTACGCGCTTGGCTACGGCGGGCACGAGCATGCGCGCGGGCGCGTGCTGCCGTTCTTTCCGCTGTTTCTGGGCGCCATGAATCTCGTCGTCCTTGCGAGCGACGCTTTCACTTTTCTCGCCGCTTGGGAATTCATGTCGCTCGCTTCGTGGGCGCTGGTGATGGCCCATCACCGCGAAGGCGAGAACGCGCGTGCGGGCTACATCTATATCCTGATGGCGAGCGTGGGAACGCTGGCGCTCCTGTTCTGTTTCGGGCTGCTGGCGGGTGCTTCGGGTGCGTACGAGTTCTCCGCGATGCGCGCGGCGCAGCCATCGGGATTTGTCGCCGCGCTCGCATTGGCGCTCGCGCTCGTTGGTGCGGGATCGAAGGCAGGACTTGCGCCGCTGCACGTCTGGCTGCCGCTCGCGCACCCGGCCGCCCCCGCCCATGTGTCTGCGCTGATGAGCGGCGTCATGACAAAGGTCGCCGTCTACGGCTTCATTCGCATCGTGTTCGACCTCATCGGGACGCCGCAATGGTGGTGGGGGCTCATCGTTTTGATCGTTGGCGCCCTGACCGCCGTGCTCGGCGTCCTTTTCGCGCTGATCCAGAGCGACCTCAAGCGCGTGCTGGCGTATTCGACGATCGAAAACATCGGTTTCATATTCGTTGGTCTCGGGCTCGCACTGTCGTTCGAGGCCAACGGGCTTACGGCGATGGCCGCGCTCGCCTTCACCGCTGCTATTTTCCATGCGTTCAATCATGCGCTGTTCAAGAGCCTCTTGTTCTTTGGCTCCGGCGCGGTGCTCAATGCTACCGGTGCACGTGATATGGACAAGCAAGGGGGCCTCATCCATCGCATGCCAGCGACGGCGCTTGCGTTCCTGGTCGGCAGCGTGGCCATTTCCGCGCTGCCGCCGTTCAACGGCTTTGCTTCGGAGTGGTTGACGCTGCAGGCGGTGCTGCTCAGCCCGGAACTGCCGCAATGGCCGTTGAAAATCCTCGTGCCCGGCGTCGGCAGTCTGCTTGCGCTTTCGGCCGCGCTCGCTGGCGCCTGTTTCGTGCGTGCATTTGGCGTCGTGTTTCTCGGACGATCGCGCACGCCGGAAGCGGCGGAGGCGCACGAGACCGATTTGTGGTCGCGCGCCGCCATGCTCGGGCTGGCGGCGGCATGTCTTGTCGTTGGGGTGCTGCCGGGCTTGGTGATCGACAGCTTAGCGACTGTGACGCAATTGGCGGTCGGGGCGCGCATGAGCCCGCAGGCCGATATCCCCTGGCTCTCCATGGTGCCGATCGCCGACAGCCGGAGCTCCTATAACGGTCTCCTCGTTTTCGCTTTCGCCGCCGCTTCGATGACGCTGACGATGCTTGCGATCCATTGGTTCGCATCGCGCGCGCTGCGCCGTACGCCAGCGTGGGATTGCGGCTTTCCAGATCCCAGTCCCGCCACGCAATATGGAGCAGGCAGCATGGCGCAGCCGATCCGGCGCGTGTTCGGGAATTTCGTTTTCCGCGCGCGCGAGGAGGTGGCGATGCCGCCGCCAGGCTCGCGGGAGCCCGCGCGCTTCGGCGTCGAGGTGCAGGATCGCGTCTGGAACGCGCTCTACGCGCCGATCGCAGGCGTCATCGCTTTCGCGTCGGACAAGCTCAACGCGCTCCAATTCCTCACCATCCGGCGCTATCTCGGTTTCGTCTTCGCCTCGCTCGTCCTTCTCTTGTTGGCGCTGGCGCTATGGCCCTGACACTCCGCGATCTCCTGGTGCAAGGCGCGCAGATGCTTCTTGTGATCGCTGTCGCGCCGCTGCTCGCGGGCCTGGTGCGCGCGCTCAAGGCGCGGTTGATGCGCAGGCAGGGTCCCTCGATCTTCCAGCCCTATCGTGACCTCCTGCGCCTGCTCCGCAAGGAGGCGACGCTGGCCGAGAACGCATCCTGGCTGTTCCGCGCCGCGCCTTACATCATCTTCTCCACGACCTGGATCGCCGCCGCGCTGGTGCCGACTTTCGCGACCGGCCTCATGTTTTCCTGGTCCGCCGACCTCATCGCCATCGTTGCGCTCTTGGGCGCCGCGCGGTTCTTTCAGGCGCTCGCTGGGATGGACGTGGGCACGGCCTTCGGCGGCATCGGCGCAAGCCGCGAAGTGATGATCGCCGCGCTCGCTGAGCCTGCGCTTATCATGATCGTGTTCACTCTCGCGCTGATTGCCGGCTCGACGCAACTCTCCACCGTCGCAGCCTACATGGCCTCGCCGGCGGTGGGCTTGCGTGTCTCGCTCGCGCTGGCGCTCATCGCCCTGATCATGGTGGCGCTTGCCGAGAACGCGCGCATGCCCATCGATAATCCGGCGACGCACCTCGAACTCACCATGGTGCATGAGGCGATGGTGCTTGAATATTCCGGCCGCCACCTGGCGCTCATCGAACTCGCCGCCGCGCTGAAGCTCGTCGTCTACGTCTCACTCATCGCGTGTGTGTTTTTGCCTTGGAACATCGCGCCCGCAGCGAGCGGGCTGAGCGCCTTGGCGGTCGGTGTGATCGCTTATCTGGGCAAGCTCGTCTTGTCCGGCGCGGCGCTCGCCCTGTTCGAGAGCTCGGTGGCTAAGCTGCGCGTCTTCCGCGCGCCCGACTTCATAGGCGCCGCGCTGATGCTGGGCCTTCTTGCAGTGTTGCTGCGCTTCGTTTCACAGGGCCTCTAGAGATGGACCGGGCCATCTTTGACATCGCCCATCTCCTGGCCGGGGGGCTCGTTCTGGTCAGCTTCATGTTGCTCTACCAGGACCGGCTCTACGCCCTCCTCAACGTGTTCGCCTTGCACGCAATTGTGCTCGCGGCTTCTGTCGGGTGGCAGGCCTATGTGCAGGAGGCGCCGCATCTCTACGTGACCGTTGCGATCGCTCTCGTGCTCAAGGGCGGGATCATCCCGCTTGCGCTGCACCGCATGATCCGACGCATGGGCATTCACCGCGAGATCGAGACTGTCGGCGGCATCGGCCCGACCATGCTGGCGGGGATCGGGCTTGTGGCGCTTGCCATGATGGTGATGCTGCGCGTGACGCCCGAGGCAGATCCACTGGCGCGCGAGGACCTGGCCTTCGCGCTCGCCGTGATCCTCTTGGGCCTTCTCATCATGGTCACACGCCGCAACGCGGTGAGCCAGGTCGTCGGCTTCATGTCGCTGGAGAACGGCCTCATCCTGGCCGCCACAGGCGCCAAAGGCATGCCGCTGGTGGTGGAGATCAGCGTCGCCTTCTCGGTGCTGATCGCGCTGATCGTCGTCGGCGTGTTCCTGTTTCGCATTCGCGAACGCTTCGACACCGTCGATGTGCATGCGCTCGACCGCTTCCGCGGGGAGCGCCAATGAATTGGCCGCCCGTCGATCCCGTGCTGATGATGCTGGCGAGCCCAGCCGCGGCCGCGGCTCTTTTGGCCATCATTCCTTCATATCGTATCTCCTCCTGGCTGAACGTGCTGGCGAGCCTAGTCACGCTATCGGCGGCGGCGTTGTTGTTCACGACCCCGGAGCGCGCCGGCGCCTATTTCCTGATCGATGAGCTCAACATCGTCTTCATCGCCCTCAACGCCTTCGTCGGCTTCACGACGAGCCTCTTCAGCGCGAGCTATATCGGCCACGAATTGGAGACCGGGCGGCTCACGCCGGCATACTTGCGTTTCTATCATGCGCTCTACCAGGTGATGATGTTCGGGATGAACCTCGCGCTTATCGCCAACAATATCGGCCTGATGTGGGTGGCTATCGAGCTGGCGACGCTGACGACCGTTGTCATGGTCGGCATCTATCGCACGCATGAAGCGATCGAGGCGGCCTGGAAGTATTTTATCCTGGGCAGCGTGGGCATCGCGCTTGCGCTGTTCGGCACCATTCTTGTCTACATGGCCGCGCGGCCGGTCGTCGGCGAGGGCCTCGACGGCATGATCTGGACCGTGCTGATGCAGCATGTGGCGGGCTTCGATCCCGCGCTCCTCAACGTCGCCTTCGTGTTTCTGCTCTTAGGCTACGGCACTAAGGTGGGCCTCGCGCCCCTGCACGCATGGCTGCCCGACGCGCACGCGGAAGGTCCAACGCCGATCTCCGCCGTGCTGTCGGGTCTCCTGTTGAACGTGGCGCTGTACGCAGTGCTGCGGTTCAAGCTGTTGCTCGCCGCGAATGCGGAAGCGATCGCCCCCGGCCCGCTCATGGCGCTCCTGGGGCTCGTCTCTGTTATCTTCGCGGCGTTCATGCTTTATCGTCGGCGCGATATCAAACGCTTCTTCGCCTATTCCTCGATCGAGCACATGGGCATCATCGCCTTCGCCTTCGGCATGGGCGGCGCGCTCGCCAATTTCGCCGGCCTCCTGCACATGACCATGCACAGCCTCACCAAGTCCGGCATCTTTTTTTCGGTGGGCCACATCGCGCAAGTGAAGGGCACGCAGCGGATCGCCGACATACGCGGCCTAACGGAAACGCATCCGGTGCTGGGCTGGACCTTGATCCTTGGCGTTGTCGCCATTGCCGGCCTGCCGCCTTCGGGCGTGTTCATGAGCGAGTTCCTGATCGTGACTTCGACCTTTGCGCGCGCGCCGCTTCTGGCGATTCCGCTCGCGCTCGGGCTCATCGTCGCGTTCGGGGCGTTGATGTGGCGCTTGCACGGGCTGGCGTTCGGCGAGCCGGCCGGGAGCCGCGCGCCGGTCAAGGCGTCTTATCTGCCGATGTTCGCGCATCTCGCGCTTGTGTTCGTGGCTGGCGTCTTCCTGCCGCCCGCGCTCGTCGCCTGGTTCCAACATGTTGCGGAGGGTCTGGGCTGACGCTCGCGAACCTCACGCAAGGCGCGGCGCCCGTCGCTGCGCATCGACCCTGGCCGCGTCACGTCGTGAGCGAAGCGGCTTGGCGCGACGCCGCCGTCGCGCTGGCGGACGGCAAGGTGACGCTGACCGCTCTCTGGGGCGAAGCCGCGTGCGTTCACATGGCCTTGCTCGACGAAGCGGCGCCGCGCATCGCGGTCCTAAGCCTTGATTGTCCGGACGAGCGCTTCCCCTCGGTCGGCGCGCTCCATCCACCTGCGATCCGTCTCGAGCGTGCGATCCAGGATCTATTCGGCCTTGAGGCTGTGGGCGCGCCGGACCAGCGGCCCTGGCTCGATCACGGTCGCTGGGGTGTCAGCGCCCCGCTCGGCGCTGGGCCGCGTGATCCGCGCACTGATGCGTATGTGTTCTCGCCTGCCGACGGCGAGAGCTTGCACCAGATCCCAGTCGGCCCGGTCCATGCCGGCATCATCGAACCGGGACATTTCCGTTTCACCGCCAATGGCGACACCATCGTGCGCGTCGAAGAGCGCCTCGGCCATGTGCATAAGGGCGTTGAAGGGCTCATGGCGGACGCAAGCTTGGAGAAGGCCGCCAAGCTTGCGGGCCGCGCTTCTGGCGACAGCACGGTCGCCTATGCCTTTGCCTTCGCCCGCGCCGCCGAGGCCGCGTTCGAGATCGAGCCGCCGCCGCGCGCGCAGATGCTGCGCGGGGTCATGGCCGAGCTCGAACGCCTCGCCAATCATTTCGGCGACATCGGCGCGATCTGCAACGACGCCGCGTTCGTCCTGATGCACGCCCACTGTGGGGTTTTGCGCGAGCGTGTGTTGCGCGCAGCGGACGTTTGTTTCGGCCATCGCCTGATGCGCGATTGCATCGCGCCGGGCGGCGTCGCGCGCGATGTCGACATTGAAGGCGCAAGGCAGCTTCGCAAGGCCTTGGGCGACTGGCGCCGCCGCTTCCGCAACCTCGCCGATCTATACGACGAGACACCTTCGCTCGAAGATCGCACTGTCGGGACTGGAATCCTGAAGCCGGAATTGGCGCGCCAGTTCGGCGCGGGCGGCTTCGTCGGGCGCGCGTCAGGGCGAGACTTCGACGCCCGCACCGCGCTCGCATACCCGCCTTACGATCGTTTTAGGCCGGCGCCGCCGGTGCAATCCGAAGGCGACGTCGACGCGCGCGTCTGGATTCGCATTAAGGAAGCCGAGCAGAGTCTCGACCTTGTGGAGCAGATGCTCGACGCCTTGCCGGAGGGGCCGCTTCAAACCCCGCTCCCGCAGCGCGCCGGCGAGGGGGCGTGCCTGGTCGAAGGCTTTCGTGGCGACGTCTTCATTTGGCTGCGCCTCAACGCCGATCGGACGATCGCCCGCTGCCATCTGCGCGATCCCTCGTGGTTTCAATGGCCGCTGCTCGAAGCCGCGATTGAGGGCAACATCGTCGGCGACTTCCCGCTCTGCAACAAGAGCTTCAATTGCTCTTATTCAGGTCACGACCTCTAGAGGCAGCGCATGTGGAAATATCTCGTCTCCGCTCTCGTTCTACCGCCGCTCACCGAGCGGCGCCCGAAATTCGAGGATCGTGAACTCGCCGAACTCGCCCAACGCCTCGACCGAGCCGCGCGCCGAAAGCTTGGGCGTTCGCTCTCCATCCGTCAGGTCGACGCCGGCTCGTGCAACGGTTGCGAGCTCGAAATCCACGCTCTCAACAACGCGTTCTACGATCTTGAGCGCTTCGGCATTCGCTTCGTGGCCTCGCCGCGGCATGCCGATGTGTTGCTGGTGACGGGTCCTGTCACGAAGAACATGCGCGAGGCGCTCGAACGCACGTATGTCGTGACGCCATCGCCCAAATGGGTTGTGGCTGTCGGCGATTGCGCAATCGATGGCGGCATGTTCGCGGGAAGCTACGCCGTGGAGGGAGCTGTGGCGAACGTCGTCCCCGTCGATCTCCACATTCGCGGGTGCCCGCCCCGGCCCACGCAATTGCTGGAGGGCCTGCTCAGATTGCTGGAGCCCAACGCCAAGATGCGTCAGGCGCGATGAAAGTAGGTCGCTCCCCGCCCGCCATCGAGATCGGGCGAATTTCAGAATCACGAGCCACACCAAGATTCGTTGATTTTAGCGTTCCTTTTGGATTTGAAGTTCGTTCCGGCTAAACAGGACGACAATGACGAACGCAACGCCGCCGCGCCCCGATCTGCTCGAACGGCTGGCGCCGATTCTGGCGAACGGCGCCACGGTGGCGCATGTGCGTCCCTTGTCGGGCGGCGCGAGCCAGGACCTCTGGCTCATCGTGCTTGGCGCGAAGGCGGGCGAGACGCGGGTCGTCCTGCGTCGCGCTCCAGAGGGGCGCGCACGCACGGAATTGGCGGTCCCGATCGAGTTGGAAGCCGGCTTGATGCGATTGGCCAATGCCAACGGCGTGCCGTCACCGCGCGTGCTTCATGTCCTGCGGCCGCAGGATGGCCTGGGCGCCGGTTTCTTGATGGAGCACGTGGAGGGCGAGGCCCTTGGCCAGCGCATCGTGCGAGACAAGGCGTTTGCGTCCGTGCGGCCGCTGCTGGCGCGCCAGTGCGGCGAGATTCTTGCACGCATCCACGCGCTGCCGCGCCCTTCCGGTCTGCCGATCAACAGTGCGGCGGCGATCGTCGACGCGCTGGAGCGTCAGCATCGCGTCGAAGACTGGCCCAGGCCGGTGTTCGAGCTGGCCTTCAGGTGGTTGCGTGAGAATTTGCCACCGCCTAGGGACGCCGTAGTCGTGCACGGCGACTTTCGCAATGGCAACCTGCTCATCGGCGAGGAGGGCATCCGCGCCGTGCTCGACTGGGAGTTGGCGCACGCCGGCGATCCGATGGAGGATCTGGGTTGGATGTGTGTCAATTCCTGGCGCTTCGGCGCCATCGACCAGCCCGTGGGCGGCTTCGGCGCGCGAGAGGACTTCTACACCGGCTACGAGGCCGCAGGCGGCGCCAAGATCGATCGCGCACGTGCGCGCTTCTGGGAAGTGCTCGGCACGCTGCGGTGGGGCGTTATCTGCACGATGTCGGCGGTTGCCTTGAGGGAAGGCAGCGCGGCGAGCATCGAGCGCCCCATGATCGCGCGGCGCGCATCCGAAACCGAACTCGACCTGCTCAATCTCCTGCGGGAGGAGCCTTGAAATGCAAGACCAACCGCCTGCGTCCGCCATCGTCGATCTCACCGTTGCGCACCTGCGCGACAATCTTCTTCCCGCGCTTGAAGGACGTGCGCAGTTCGAAATGCGCGTGGCGCTGAACGCGCTCGCTGTTGTTCGGCGCACGCTCCAGCTCGCAGCGGACAGCGATGCGGCGGAGCTGGAACGCCTAACCGCCTTGCTTGGAGAGAGCGGCGACCTGGAGAAGCTCAACCGGCGCCTTTGCGCGCTGATCAGGGACGGCTCGATCAGCTTCGACTCGCCGGGTCTTGAGCCGCATTTGCGCGCCACGGCCATGGAAAAGCTTGCCGTCGACCAGCCGACATATTCCGCCTACAGACAGGCGCTGGAAGCATAGGGGGCGCGCATGGACTTCGATCTGCCGCGCGAACTGGTGGACTATCTGGGGGAGCTCGACGTCTTCATTGAGGCCGAGATCAGACCGCTCGAGAACGAGAACGACAATGTCAAGTACTTCGACCACCGGCGCGAATATGAACGCACCGATTGGGCCAGAGGCGGATTGCCGAAGAGAGAATGGGAGGATCTATTGGCCGAGGCGCGGCGTCGCGCCGATGCGGCGGGCCATCTGCGCTTTGCCTGGCCCAAGGAGTTTGGCGGGCGCGGCGGCTCACAGCTTTGGCTTGCCGTGATCCGCGAGCACCTGGCCGCCAAAGGGCTTGGACTGCACAACGATCTCCAGAACGAGCATTCGATCGTCAGCAACAATCCGTTCGTGGTGATGTTCAAGGAGTTCGCAACGCCAGAGCAGTATGAGCGCGACGCGGGCAAGCTGCTCAACCACACCATGATCACTGCGTTTGGCTTAACGGAACCGAACCATGGCTCCGACGCGACGTTCATGGAGACGCGCGCGGTTCGGCGTGAGAGAGCCGGCAAGCCGGGCTGGCTCATCAACGGCGAGAAGATGTGGACGACGGGAATGCATGTCGCCACGCACGTCATCGTCTTTGCGCGCACGAGCGGCGAGGACGGCGATGCGAGCGGCATCACCACGTTCATCGTGCCCGCCGACGCGCCGGGATTGAAGATCGAGGAATACCTCTGGACCTTCAATATGCCGACGGATCATCCGCGACTTTCACTCACCGATGTGTGGGCGCCGGAGGATGCATACTGGGGTGAGATTGGGAAAGGGCTCAAGCTCGGGCAGAGCTTCCTGCACCAGAACCGCATCCGTCAGGCCGCATCCTCTCTTGGCGCGGCGGTCTATTGCATCGAGGAGAGCGTCAAATACGCGCGCGAACGCAGGCCGTTTGGAAAGGCGCTGGCCGAGAACCAAGCGATCCAATGGCCGTTGGTCGAACTTGCTACGCAGGCCGAGATGTTGAGGCTGCTGGTCCGCAAGACGGCGTGGGACATGGATCGCATGGGGCACAAGCAGATCGAGCACGAACTCTCTGACAAGGTCTCGATGTGCAATTACTGGGCAAACCGCCTTTGCTGCGAGGCTGCCGATCGCGCCATGCAAGTGCACGGCGGCATAGGTTATTCGCGCCACAAGCCTTTCGAGCACATTTACCGCCATCACCGCCGCTACCGGATCACCGAAGGCGCTGAAGAAATCCAGATGCGCAAAGTCGCCGCCTACCTGTTCGGATACATGGGACCGCGCAAATCGCGCGATTAGTCTCGCGGAGTCCGAATGTCTGCCTGAAGTGGTAAAGTGGCGTCGGCGGCCCCTTGAGGAGCGTCGGCGACGGATGGAACGGCGGGGCCGGATTCCGATGGGGGCTCAAGAAGGAGCAAGCGGACGGTTGAGAAATACCAGAACTTGTACAGAGCGTATTGCAACCCCGCATGGCCGTCGAGAACTCCCAGTTTCAGGAAGTACTGAACGCAAAAATAGAAATAGGGAAACCACCAATCGCGCAGGTGCCGGTATTTGAATCTCTGTCGCGCCGTCAGGCTCGACGCGCTGTCAGCCAGATTCGGTTCGAGAGCACGCGTTCTATTTGCCTCCCACTTCGCATAGTCACGATGCCGATCGATGAACCGGAGCACGCCACGATCATCCCGGTGAATTATCCGCGCCCCGATCTGGCCGACGGCGCCCTGTATGATGGGGTGCTCATGCACTTCCATGTCGAGCGCGCTCCAACTGTCTTCATCGATGCGCTCGTAGAGACCGGAACCCACCTCGAAGAGCGCGAGCTTTCTCTGCGGTACGCCGTGGCGTAAAGGCCGGCCAAGAAAGTAGTTCGTGTAGTGAAGCCAATATCCGTTGAATTCACGCAACTGGACGGCGGAGGCGACCGCATCGCAGAATTCGTCCGTCACTAATTCGTCCGCGTCAAGGAATAGGACCCAAGCGTTCGCCAATTGGTGATTGAGCATCACCCAATTCCGTTTCTTCGGATAACGCCCATCCCATTGGAACTCGAGAAGCCGCGCCCCAAACTCGCGGGCGATATCTTGGGTTCGATCGCGACTTCCCGAGTCGACGACCACGACCTCCGAAAAGCGCGTCAGCCTGGACAGACATGCGGGAAGCATCGCCTCTTCATTCTTCACGGGCACGACGACAGTGACAGGGATTGACGCTTTCACCGGACATTCACCACGACCGCCGGATTGCCTGCGACCACCGTATTTTCGGATCCTGTCAATTCCGACTAACCCCCGCAACAATGCTTGCCCACTGGCTGTTGAATCGCTCTCTCGACAGGCCAAGCGTTTCTAACGAACTCTTTGCGTTCTCACCCATTGTCGAAATTTCCGATGGAGCGTTTATGAAATGCAACATTGCATCAGCAAGGCAGTCGCTTGACTTTCTCTCGCAAATCCATCCGTCACGTTTGTGCTGCACAAGCTCCACCATACCCCCGCTGGGATAAACAATAGACGGGCGAGCGTTCTGCTTCGCCTCTACTACGACAAGGCCGTAGGACTCTTCAACTTTCGACGGCGCCAAGTGCACGTCATGTGCTCGAAAGGCGGCATCCACGTCTTCGATAGCGCCAAGGAAGGAAATGGCTGTGCTAAGCGCTGGGTCCGACTGCACCTCATCAACTATTTTGGGCGCAAACGTGTCTTGTTCCCAGCCGACTGTCGGCCCGGCTATGCTAATACTGAAGCGTACTTTGCGCCTCAGAAGCAGTCGCGCGGTGACCACGATATCATCTACGCCTTTTTCGCGCCTGACTTGTCCAACGAAAAGAAAGCGGGTGGGTTCCGTCATGTATCGTAGCTCGATTGCATGGCGCCCGTGAGAGCGGCTCGGTTTACCCCGTGAAGCTCAACACAACCAATATCATCGAATGGGGGGCATTGGTCGAACGACCTCGATCTTTTTGTACGGAATTCCCAAGTTGAAGAGAATGTTGCGCATAAAGCTGCTGTCAACAACGTACCGACTGACAAGTGTTTTTACAGCTTTCAACACCATGCGTCGTAACGCGTTATGGCTCGGGGGCGCCGCACCACAGCGAAAAACTATTGGCACTCCAAGCGCCACCAGGAGCAAATTGAAAGAAATCAGCGTGTCAAGGTCGCCGCATAAGAAGACGACTTTTGAGCGCCCCTGCCGGCCTGCGGAGAGTGCTCTCCATAGAACGTAGTTGGATGCAAAATATCTGGGTACAAATTCCATGATGCATTTCAAATAGTATCCTCTTAACGGGAATTCGCAGAGGGGCGAAGGCAACACCGCGTGGCAAGATGAGGAGAAAAATGAGCGAACCGCGCTGTTCCAAGACTCGTGTCTGCAAATCAGGCTAACCTTATGTCCAGCATGTTGGAGGGCGAAGAGCGCGTCCCGGAACGCACGCTCGTTGCCGAAAATCACTCGGGCGCTGGTGGCGGCTACAATTAAAGTGGCGGGCGCCTCAGCTTCCTGGTTTGATTCTCGCGACTGTTCGGGCGCAACGACAATGACCGGGATGGATCTTTCACCGGACATTCACCACAACCGCGGGATTGCCTGCGACCACCGTATTTTCGGCGACGTCGCGTATAACAACTGCGCGCGCGCCGACAACCGCGCCGTCATGTACGCGAACGCCTGGGCCGATGAATGCATCCGCGCAGATCCAGGCGCCATCACCGATGATGATGGGCAGCTTTAGGAGTTTCATCGCCGGATCGCGAAGATCATGACTGCCTGCACACAAATGCGCATTCTGTGAGATGGTCGCGCTCCTTCCAATCGTGATGACCCCCAGATTGTATATGATGGCGCGGTCTCCAATCGCGGCGTGATCTTCGACAACCAGGTTCCAGGGAATTTGTATGCGCGCGGTCGGATGAATGTGCACATGCGATCCGATACGAGCGCCGAACGCGCGAAGAACGATTCGTCGCCACGCCCAGAGCTGGCGCGGCGTCCAGGCGAACATCGGGCCACAGAGGAACTCCCACAGGGCGCGGCGAACGAGCTCGAGTCGCGTCCACGTTCGCGCTGCGCGGTTGGCGGCGACGTCGATGCGCGTCGAGAAGGGATCGTGGCCAGGCGATGTCAAGCTGATCGCCGTGCGGTGGAGAGCGCGGTGAAGTGTGTTGGAAACCGACCCGGGATCGGCGCATCATGCACGCGTTTCATGAGGTCGTCGGCTCCATCCGCGTTGGCCTCACTCAATCGAACCGCACCGTCGGAGGTGGCGGGTCGCCGCGTGCGAGCCAGTGGTAGACGGCCAGCATGTCGGCCCCAATGCGATCCCAGGAGAAGTCCCGCGTCATCCACGCGCGTCCGCGCGCGCCCATGGCGGCGCGCGTCTCGTCGTCGAGACCCATTGCGGCGGCGAGCGCAGCGGCGAGCGGTTCCGGCCCATGGTCAACCCACCAGCCGCATCGTTCGGTCTCGAGGCCGGCCCACGGCGCGCCGCACGTTGCGATCACGGGCAAGCCGGAGGCGAGCGCCTCGGCAACGGTCATGGCGAAGTTCTCGTTGAGCGAAGGGAGCACGAATAGATGCGCCTCGGCGTAGGCGCGCGCCTTCTCCGCGCCGAAGGCGGGGCCTTCAATTACCGCGCGCGTGAGGCCGAGGTCGACGGCGAGCGCGCGCAACGCCTTGTCGCAGTCATTCTCGGCGGGCCCGACAATACGCAGCCGCCAGGCGGGATCCTTGGCTTCGACTATTGCCCAGGCCCGCAGAAGCCGGTCGAGCCCCTTTTTTGGGTGCACGCGCCCGAGCGAGAGGACCGTGCGTTCGGGGCTGGCGCGGGCGTCGCGGAGTGAGGCGGCGGGCAAGTCGATGCCGTTTGGGATGACGGCGACTGGCTGGTGCAACCCGGCGGCGCGGATTTCGGCAAGCTCGCTGTCGGCGGTTGCGTGCAGGCAATGCGCTGCCGCGGCCGCTCGGCGTTGGACGAGGGCCCAGGCCGCCCGCTTGCGCCAGGTTGAGAACGCACGCGCCTCTGGGCCGAGCATGCCGCGCGGGGAGAGGACGAACTTGGCGCGCGCGCCAAATCGCTGGACCGCCGAGGCTGGGTAAATGTTCGGCGCGAGCCATAGGCCGTGAGCGTGGATCACGTCGGCTTCGTGGGCGGCGTCTGCAAGTGCGGCGCGCAGCGACGCCGAGGCTGCCGCGAGCCGCCCGAGTGGACCCCCGTCCAATGCGTGACGGCGCACGTCGAGACCGTCCACGAACGAGCGCTCGAGCGCGCCGCGCCAACCCGCGACCGTGTGCAGATGCGACCGCGCGCCATGGCGGACGAGAGCCGCGGCGAGGGCAGGCACGCTAACCGAAGGGCCAGCGGCGAGATCATCGACCGACGCGAGCACGTGGGCGACGGTTAGCTGGTCCGCCACCATGTTCGCCTGGGCGTGGACCATTGCTGCCGTCACAACGGTCGGTTCCCCGCCAACGATTGGGCGCGCGCGCGGGGACGTCGCGACGCCGTGCGGCGCACGAGGAGGGCGACGATCCACTGTATGACGATGGCGGCCCCAAACACTATGAGGCCGCCGCCAATGACCTTAACAAGCGGGCGTTCAAACACGGTGAACGGGAGCATCGCGGCGGTTGCGATCGCGAGGTTTACGAGGAGCGGCGCCCCTCGGTAGGCAGCCAGTGCACGCTGGATCCATCCGATGCCTAACCCCAGCACGAACGCCCCGAGTATGGCTCCTTGCCAGGAGAAGTCGATGTAGAGGTCGCCGAGCCAACCAATGCTGATCGACGAGTTCTCGACGTTGGCAAACACGAGCCCTGTGTAGCGAGCTGTCACTTCGGTATCGTTAGGAAGCTCGGGTTTGTTTGGGAACAGGAGCCGCGGCGTCAGAGCGTGCGCGATGGCTTCCGCTGTGCGGGCGCCGTTCTCGTGCTGAACATGAGCGGGCACGTGGGCGATCGTGTGAGCCAGGAAGTCTATGTAGCTCTGGCGCTTGACGAGCGCGTCGAGACCCTCTGCGAAGTTCGCCCGATCGAAATTCTGCGCGGCGTCTTGCAGATAGGCCACCCGCTCCTCGATCGGCTGAACAACGATCTGTTGGCCGCTGCCCTCGTTGAGGAAGTCGCGGTAATCTGGCTTGATCGCCGACCAATAGACGCCCGCAACAAGCAGAAGGGCGAACGCCGCTGTCCCCACCACGACACTCGCTGGCCGCACGCGCGGCTGCGCCGCCACAACGGCGATAACGAACACGAGGAGCGCGTCTTTGAATTCCGAAAAGAATCCCGTCATTCCGAACACGAGTTCGAAGGCCACGACGCCCGCCAACAGCACCAAGTGGCGCCGCCTCGCCACGCACCAAAGCGTGAGCGCAAAGAGCCCTGCCAGCCGGATGCTCGACAGCGCCAGCGCGATCTGCACGGCTGGACCGAGATCGTAAGCGACGAGGTCGAGGAGGTGGCCGCCGACAATCGCGGCGAGCGAAACGCCCACGATCAAGCCCTCGGGTAGCGCCGCTGCCTCGCGCGCGAGCGCTGCGTTGCGGTCGGTTCGCGGTCGTCCCACGCCCAACCGCATGCCGAGTGCAAGCGCGAGGAGCCCGGCGATCCCGAGCCACGCCGCAGGCGTGAGAGCAGCGCCGCGCTGGGAGAGTTCGTCGAGGGGAACGCCGGTCAAAGCGCTTTGGATCGGTTTGATCGCAACCGACAGCCATTGGAGGCTAAAGGGCAGGAGCAGGATTGGCGCGTCACGCGTGGGCCAGAGGATGCCAAGCGCCAGTACGAGGATGCTTCCAGCGGCCGCTGTGAGCAAGGGGTCTGGACTCACCGCCACTGCGGCAACCGTCACCAGAGCGGTCACAACCGCGAGGCCAGTGGAAACGTGCATGATGTCAAGGCTCCGTCGTCGGGAGTCAGGCATGGCCCTTCGTCGGGCCCGCGCTCAGACTATCCCTGACCAGCGCGCCCAGGGCAACCGTGCGACGCTGAGCGCTCGTCGGCGCGCGCTGTTGAGCGCAATCAAGAGGAACAAACCACTCGTGAGGAGGACCGTGGCCGAGACGCGCGACCGTCAGTTACTCGTCCCCGCGACCACGTCCTCGGTCCGCGCCCGGCGATCTCGCGTCACAGCAGCGAGCGCCGTCAGGATGCCGTCCGCCGCCGCGGTGATTGAGAACCGGGCCGACACCGCCGCGATCTCAGTCCGCGACGGTGGATCGGCGAAGAGGTTTGCCAGCGCGTCCGCGCATGCTGCCGCGTTGCCGAGCGGAAACGTCCGTCCGACCCACCCGTCGGCCGCCAGGTCGGGCGCGCAACCGACGGCTTCGGAGACGATGATTGGGGTCCCACAGGCCAGCGCCTCGTTGCAAACGAGCCCCCACGTCTCGCCGCCCGTGGATGGCAGGACGAGCGCATCGGCGCCGGCGTAGGCCGCCGGCATCTGGGATTGGTTCTGGAACCCCAGGACGTGAAGGGGAACGCCGCGTTCCTCCGCGCGCGCGCGCGCCGCCGCTTCGAAATCACCCGCGCCAGCGATCATCGCGTGCGCGCCGATCCCCCGCGCACGCAAGCCCGCCACGGCGTCGACGACGTCAATCGGACGCTTGAATGCTACGAGCTTGCCCGCGAACAAGACGAGCCGGGTCGCCGGTCCGACGCCGAGCCCTGCGCGCAGCGCTTCGCGCGCCTCAAGCGTCGCGCCGGCCGCAAAGCGCTCCGCATCGACGCAGTGTGGCGAGCGGAAGAGGCGCGCCTCCGGATAGCCATAGTGGAGGTAATAGGAACGATTGTGCGCACCGACGTAGAGGGCGGCGTCGAAGATTCGCAGAAGCGCCGGATAGGCGAGCGCCTTGGCCCAACGCTTCGCCGGCCCGCGCGGCGTGCCGAGTTGACTATCACCGCGCACGAGCACCGGCAGTTTCAGGCGCTTGGCGGCCCACACCCCTTGGAGGAGCGACTTCAAATGCCAACCAAGCGTGAGGACTGCGTCGAACCGGCCCTCCCGAAGCCGCGCGGCGATTTCGGGCGTGTCGCAGCCCGAAAACTGCGTTGCGCTCGGATTCTTGGAGACATTATTCAAAAAGGAGTGGGCGTATCCAGACGTGAGATCAATGTCCCATTGAAACGCCGAACCGAAGCCTGCGGCGGCCTGCTGCGCGCGTGTCGCGTCGTGGGCATAGAAGACATGCAGGTCGAGCCGTTGTGCAAGATGTCGAAACAGCGGCGCGTAGTACTGGATCGGGTGCGAGGTGAGGACGGCGAGGTGCATGGGGCTCAGGCGTCACAAGCCTCGAACACTTCCGCGAATCTCCCCGCGATCGCGTGCGCGGTGAAGGGGGCGTAAGCGGCCGGATCTGCGCGTCCGAGGCTCGCGGGATCGCCGGCGAGTCGGGCGAGGCCATCAGCGATCGGCGCCACAAGCTCAGGCAGCGCAGCCGTGTCCGCGAACGCGAACGCCGCGCCGCCGCCTGCATGGGTGAGGATATCGTGCGAGCTCGATCGGGCGTGGAAGATCGACAGGTATGGCCGTCCTGACATCAACGCTGGGTAGATTTTCGAAGCGGTGTAGTGGGGTTCGTCTGAGCCAAGGAGGAGGAGCCCGTGGGCGTTCGCGAGGAGGGCGAGCGCCTCGAGGAATGGCACGCGCGCGGGCGCTTCGTGTACGAGATCGCCGACGCCCTCCTCGGCTGCGATCGGCGCGACCCGATGGGATGCCGCCGCCGCTGCCGTTCCGGCCGGCTGGTTGCTCGTGCCCACGAAGATGAGCCGCACGCGGCCGGCGAGATTGGGCGCCTCGCGCTTCATACGGGCTACGGCCTGGAATAGCGCGCGCACTACGGGTCCGGCGCCCGGCAAGAACGTGCCGATGTAGCAAAGGTTAATCCGGTTCGGATCGAGGCGGGTAATGGGGTTCGTTGGGGGAGCAGCGCGCAGGGCTGCGAAGTCGTCCGGATCGCCGCCGATTGGAATGGCGGTCATCCGTTTCGCATCGAGCCAAGAGTAGCGAGCGGCCATGTCGGCGTTTTGTGTATCGGACACCGATGTGATCCACGACGCCCCGCGCACTGCGCGCGGCTCCAACGCGACGGCGAGACGATGCGCAAGCCCGCCCTTGGACCAGCGCGGCCGCAGCGCTCCTCCCGCTGAAACCCAGGGATCCTGGAAGTCAAGAACGACGGGCACCCTCCAGCGCCGCCGGACCCAGCCTGCCATCAGCATGGGGTAAAATGGCGAGCCCGTTATGAGGACCGCGCGCGGGGCATGCGCGGCGACGCCCGTCGCGATCGCGCGAGCGATGGGGCCGAAGGCGCGCAGGCCGATGTCGCCGATCCCGACGGTGCGAGCCACGCGCGCCGGGATAGCTCCTGTACGAATCTGTTTCACCGTCTCGGGCACGAGCGCCGCGAGTGGATGATCGGGCGCCTCCGTGTAGTGGCGTTCGTGGGCCCGGATCACAATCGGCCGCCAGCCGTGTGCTGGCAGATGCTTTGCCAAGTGCCGCGCTCGATGCACGCCCGCCAACGTCGATGGCGGGAAGTGCGGGGAGACGATCAGCACGGCTCCACCAACAACCGCGGCGCTCAAGACCACGCTTTGTCCTCGGCGAGATCGGCGCTCGTGCGTACAAACACGAAGTCGCCCTGGCGCGGACGGTCGTCGCGTGGTCGAGCGAAGATGGAAGCCACGTCGTAGAGCTCGAATCCATGGCCGGCGAGAAACGCGACGAGCGCCGAGATCGGCAGTTCATACGATTGGGCGTAGAATGAGACCTCGGTCAGGACGACATCAGTCTTCGCGAGCGTCGCCGTCGCGCCGTGCAGCGCGGTGAGTTCGTAACCCTGTAAGTCCAGCTTCAAGAGCGCGCGCTCTATCGCCGCGCTATACAGCGCGAGCATGCTGTCCAGGGTGCGGCAGGGCACGGAGAGCCCCTCTCCGCCTGTTGTGACATGAGCACCGGTCGAAATAGTCGCGGCGTCAGTCGCCAGGAGCAACGAGGTTCCGTCGTCTTCAGGCGCGCACAGTGCGAATGGGTGAACAACCAAGCGACACCCGGACTCGGCGCGTAGCGCTTCAAGCGCTGGTAGACAGCCAGGCTGGGGCTCCACAGCGTGCACGACAGCATCTGGAAAGAGCGCCATTGCAGTACGTGTGAACACGCCAATATTGGCGCCGCCGTCAATCACTGCTCGCGGACTGAATCCTCTTGCGGTGAGACTCGCGAGCGACTCTTCGACGGCTTGAAAGCGGTTGAGCCGCGTTCTCCGCTGGATGCGATAGGGCGTGTGCGCGAGGATCGATTTAAGGAGTCGTTTCACGCCGTGCGGTGCTCCGTGGCGCTGAGCGCGCGGGAAACGCACGCGAGAAGCGTCGCCGACTCCGTCTCCCAATTGAATCGCTCTTGGCCAAGCGCAAACGCCCGCGCACGCGCGTTGGCGAGGCGATCTGGGTTTTCGAAAAGCGCGTCGAGCGCGTTTGCGAGGGACGTGGGATCCTCGGCGCGGAAAAGAAACGTCGCCCCCTCAGCCTCGGCCGCGAAGGAGACGTGGGCGGGTACGTCCGACATCACCGCGGGGACGCCGGCCAAGAGGTACGTGAATACCTTGTTACCAAGCGACAAGGTGTTGTTCCGAGAGAATCCAGGTTCCCCAGAAAAGCCGACGTCGAACGTGTGCGCAAGACGCGCCATCTCGTCGGGCACATCGGGCGGGTGGATGTGAAGGCGATCAGCGACGCCGAGCGCGACCGCGAGTTGGCGCAACGCCGCATCGTAGCCTTTGGCAGGCGTCCCACGCAGGTGAAGATGCGGCGCGGTGCGCGCCTCCCTGATCGCGGCGAGCGCGCACTCAAGTCCGCGATTTGGACCGATCGTTTGCGAGAACCAATAGAGCGTTGGACCGGGCACAACGCGCCCGCGCGGCGTAGGGCCGTCGGGCGCTTGATCCTTAGGGAATGTGTTGAGCACAATTGTCGGGCGCGCGATTGCATATTCGGCGGCGTATGCGTCAGCTACCCCTGCCGAATCGGCAGTGATGCAAGCTGCACCCGGCAGTACCTTCGCCTCGATGGCGCGGATGAGGCTCTTTTCGAACGCGTGTTTCGGACTATCCGGCAGGTCGCCGAGGTGGAAGTCTTCTGCATCGAATGCATAAAGGGCTCGATGCCGGCGCGCCGCGCCTGCGGCCGCGGGGAGTGCTGCAACGTAATGGGCCACGTAGAGGTCTGCTGGCACAGTGCAGGCTGCGGCGGCGAGGCCAGGGACCGCAGGTGCGTGAGCGATCGGCGCGCTGGAGTTCAAATTAAGGTTCAGCCGTGCGCAGATCCGAGCGCCTCGGCGCCGCAGAGTCTGAGCGATGTAGTTCAAGCGCGAGCGTTGCGCCGGACCGAAGGGAACAGTGCGGATCGTCCACCGAGGATCGTACAGGGCGGCGTCGACGACGCGGGCTCGAGGCAAGTAATCTCCGTGAACAACTGTCACATCGAACCCCGCGTCGCTCAGCGCCGTCGCCTCTTTTACAACACGAGGGTTGGTCGCCAGGTGCCCGGGCGTAAGGACACAGACGCGCTTCATCTGACCTAGGCCGCAACTCGCGCTGCCCGAGCGCTTAAGCGCGCGCGGTAGACAGCCAAGTATTTCTCGACCACTGCATCCTGGCTGTATAGCCTCTCAACTCGCGCCCTGCAGGCCGCGCGGTCGAGTGTCGCGATTCGTCCGACCGCCTCGACGAGGCCGTTGGCGTCGTCGCGTACGAAGCCAGTAACGCCGTCCTCAACCACCTCGGGGACGGCTCCGCGATTAAGGCCCAGCACCGGAGTGCCGCAAGCCATCGCCTCCGCCATGACGATGCCGAACGGTTCGTCCCAGAGGATGGGCATCAAGAACCCGGCCGCTCGCCCCAGGAGCGCATTCTTTTGGGTGTCGTCAACGGGTCCGACAAACTGAATGCGGTCGCCGTCAATATGCGGAAACACGTGCGATTCCACCCACGCGCGCTTTTCTGTCGGCACGTTGCCAGCGATGACGAGGCGTCGGCCCGTGCGTTCGGCGATCTCGATCGCGAGATGGGGGCCCTTAATTTCCTCAAGGCGGCCAAGGAAGACGAGCGGCGCATCAGGCATGACGGCGGGAGCAGAGTCGTAGACGTCGAGGGGAACGCCGTTGGGGACCATCGCCCATCGCCCGATCGTGGAGACGTCGCGCATCAACCAGTCGCTGACGGCGGTGAAGGAGATGGTTCCGCGCGATAGGGTGTGTGCAATACCTACCGACCTAAGACTAATCGGGCGCTGGTACGTCATGACCTTGGGAATGCTCAGTGGCAGCAGCGGCGAAAGATACGCGATGCGCGAGAAGCTATGAACGAGGTCGAAGCGGCCAGTGAGCGCTTCGCGTGCGAGGACGGCCGCATTGCGCGCGGTGTCCGCTAGTGAGCGGCTTGTTCGCCCGGCCCACGGAACGAGACGGCCTGCGGTCGCGCTCTCGGGATGCGCGAACACGGTCACGTCATGCCCCCGAGCCACAAGTCCGCGCGCGAGCATATCGATGATCCGTTCGATGCCGCCGTAGAGTTTGGGCGGCACTGGGAGTTCTGGATCCGCCGTGAGGGCTATCCTCAAGTTCACGGCGCTTCGTCGCTTCCTGCGGTCGGCATGGATGAGTGTTGGCCCGAATAACCGCGCCTATTGCGGGGCGCGTTAGTCAGGCCGATGCGGACTAGATCCCGCAAGCGTTGGATCAACCGCGCCGCACGCCAACCAATGAGCAGTCGAAGGTGGTGGAACCCAGGTGGTCCATCGGGCTCGAGGTCGGCGCCGCCAAGCTCGGCCACACGCGCCCGCGCCTTTGCGCGCAGGTCGGCGTGTTCGGGATAGAATGTGTAGTCGAAATTTAGCAGCATATTCGCGCAGGCTCGTCGTGTGCGCACGCTGTCTTCGACTGCTAGGAGATGGCCCGTTCCCAGCAGGAGCGAGATGAACTCCGACTCGACGGCTTTGCGCGTTTTGGCGCCAGATAGGCTGCCCGCGATCCCGGAGCGATAGTAGAGTCGGGCGCCTGGCGTGTAGAGTATTTCCGAGGCGTTCAGAAGCACCCGGGCGAAGTATTCGAAATCATTCAAGAGTGAAAGGCTTTCGTTCCACAGGCCACTGCACTCAACGATCGCTCGCGGGATCAGCCAGAGCCCGCACTGCATCATTGGTCGCGCGTTCATCCATTCGCTCGCCAACCAATCAACTGGGTCTGCGTCTCGATACATTGACAGCGGACCGAAGCGCGCCGCTTCGCTGTCGTCACCGCGAAACCGCGCCCACTCGCCCATCGCGATCGCATCGCGACACCCCTCGAGCCGAGCGACCTGCAAGGCCACGTGGTCGGGCGAGAGGATATCGTCGGCGTCAAAGAACTTCACGAGCTCACCGCTCGAGGCGTTGAACGCTTGGTTGGCGGCGGCGCATTGGCCGCGGTTGTTCTGGGTTATGAGTTTGACGCCGCTGCTCTCGTATTCTGCGGCGATATCGGCGGATCTGTCCGTAGATCCATCGTTTACGACGATTAGCTCCAAGTCCCGATGGGTTTGACGCAAGATGCTCTCGATAGAGTCTCGAATGTACCTTTCAGCGTTGTAGCATGGCATCAATACGGAGACTTTGGTCATGGTCCTTTCCAACTCGCGCGGACTAGCAATTTGATCCTGACCATCATCCGCCAACGCCTCCGTCACCAAACCGCGCAACGTTACACCAGGGAAGGGGAGAGACGAGCATCATCTCCTCAGCGCAAGCGCACGGAGGATCCTTATTTTGTGATATCCGATAACTTCGTGATTCATCAATAGTAAGAGTAAATTGTACAAAATACTCCCAGCCCTTCCAGTGAGGCCCGGCGAAGCGGCGCCGGACCGCAGAAGCCAATTTCGAACTCCGCCGAAATTCGTCACCATTCCATACTGAACCTCGGGTGGCTCGAAAAACTGAACGCCCCTATTTGCCAATTCACAGCGGAGTCCATCAGCGACTCCCGCAAGAGATCGTATTTTGTCAGCATCAAAGTCCACAAGCGCGCCGCTTAGGAAATGCTCTAAGCGCCGCTCCAGCAAGCGGCGAATGATCGAGGATTCCGATCCTTCGCAGTTGAATTTGATCCGCACGAAGTCTTGCGGCTTGATATGAGACGCGAAGAAACTCGCCGCATCAATCAGCCTTATTTCGATTTGGCCGTCATGCGGTCCATACTCTGGGGCATCTTGAAATATCGATCCCGCTAGAGAACCGGCGTGATAAAGAATCGCCGAGCCATCGCGATCTGAAAGAGCTGCGGCAATTACTTCCAGTCGATGTGAAGGTATGCGCTCTCGAATGCCGCTTGCTAGATAGGGCACCGGCTCAAAGCAGTATATTTTGTCGAACTTGAATATAGGGTCCAGGGCGGCCAGCGTGCTCGTTCCGCGATATCCTCCGACATCGACAAATATGCGGCTGCCAGGTGAACTCATTTTGCTCTGAGCGTTGGCTTCACAGCGCGCACCCAGTGCTCGCGGGCGCGTAGGGCCGCATGCGGATGGATGTGCGCCAGCGCGCGAAACGCGGCGCTGCCTGCCGACCGAGGTGGTGGGCCAATCCGCCGCGCGAGTTCGACCGAGGCGTCGGCTGTCGGCCAGTCGCCACAGGCCGCAAGTCCGCCCGCCGCGGCCCAAAGTCTTACCGCAATCTCATGCCGATAAGTTTGTGCGTCCGGATGCGCCAACGTCCGACGCATCACCTCAAAGTGCGCCTGAAGACACTTCAATGTGTTGGCGGCCGACATCGAGCCGGCCCGGCGGTAATTGACAATCGACACGCCGTTCTGCGCCGCGAAAGTTAGCCCTGCGAACGCGAGGCGGATATGAAACGCCACGTCCTCATTGTGGAGGACCGCAGGGTCCTCGTCGTATCCTCCAGCCTTAAGGTAGGCCGAACGGCGATAAAGCCCACAAAAGGGGTTGATCTGTTCGCGGATCGCATAGGACCGAGGATCGCGCCGAAGCTGCTTGTCATCGAACCGCCGAATGGACAGCACCTTGCCTGTATCGTTGTCACGCCACTCGTAGTCGAAGAGCACGACATCGAAGCGGCCGTCGTCGATCCATTTGCGGGCCAGCGCGACAAAGTTGGGAAGCAACGCATCGTCCGCATCGTGGAAATGCACCCAGTCAGCGGAGACATGCCGGGCGAGCGCGTTTTTTCCAACGCTGCAGCCGCGGTTGATGTCACCGCGCAGCACCCGCGCGCCATGCGCCTCCGCGACTGCCGCGGTGTCGTCGGTCGAACAATCGTCATAGACCCAGATATCATCAAAGGGCTCGCTCTGCGCCGCCGCCGATTGCAGCAGACGAGGCAAATAATTTCCCGCGTTGTACGCGGGAATAAGCAGGGCGAGCGTCGGCCGCGAGGTTACGTCCACCGACGGTTCCAGCCGAGCTTGCGCAAGAGCCGGTCCTTCATGTGTCCGGCAATGGCGCGCATGGGAATGAGTTCCAGCAGTGCGCCGGGATCGAGCCTTCGCTCGGGCCGCAGCGTCAGGAGATGGGCGAGCCATGGATTGAGTTTCGGGGGTGGGCTCTCGCGGAACGCGCGGATAGCTTGATCGTAGGCGGCGAGCCGCTGCTGGGCGATTCGCTCCGGACCGAGCTCCTTGCGGATTGTTTCGCGGCCCGCGTATCCAATTTCGCGCCGGCGGCTTTCGGACAGGACGAGGACACGCTCAATAGCGTCAGCAAGGCTGCTGGGATTCTCATTTTCGAAAAGAAATCCGCTCTCGCCGTCGATGATTAGTTCGCTCGCTCCCGCTCCCATGGAAACGATGGTCGGACGCGCCGCCGCCATGGATTCTACAGCGGTGAAGTTGAAGACGTCCCAGGTGGACGGCGCCAAGTTAAACAGCGCCCGAGCCTGGATCTTGGTCACCACGTCGCGCGGAACCGCCATACGATGATGCAAATGCACGCCCCAGACGTCAGGGAAGTCCGTCGCGAGGCGTTTGTCGGCCGGCCAATCGCTGGACTGCCACGGATTCACCGCCCCGTACCAGTTTACGGCGGGCGCTGCACTTCCCAGCTTGCGTAGCGCGGCGCAAAGGATGTGCGGCCCTTTCCAGCGCTGCAGCCGGCCGAAGACTGCGGCGGCCTGGGACACGCTCTCCGCGTCGTCAGGCAGGTCGGGCAGCGCAAAGGCCGGTCGGATCATGGACACGCGACATCCGGTCATGCGCTCCCAGAAGTGGACGTTGCTTGAACTAAGACTTTGAACAGAGTGCGCCGCGGCGAGAAGCTGCGGCTCCAGCATCTGGATCACACTTGCCTCAAGCTCCTGTCCGCGTTGGGGATCATGCTGGGCGACCTGCCCCATGCTGCCATGGCACTGCACCACATAGGGGACGGACTGATCGAGGACGGCAGGTACGAAGCCAAGCGGCCAATCGCACACTTCAATGATATCAAGCTCCAGGCGCTTGGCTTCTTGCCATGCCTCATTAGCCGCGGCGAGCATGCGGGCCACTTGGGGCAACGCGAACAGCGTCTCAATGCCGTCGCTACCTTTTTGGGGGTCCTTGATCTTCTTCGTCGAGGCAAACGGGTCAGAGACGATCAGGTGGCAGTCGGCATTTGCTGAGAGCGCCTCGAAAAGCTCGCGGTAGAATCGATTTATCCCACCTCCGCCGCCATCGGGATTGATCAGTCCTACTTTTAATCTTTGCAAGGAAGGAGCGAGACCTCAATGATCAGGAGCGGTAGTTGGCACAGTTGAGTTGAACCTAGCTACATTGGCGCCAACAACCACCTGCAAATGTTTTTCCCCCGGCCACACTTTTCGTCGAAACAAACGAGCCAGTGGATGCGGCCAAGAAGGATCATAGTTCCACACTCGACCATACCTCATCGCGAGAGCTACATCCCTTGAGAAGGGGCCCAGCGACAAATCGACCGGTCGAAATCCTCCAACTTCTATCTCCTTGTTAAACTCCACACCGTCAGCGGCTACATTGTTCACAAACAATGCAAAATCGCTCTTCGCACAGCACGTGGTGACAATATCGATAGAAATTGCATTATTGAGATGGATGAGTACGTCTTTTACAAAATAGACATCTGCTTCTGGCAACGCGTTTAGGTCTGCTGGCATCTCCTCGAACTTAATGTCGCTCGTCTCAAATCTTGACCGATTCCGCTTGATAAGCTCCGGCACGACATCAAATCCCGTATACTTGCAGCGCCCAAAATCAAATGATCTCCAAAGCTGGAAATCACCACATCCTATATCAACAAGCGATCGAACTTGCTTCTCTACAAGGAAGCGGTCGATGTAATCCAGAAGCGGCTCGTTGAGTTGCGGAAAAGAGCCAGGTCCAGACCCATTAGTCCATTCGCGTCTTCGATAAATGCCGGAGAATTTCTGTTCAAGACCTTCGCTCATGGTCAATCAACTTTGCGAGCTTCTGCCCACACGCTGCCAAAGCCCCAAGATTGCCTTAGGACCTCAGCGGCGCCCGCCTCGATGGAAGGCATGGCCTCAAAACTCGCCATGTTGTCAAAGAATGCTAGTTGGTTCTTGTATTTGTCAGCGATCTCAAGGTCTACAGAATAATTTCCCTGAGCCAATCTAGGCAACGTCAACTCAAGGCAGAGGCTATTTCTTCGCTCATTTATTGACAGCGGTGCGAGCGAGCCCATCCCGCCGATTGTTGCCGCTCCAACCGGCCGGTGGAGCTCGTCCCTAATGAAAAAAAGTAAAGCCCCTTCGAATTGCTTGGGCGATTCGATGTCACAATTCAGTTCAATTCTTGTTTGTTTATTGGAGAGGTCTTGAGAGTGGCAGATGGAATTCACAACAAGGTCGAAACCATTGTTCTGAAATGGAGCTTTCGAGAATTGTTCACTGGCGGAGTTGAGCGAGCTTAAATAGGACCGTATTGAATCCTTAGTCACTCCGTCAAAAAATAACTTTCCTTTGCTCAGGTGTAGCGCGCGCAAACACAAAGTGGAAATTGTTGAGAGATTGTGGCTCACAAACAATACAGTCCTTCCGTGTCCCGCCACGTCCTGCATCTTGCCGATGCATTTTCTCTGAAACTCTGCATCGCCGACGGCGAGCACCTCATCGACGACCAGGATTTCCGGCTCAAGGTGCGCCGCGACCGCGAAAGCAAGCCGCACGTACATGCCGGAAGAATAGCGCTTCACTGGCGTGTCGAGGAATTGCTCGACTTCCGCGAACGCGACGATCTCGTCGAATTTTTGCTTGATCTCGGCACGGGTCATGCCGAGGATGGCGCCATTCAAATAGATATTTTCGCGTCCCGAGAGTTCGGGATGAAAGCCGGTGCCGACTTCGAGCAGGCTCGCCACCCGGCCGCGAATCTCGACTCGGCCCTCGGTCGGTTCGGTGATGCGCGAAAGCACTTTCAGCAGGGTGGACTTGCCGGCGCCGTTGCGGCCGATGACGCCCACAACATCGCCGCGGCGAATCTCGAAGCTCACGTTCTTGAGCGCCCAGAACTCCTCGACCTCGTCGCCAGCGATGATCGGCTTGCCCTGCAGGATCTCGCGCGTCGTTCTCGCAAAACCGTTGACGCCGCGCACGATCGCGTCGCGTAACGTCGGAACGCGTTTGGTCGACTGATGTCCAATCACATACTTCTTGCCGAGGCCCTCGGCGCGGATGACGACGTCTGCGGTCATGGAGGGCTGTTCATACGAGGTCGGCGAATGTCTTTTCGGTCGAACGGAAGGTATGGATGCCCAGCCAGAGCAGGATCGCGATAACCACGAGGCTCAGACAGAACCCCGGCCAGTAGATGTCGGCCTCGCCGCGCAAGAGGCACCAGCGGAAACCATCTATCACGCCGACAGCTGGATTGAGCGAGTAGAGGAGCCGCCACTCCTGGGGGACCACGCTCGACGTGAAGCCGACCGGAGAGACGTAGAGGCCAAACTGCACGATGAAGGGCAAGGCAAAGCGGAAATCACGGTAGCGAACATTGAGCGAAGACAGGATGAGTCCTGGCCCCAACGCCGACAGAAGTGCGAGCAGGATGAACGCTGGAAGGAACACTGCGCGCCAATCCGGCAGGAACCCGAAGACCACCATCATCAGGAGGAGGAGAACGAAGGTGACCGCGAAATCGACAAGCGCGACGACCGAACTCGCCACTGGCACGACTATTCTTGGGAAATAGATCTTGCTTATGAGGTTGCTGTTGGAGACCAGGCTGTCCGACGCCTTGCTCAGTATGGTGGAAACAAGGAACCAGGCGAGCATTCCGGTCATGACCATGACAGGGTAGGGCGCTGCCCCTTCGCTCGGCAGGTTGGCGATCCGGCCGAACAAGATCGTGAAGATGACCATGGTCAACAGCGGGCGCATGACCGCCCACGCAACGCCAATGACAGATTGCTTGTACTGCACGGCGACATCGCGCCATGCCAAAATCGCGAAAAGTTCCCGATAGGACCAAAGATCACGCCAGTAGTTACGCTCGGCTCGTCCCGGCTCCAATACCAACACACGTTCGCCGGAAGGAGAACCCTTCGGAGCGTTCGGCGTTGAGGGCGCGGTGTGGCCCTTCGGCGAGCCTAGAATATCCGCTTTAGTCATTAGTTCACGTTCAGGGTGCGGAGGGCATCACCGACGCGCTTGCGAAATGCCTGCTGCCCGAAACGGGCGTGAACCTTCTCGGAGAGGTTTTGACGGTTCGGCATCGGCGTCGAAAGAGCCTTGCGAAGCACGCCGGGAAATTCCTCCGGACTTGTGCACCAGCCGAAGTCCCCATCTGCAAGAGCGTCCGCTACACCGCCGATATCGAGACCGATCGCGGGCGTTCCACACGCCATTGCTTCAAGATACACAATGCCGAAGCCTTCGCCCGTGGACGGCATGGCGAACAAGTCGGAGGCGCGATATAGGTCGGGCAGATCCTCCGCGGCGATCCTGCCCAAGAAGACCGTCAGTTCCGAGACCCCTAATTCGTTGGCGAGACCCTCTAGCCTTGGGCGATCTTCGCCTTGGCCGGCAATTAGGTAACGAATGGATCCGTTGTACTCCTTGGAGAGCGCCGGGAGCATCCGGATTATCCTGTCGTGCCCCTTGTATCCGCCTCTGCCGTCAAGTCTTGCAACAGTTAGGATCACCTTTTCCTCGCGCAGTCCAAACCGACGGCGGGCCTTCTCACGGTCGCCGGGACTAAATTCGGGGCCCACCATGTTCGGGAGGACAAATGCCCTTTCCTCTAAGAATGGAGAGAGGGCAAGAAGGCGTTGGCGCGTGTCTCGGCTGACGCAAAGCACAAGATCGGACCGAGCCAAGGGAAGGAGGTGCTTCTGAGCAATCGCGCCCCAAACTTCTGTCCCATGCAGCTGGCTGATTAGCTTGGCGCCGGTCCAATTCGCCAGTTGGGCGGCGAGCGGGCCGTGAAACAGATGACCGTTTAAAACGATTTGGGGGCGGCGCATGAGCCCCAGCCCCGCGCACGCAAGGCTATATTGGAGCCTCGACTGCTTCGCTGGATGTTGTCGCACCTTTTCGTGGAGGCGGGGAACGTCCAGAGGCGCGGTGCGCACGGCGACGTCGATCGATCGGATTTCGTCGCGAGCTGCGAGGGCTTCAATTAGGTCACGGTTGTATTGTGCGATCCCGCCATATCCACCGTACGCATCGGTTGCGAGCGCAAGCACCCTTTTTGAGCGCAAAGTCTGCGAAGAAGACGTCGGCAACGTTGTTTCAAATGCACGTAGCGCCGGTCAACAAGTCGCCGTTGAAGCGATCGCCTCGGTCGAAAGCTACCGCACAGGCGAAGAATCCTTCCCGCCGGCCCTTTAACTTTTCTAGGTTTTTTGTCTCAGAACCCAAGTGCGGTCAAGCTGATGGGGCGCGAGCCAGGCTGCGCCGAGCGCCGCTCAATCCAAAAAAACCCCCTGACCGATCGCAACGGTGGCTGCTGTCACACACGCGCTCGATTTCGTTCCGCAGGGGATTGTTTCGTTGCGATTCGCCGCACTGTGACTACAGTTAACGTGAATTAAAGAAAATGTTCTGGGAATGTTCTTCCTGTGAACAAGTACGTGGGAGCGCTGCGATGGACGGAGAGGTTAGCGACGACGCCGCGCCCAGACACATGCCGCGTGGCCTCGCAGCGGTAGCCCAGCGAGCACCAGTAGCCGAGCTCTGTGACACGGGTCGTTTCGGTGCACTTGAAGCGCGGAAGGCTTCGATGCACCGCGCGGAAGCCCCAGTCGCGCTGTGGAAAGGGGCCTCCACAAAGCGACTATTCGATGTCGCCATTTCGTCCGCTGGTTTGATCGTCCTTTCTCCGCTCTTGGCAGTCATCGCGATCGTCGTGGTCTGCACGAGCCGCGGGCCGGCAATCCATTTTTCTCGGCGCGTCGGGCGGCGCGGGCAGTTCTTCATGATGCCGAAATTCCGTACGATGCTGGTCAGCGCGCCAATTTGTCCACGAGAGTCTCTGGCGGGCAGAGACCAACGCCTAACAATTGTGGGCAGATTTCTCCGACGCACAGGCCTGGATGAATTGCCTCAACTTGTATGCGTGCTTCGCGGAGAGATGAGTTTGATCGGACCGCGCCCGCTCTTGGCGGACGATCCCGGCAGCGCCGAGCGGTCGAAATTCCCAGCCGCGCTGAATGTGCGGCCCGGAATTAGCGGCCTTGCCCAAGTGTGTGGACGAAACGCACTGCATGCCCGGCAGAAGGCGCGGCTTGATGCCTTTTATGCGCGAACAGCGTCGCTTGGCTTTGATTTGGCGATCCTTGTTCGCACCGTTGGCGTCATCGTTAGCGGCAGGGGATTCCAGTGACCGCACGCCGAGGCTACTTGGAGCAATCCGCGGCGGTTCGGTGCTAAAGGTGCAAGCCGCATGAAGCGTTGGTATGCGGTTCGAACTCGGACGGGCAAGGAAGAGCTGGCGATCCTCAACCTGCGCCGACAATTATTTGACGTGTTCCTGCCGTACTCATACCGGACGATCCGCCACGCGCGCAAAATAAGGACGATCCGAGCGGCCTTTTTCCCCGGCTATCTCTTCATTGCTTTCGATATCGATCGGGACCGCTGGCGCTCCGTCGACGGTACAAGCGGCGTGGTGGGCCTTATCAAGGCGTGCGAGCGACCTGTGCCAGCTCCTCCTGGCTTGGTGGAAACGCTTATTGCTGCGAATGGGCCCGGCGGCGTGATTGATTTGGCGCGCGCGCTTCAAGCGGGAACGTCGGTCCGACTGATCGCGGGCCCGTTTGCCAATCAGCTTGCAGTCGTTGAGCGACTGGCGGGCCCAAACCGCGTGCGGATACTGCTGTCGATGATGAATCAGATCGTGCCCGTTGAGGTGCAGCGAGCGGTTTTGGCTGCAGTTTGAACAGGCCGAGTTCAGCTGACCCTGCTTACATTTTCACCGGCGAGAGATTGGCGCACCACCTATTCCTTGGGCGTTGCGAAGCAACGAGCCCGGGACCTCATAAGCACAGACGTTTGCGTTTTTGGGCCCCGGACCTCGCGCGTTCGCGCTCGCCCGGGAAGTTTAATTCGGTTTGAGTGAAGTCCGTTCTGGTTCCGGACACCGCGGGTCTTAAAGCAACGCAAGCGCTCGCTCCAAGCCCCAGATGTCATTGTTTCGAATGGAATGATGCCGTTTGTCGGAAGAAAGAAGGGCGTGGATGTCCGACTGGGCTGGTCCCACATAGAGGCAGGGTTTTCCGCTGGCCAAGCATGCATAGGTTTTTGATGGGAGGACATATCCCCAGAACGGATCTCCAAGCAGGATGAGATGAACGTCCGCCGCGAGCAACACCCCTGCAAGCGCCTCAAGCGGGACCGGGGAGGTATGATGAAGCGGCAGTCGGTGATTCTTGCAGTATGCGACAAGCGCCGCCACGCCGGTCCCGGTGGCGTTGAGCCAAAGGCGAACGCGGTTGGATCCAGTTTGTACATGGAGGCGGTACGCTTCGGCGAAAGTTCGCCAATCGTGTGCGATCCCCAGGTTTCCTGAATAGAGGAGCACAACGGCGTCAGGTGCAAATGGGCGCTCCGCCGGAGTCGTATCATGGGAGAAGGCGACAGGCGATCCATCGCGCGTGACGCTGACACGGTCCAGGTCCACACCGCTTTCGACGAGCCGCGCTTTTTGACACTCGCTAAGTGCTTCGATGTGATCGGCGCGGCGCCGAAGGAAGTGAAAAATCGGCGCGAATGGCGTCAGCCACGCGGCTTTACCAGATGCAATTGCCGTCTCGGGATAAAAGTCCGTGATCCGATAGATAACTCGACGCTTCCGCGAAAGGCCGGCCCACAGCAACACCAGATAAGAGAAAAACGGAGGCGACCCCGTCACTTTTATTTCGCATTCTCCTTCTCCGCGCGCAGCGTTTGCCATCACCCCCAACAGCGCGAAGTTGGCGCCCAACGCCCATAGAGCGCGCGCAAGTAGGTTACTTTTGTCGGGCGTTCGCCGGGCGATGCGCAAGGTCGTAAGCTTGCCATTTCCAATTTCTTCGAAAGTGTGTCCACCCGCGCGGCACAACCCGATCAAGGTCACGCGCCGTCCCCTTGCTGCGGCTTCGCGCGCACGCACCATTTGATATTGACCAACCGCCCCGAACTCAGGCGGAATCCAATCGCAAACAATGATGAGTGGAAGGTCGCGAGATGCCGGCGACGCGGTCATGCGGTCGAGGCTGCGAGAATGCGAGAGAGAAACGGCGAAAAGCCACGCCGATCCTCACTCCACCATTGCCCTACTCTATCCGGTCCGCGCGCGCTCATGTAGTCGCAGGTGGCGACAAGTTTGGCGTAAGAGGCCGAACTGGCAGAGTGATTATAAGCGAAGAGACTGTCTTTCCACACATGCGGGGTCAGAACGCGATCCCCATCGAGAAATCAGTTCATGCCGGTCGAGTGTTGCTTCTGCGAGGGTTCATGGTCGGCTCGCACTTCACTCAGGTCGCGGGATGACAGAGAGCGCCATACGAATTTGTTGAGGCCGATCCAGTGAAAGGGTGCATTGACAGCAGGCCAGACATACTGAAGCCTTTGACGCCAATAGTGCAACATACCCTCAAGTCCAGAGAACCGCTCCATAGGAACAGCTGCGCCTGCAATATCCCGAGCCGCGAGGAGTTGAGCCGCCAAAACGTTTGCTAATCCGGTTCGACGGCCTATCTTGTACAATAAATCCCAATCTACTTGCGTCGCGCGCTTCGAGAGTTCCGCGATATCAATGAGGTGGCGCAGCTCAAATCCGCCGCGCCAAAAGTGTCCGTCAAGAAGCTGATCATGCAATGTCACAACCAGAATCTGCAATTCCGGTGTTGGAACTTTGGCCCGAAATCCTCCACACTCAATCGAGCGGGAATGGGCCGATAAATTGTCAAGGTGAGATATGCCCCGCGGTCCAGGCGGAAATTGATGTAGGTCTATGGTGCCGCGATCGCCTGAGCGAAACATCACTACAACGGGGTGGTGGCCAACCGAGCGATTGTCTTCCAGAATCTCGAAGCCAGCTGACAACAGAGCTTCAACTGAGGCGGTGAAGAGGGGCGCGGGCGCTAAGAGATCAAGGTCCGACGAGATGCGGCCCGTAGCGGGGACGCTCGCCAATTCGTCGCCCTCCACCCAGGTCGCGCAGCCTTTTAGCAGGATGGGCTCGATTCTTGCGGGGTTCAGCGCAGCAAGCGCGCCCTTCAAGGTCTCGAATAGGCCAACGTTGCGGGCATGGTTCCTGCGATGCACCTCGGCAAGGAATATCTTCACCTCGTCGGGCACATTTTGTTCAAGTGCCAACGACGAGTGTAGTTCCGCGGTAATCAACTCTTGGTTGGCAAGGGCGAGGATCGCGGGCCAATCTGGATCTGATGGTAATTTGCCGCGTATGCACTTCGAGAGTTGAGCGAGGGCGCGGCCTCTATTCATGCACAGCTGTCCTGATGAGCGCGACGGCGCTGGCGAGATCATCGTACACGAGCCGCGCGCACGTCGCGTTGGTTAGGTTCTTGGCAAGTCCGTCTGTGGTCTGGGCGGTGAGCCGCTGAGTGCTGGAGTAGCCGCCTTCGAGAATGGCGCAGAGCGCGTCAAGCGGGCTCATTGGTTCAAGGCGCGCCCCCACGCCTTGCTCGCGGGCAAGAAACAAAACGGTGTTCATCGGACGATGCCCTCGACGATCAAGAACTGCGGGCAGAACGTAACGCGCCAACTGGCGATCCGGGCGCTCGTGGATCGTAAGGCTGTCAAGCCGGGGAACATAGTCGCGAAGCAATGGCCAGGCCCCTGACTTGGCGGCGGCGGAAAATGGGACGCCCAGCGCGTTGCCATTCTCGTCGATATGGACGATGTCATCGCCGCCATACGCAAAACCGTTCGCGCAAAGAGCCAATGTCAAAGTAGTCTTTCCCGCGCCTGGCGCGCCGCTGAGAAACACGGTCTTGTCAGCGACCGAGACCAGCGCGCCATGTGTCAGAAAACCACCGGGCAACCATCGACAATATTCCTCGGTTAGAACGCCCTTTATTTTGGGCGCAGTTTGGTCGCGGCGACCCACGCCAACCGCGACATCGCGTTTGAAGACATATTCTTCGTCGCCAACGCCAATGATGGCGATTGTCGCTTCGTGACGAGGTATCGACGCTGATGGGTCGCGTTGCCTCAGGTGCCCGAATACCGTGTCGGCGCAGTCTGGGCTGGCATCGCCAAAAAACTTCAGTTCCGCGACAAAGTCTCCCAGCCGAACAATCATCGAGGCTGATGGGGCCATTTCCATAGCCGCGACTACGTTGGAAGGCGTTAGGAAACCGAGCGAAATCCATTCGGCAACGGCCAGCCTGACATAGTCCTCAGCGTCCTTGCCGCTTGTGCTGTCGGTTGTTAGGTGGCTCGAAATCTCGGCGCACGATAATCCAGCGGACACGCCGCGCCAGATAACAAATGCGCTGGAATTGAGTTTGAAGAGCCTTTGCTTGTGCTCTGAGAACAATGCCGTTTCGGGCCCGATCGAGAGGGCGCTCACTTTGTCCGACAGCAGCAGCCGCTGCTTCCACCAAGCGTCGCTGCTGGTCATCGGTTGCATTCAAGGCGAGCAATTGCGAGCGGTCGAGCGGTCGTCTACTGGCGCCAACGCGATCACTCAATCATTGCTGTCGCCCAGCCCACGCCGCGGCAACTTAGGAAATCAAGGCGGGCAGTCCGGAGGTTCGTTGTTCTCGTTGTTGTTGCAGTTGTTGTTGCCATCCGGCGGGTTGCCCTGCTTTTCCTGACCGCCGCCTTCGTTAGAATGAAATATGCCTTCGTGACCCGCCCAGGCGGTTGACATCAAGACGGTCATCGCTGGTGGCACGACCACCGCGAACTTACCGGCGGCCTTTAGAAAATCCCGGCGATCGGCTTCCGCCTGTGACAGTTCGGTCATAACGCCACCCTTCGCGCCACAATGGTCACGGCCTTGTTAACAGTTAATCTGCTTCCTTAGGAGTCCGCAAGCCAAAGAAATCTCCCCGCGAGCGTTTTGGGACTGGGCTGCGAGCTTTTGAACACGGGTTCACCGGCACGTTCCCGCATTGCTGGACGGCGCGCTGTGTTTGGACAACGCTACCGTCCGCCCGGGTGATGAAACTCTCCCCCAGGTTGCAAGATCTCTACGCTGCAACGCAGCGGAGAACGCTTTCCCCACACCTGCTTGTCTATGTGAGAGGGAAGACCAGTGCAACCAAAGCGCTGAAGCGCGCTCGGTGCGAAGTTACATGCTATGGCGACCGCCAGGCTGAGCAACTTACCCAGAAACAACTCGCCATATTGAGCTCGCCACCCGGAAAGTCGTGAGTGACGTCGGGTCTCAACGTCTCGACCGCGCCAGCATCCTAATCTGGAAGATTTCCTCTTGGGAAAGAAAATCCAGGCAGCGGGCGGCTTGATCAGCGCCCAAGTTTGTACGCAATCGCCAATCGATATGTTTGCTAAGCAATTGTTCTTGCACACCAGACGCATGCGCGACCCGGAAGCGGGCGCAATCGGTTTCGACGTCGAGTAGCGGCGCAGCGCGCCAACTGTTCAGGATGCATTCCTGAGCTGCGCATGGGACGCCCGGTAAGCCCATGAGCGCAAATTCGCCAAGCCTCGCCCAAGCGCGAGGCTGAGCGGGAGCGATCAGCGTCGCTCGGTGGGCAAGCCGCATACTGAGCATATAATGAGCCCGCGCGCCCCCAGCGGCGTTGCCTCGCAAAGCGTAAATGGCTGAAAGCGCTTCGGCAGCGCCGGCATGCCAGAGCGCGGGCCTTGCCCAGCTTGATTGCATCCGCGCTGCAGCGCCTGACAGCATTTGCTCTTGGAGCGCCGGGGAGGAAGCTTGGCGCGAAACTAAGGCTACTTCAGTGGCAGACACGGTCTGGGAGGCGGCCTCAAACATAAGGGCGCACGCAATGATTGACGCCGCCGCGACCGCAATGATGCTCGTTTTCAACACTCGAAGAGCGTTACAGCATCACGCAGGCGCGCCGACAAGGCATCAAAAGTGGGCCTCTGAGGGGCGCAACGATGCGATTGCCCCGCCAATGGCGACCGCAAGTTGCGGAAAAATGTGCGCTGGCAATTCGGCAAGGCCGCCATTCTTGATCCAAGTGGGAACATTGGGGTGCACGCGCAAGCTCAGGCGCGCGCCTAACGCCCCGGGCCTCCCAAGCATGTCTTGCACAAACGGCAGCATTGCACCTCCCCCGGCGGGGATCACATCAATCCTTTGCGCCCTCACCGCCGCGGCCTCGCCAAACGCCATGGATAGATAATCATGGTAGATCCCTTGCAGCGTGGTCTTGAAGGTCTGAAAGGACTTGTCGCGAAGAAAGTCAGATAGACGAATGGCGATCTTCTTACCTTGATGCGTCGCGTGACATGCGCCGTCGCGAAAGAGCGATTCTTTCAAGCGCCTCGACCGTGTCTTCAAACGCCGCCAAAAAACACGTTCGGCGCCGAGCTTGGCGCTCTTCGGGGCCCTGTCGATGAACATCGCAAGGAGAATGTTGTCTAACTCGTCGCAACCGAGCGGCAGAGTGCGACGGACGCCTTGAATTTCTTCCAAGTGCGCATGTTGATTCACGCCTGATCGCTTGAAGGCGGCGAAATCGGTCGTCCCGGCGCCCATATCGAAGACGATTGCAAAGTCTGGTGTTTGGGCCTCGAGCGCAAAATGGCACTCTGCGGCGGCTTGAGCCTCAAAGACACCCGCCTCGATGCGGCCGAATCCGGGCCGCACTCTGGCTTCATCAAGGGCCTCTCGGGCTGTGTTCACACTCAGGTTTTGGCTATCGACGAGTTCGTCGCCAAGGCGCGCGGCGATGGCGTCGGCCTCGTCGAACAGACGCGCCACGACGGCATTCGCGTGGGTATCCGGTTCCCAGATTGGATAGACGTAACGGCGCGGGCTTGAGCGAGCCTCGTCTGAAATATTGGGTTCAAACCGCGCAGCTCGCTCGGTGAGGGCCAGAATATAGGCAGTGTAGAGGGTAAGGGCGTCGCGTTGGGAGAAGAGATCTGATGGATCGGTTGTGCGTTTCAGTTTGAGCGCGAGTGATTGTCCCACATCCCGAGGGGCCAAAAACATTTTGAAGGATTGCAGCAGCTCCGATTCGCAGTCGTCGGCCCCAGCTGTCTCCACCGCACGAAGGCCAAAATAAACGCGTTGCCGATGAAACAACATCGCTGATTGAACCAGATAGGGACTCGCCTCGGCGCTGAATGCGCCAATCTTGAGGGGATGGAGGCGAGGATCTTCTCCATGCTCGGAGCGCGCGCAAATGCTGGCCTTGGAGGCTGAGGTGCCCAAATCGATGCATGTTCGCCAAATGGCGGCAGGCCGTGTCTCGATCGCGTTGCTCATGGCCGCTCAAACTCGCCGGCTGCGAGGGTCAAGAGCCAACATAGATCAAGGACGTGTCAGGCGCGACCAGGCGAGGCTTGTTTGGCGAAGTAGATATGTTCCAACCTGAAGCAATCCTAAACGGCGAGCGAAGGCTTCATTATCCATCTCTCTTTGCTAGAAATAAAGGTCGCGGGACCAAAACAGTGACTTGAGAGCGCCCAACACAGGACGCTAAACATGTCCAAGCTTTTGGCCCTTGCGATGATTGCGTGCGCGCTGGCTTCGGGATGCGCGTCTTTGCGCGCGCCAACTGACATGAGCGCATTTGATCCGATATCGAGCGCGCGCTTGACCAATGGGAGCGAGGTCGCCGCCCCCTCGGGACTTGCTGCGTTCTGCAGCCGCGAGCCGGACTATTGTACAACAAGTTCAATGCGCGCACGGGGCGGGGAAAAGCGCGCGCCCGCCATGGTCGCTTTCGATCTGGGCGAGGGCGTGGACGGGGGCGCTCTGCCGGCGCGCGCTGGGCCTGGGTTGCTCGAGTTGGAGCCCCGCATTGTCCTCACTGGCGAGCGATGGGGCGAACTTAGGCGCGTCAACTTGGCCATCAACCAGGCGATTACACCCGGCCTTGATCAAGTCCGATACGGCCTTGCTGAGTATTGGACCATGCCGATCACAATTGGAGGACACGGTGCGCCTGCCGGTGATTGCGAAGACTATGCGTTGGAAAAGCGCGCGCGGCTAATCGCGCTTGGGTGGCCAGCTCATGCCCTCGCACTCGCCGTGGCGATAGCACCGCAGAGGGGCCGCCACGCTGTCTTGATCGCCCGAACCGATCGCGGCGATTTTGTTTTGGACAATCTCTATGATGAACCGCGCACGCTCGATTCTTTGTCTTATCAATGGTTATCGCTGCAATCCGGCCCAGATCTCTTGTCCTGGGCCAGTGCGCGATATGAGAACCTCCCGCGAGCCCGTGCGCGGGACGTCGCCTTGGTCTTTGCGCCGTCGCCGCTATCTTGAGGGGCTTCTCACGCCTCGATTTCCCCTGGCCAAGTCGTATCTAGGGCTGTAACCTGGACTTTCATTCGAGGAGGCGGCTCGCGCTAGCTAGCAGGGGAGCGGCATGCGTCTTCCAACGGCAAAACTGATCCCGGTGGTGTTGGCAGCGCTTGCTTCGCTTGCATCAGTGGTCGTGGTGCAATTGGCCATGGCGGATGGCATCGAGCGCAGGACCCGTCCTCCACCCGCGCGAGAAGCGAGCGCACCTGTGGCGCCGGATGTCCCCGCTTTGATGGGCGCCGAGCTACCTGCGCCGTGTCTGGACGCGGCCCAGGCCTCTGAAATTATACGCACAGCAGCTGAGGGGGA
>Ga0247727_10002332_pt1 | contig 43625 bp, 32 predicted proteins | sample WisWelCaveWW1625_FD_202498 | JGI IMG/M metagenome (GOLD analysis project Ga0247727, IMG submission 202498) | Biofilm microbial communities from Wishing Well Cave, Virginia, United States - WW16-25 | ecosystem: Environmental > Aquatic > Deep subsurface > Groundwater > Cave microbial mat | place...
GTCTACTACACGGTGATCACAGGATAGCGTAACTTTCATCACATTGCCCGGAATGATCTGACCATTTTTCACGACAGGAACTTCACGAATTCCACCGACGGCAAGAATACAGGCATCAGGTGGATTTATGATTGCGGTAAATTCTTCGATGCCGAACATCCCGAGATTGGAAATAGTGAACGTATTTCCTGCCCAGTCTTCCGGTTGTAGTTTTTTATCCTTGGCACGTTGCGCGAAGTCGCGGACCTCTTCGTTGATCTTCGCAAGACCTTTTGTATCGGCGTGGCGGATCACTGGAACCAGCAAGCCATCTGGAACTGCAACGGCAACCCCGATGTGTACGTGATCGTTCCGTCTAATTTTGTCGCCAAGCCAGGCTGAATTTACATTCGGGTTAAGTTTCAAGGCGACGGCAGCCGCTTTGATCACCATATCGTTGTAAGAAATCTTAATGCCTTCGTCCTTGTTGATGTATTTCCTGGCTTCGATCGCACCGTTCATATCGATTTCGATGGTCAGGTAAAAATGTGGGGCTGAAAATTTACTCTCGGCGAGGCGATTGGCAATGGTCTTCCGCATTTGAGAAACCGGCTCGTCCGTCCAGGATTCCGTTCCCACTGGACCTGTCTGACTGCGCACCCCAGCTGAAACCGCCTTCGAAGAGGAAGAATCAAAGCTCTCAATATCGCGCTTGACAATTCGGTTGTTCTCGCCACTTCCGGTAACGGCTTTCAGGTCGATGCCTTTTTCTTCGGCCATTTTTCGGGCGAGCGGAGAGACAAAAATCCGGCCGTTCGATTGCACAGTCTGTGGCGAAGTAACGCTTGTTTTAACCGCTGGCGCATTCACCGCAGAGGCTTCTGATTTTTTTGGTGTTTTGGAGTCCGATGCAGCAACAGCGCTTCCGGCAAGCAAGGCGGTAATGTCTTCACCGGGCTGGCCAATGATGGCGAGGACCTCGTTTATCGGTGCTCCCTGACCTTTGTTCACGCCGATGTGTAAAAGAACGCCGGTGTAGAACGACTCAAATTCCATTGTGGCCTTGTCGGTTTCAATCTCTGCGAGAAGTTCACCCTCGGCAACTTTGTCACCCACCTTTTTGTGCCACTCCGCCACGACGCCCTCAGTCATCGTGTCGGAAAGTTTTGGCATTCGGATTATTTCGGCCATTGTTCAGTTTCTAATTTCATTTCTGAAAGCGATTGCAATCAGGCTAAAAATTCCTTGATGTACGGATACTCTTCCCCGAGATACACGTCTTTGTAAAGTTCCGATGGATCAGGATCAGGTGAATTTTCAGCAAACTCGATCGACTCGGCAACTTCTTTTTTCACCCAGTCCTGAATTTCGGTAATTCCGGTTTCATTCAGGTATTTGTTCTGGCGTATCACACCTTCGACATAATTGATCGGGTCTCTTTCCTGCCACTCACTGATCTCTTCTTTGCTACGGTATTTCTGCGGATCCGACATCGAATGACCTTTGTAACGGTAGGTTTGAATGTCCAGTAGCGTTGGACCATCTCCCCGGCGCGCTCTTGCTGCCGCTTCATCGATTGCCTCGTGAACCGTTTCAGGATGCATCCCATCGACAGAGAACGAAGGCATTTCGTAAGACGCACCGAGTTTGGTCATATCGGTGACGTTTGTGGTTCGCTCAATGGAGGTTCCCATCGCGTAATTGTTGTTCTCAATGATAAAAATGACCGGAAGTTTCCACATCATTGCCATATTGAAGGTCTCGTGCAATGAACCTTGACGCGCTGCGCCGTCACCGAACGAACAGAAGACTACATTGTCTGTGCCTTTGTACTTCTCAGCAAATGCAAGCCCGGCACCCATTGGTATCTGCGCACCTACAATTCCGTGACCGCCGAAGAAACCTTTCGAAACATCAAAAAAGTGCATCGAACCGCCTTTGCCCTTGGAACATCCGGTGGCCTTGCCGTAAAGCTCCGCCGCAAGAATACGTGGATCGGTTCCCATCGCAATCGGATGGCCGTGATCGCGGTACGCGGTAATGTGTTTGTCTTCCGGACGGCAGGCCGAAATGGTCCCGGCTACAATGGCTTCCTGACCGACATACACGTGCAGAAATCCACCGAATTTTTGCTGAATGTAAAGCTGCATAATCCGCTCTTCGAACTTGCGGATCAGAAGCATATCCTTGTACCATTTAATGTAGGTGTCGGCAGTGAATTTTGTTTTAGTCGCTTTCACAACGGAGCTTTTTTTCATCGGTTCGGTTTTCGTGCTCATAGCCTGTTTCCTGAGGATGGGGTTAGCAAATATAGGGCTTTGTTTTCATATTTCCATCGAGGATTGGATTCTATCCGATGAATTAAAGGACACAAAATGAGTAAATTAAGATCAAAGATGCGCTCCGCTGAACGCTAAGGGCAACAATCCGGAACAGTCCGAGAAGCGGAAAACGGGTCCACCGTCTGCGGCGAGGTAGAGTGTTATAGGTGCTCTTTGATTTTGCTCAGCCTCGACCAGTGCTTGCCGGCACATTCCACAGGGCGAAGCAGGTTCCGGCAGCTTTTTGTCGACGTAAATAACGAGCGTTTGAATGATCCTACCAGGATAGTTGGAAATAGTTGCTGAGAGTAGGTTCCGCTCTGCACAAACAGAAACAGGAAAGGACGCGTTCTCCACATTGGTACCGCGCAAAATCTCTCCGCTTTCCAGTTTCAGAACGGCGCTAACACGGAATTTTGAATACGGAGCATAGGCGTTTTTAGAGAATTTTCGCGCATCGGCAATAAGCGCCGCGATTTCTGTATCCAACTCGTTAACATTTTCGTACACCTTGTAATGAAGCGGAATGTTGCGGTCCTTCATAAATTTAACATTTTGATTGTAAGTCGATAACAATTAATTCATTAAACTTTCATTGGCTTGCCATCTGTTATATGCCTTTCTCCAATAATAAGTTACATTTGTTCAATGCAGGACGGTTGTTTTCCAGATAAGAACTTACTGAACTCGTTCGAAGGAATTAGCTTGTCCGAAATGGACGAAGTGAAGTTGATGAACAGAACAGACACCAAGTTTGTTTTCAGCCGAAAAATGGTTCCCGAACTGTTTACTTCGCTTTCGCCGCATTACCGGATTCTGGATGTGGACGGACACCGCATCAGTCGCTACAAGTCGCTTTATTTCGACACGGATAATCTCAAATTCTATACCGATCACCACAACGGCCGGCTCGATCGGTTTAAAGTACGTATCCGGAATTACGTGGAATCGGATTTGAATTTTCTCGAGATCAAACACAAATTCAAAGGCCGCACCGATAAAAAACGGATCAAACTAAAGCAAATCGAAAATAACCTTAGCGAAAAATCGGTTAATTTCATCGATGAAATCCTCGGAACTCAGGTAAGCGTTCATTCCGTTTTGTGGAACTATTTCGGCAGGATTACGCTGGTGCATAAATTTGAAAAGGAAAGACTGACGCTTGATTTCGGGCTGGCATTTGAATGGCAGGAGAATTCGAAAACCTATTCGGACATTGTCATCTCGGAATTGAAACAAGAAGTGTTTAACCGCAGCAGTCCGTTTTATGCACTGATGAAAAAGTCTTTGATGCGTCCAACCGGAATCAGCAAGTATTGTCTGGGGACTATAGCGTTGAACAAAAATGTGAAAGGCAATAAATTCAAATCGAAAGTACTATTGGTAAATAAACTTCAGAATTTATGAACGAAGAAGAGGCAACAAAGTTCGTTGTGAACGAATGGATGAATGTTGAGGATTTTAATCAGTTGGTCCTGAGATTTCTGATTAACATGGGCGTGATAACAATTATCATTGTCGGGATCTATTATAGAAAGACAAAACGCAAGGATTATGTGTTCACCTATTTTATGATCTCAATGACCACGTTCTTGATTTGTTTTGCCCTGAAAAAGTTAGACATTGACGTGGGAATGGGTCTTGGGTTGTTCGCCATATTCGGAATTATTCGTTATCGAACGGATACTGTACGAATAAAGGAAATGAGCTATTTGTTTTTGTCAATTGGCTTGTCCGTAATCAACGCGCTTTCTGGACGTCAGGTGAGTATCGCAGAAGTCATTTTCATTAATGCGGTCATCATTACAGTTGTCGTTTTGCTCGAGTTCTGGTGGATGGCCAAAGCCGAGAGTATGAAGACCATCATCTACGAGAAAATCGAGAACATCAAACCTGAAAACCACGAAGCACTGAAGGCCGATCTGGAGCAGCGCACCGGGTTGAAAATTCTAAGGTTTCAAATCGGCCGGATCAATTACCTTCAGGACACGGCTCAGGTGAAGATTTTCTACAAAGAGGATGAGCAGAATGAGTATTATCCGGGTGGAGACTGACGATCGTGACGATACTATTTTCCTGAGGGTCGAAGCGCAAGGATCCAAGCGATGACAAATAATGCGACCCTAAACGCTGGACATTGGACAGGTTTTTCTCTGCACTAAATTTCTCTCGAGAGCAACGCTTCAATAATTACAATTCACCAGGTTTTTTGGTGGGAGGTAATTCTGCCGAAGACGAGTCCAGTGTCCCCTGTCCTTCGTCTCCATTCACTTCTACCTCTTTTTCTCGGCAACCGGCCGCACCACATTGAACTGCACCTTGCCCTGATGAAATTCAGGAAATGCGTAGCCTTTTTCGAAGCTGAGTCCGGCCAGAATCCTGTTTTTGCACGTAATCATCAGTGGAGTGGAGTGAATCGTAGTCTCCGCCTTGTTGACGTGGCAGGAAGTCACTTTACCATCCATATTCACTGCGATGTCAAAAATGACTACGCCGGTGGTATCCATCTCGATGTCATAAACAACATCAGTTACGATTTTGCGGTGATCGTTCGCCAGCGGGCCCAAAACCTGACCGAAGGACATTACAGAGGCAAAACAAAGGATGAAAAAAAGTGCTTTCATAAGGTGTATTTGTCCGCAAGGTACAAAAACTATACCGAAATAGTGATTTGGCTACGAAGGCACGAAGGCGCAAAGTTTTAAAAGGAGGCGAAATCGCTGATTTCTTTGAGTCTTCGCGTCTTAGTCGCCGTTTGGTTTAACCTAACTTATCCGGATCCAGTTGGGCTTCGATTTCATTTTTTGGGACAAAACCTGACGAAGTTTTTTGTTTTCTGTTGCCGAAAGATCCGGGTCTTTGTCGATGACTTGTGAGGCCTTGGCACGTGCAAGGATGATCAGTTGGGCATCGCGGGTGAGGTCGGCTATTTTCAAATTGAGGATTCCGCTCTGCTGCGTTCCCATAATGTCTCCGGGGCCGCGCAGTTTAAGATCGACCTCGGCAATTTTAAAACCGTCATTTGTTTCGCACATCGTCTGCATCCTCACCTTGGCTTCCTTACTAAGTTTGTTTCCCGTCATCAGAATGCACCAGGATTGTTCGGCGCCACGGCCCACTCTTCCGCGCAACTGATGAAGTTGCGAAAGTCCGAATCGCTCCGCACTTTCAATGACCATCACCGAGGCGTTCGGGACATCCACGCCGACTTCAATGACGGTGGTCGACACGAGAATATTTGAAATTCCTTTGACAAAATGGTCCATCTCGAAATCCTTGCTGTCTACAGGCATCTGGCCGTGAACGATTCCCACCCGGTACTCAGGTAGCGGAAAACTTCGGGTAATCGCTTCGTAACCGTCCATCAGGTTATGGTAGTCGAGTGTGGCGGATTCCTGGATCAGTGGAAATACGATGTAGACTTGACGTCCTTTCGCAATTTCATTTTTGATCAAGCCGAACATTTTCAAACGGGATGATTCAAAAAAATGTTTCGTCTCGATTTGTTTCCTTCCTGGTGGAAGTTCATCGATCACCGAAACGTCGAGATCGCCATAAAACGTGAGCGCCAGCGTACGTGGAATCGGTGTGGCCGTCATTACCAGGATATGCGGTGGGATCACATTTTTTCGCCACATACTGGATCGCTGTGCCACGCCAAAACGGTGTTGTTCATCGATTACCGCAAGGCCGAGGTTCATAAATTTCACTTCATCCTCGAGCAAGGCGTGCGTGCCGACCAGAATTTTTGTGGAGCCATCCATCAATCCCTGATGAATTATTTTGCGGTTCTTCTTTTTCGTGGAACCGGTCAACAGCGCGGGTTTCATCTCCATACCTGCGAGCAGTCTGGACAGGGTTGCGAAATGCTGATTGGCCAGAATTTCGGTCGGGGCCATCAGACAGGTCTGAAAACCATTTCCGATGGCGATGAGCATTGAAAGCAGTGCAACGATGGTCTTGCCTGAACCTACATCGCCTTGTAGTAGCCGATTCATTTGTTCGCCCGATCCGAGGTCCTTCCGTATCTCCCGTACCACCCGCTTCTGGGCCTCAGTAAGTTGAAAGGGCAGGTGCTTTTCGTAAAAGAGATTGAAGGGCTCTCCGACGACCGTCAGGGGATGGCCTTTGATGGTCTTCTTTGCGGTCACTTTACGCGACAGCATTTCGAGTTGTAGCAGCAACAATTCCTCAAATTTTAAGCGCAACCTGGCCCGCTGGGCCTGTTCCGCAGTTTCGGGATCGTGGACGCATAACATCGCTTCTTCGCGGTTCATCAGGTTGAGTTCGCTGCAAAGCCAGGCAGGAAGAAATTCATCCACCTTGTGTTTGATCTGAGGCAACAATGTTTGGATCAATCGGCCGATTCCCCGGGAACTTAAGCCCATTTCGGAAAGTTTTTCGCCCGAATGGTAAACGGCCTGCAGCCCTTGTCCGGATTCATTTTCGTCGCCGAAAGGCTCCAGCTCAGGATGCGCAATGATGTACTTGCGGTTGTACAATTTTGCTTTACCGTACACCGAAACCTTTGCGCCAATCACCAGTTTGGGTTTGATCCAGTTTACGCCCCGAAACCACTGCAGGCTTACTTTTCCAGACTCATCTTCGAAAATTGCCTCAAGCCTTTTTTTTCGTCCGATGCCGGATTCTTTGACGGCGAGTAAAGTTCCACGCAGCAGCACGGCACCGTCGAATCCCGGTATTTCTGAAGTTTTCTGGTAGGACGATTTGTCGACGTAACGGAAAGGAAAGTGGTTCAGCAGGTCATTGAACGTGTAAATTTCGAGTTCGCCACGCAATACTTCGCCACGTTTGGGACCAACACCCTTCAGGTATTCGATGGGAGTAGAGAAGAAGTCTTTTCCTGTGGCTAACATTCAGTTCCTGATCCTCAAAATTAGAAAATTGTCTTTTGAACAGGATTGCGTCCAATTTCGTAATTTTCACCATTCGTTCAACACGAGGGTTTGGATACTAAGCCGAAAAAATACGGTTTGCTGATTGTATCGATTGGAATTTTTCTGTCGATGTCGCTCTATGCTTTCATCCGGAGCGACCAGGGACGGACGGTTCCGTTTGTCGCGCAGAATGACAAAAACAAGGAGTTGCTGGAAATGTCTGTCGAAGACGCGCTCATCCGGATGGGAGATGAAAAACCGATTCATTATATCCAGCAGCTCAACCGCGATTCCGCCCGAATGGGTGAGGAGATGGTAAAATACGGTCGCTTGCTGGACAAATCAAACAGACGGATTTCGAAGTTTTTTCTGTGTACCGATTGCCACAATCTTCAAAAAGAATCCGCTGACCCGTCCAATGAATCGCCCGAAGCAGTGATAAAATACGGAATGGAGCACCACCTTCCCTTCCTTCCGGGATCGACATTTTACGGAATGTACAACAAACGTCATTGGTACAACGGAGACTATCAGAAGAAGTATGGCGACCTGGTTCGTCCCTCAAAAGATTCCCTTGTGAATGCCATACAGCTCTGCGCAACCCAGTGTTCGCAAGGTCGCGAGATGACCGATTGGGAAATCCGCTGCGTTCTGCATTATTACAAATCACTCGAATACCGCATCGGCGATCTGTTCTTCAGAAAAGACGAGGTAAACAAGCTTCAGAAAATGCTCACGGGTAACAATGCCGGGGCCATCAAGTTGATCAAAACCAAATACCACGAAGCCAACAAAGCCACATTTGGAACGTCCAAGATTCCGGAAATCGCGAACTATCAGCCTAAACTTGAAAACGGTGAGTACATCTACACCAACGGCTGTCTGCACTGTCACTCGGTCAATCGGGAAATCACAAATTTTGATCTGGGAGACAACAAGCTATCCTACAAATTTCTCAACGGAAAATTGTATGCGTACAACCAATTTTCGATTTCGCACATTACCCGGTACGGGACGTATGCGGTAAATGGAAGGAAACAATATATGCCGCAGTATTCGATGGAGAATATGAGCGATGAACAACTGCTCGACCTGATCCACTTTATCAAGACCAAAGCTGAAGAATGAAGACGCTCTATGTAACCCTGCTTGCTCTCCTTTGTTTGTCTCCTGCCTTTGGCCAGGATTCCTCAAAGGTGAAATCACCGGCTGTGGCCGACAGCGCAAAAGTCCTTGCACCCCTGGTATACGAGACTTTCTCCGGAACACGCGTCTTGTGCAACCACTCTACGGAAATGCTCCCGAAACGGCAAATGGAATTCATCGTTGCCCACAAATTCGGCGACATTCTGACACGGAACGCTGCGGGGAATATCGCACCCAACATCACCGACTGGTTCGGTTTCGACAATCTGGCAGACGTGCGCATCGCATTTGAGTACGGAATTACCGACAACCTCAACATTGGGCTAGGGCGAAGCAAAGGAGTGGGGGTAACCCGGCAGGTTGTGGATGCTTATGGAAAATACCGTATTTTCCAACAACGCGAAAGTGGTATGCCCTTCAGTCTGGCGTACGTCAGTTCACTCATTCTTCCCTATGCGAAAGCGACCACCGATTCAACGTCCGTGTCGTCCTATCCGCGGTTCATTCACCGTTTCACCTTTACCAATCAGTTCCTGATTTCACGGAAATTCGGCGAACGCTTCAGTCTGCAGATCAACGCAGGGTACAATCACCGGAATTTTGTGGCCTACAACGATGTCAACGGCGTTCTGTTTGCAGGCATTTCATCTCGGCTGCGGGTGACCAAAAACATTGGTGTTATTGTGGAGTACAATCACCAGTTTTTGCGCCCAGAGGAGGTAGTCCATTACAATCCCCTCAGTTTTGGCATTGAATTGCTCACTGGAGGCCACTCCTTCATCATTGGCTATTCCAATGCGCAGGGACTGAATGAAAATATCTTTATTCCGGGCACGACCTCCAATTGGCTCGACGGGCAGTTCCGGATCGGGTTTTCGATTACCAGGAGGTTTAAGGTGTAGCAGATGAATAGGATTTCCAGTCAGATCTGGATACCTCAATTTAGTGTCATCTTTTGACGCAACGCTCGATTCTCCAAACCTATCCCCCTCATTTACCGTTTAATTAGAACAAATGGCTACTTTTGCAGCCGAAATGAACCATTCGATGAGTTTAAAACTTTTAGTTGCGGTGCTTGGGCTGATTGTTACGTCCAACGGTTTGGCTGGTATTACCTGGACCTATGCACCCAATGACACGACCATAAACTGTGGCGAATCGGAACACTTCACAAACACCGGGCAACCGAGCGTGGCAACGGACTGCGCAATGGGTGGCCTGTCGATTACGATGAACGACGTGAAGTTTCAGGCTGGAGCTTGTTTGAAAGATTCAGTGATTATGCGAACCTGGGATGTTACCGACGTCTGTGGCAATGTCAACAGCTATACACAAACAATTACCATTGTCGATACGCTGGCACCAGTAGTAATATGCCCGTCTGCTCAGGTTTTGATGGCGCTGGACGGTGTCGATGAAATTATTCCAGACTACTCGTTGATCGCCTCAATTGACGATCCGTGTACCGATTACGCAGACCTCATCATTGTGCAAACTCCCGTCGCTGGAACCAATCTTCCCCTCGGCTCATACACGATCAATATTTCGGTCACCGATCTATGTGGCTACACATCGGATTGCGATTTCACCCTTCACGTCTATGACACCTCTGGACTGTATATGACTGGTTTTCCATCCGATACCTTAGTTGATTGTGAACATCCACTGACTCCAATTTTGCTGGGCACCGGGTCGGCTTATAGTACTTGTCCAGTGGCCACAGTGAGCTATTCAAAAGTAGACGTATTCGTCCCGGGACCCTGCGACGGTGCCGATACCATCGTCCGGAACTGGACGGCTTCTGATGACTGCGGAAATTTCGCGCTGTACACCCAGATTATCACCACCTACGACGACGAGGAACCGTTCATCCTCTGTATGATTTCAGATACCTTCTGCAACTCCACTAATGGCATCAATGCGTTCCTTGGAGATTACACCAATACGACCGCGGAAATTGACAATTGTTCGCCGGTGGTGATCATCACACAAAAACCAATTCCGGGTGCAGTAGAACCGATTGGTGTTAAGGAGGTGTGGCTCTACGCAACCGACGATTGTGGTAACGTCGATTCCTGCTCGATGACGGTGGTGGTTGGCGATACATCAGCCCTTGCCTTGCCGACAGTAACAATGACCCAAATGGCCATATTTCCAAACCCTACGGACGGAGAGTTTGCTGTTGTGTTGCCCAATGTTCCGGGATTGATTACCTTGAGAATTCTGGATGTGTTGGGGCGCGAGATCAAACACCTTGAAGGTCTGAAAGGCGACGAGGCCTGGGTTTTTGATCTGAAAGATCAGAGCGGGGTGTACCTTGTAGAAGTCAGTGGAGGCGGCTTGAGACAGGTGGCCCGCCTTGTTGTGAACTAGAACCCATCCCAAAAATATCTTTTCGTTCTTTGCTTCGTCTTTTGACTTTATGCGACGTCACTGTTCTTGCTCAGATACCACTGGATATGAGCTTCGAACATTTCCTTGTCTAAAATCAAAATACTCGCAAATCTCCAAAAACCTATTTTTGGGATGGGTTCTGGAATTGTACCAGAGTTCTTCCGCATTGTACAAACCATAATGCCAACAAAAGCGTTAATTTTGTTGAAAACACATTTGTGAAACGATTTTTTCTCTTTTCGTCAGTTATCGCCGCCTGGTTCGCATTGAGCTTCGTGAAGGAGGCCGGTGGAGCAGATGGAAAATTCCACACCTATCTCGGCAGCAGCAGAAATTTATCGATCAATCCGCCCGTTGCCAGAACCGGTGCACCGGATGAAAATAACTGCACCCAGTGTCATCTCGGAAGTGTTTTGTCTGCCGGAGGCGTCGTCAATCTGAATTTTTCCGGTCTGGGCGGTGCGTACTATCCTGACTCAACCTACGAGTTTACCCTTGAGATTCCTTCCGGAATCAAAAATGGTTTTGAAATGACCATTCTCGATGAGAACGATGATCAGGCAGGGACATTCACTGCGGGTCCAAACACAACTTCTCCGAACTTCAATGGACGGGACTACATTCGGCACTCCGCCTCAGCGGGTATGCACAGCTGGACTTTTAACTGGACAGCCCCGTCAGACAACGTGGGCGATTTACACGCCTACTTCGCCGTAGTGCGCTCCGACAGCAGTCTTACCCAGGACGATGACGAGGTTTTTCTCGGTCAGGACATCATTGAGCCTGCAGCTGACGCCGGTTTTTCGAAGTACGCAAAGCTCGATCGGGATTTTCGTGTTCACTTCGACAGCGCGACAGAGGAATTATTCACGGAATTCCGTGTCGATGGTCACGATAGGGTAGTCATCAATGTTCAGGACTTGACGGGCCGACTGATCCAGTATTTCGACCTTGGTGTTCTGTCACCGGGAAACTATCAGGAACACTTGAATCCCGATAAAGTGGACAAGTCCGGAATTTATTTTGTTTCTCTTTTTCTGGGAAATAAGGTTTTCGACCGAAAGATTTACATCGAGTAGCTGTTGAAAAGTCAGTCGAGAGGCTGAAACTTTCCCAACCCAAAATTCTACGTAGCGGATATATTTGCAGTCATTCTATGGCTGCATCGATTTCGTCATTTGATTTCAAAGGCAAGAGGGCTCTGGTCCGCGTCGATTTCAACGTTCCGCTTGACAAAGAGGGCAACGTGACGGACGATACACGCATCCGCGAAGCCATTCCGACGGTTAAAAAAATTCTCGACGGTGGTGGAAGTGTTGTGCTGATGTCCCACCTCGGTCGACCGAAAGGTGGCCCAGCTTCCGAATTTTCGTTGAAGCAGACGATTTCTTGCTTGAAGAAACTTACTGGAAATGCTGTACTCTTTGCTGCAGATTGTGTTGGTGAGACGGCTTTCACGATGTCGAAAAATCTTCAACCAGGCCAGATTCTGCTGCTCGAAAATCTCCGTTTTTATTTAGCGGAAGAGAAAGGTGATCCGATCTTCGCGAAAAAACTTTCAGATCACGGTGACGTTTACGTGAATGATGCGTTTGGAACGGCGCACCGTGCGCACGCTTCCACCGCAGTCATCGTCGACTTTTTTCCAGGAAAAAAAATGTTCGGATTTCTGATTGAAAAGGAAATGCGAAGTGTGAATCAAATTCTGAATTCTTCTCAAAAGCCTTTTACTGCAATCGTAGGAGGTGCGAAAGTCTCGTCGAAAATCGAAATTCTCAACCAATTGTTGACCAAGGTGGATAACCTGATCATCGGTGGCGGTATGGCTTTCACGTTTATCAAAGCAAAAGGTGGTGCCATCGGATCTTCCCTTGTCGAAGCAGAACATATTGAGACTGCAGCTGATATTTTGAATGCAGCACGAAAACGCGAGGTGAATATTTATTTGCCGAAGGACACACTCGCCGCTGACTCCTTTTCGAACGACGCATCGATTCAGGAATGTCCGACGCACGATATTCCCCAAGGTTGGATGGGCCTTGACATCGGACGCGCCGCGATCGACGAATTTGTTCACGTGATCCTGAAATCGAAACTGATTTTGTGGAACGGACCGATGGGCGTTTTCGAAATGAGTAAATATCAATCGGGAACCCGGGCGGTGGCGTTGGCCGTTGCATCTGCGACACAGGAGTTAGGCGCTTTTTCACTTGTTGGTGGTGGAGATAGTGTAGCCGCGGTAAATCAATTCGGAGTTGCCGATCAGATGAGTCACGTGTCCACCGGTGGTGGGGCGATGCTGGAATATCTGGAGGGAAAAAAATTGCCTGGAATTGAAGCCATTCTCAACGAATAGTATGTCCATCAAAGAACTTCATAAATCTTTTCTCGCTTCGGACGGCATTTGTACCGATACACGGAAACTTGTACCAGGAACCATTTTTTTTGCATTGAAAGGAGAGACCTTCGACGGTAACGAATTTGCCCAAAAGGCAATTGAGGCCGGTTGTTTGTTGGCGGTGGTCGACGATTCAATATATGAAACAGACGGATGCGTTCTCGTCGACAATGTTCAGGAAACACTGCAGGAACTGGCCCGTTATCACCGCAGGCAATTTCAAATTCCCGTCATCGCCATCACCGGAAGCAACGGAAAAACCACGTCTAAGGAATTGATGGCAGTTGTGCTGGCGAAAGAGTACAAGGTTCTTTTCACAGAAGGCAATTTGAACAACCACCTGGGTGTACCGCTCACGCTGCTACGGCTTAACGAGGAACATGAAATCGCTATTGTCGAGATGGGCGCAAGTCGACCAGGGGATATTCGCGGGCTTTGCGAGATAGCAGAACCCACCTGCGGTGTCATCACCAACATTGGGCTGGCACACATCGAAGGCTTCGGTTCTCTGGAAGCTGTGGTTGAAACCAAAACGGAATTGTATCGCTATCTCAATGCACAAAAAGGTGCTGTCATTTTTCATCACGCCGACGATTCGCTGTTGACGGAGCAACTACCGAATGGGCCGGCTGTGTTTTCCTACGGCGTGTCAAAAGGTGATGTTCAGGGCGAATTGCTTACGTTGAGTCCATTCGTACAGTTCCGGTGGACGTATCGGAAGTACCAATCTGCTGACCTCTCCACGCAGCTTGTGGGCAAATACAACTTCATCAATTTTTTGCTTGCCGCCGCCGTCGGAACCTATTTCGACGTTTCGCTGGACGAGATTGGTGCTGCAGTGAGTGGGTACACGCCGTCGAACAATCGTTCTCAAGTCACGAAAACCGAACGAAACACACTTATCGTCGATTGTTACAATGCCAATGGGAGTAGTATGATGGCTGCATTGGAGAGTTTTTCTGAAATGGATCATCCCAATAAGCTGGCCATTTTGGGCGATATGCTCGAACTCGGAAGTGTCTCTGAGGAAACACACCGGAAAGTGATTGCATTCCTTCAAGAGAAAAAAATCACTGCCCTTCTCACCGGGAAAATATTCTCACGTATTGATTCTGGATTCAGAGCTTATCCAGACACAGGTTCACTCACAGCAGCGGAGGATCTTGGCGCAATCGAAAATTCGTTGATTCTGTTAAAGGGATCGCGAGGAATAAAATTGGAAGTATTGGTTGAGGCGTTGTAACAAGCCTTTGACAGACTCTTTCCGGGACATTTATCAAAACGATATTCCAAGCTGAAGGGCCAAACCAATCGAAGGTGATCTTCCATTCCCGAGGCGAAATGGAACGGGAATTGCAAAAAAGTAATTGACCTTTTTCCGACGAAGAACAATTTGACTAAAGTTCAGGGTTGCTCCATACCTGCCACTGGTTTCAAAGGCGAGTCTTGTGGCGAAAGTGAAGCCGTGTTTGAAGCGGAACAGAATTCCCGGATGGAACAAAAAATTGTCCATTTTACTAAAGCCCTTTGAAACAGAAATCGATGGGGCAAACTCAAAGCTAAATCCAATTTTATCGCTGTATAAAAAGTTGAGACCTACGGGAATGCCCACGGTGTATTTGTTCGTGAAATTAAAAGTTGCTCCAGAATCGTCCAGGCTTAAAATCGGGTGTAGGACAATGAAATACAATGCCGTTTTGGGATGCGTTGGTTGAGCAGTTGCCTGTTGGGAAAAGGACGATTTTTCCGGGGAGAATGCAAGCAATAAAAGGAAAACACAGGCCCTCATATCGAATAATGGTTCTACACACCGCAAGCGACGGTCACTACGGGACAATTGCGAAATGAACAGTCGCCATCTTACGAATCGCGATGGAAATTTAAAGGAACAAAAAAAAACGGAATATTTGAATAATCCTGGAAAATGCAATGTTACAATGGAGATTCTTCCAAATCAGTCCCCATAATTCTCCCACATACCTCCCAAGCGATTTCCGTGGTTTTCGGCCCAGAATTCCCACAAGCGCTTTTCAATGGAACGTATCTGCGTGCCATCAAGATTCAGAGTTGTCAGGTTCGAACACTCCATCATTTCCTCAGGTAGCGTGGAAATTGGATTGTTCTCCAATCCAAGGTTCTGGAGGTTGATCAGGTTTCCTATTTGAACGGGAATCGCCGTGAGTTGGTTTCCCCCCAAGCTGAAGAATTCGAGGTAAATCAGTGTATCAATTTCACGGGGCAATTCGGTCAATTTGTTCTTTTCAAAATCGAGGTATTGTAACAATGTCAGCCGTTCGATGTCCGGAGGTATCACGGAAATCTGGTTTTTTTCAAAATCGAGTTTGGTCAGGAAAGCGAGCTTGAATATTTCTTTGGGTATTTCCGTGAACCGGTTGGAATCCAGCTCAAGGATGAGCAGGTTCTCCAATTTTTGTATACTCTTGGGTAAAACGGACAACTGATTTTCTTCGAGGACCAATTGTTGTAGATTTTTGAGATTGCCAATTTCATCGGGCAACTGGGTTAGCTGGTTTTTCCAGAGCGAAAGTGAAATTAGGTTATCCAGTTTTCCGATTTCCGCTGGCAGCGATTTCAGACGATTTGTGTCCAGTGAGATCAAAGTTAAGTTGATCATATCCCCAATAGAAGCTGGTACTGATTCAAGTTGGTTGTCGTAAAGAAGAAGCTCAGTTAAGTTCTTCAAATTCCCAAAAGATTCGGGCAAACTCACCAGATTGTTCCCCCAGAGTTTCACCGTTGTTAATGAGGTCAATTGTCCGAATTCCTCCGGCAAAGTTCTCAATTGATTTTCGTCGAGATATAGATTTTCAAGGCTGGAGAGCTTGCCGATGCTGGAAGGCAGACTATGTAGAGAATTACCCGATGCAAGAAGGGTGTGCAAATGGATGAGATTTCCAATTTCTACAGGAAGCGTCTCGAGGTTGTTGGAATCCAGATCCAAACTCGCCAGATGCACCAGTTTACCAAATTCGGCGGGTAAGGCAATGAGATCATTGCTAAAAAGCGAAAGGACGGTTAATCCGTAAAGGGCGCCAATCTCAGCAGGAATTTCCTTCAACTCATTATGGCTTACTTCAAGCGACCTCAGGGACACCAATCCCCCAATTTCTGAAGGCAATTTTTTCAGGAGATTGTAGTCCAGATCAAGCGAATTGAGTTTTTTCAAATTTCCAATGGACGATGGCAACGAAGTAAGCCGGTTGTAGTCGAGATCCAACTGTTCGAGATTGACTAATTTGCCAATGCCGGCAGGCAGTTCCGTGAGAAGGTTCTGATCCAGATCGAGTTTGGTGAGATTTGTCAGTTGCCAGAGTTCCTTTGGCAATTCTTTCAAGAGGTTGCCTTCGAGTTCAAGAACTGTAAGATTCGTGAACTTTCCAATTTCTGGGGTTAGGGTTGAAATGTTTTCTTCCTCCAAATCGAGGATGTAAACATTTTCCGGATGTGCGAGAGCCGTTGATATGGACCTGTAAACGACTTCGGGTTGGGAATAGAGGGCTGTCGGTAAGAGAACGGCCAGAAACAAACGAATTTTGATTGATTTCACGGTGGTTTTGAATTAGAATGAGCACTGCTAACGAATAAATCCTGAGTTTATTAAGTTGGGTACGGTTTAAGCCAGGACTATACAAACTGGTTTAGAGCAAAATTCATACCTTTTTTCCTTTACCACAGTTCAGGGTTCAGCATTGGCTTAATCTAAGCGGTCAATTTACAACCTTCCCGACTGCCCGGACTCCGATTCGTTGATATTGGTGGATTGTTTCAGTCGTCCGAATTTATAGAAGAGCCCAAGTTTAAATGTGGTAAACTGGTTTTGTGACCTGTCATCGTATTCAAAGTTGGCGTAGTAGCGCAAATAATTCGAGCGCGGCGGAAAGATGTTTGCCACTTCTAAAAAGAGTTGAAAGTTTCCCTTATGAAATTTTTTCGTCAGACGCAAACTCCAGTTCATCTGCGTATTTCCCGTAAAATTGGCGCCTCCCCAGCGCATCAGGTGGATCGTGTTTAACAGACTAATTTCCGCAGGAAAATTAACCGTGATGTACGAATACAAACCGTACGTAAAATTGAAGAATGGGTCGCGGTTGAATATCGGCGTAAAGGAATATTTGTTGTAACTCATCCACATCGAATTCCAACCCGAGAGCCACTTCAGATTTCCAGGAATGGGGATGTTAAAACTCGCAGTAAGCGATTGGTCGGTCAAGGCATTCCACGGCGTTGAATTCCATAGAAAGGTTGAGTTGTCGATAAAAATGAGGTCGCTTTGCGGATTTTTGGACCGCGAGTAGCTGATCGAAAAATTATACAAGTAGAATAGATCCAGATCGAAGGCCACTGATTGCGTAGTTTTTGGACGCAAATAGGGATTTCCGTACGCAATGCTCAAGCTGTCCAGCACACGAACAAAAGGATCAAAATTGGAGAATTGCGGACGCTGCAATCCTGAGTGGTATTTCAGCGTCATCGAGACTTTTGGCCGCGGATTAAAGACGAAACTTCCTGTTGGAAACGCAAGTATGTAAGAGGAATCCATAAACTGTTTACTGAGAGAGTTGCTGTACCCGTCGAGGTCCGTAAATTCAGCACGAATTCCCGCCCTTATCGCAAATTTTTTCCATTTCTTGCTCAATTCGGTGTAGGCCGTTCCGATCTGTTCGAGGTAGTCATAGGAATTTGAATACACCGGATCTGTCACCCAATCGCTGAGGACAAGATTTGACTGGTTGTAGGTTTTTCCGTTGGTGAGAAAATTGTACGTACCTCCAAAACCCAGTTTCCAACCCGAGGTGTCAAAGACGTGCTCGTAGCTAATCCGTAGTTCGCCGATGAGTGGCTGGTCCTTTGAGATGTTGCGCACATCGTACGGTGAATCAAAGCCGCTTACATAGTTGTAATAATTGCTTGAAGTCGTCGACATATTGCTGCTGAATTTCCGGACGACGTTCGCGTTCACTTCAAACACGCTTTTGTTGGAGTCCGTTTCGATAGAGTAGTTGATAAACGCCGTGTTGTTAAGCGACTGGTTGAGATATTGGGCGAGGCTGGTTTTCGAAGTGACGAGCGAATCGTTGCTGGAGTAGAAGGTCTCGGAATTGAATGTGCTGCCGTTGTAGTTTCCGTTTCCGCGCAGTCCGAATGTTATTTTCTGGCGCTGGCTAAACAAGTAGGCCGCTTTTATTTGATACGAAGATCCTGAGTTGAAAGCGTCATTCGTCGATTCGGAATCAATCGCCTGGTGCGAATCGTCCGTAGAATTTCCCGACGAGGTTGTAAATCCGTTGGATTGATTGAAATTTCCATTGATATGACCGCTGATCGCGATTTTTTTTCGCTTGTAGTTTAGGCTTAGACCTAAATTGCTATTGGCTCGGAGTTGTGTCGTTATCCCGCCCGAGGCGTTCACTGTTCCATTGTATCCCTCGAGCGTGAAGTTCTTTGTAAATACCTCGATGACACCACCTCCGCCGCCTTGCGACCGATATTTTGCCGAAGGGTTTGTAATGATTTCGATGCTTTCGACATAACCAGCGGGAACTGCTTTCAACTCGTCGTTGGAGATAATAGCCTGCCGGTCGATCAGAATGAGCGGTGATCCCATACCGATGATTTCGATGCTCTCCCCGTCCGGTGACGCTAGTTTCGGCGAAGCGACTAGAATATCATAAAGGTTCGTCAGGGTTTGAAGGGTGGTACCCTGAACGTTGATTTTGATTCCATCGATCGTGCGTTGGAATTCCGGTTTTTTGTAGACAACGCTCACTTCCGAAAGTGTTCGTACATCCCGAAGACGAATCGTACCAAGTGAAATCAGGGCAGCTGAATTCGAGAAATGGATGATCGAGTCGGAATATCCGATCAGGCTTATTTTGACATAACCGGATGTCAAACCCTTTGCATCAAAATCAATTGCAAAATGGGTGCTGTCGATGTAACTGCCTTTCACCAACGAAGAATCCGCGGCATTGAAGATCAGGAATTGGCCGAAGGGTTTTTCGGTGGTATCGATGTCGAGAGTTCCTTCGAGTCGCGTGGTCTGGGTCCAACAACAAGAGCAGATGAATACAGCTACGAGAATCAGCAATTTTGGCATCGGGCTTAAAGGTAGACAGGATTGGACCAGCAAGGTTTAATGTTGCGTGTTAAAATTCGGTTAATGTGGGTTGGAAGGCGAAAAATGCGGATGAGACTATTCTACGGAGTATGGGGATTTTACTTGCCATCCGTCTCTCCTCAAAATTCTCAAAACTTCGGAATACTTCATTCCAAAGGGTAAATAATAATTTGCTTTTTAGCGGACTCTTGGAAAGAATTTTAGGGTCGACAATGATCGGATATCGGCAATTCGGTAAAGGGGAGGTCAATACCAACGTGTGATGTGAGATGAGCGCTGTATCAACACGATATGCGTCATTTTTATTCGTGAGACTTGCTTTTCCCTTTTCGGGAAAAGTTTAGTCGAACAATCCCGCCTTTTGGCGGATTTGAGGTTAATACCTCGGTGCTCTGCGCCGTTTCAATATATTGTTTCCAAAGTTCTACTTTGGGGTTCATACCATTGATTCTACATTTGATGGAGATGATCCAACTTCGGGAAGTGATATTCCGTCAATGTAGTATGACCCTTCGCTGTGGAGTTTTATCCCTCTTATTTGCCATCACTGATCATTCTTCAATAGCGCAGGAACCCGTTTACCAGTGGTCCTTCGGAACCGGAGGTGATTCATACGATTATGGAAATGATATCGCCGTTGACGATGCGGGAAACGTTTTTATCACGGGAACATTTGACAACACGCTCGATTTTGATCCAGGGCCTGGCGTGACCGAGCTGGTAAACCTTCATCCGGAAACGAGCGATGGCTTCATTCTTAAACTCGACGCCCTGGGTAATTTTATGTGGGTTTGTCAAATCGGGGGAATCACTCCGGATGTCTACGGATATCAGACGGCGAATGGAATTACAATCGATAGCGAGAACAACTTACTGATCTGCGGAAGTTTTTTCGAAACCGTCGATTTCGATCCCGGGCCCGGTTCGCAATTTGCAACCTCCAACGGATACAATGACGCCTACATTCTTAAACTGACGAATGCGGGGGAATTTGTATGGGTCAAGACCTTTGGTGGGCTGGGAATCAATGCCGCGTTGGATATTCAGCTTGATGCCGATGACAACATTTACACGTCGGGTGGATTTTTTGCACAAACCGATTTTGATCCTGGCGCGGGTGTATTCCTTCTGGGCTCTGGCGTTACGGGATTAGTAGCAGATGCCTTTATCAGCAAACTCGATAAAAACGGAATTTTTCAATGGGCCTTTGAATTCGGCGATTTTGATGAAGACAACTGCTACGCGATTGCTGTGACCGATGATGCGCTGTATGCCACCGGAACGTTTCTTGGAACGATAGATATGGATCCTTCGGCCGGATTGCTCGAATTGATTTCCTTCCATCCCCTTTGTAACGATGCTTTTACTGCCAAATACGATCTGGACGGCAATGTTCTCTGGGCCTATCGATATGGAGGGCCCACTGGAGCCAATTCTGATGAGGGGCGCACCATATCTACCGACAGCGATGGTTCGGTGTATACCGCAGGACGTTTTCAAGGTAGCGGCGATTTCGATCCGGGTATCGGAACCAGTTTCTTAACGGCTACACCATTCCAGAGTGGATTTGTTCAAAAATTGAGCAGCGACGGGACGTTCGTCTGGGCTCACAGTGTTTACGGCCCAGCATCTGACAATTACTGCACCTCTGTTTATGTCGATCCAAATGACGGTGTCTTCCTTGCCGGAATTTTTACCGAGACCATTGACTTTGATACGCTTTCACTCGGTGGCGAAGTAATTTCTCAGGCCTATGACGACATCTTCATAGCCAAGTTTGATTCAGCCGGAAACCATATTTGGTCAGCCGACATCGGTGGACTTGAAGTGGATGGTCCTGGCGGAATTTTCGTCAACGACTTACAGCGCGTTTACCTGACGGGATGGTATGGCACAGAATGTGATTTTGATCCGTCACTACCAGTAAATACCGAACCGATGAATGGCGGTTTTGACTTTTTTGTCGCCAAGTATGCTGATGGCTTTGTAGACAATTACGAAATGAGGGCGGAAGATAAGACGTTGATTTATCCCAATCCTTCGGCAGACTTCATTCAGTTGGACTCCGATGGCGACGTCTATACACGGGTCGAAATTTACAATTCATCCGGTGGTTTGATACGGACGGTCGATGACTTTGAGAATTCTGTGGACATCAGCGGACTTCAGCCCTCTGGTTATTTTGTTCGATTCACGGGTCCCTCGCGGACAATCGTTTTGAAATTCTCGAAACTGTGAAGGGTGCTACATCTGCTGCATTCGTAAAGAACCCAACTTGAGGATGCAAACAGGTACCGCTTTGAAAATGCTGTGAACAATCAACGCGGTGACTGATCAGAATCATTTTTTGAATCACAGATTGGCTGGATTAACTGTTATCTTTGGGAAAAGTTCCCCTATGAATAATAGCACTGAAGATCTTTACCTCGTACCTTTTGATTTTACTTCGATTTCGGAACGAGCTCTGGACTATGCGCTGAGAATGGCGTTAACGGGCGGAGGGAAGGTGATGGTCATTCACATTGTCAAAGATCACGACGATGTGGCGATTGCCAAAATAAAACTGGACCAGAAGATTGGAAATCACCGGCCGGCTGAGTTGAAAATACTGCAATCGAACGTAGTGGTCGGTTCCATTTTTTCGGATATCGGCAAAACGGCGGAGTCGACTTCGGCAAGTATAATTGTTATGGGATCGCACGGAGCGGTGGGTTTGCAAAAAATCCTGGGAAGCCACGCACTCAAAATCGTGAGCAGTTCTGTGTTACCGTTTTTGGTTGTACACAGCGAACACAAAACTCCGGGATTGGAGAATATCGTTCTGCCCTTCAGTTTTGCACGGGAAAGTGTACAGATTGTTGAATTTGCTTCATCGCTCGCATTGAAATTCGGTTCCAAACTTCATCTGGTCGGCTACAGGGACAAGGATGAATGGCTGGCACGGGATATGAAAACGAATGAAGTCGTGGTTCGCAAACACCTGGCCAAATGTGGCGTGAACTATGAACTGGTTGCCATACCTGCGGGTTCCAACTACGAAAAGGAGTTACTGGCCTACGCCCATAAAATCGATGCCGACCTGATTGCAGCAGCGTATTTCAGCACTGGAATTAAGGATCTCTTTCACAAGTTTATTCAGGAAATGCTGGACAACGAATATGGCATTCCGGTGTTGACGGTAAATGCGGTAGAAGTTATGGCGGTCAATTCAAACTATTCGTTTTTGACCGTCTAGTGGTGAAATTACGGTTCAAGTTGGTGAATCTCGGATCGAAAATTCCGGACTCTTTATTTTTTCACGAGATCGCATCCCGTTAGTCCGCCACGGCAGAGCGGACCCGCGACCTGCAGAAGCCTGAACCGCTGAGATCGCAAAGGTTTTCCTACGTTCCACTCCGAAGAACAAAAGGACGCAAAGGCCACAGAGAAGTTTTATACAAAAATAAGTTCTCCGCGTGCTCTGCGTGGTCTTTGCGTGCTTTGCGGTTAAAAATCACGTTCGCACAGTTCTCGGGTTGGCTCAGAAATCCTACCCACTCAGACCAGCGGAGCACGGCATTTCGTATCACAGAATGTTAAAGCGCGCTAGTTCAGTTCCACCTATCTTTGATCCTCAAATACCAACTAAAAAAAAATGTCTCAAATAGCAATCATCTCCTCAAGCATCCGCACCGGAAGAAACAGTCATCGCATCGCATTGTACTTCAAAAACTATCTTGAATCGAACAATCTAGCAAAAGCGGAAATCCTCGACCTCCATACGTACAACTTTCCGCTGTTTGATGAACGGCTGAGCAAACAAAAAAGTCCATCTGCCGAAATGCTGGATTTTGCCGGCCACATCAAAGCCGCCGACGGCATTTTGATCGTGACACCGGAATACAACGGGGGGTATCCCGCCAGTCTGAAAAATATCGTCGATCTGTTGTACGACGAATGGTACCGCAAGCCGGTCGCCATTGCCACCGTGTCCGAAGGAACCTTCGGTGGCTCTCAAGTGATCATTTCGCTCCAGTTTACCTTGTGGAAAATGCGGGCGTGGACGGTGCCCGCGATGTTTCCCGTTTCAAAGGTTAGCCAGGAGTTTGACGAAAACGGAAAACCAGCAGACAAAACCGCCACCGATAAAAAGGCGGCGCGGTTCATTGATGAATTGCTTTGGTGTGTGGAAGCGAAAAGTAAGATGGGTTCATAGCAAGGAGTTGAGGTAAAGATCGGGATCATAATTCCATTGCTCAGACCCGGACGCCGACCACCAACATATCGTCCACCTGATCGGCTCCGTTTTTCCAATCGTCGAAGTAATTGGCCAGATGCGCTTCCTGCTGTGCCATCGGTTGATCCTGAATATCAACCAGTGTCTGCTTGAATTTTTCAGTGGTGATTTTTCGTCTCAACGGACCACCAAATTGATCCGCGTAGCCATCGGATGTGAGATAAAATGTATCGTCCGGTTGCAGAGAGATTTCGTGGCAGACGAATTCCGGATTCAGCCCGGAAGTGAATCCACCAATGCCTCGTTTTGTTCCGCGAATTTCTTCCAGTTCACCGGTGCTGTTGCGAATGATCCAAAGTGGCCGGTTGGCGCCGGAAAATTTCAGCGATCTGTTTTTCTTGTCGACCGAACAGAGTACAATATCCATTCCCTCGCAGCTGTGTTCGTGAAGGGCCGATTGACCGAGGGTTTCTTCAATGCTCTGATGCAGCAGTGTCAATATTTCATCCGGCTCTTTGGTCTGGAGCACCAGGGTGTTGAGTTTCTCAATGCCAATCATACTCATCAAGGCGCCGGGGATACCGTGCCCCGTGCAATCAGCCACAGCAATAAAGAACGATTCCTCTTCCTGTTTGAGCCAGTAAAAATCTCCGCTCAAGATATCCTTTGGCCGGAAGAGTCCGAATGATTTGGCAAAAACACGCTTAAAAATCTGCGTGTTGGACAACATTGAATTCTGAATTCTCTTCGCGCAATTTATGCTCGCTCTGATTTCGCGCTGAGCAATTTCCAATTGCTTGTTCAGGTCCTCGATTTTCCTTTTGTTGAGCAAATGCTCAATGGCAGACGGCAGTCGAAGCAAATTGTTCTTGAGCGGGTAGTCGTCCACGCCTTCCTTGGCATATTCCGTCAAAATGTTCTCCGATACCGTTCCAGTCACGAGGATAAATGGAATGTTCTTCTTGTTCGCTTTGGCAATCCGAAAGGCATCCATTCCATTAAATTCGGGAAGTTCGTGATCTGCTATGATCAAATCCGGACTCGACTTTTCGAGTGCATCTTCGAATGTACTCCTGTCCCAAACACGGGTATGGTTAAAATCAACTCCGGCGTTGCTGAGAAAACTGACGAGAACAGTGGCGTCAAAGTCAGAATCTTCCACCAGCAAAATTTGAAGAGGTTCGTTCATTTATTTTGCAAAGATGCGCCACGGCAAGAGCAGGAGAGTTATAGCAAGTCGGACAATTTTTATAGAATTCGCGGTTCTGTTTGCGTCGTTTTGGAGGATGGGAGTCGCGTAATGATTGCGCTGGCTTAGTCAGATTTAACCGCAAAGCGCGCAAAGGTCATCAGCGTACTACTTCAGAGAACAAAAGGATGCAAAGGGCACGGAGAAGTTTAATACAGAAATGAGTTCTCTGCGTTCTCTGCGAGGTCTTTGCGCGCTTTGCGGTTAAAAGTTTCCTTTCGCTCATCAATTGCTGTGGTTTGTTTCTAAAGGCTAAGAAACTAGAACCAGCGGAGCGGGGGTGCTCCACGGCAAGAGCAGGAGAGTTACAGCAAGTCGGACAATTTTTATAGAATTCGCGGTTCTGTTTGCGTGATTTTGGAGTGGCGTAATCCTTGCGCTGGCCTGGTCAGATTTAACAGTAAAGCGCGCAAAGGTCATCAGCGTACTACTTCGGAGAACAAAAGGACGCAAAGGACACGGAGAAGTTTAATACAGAAATGAGTTCTCTGCGTTCTCTGCGTGGTCTTTGCGTGCTTTGCGGTTAAAAGTTTCCTTTCGCTCATCAATTGCTGTGGTTTGTATCTAAAGGCTGAGAAATTAGAACCAGCGGAGCGGGGGTGAGCTAACAAAATAAACAACCACAATTTTCGTTTCACATTTGATGTCGTATCAAATTATTGCCCTTTTGTTCGTTCTTCTCCTTGAAGCGCCCCTTTTTGGTCAACCGGCAATTCACGATTCCATTTTAGTACACTATGGGCTGATTCGAATCGATTCGCTGGACACACTTAACCAAAAGCCTGATTGGGGTCCGATTACTATTCGCGAAGTCAATAGAAAGCGACCGTTAATAAACATCGATACGCTCCGACAACCAACGGACGCTGTAATCGATTCGCTGATTGAAAACCTTCCGTATCAGAATACCCATTTAACAAGCCGAATTGTAGCTAATCCGGAGTTCGCATTTTTAATTCCAGATAAGGACACCACAAAGATCAAGGATGACACACTCAAACTCACACGTTCAACCTTTAGTCCCTGTAAATTTTATAGTAGTCAGGAATTGATGTCCGACAACGGCATTCGTGTTGAATATGTCTGTCGGGAACGCGTGTTGAACGGATACAATGCAAAGGGAAAAATCAAATGGAAAATTGACCTTACCGAATTTACTGAATCGTTTGTGACCACGTTGAGATCATCGGGCGAGGGAGAATATGACGTGTGGGTTAAATTTTTAGATGAGTCGGTTTATGAATTGAAATCCAGAACAGGGAAGATCAGGTTGGTGAAAAGTGGACCATAAACGGTCATTGAGATTGAAAATCCCTGACTCTTTGTTTTTCCGCAGGATCGCAGATCCAGCGGAGCGGAGGAGTTCTTGTGTGATGGGCTGAATTCAGGATAACTTCTACTAAGCAATACTTCGGAGTTATCGGCGTCAAATAGTACGATGCGTTTTTCTTGATGGTTTGTTTTTGGCCCGAGCGCACAATGATCAAAAATAAAAATTTGATTTAACCTTTAAGTTGTCTTTTGTTGCAGCTCAGCTGCTTTTTTGAGCGCCAACAATGTTTTGAGCGATTTAAAAGAAGGGCGCAGCAGCACAGCTGGCTGCGCAGCCGTGGGACGGCTGATGGAAGTCATCCATTGATGAGCTGCTGCTCAGCGGGGCAGCCGTGGACGGCTGGTGGAAGTCATCGATTGATAAGATGCTGCTCAGCGAGGATGAATATCTGTAACTATCTGATTTACCGGATCTTCATAGACCCATTTAAGTAAAATACGGGCGAAGTCGGATTAGGGACCCAAAAACTATTTAGAGCTACTCCCAGAACTATTTTATCGAAGGGGAAATACCACTGATTTGGATTACAAAGGCCTTTAACATTAATTGGTGACCAGCAATTTGCGAATTCGTAAAGTTGGATTCTAAAAAGATACTCTTTCCCTAACTCTGACTGAATTCGCGCAACAAAAAATCTGAACGCCAATGTGTCGTTCAGATTGATCAAGTGACTTTCGTTTCTTATAGCTTCACTAATCGAGACATCGGTTCTTATGGTGTCGCCAAATAATACTACATAGTTAATTTGGGCAGAAAACGCTACTTTACGTTTGAATTTTTTATATACCACATTTGAATAAATGTCTTTTTCTTCATTACAAAAAATCTCTCTCTGCTGTCCAAAAAATAACTTTGGCAGCAACAAACTAATAACGAACAATGACAATCGCAATGTCATAAACCGTGACAAACTTTCACAAGATAATGAAAAATGACGTCATTTCATAGCTAATCACTTGCGTTCGTCTCATTTACTTACCGAAGATTTAGGGATAGGACCAGTAGGAATATATTCGTAATAAAGAAATCTTGGCACGTTCATAGCATCGCTTTTCCTTTCATACGCAGTTAAATTGCCGTGATTATGTCCATCACCCCTGCTGAGCAGCAGCTACCCCGTGGGCTGCGCAGCCAGCTGTGCTGCTGCGCCTCTCCTTCAAAAATCATTTTAACGCGATTAATCTTCATAAGCAGCTTCGCTGCAAAAAAAGCACTTTCCAAGTCAAAATTTCCCTCTCACATCCCAAACCGGCGTAGCCAGGCAATACACTTCTTTCAAAATACCTTCACCCAGAATATAGTTCGCCGCCGAGGAATATTTCCATTCTTCAGGTCTTTCAACAAAACCTTCTTCCACAGGATTGTTGTGAATGTAAGTAATTTTCTGCCAAACAAATTTTTCGGTCTCCCGTTCGCACGGTTCAAAAATAAAAAATTGGTTTAACCTTTCAGATGTCCTTTGTTGCAGCTCAGCTGCTTTTTTGAGCGTTAAGAATGTTCTGATTGATTAAAAAAAAGGGCGCAGCAGCACAGCTGGCTGGCAAGCCGTCTCCGGCGGTTGAGAGCTGCTGCTCAGCGGGCTGCGCAGCCGTGGGACGGCTGGTAGAAGTCATCGATTGATAAGATGCTGCTCAGCGAGGAGGAAGCTAATCAAACCCTGTTTTATCATTCGTACCAGTAAGTAATTTTTTGTTCAATCACTGTTTGCCGGCCATCCTCAAAGGTTTGGGTCTGTTTTACCCAATTTCCCGTTGAATCAAATAAATAGGTAAAGACCGATTTTTCCCAAAAAGTACCATCATCGTTCCAGTAAATGAGCGTTGCTAAAAGATTATTTTCGTACAAAAGTGTGCTGTGTGGGTCTTTGAATTTTGCGTAAAATTTTCAGTCTTCACCAGGTTTTTTTCGCTGTCGTAATGAAAAGTTTTCCGACTTGTCAGTCTTTGGTCATCCGTTAATTTCATCTCCTCAATCAGGTTCGCTGTCAAATTATATTTGTACTTAAAATATGGGGAAGTTATAATTCCTAAAGAATCATATCCGATCTCATCTGCCACATTTGAAATCGAATCGTAAGTTGTCTTCCACACGTATAGTAACCTTTCATCTGAGGTGAACCTTATTGTTTCAATGCGACGACCGGACTCGTCGTATTTCGTGACAGCTGCTAGTCCGTAAACGTTGTCTGGTGTCCAACGTCCATCGATATACACCGATATGTTACTGTAATAATATTCAGTGCAGGCACCGCTAGCATCGAATACAGAGCCCGTACTGTCAGTCCAGGAATCCCCTGAGTCGTATCGCTGTTCACGAAGTAGAGATTGTTTCATTCCCGTTTTATCAAACCGTGCTTCAATTAGTGAATAGCCTTGCATAGTAAACATTCCGGCGGGTGCTTCACCTGACTTTGTCAGCTCTAATCTGATTGATTTCACCGGACCCGACAAACCCATTTCTTCGAGGTTTGTTTTCTTTTGTTTGTTTTCCGGCAGCGAATCCTGACTGAAATTTTGCCCGGTGCAGAACTCGGCCGTACAAAAGAGCGGAAGAAGGAATAAATATTTTTTCATTTTCAATTGTGCCGGAAGCCGTCAAATTAAATGAGAATTTTAACTAGGCAATTGTCCAAAATCAACCACATCCCCGCTATCGCGCGAATCCTTTCGCACGATCTCAACTCACTCCACCCCAATCACATCAATCCTCATCTCCCGTATCATCTCATTATACTTCTTCAAATCCACCGTCCGAATTTCCTCCCACTTCTTCAATTGCACATCAATCAACGAAGAAATTTCCTTCCCAAAAGCAATCATCTGGTCGGTCGGCCGGCTAGAACCCATTGAGGCCAGCGAGGCAAGGTGCGCCAGTTTGTTGTTGAGCTTAATGGGATAATTCAGCATATCCTGCTGGCTTTGGAGTTTGGTTTGGTAGAGTTCGTTTTCGATGGCGCTCATCAGTGAATCGAGGCGGTTTCCTTCTTCAACCACTGCGGTGAAATCCGCGGCACTGGAAATTCGCTTGTTGAGTGCGACAATTTGCTGTTTGAGGTTTCGCATATTGCGGATGCAATCGTGGGCTGCGTCCAGCTTATTGCGCACGTCCTGGAGGAATTGGAATTTCAGGACAAGGTCTTCGGCAGTTCCTTCGCTGCGCGGGTCGCGGATGATTTCGAATTTTGTTTCAACGCTGTCTTCACCACAAATTAACCTTGCCGTGTAATTTCCCGGAGGAGCTTCGGGTCCTTGCAGGGTTCCCCACCACATCATCATACCTTCAAAATCGTCTGCCTTTGGGTAACGCAGAGTCCAGTCGAAGTGATTCACACCGGCTTTCACATCCAGTTTTCCCTCATATCCGCTGCCGCCCTTTTTGTACTCGCGAATGAACTCACCTGCGCCATCAAAAAATTTCATACTCACCGGTACTGTATCTGTTGGAAGATTGAAATGAAACCGAATTCCGTTGGGTGAATTTGTTCCTTCGGTCAAAGACGTTCCGGCGTTCCCGCCAATGCCCGTTTCGGGAAATGGTTGGTACAATTTCAATTTGCCGTAAGACGGGGCCTCCAGCGCCTGCCAAAGAATGTGCAGATGGTCGAACATCCAAAAACTACGACCCTGCGTAGCCACGATGAGCGAATTGTCTTTGATGGTCATGTCCGTGATTGGAACAATCGGCAAATTGAGTTGGAACGGTTTCCACATTTTTCCGTCGTCGGTGGAAATGTAGAGTCCGTTTTCGGTTCCGCAGTAAAGCAAGCCTTTCACCTTCTTGTCAGCCCGAATGACACGGGTGAAATGTTCCGGAACAATACCGGTGGTAATTTTCAGCCACGTCTTTCCGTAATCGGTGGTATGAAAAAGATACGGCGCATTGTCTCCCGACTTGTAGGATGTCGCTGCGACATAAACTCCACCGGCATTGAAAGGATCAGCCTCAATGCAATTGACCATAGTCCATTCGGGCATAATCTTCGGGGTCACGTTCGTCCAGTTTTTTCCACCGTCTTTTGAAACGTGAATCAATCCATCGTCCGATCCGCACCAGAGCAAATCTTTTTCGTACGGCGATTCAATTGCGGCAAAAATCGTCGCGTAATATTCAACGCCGGTGTTGTCTTTGGTGATGGGTCCACCGGATGCGACAAGCTTGGTTGAATCGTTGCGCGTCAAATCGGGCGAAATGATTTCCCAGGTTTCACCGCCGTTAATCGACCTGTGCAAATGCTGCGAACACGTATACAGTTTATTGCTGTCGTGCGGAGAAAAGAACACGGGAAAATTCCATTGAAAACGGTACTTCATTCCTTCGGCACCATAACCGATCGGGTTGTCGGGCCACACGTTGATAGCGCGCTGCTGATCGGTGTGGTGATTGTACTTGGTCAAATATCCGCCGTAACTTCCGCCGTAAACAATTTCGGGATCTTTTGGATCCGGCGCAAGGTGCGCGCTTTCGCCACCGGCAGTGCTTTCCCAGTTCGATTCGTTGATAAATCCTCCGTGGGTACGTGAATCGATGCGAACGGTGGAGTTGTCCTGCTGCGCTCCATAAATTCGATAGGGATACGAATTGTCGGTGATGACGCGATAAAACTGCGAGGTAGGTTGATTGTGGTATGTCGACCAGCTTTTTCCTCCATCGTAACTCACACCGGCACCGCCGTCGTCGGCTATGATCATTCTGTTTGGATCTTCCGGTGCAATCCACATATCGTGGTGGTCGCCGTGTTGCGCGTAGCGACTGTCAAAGGTTTTTCCACCGTCGGTTGAAGTATGGTATGACACGTTGACGACGTAGACCTTGTTTGCATCCTTCGTATCCGCATAAATCCGTGAATAGTACCAGGCACGTTGACGCAAGTCGCGGTCGCTGTTCATTTTTTCCCACTTCGCTCCGCCGTCGTCAGAACGATATACGCCGCCATCTTCATTTTCCACGATCGCCCACACGCGGTCAGGCATCACCGGAGAGACAGTTACGCCAATAATGCCGAGTGTACCCTTTGGAAATCCTTCGTTTTTGGAAATTTCCTTCCAGGTTGTTCCACCGTCAGTTGTTTTCCAAAGCGCGGAGCCAACGCCTCCGGACGACAAGCTGTAAGGCGTTCTCCGAACATTCCAGGTACTTGCATAAAGTATATCCGGGTTTAGAGGGTCCATAATCAGATCAACCGCCCCGGCGTCCGCGTTGGCAAAGAGTATTCGCTTCCACGTTGTTCCGCCGTCGATGCTTTTGTAAACGCCGCGCTCTTCGGAGGATTTGAAGAGATCGCCGAGTACGGCCGCATAAACAATGTCGGGATTGGTTGGATGAACGCGAACCCGCGGAATGTGCCTTGAATTTTTCAAACCGATGTGTTTCCAGCTCCGACCACCGTCGATGGATTTGTACATTCCGCTACCGGAGGAAACATTTCCACGAACGGTTACTTCACCGCCGCCGACGTAAATCACGTTGTTGTGCGACTTGCTCACTTCAACTGCGCCGATGGAACCTCCGAAATAACCGTCCGAAATATTTTCCCAGGTCGAGCCGCCATTTTCGGTTCGCCACACGCCACCACCGGTTGAACCCATATAGAACAGCATCGGCTTTCCTTCAACACCTGTTACCGCCGCTGAACGTCCTCCGCGGAATGGACCGATGCATCGGAAGTCAAGGCCTTCGTTGATGCTTGGAAAGGCGTCTTTGGAACGATCGGTTTGTGCGGTGATTTGCGTTGCTGAGGAAATAAGGCAAATAGCGAATAATAATAGGCGATACATAGGGTTTATGGTATTCTTGGGTGTTTACGAATGTAGTTATTTTGATTAAGTCCTGCTATGTGCGCTATGTGTCTATGTGGTAAAAAAAACTGAACCACATAGGCACAGTAGCTCGCATTGGATTTCACATAGCACAGTTTCTCGAGAATTTTAGAATTTTGCCGTGCTGATTCACTAACTTTAACATATGGCAGATATACTACTCCGCACGCCGACAATTGACGACCCGCTTCGAATTCTGGTAAGCGCCTGCCTCATCGGCACACAATGTGGCGTTGACGGAACCAGCTATGGCGAGTACCCGACGGTACACAAACTGCTCCATTACAAAAACGTCCGTCTTCTGCCCTTTTGCCCCGAGAATTTTTCCTTCGGCACGCCGCGGGAGATGTGCGACATTCACGGTGGAACAGGGGAGGATGTGCTCGATGGCAAGGCCAAAGTACTTACAGAATCCGGTGTTGACTGGACCGAAGGTTTGATTAAGGCCGCTGAACGTATGGTGACTGTTGCGAAGCTCAACAAGGTTGAACTCTGTGTAATGATGGACATTTCTGCTGCCTGCGGGAGTACGGTCATTTACGATGGAAACCGGCTGGTGAAAAATCCGGTGTATCAGATCGGAGAAGGGGTTTGTACGGCTTTATTGAGACGCAATGGATTCCAAGTGATCAGTCAGCGGGATTTTGCCTCATTGGAGCAGTTGTACAATACGATTGACCCTGCACACCTTGTAGATGTGGCCTCAAAGAATCACCGGGACGGTGAATGGTTTGTTGGGTATTTTGGGAAATAGAGATGAAAGCCTTAGTAGTTCTTGGTACAGTGTTCAGTGCGACAATAGTGCATCTGTCATCCTGTTGTGACACTATCAATTCTGGTGACACATTGTCTGAGAATGACTCAGGAAAAATAATGCCATATTTGTGTGACGATTCCAGCGCACTTCGCAGTGTCATTAATGAGGACTCCGATTCGGCACGAGTAATTTTCGAAAGCGACCCAACTTTATATTCTGAACGTTTTATTAATGGGTTAAAGGAATATGGGGGATATAAGTCGTTTACGATAAAGGACAGTACGATTTGTATGGAGCGTGCTGGTGAATGTGAAGTGTTTCCGGATATTCCTAAAATTGGAACGGAATTTCTTTTAACAGGAAAAAAGGACCATCTGGCAATCGCTTTAAAGGTGCAACGGATAAATTATACGACAATCGACTATTCCCTTGAGATGGTTGAATTTGGGAATTCAAGTCACAACATCAGTGGTGAAGCAGATATTCAGTCTTTGTTTTTTCTAGGTGCCGAAATCCGATACAACAGTTACACGGATGAGGTGTTCTTTGTGACGGAATTCAGTGACAACTCAAAAGATTCGTGTTTCCTAAAGATAGGCCTTCAATACGACGAAAATGGAACCTTATGGGGTTGGATTGATAAGAACTGTAATGGAAAGGTCAGAGATGTTTCGTCGGATGATTTTCCAACCCTGGTTGAAAAGTAAGTTTAAAACTTCAAATCATTCCACGGCATCACGCGTGTACCATATTGGCGCCTTTTTTCGTTTCCGCCGTAGATGAGATTTTTATGCACAGTGTATTTTTCAGCAAGTTTTTCAAAATAGTTGAGTCCTTTGAAAAAGTCGTCGCGGACCGTTTGTGACGATTTAAATTCGAAGATGTCGAGATTTTTTCCCGTATTGATGAGCATATCCATTTCGTGGCCCGAGTTATTCCGCCAGAAATAAGCTGATTCCACTTGCCCCTTGTTCCGGCAATCCTTGAGATATTCTGTGACGACATAGTTTTCAAAGAGCGCCCCTTTCGCAAAATGGGTTTTGACTTCGTCGGCATTTTTGATTCCGAGCAGGTAACAGGCGAGTCCCGTATCGTAGAAATACAATTTTGGTGATTTTGTAATTCGTTTGTTGAAGTTTACTTGCCACGGTGGCAGACGGTACAGTATATAACTTGCCTCGAGCAACGAAACCCAGGCCCGAACGGTTTTGTGATCGAGGCCAATTTCGCTTCCGATTAAAGATGAATTAAATTCCTGGCCAATTCTTCCTGCACATAACTTCAGGAACTGTGCAAATAAACTAAGGTCCCTGACCTTGATGACATTCCGAACATCCCGTTCAAGATAGCTTTGGACATAGGACGGAAAAAAATCCAATGGACTGATTTTTTTGTCATAAATGCCAGGATATCCACCTCTCCAAATAGAGGTAAATAAACCTTGCCTGTATTTTTTGTTCAGCTCGCTAAAACTAAAAGGCAATAACTGGCCAACATAAGCACGTCCCGCCAGCGATTGACTTATTTTTTCGTGTAGAAGAAAATTCCTCGATCCGGTGAGTATATATTGACCGGTTTTTCCACTTTCGTCCACAACTCCCTGCAGATATGAAAACAACTCGGGGGCATTCTGGGCTTCGTCGATAATCGTCTTGTCGTGATAGTCCTCAAGAAATCCTCTTGGATCGGCTGTTGCATACCTGAGCTGATCAGGGTTTTCCAGCGTTACATAGCGATAACCAGAAAAAACTTGCTTGCAAAGCGTCGTTTTTCCCGATTGTCGAGGCCCTGTCACATAAATGATCGGAAATTTTTCCGCCATATCCTTCAGTTTGCGCTCGAAGCGTCTTTTTAGCATAGTACAAATGTACGAAATGGTAATTGAATTCCCAATATGTATAATATCAATATTTAATTAGAAATTATATATTTGGATATAAATATTTATATATCAGTTAGATATAAAAATTTAAAGGGAAATTAATTGTTGGGGAACTTAGCATTCGTTGGTTCAATTATTGGGATGAGTGATAAATTTCGGGAGCAGCGGATTCCGAGCCGGCGGAACGAGAAAAAAAAATTGCTGAAAAATTACTCCCCAACCGCACCACGTATTCAGAATTTGCACAAATTTGTACCCCTGTGAATTTGACCACAAATAATCCATTCAGCTAAAGATGCGGACGAGATACCTTGATCTGATTCAGCAAACATTTGATTTTCCTCAGGATGAATTCAGTTTAAGGGATTTCAGACTGAATTTTCACGACATCGACCTGATGGAACTCGTCGAGGAACACGGCACTCCCTTGCGGTTCACCTACCTTCCCCTCATCGGCAAGAGCATTGAACGTGCGCGGAAATGGTTCGACGTTGCAATGAAGGGAAGTGGCTACACCGGTGACTATTATTACTGTTACTGCACGAAAAGCTCGCACTTTTCGTATGTAATGGATGCCGTGACCAAAGCGGGAGCATTTATTGAGACTTCATCAGCCTACGATGTCGACATCGTGCGCAAGCTCATCAAACGCCGCAAACTCAAAAAAACGGACTTTGTCATTTGCAACGGCTTCAAACGTGGCGAATACCTCGACAATATCTCCGCACTGATCAACGACGGAATGAAAAACGCCATTCCAATTCTCGACAACATTGCCGAATTGGATTTACTTCAGGAAAAAATCAGGGGAAAGTTCAAAGTCGGAATCCGTATCGCCGCAGAGGAAGCACCAAAATTTCCGTTCTACACCAGCCGCCTTGGCCTTGGTTACCGCGACATCGTGAAGTATTACAAGGAAAAACTACAGGGAAATAAAAAAGCGACGCTGAAGATGCTTCATTTTTTCATCAATACCGGTATCAGCGACACGGCGTATTACTGGAACGAATTGTCCAAGTGTATGAGCGTTTACTGCGAATTGAAAAAAATCTGCCCGACACTCGACAGTCTTGACATTGGCGGCGGTCTCCCCATCAAAAATTCGCTGGCCTTTTCGTTCGACTACCAATATATGGTGCGCGAAATCATCAACCAGATCCGCGAGGCCTGCCGGGAAAATAACGTTCCTGAACCCGATATATTTACAGAATTTGGCTCCTTCACGGTTGGCGAAAGCTCCGGCCTGCTCTACGAAATTCTCGACCAAAAAACCCAAAACGACCGGGAAAAATGGAATATGATCAATTCGTCGTTTATGACGACGCTACCGGACACCTGGGCGATCAATCGCCGTTTTGTGATGCTTCCTCTCAACCGTTGGGAGGATGGCTATGAACGGGTGATGCTCGGTGGATTGACCTGCGACAGCGACGATTATTACAACTCCGAACAGCACGTCAACGCCATTTACTTGCCGGCTTTTGACAAGGAAAAACCGCTCTACATCGGATTTTTCAACGTCGGTGCATACCAGGACACCATTGGCGGATACGGTGGATTACACCACTGCCTGATCCCTCAACCGAAGCACATTCTGATCGACGAACATCAAAAGGTGACCGTGTTCAGCAAGCGTCAGAGTTCGGCCGATATGCTCAAGATTCTTGGATTTCAAAAGTGGTAGAAGAAATGACTTTGCTATCCGTTTCATTTTTTTCAGCGCAAATCAGCGTAATCAGCGGGAAACAACTTTTTTTGCCTGCAGATTTCGCGGATGTACGCAGATATCTATGTTCAGCGATAAATAAAAATCAAAGGATTAAGAATTGAATCGTTAAATTCTCTATAAAAATGACCAAAGGACCAATCACCGAATTCATCGAGAAGTATTTTCTTCATTTCAACGCGGCGACCGTTGTCGATGCGGCAAAAGGCTATCAGACACAACTCGACAAGGGAGCAAAGATGATGATCACCCTGGCGGGAGCGATGAGTACAGCGGAGATGGGAAAAATTCTCGCGGAGATGATCCGAAAGGACAAAGTGCAGATCATATCCTGCACGGGCGCAAATCTCGAAGAGGACGTGATGAATCTTGTGGCGCATTCCCATTACAAACGTGTGCCGCATTACCGAGATCTCACGCCGGAGGACGAACGAAAATTGCTCGACGCCGGCTTGAACCGCGTTACCGATACCTGCATTCCGGAAGAAGAAGCTTTCCGCAGAATTCAGAAACACATTTACAAACTTTGGAAAAAGGCAGACGAGCAGGGAATTCGGAAACTACCGCACGAATTTATGTACGAGTTGCTGCTGTCCGGAGTAATGAAAGAGCACTACGAAATTGACCTGAAGGACAGCTGGCTGATGGCTGCGGCGGAGAAGAATCTTCCGATGGTGGTGCCCGGTTGGGAAGATTCAACAATGGGAAATATTTTTGCTTCCTATTGCATCAAGGGAGAACTGAAGCCAACCACAATGCGCTCCGGAATTGAATATATGACCGAGTTGGCATCGTGGTATCCAAAAAACGCGACCAAGGGCGTTGGCTTTTTCCAGATAGGCGGTGGCATTGCAGGCGATTTTCCGATTTGTGTTGTGCCGATGCTGTACCAGGATATGGAAATGCACGACGTTCCATTCTGGTCGTACTTCTGCCAGATTTCGGATTCAACCACAAGCTACGGTTCCTACTCGGGTGCAGTTCCGAATGAAAAAATTACCTGGGGCAAGTTGGACGTCGACACTCCGAAATTTATCATCGAATCCGACGCCACCATTGTTGCGCCTTTGATTTTTGCGCACATTCTGGGAATGTGATTTCCTGAAATTTCCACAATAAAACGGGTTTGGGGTCGTTTTAGGGCGGAATGATCGCCTCACGTCCGATTCTTTTCCTTTTCGTTCTTGTTTCAGGTTTGGCAATGGCACAGGATCCGATTTTTCCTGACAGACCGGGTGGAACCTTATCACCATTTACGCTTGGCCCCCGAAATATCCAATTCGAAACGGGAACCATTTATATGGGCGCTCGTCCCAGCGACAGTACTTTTCATACGATACTCTTGCAAGATATATCGTATCGGATTGGACTTTCAAAGCGCATCGAAACGAATGGTCAGGTCCGTTTCGGCGGCCATTTCCTGACCACGAACGGTGTGAACGATTACCACGATTTTGGTTTTTACGACTGGCGTGCCGGCTTTCGGTTTAAAATACTACAGGGTAAAGGGTTTAAGCCTACGTTGTCACTGCAGGCTGGTGCCCTGGGGAATTTTCCACCCGCCATCAGCATTCAGCCCGAATTGCGACTGCTCACCTGCAACAGTTGGAACAAGTTTTTTGTTGCAGCGAATCTGGGCGTCGTTTGGTTTGTGAAGGTGCCGGATTTTTATTTTCCTTTTGCACTGAAATTCGGAACTGGACTGGATAGAAATTGCGGGATTATGGTCGACATTGCAGGCACATTTTTCGAACTCGAACGGGTGCGGTATGGAGTGGGAATCTGGTCGCAGCCGTTGCCCGGTTTGCGGATCGATTTATTTGGATCCTTGTTGCCAATGAGGCCAATCGGTTGGACTATTCAAATGGGTCTGGCCTGGCGCCTTGACTGGACGAAAAAGACGTAAAGATTTAAGGCCAATTACGTATTTTCGCGGGTATGAAGAATTTCGCGTTGGCAGCTGTCTGTGGATTTTTTAGTCTCTCGGGATACGGACAATACGAAGAAATTCTCACCTCCAACCGTCCCAGTATTGCCATCTCGGCCTGGACCATCGGAGCTAAGACCTTTCAGCTCGAGAATGGCGTAAACTTTACCACTGCCTCATCGACCGGGGTAAAAGCGCAGGACCTTTCGGATGAGTTGTTCGCACGGATCGGCCTGTCCGAACGCGTTGAAGCCAATGTGACGGTTGGTGCAGGAAACTCCGCCACCTGGCTGGGTGGTGTGCGGTCCTCCACGGGCCTCAACCTCTGGACCCTTGACGTGGGCGCAAGACTAAAAATTCTCAAAGGAAACCGATTCAAGCCCGACCTTTTGTTTCAGGGTTCTTTCAGAACGTGGACAAAATCCGGCTACGACCCCGGTGCCAAGCTGTTGCTTGCAACGAATAATACGTTTGGTCTTTTTTACTTCTCAACCACTTTTGGCGCAGCGTTTCCAAACCTCTTCGGCAAGGCTGATTTTACCTACGCAATTTGCCCGGAATTTTACGTACGAAAGAACATTTCCGTGTACGCCGAAGTCTTCGGTTGGTTTGACGACTTCAATCATCCGGGATTTGATGCCGGTGTTGCAATTGCTCCGATCAACGATTTGCAAATTGACATTTACGGGGGTTATATCACCGGCGGTGCGGTGCGTACCGCCTTCGGCGAGATCGGAATTTCGTGGCGGACAGACTGGCGAAAAAAATCGCAATAAAACGACGTCAAAACATAAAATGAATTTCCAGCCCGAGATGGCGATTTTTCCCTGAGGTGGTGTTCAACGAACTGTTGTAGTACATCGGCTTGAAACCCATTTCTGCGTAAAACTGCAACCGGAACAAACAGGTATTTCCCGCGTTCATATCCACACCAAATCCACCGTGCAGGGTGAGATCCCATCCCCGGTAGTAGTTGCCAATGGAATATTTCTCGTGGAATCCATCTTCAACGCTGAGAAAAACCCGGTGTGCCATATACACCTTAGTCGGTGTAACGCCGGCAAAGAGTGAAAGGCGTGCAGAATTATTGGCAAACTTGAATGGGGAACGAAGTACCAGACTCAGTGGAATATTGATATTGTTGGTTCTCCATCGACACCGGTGCGTCGAATCGCGTTCGCCAAGAGCCTGATGCAAATCCTCCGTATAAATTCCTGCTCCACGCATCATATGACCCATTCCAGCGCTGAAGCCAAGCCAATTCATCGGAAAATAATTAAACCTTACTCCTGCACCAACACTTGGTTTTACAAACGCCTGAAAACTGTCCAGCTGGGCAAGGGTCGACCAACCCAACGTGTAATCAACGCCCCAAAGGAATTTTTTGTCGAGTTTGTTGGTAATGCTGTAGTCCTTGCTCGTTGAATCAAGGTAGTCGAATTCGTCCTGTGCCCGAACTGTTGTTGTAAAAACGACCAACGCAATCAATAATGTTCTCATATCTTGTCGTTAATTAGCGGATGAAAGATCCTTGCCTATGCAAAAATTGAAATGGTTCAGCGTAGATAAATACCTGGCCTTCACATCCAAAAATTGCATCCTGGTATCGACATAAACCTGTTGGTAATCCAAAAACTGCAGAAGGGAGATGTTCTGTTTTTGAAAATTGTCCAGCGCACTTTCGGAAAGTGAGTCGATATCCGAAATGAAATCGGCAGTATAGCTGCCGAGGTTTTCTTTGGCGTTAAGATATTGCAGGAGTGCACTAAACACTTCGTTGTCGAGTTCATTCTCAAATATCTCCAACATCGTTTTCGATTGGTCGATTTCGATTTTTGCCCGCTGAATTCCGGCCTGATTTCGATCGAAGAGCGGCATATCCATTTCAAATACCAAACCAGCGTAAGGACGAACATAGTTACTTCCACGGTCGCGCGGCTGATAACCAAGGTTGATGGTTGGAACGGCTTCGGCGCGCTCCACCCGAAGCGATTGTTCATAGTACGAAATGTTCTTTTGTGCAATTTGAAAGTCGGGTCGGTTGGTATGTGCGGAATCCAATGCGGCGGCAAACTCCACACCTGTTATCTGAACGTTGCTTCTCTCTCCTGGAATTACAACGGTTTCTGACGGAAAATTCAACAGCGAATTTAAGTTACGCTGCTCTTCCAGAATTTCATTTTGATTGGCATTCGCTTCAGAGTTAATCGAAATGTACTCCGAGCGCAATCTGACCAGATCATTGAATGAGATGACGCCAAGATCAAGTCGCTTTTCGTACGAGGCAATCAAGCGATCATACTTTTCGAGAATCACTTTGTAAATTTTGCTCTTCTCGGTGAGAATGTAGAGATTTCCATAGCTCTCACTATACTCCATCACGAGTCCCCGGACGACATCCCGGAATGCGTGTTCGGCAATTTCAATTTCAAGATTCGCCTGACGGATCGTCTGAATACGGACGCCGCTCACCGCAACCACATACTCGACTTGTACCAGGGTCTGGTTACCCATATGGAAGTATTCATTCCATTCGTGGCTGTACATATCGGCGTTCCAAACGAAGAGGGGATTACCCCAGGTTTTCGCCGCCTGAAGCTCAACCTTCGCTAAATTTATCTGGTAATACTCTGCCAGGACTTTCAAACTCTCCTTCAGCAATCTGCGTTTTCCCTGATCGAAACTGAGTTGGATTTCTGTCCTTCCAGGTGATTCCTGAGACGAACCAAGGATCGGTGAAATGGACAGAACGGTGGCAACAAGAAAAAGCCGAGTAGACCAATAAATTTTCATAGCTCTTCTCATTTTTTGTTTTCGGATTCATTTGGCACAACATTCTTGGCCAATCGATTCTTGTACTTTTTTCGATATGCCCAGTAATAGATGTTCGGAAAAATCAGCAATGTCAGCACCGTTGAAGTGATGCAGCCGCCGATTACAACGATCGCAAGTGGCTTCTGACTTTCTGACCCGATTCCGGTAGCCAGAGCAGCGGGCAACAAGCCGATGGCCGCGATGAATGCGGTCATCACAACCGCACGCGTGCTCCGTTTTACCCCATCAAGAATTGCGTTTTCCAGGAGCATCTTGGCTTTGAGGTTGTTTTTTATTTCCTCGATGAGAATCGCACCATTCTGAATGACGATCCCGGATAAGGCAATAAATCCAACACCACAGGAAATACCAAAATTAATTCCTGTGACGTGCAATGCCAGAATTCCCCCGATGATAGCAAATGGCACGTTGAGAAGTACCAGCCCTGCATCCCTGAAATTGCCAAAGAGAATGAAAAGAAGAATAAAAATTCCGACGAATGAAATGGGTACAGCAATCGACAGCTGTTTGTTCGCTCTCACTTGATTTTCAAATTCACCCACCCAGCTGATGGTATAACCGTTTGGCAGTATCACTTTAGAATTTACTTTCTGCTGCGCTTCGGTTATGGTGCTTCCCAAATCGCGCTCACGAACGGAGAATTTGACTCCAATAAAACGCATATTGTTGTTCCGGTAGATGAAGGCGGGTCCGGTCACTTTCTTAATTGTGGCAATCTCACTCAACGGGATACTTGGTCCGTGAACGGTTGGCACTAGCAGGCGCATCATATCCTGTTCTGATTTTCTGACCTGCTCTGGATATCGAATACGAACGTCGAATTTTTTCTCTCCCTCGTATTTGATTGTTGCGGTTTTGCTTCCCATTGCCATTTCAACGACGGTCAAAGCGTCTTCGACGTTTACGCCGTACTGCGCCATTTTCAGTTCGTCCAGCACCACTTGCACTTCCGGTTGTCCTGTATTTCGAAGAATACCGATGTCTTTGATTCCGGGAACATCTTTAATTGTGGTGAGCACGAGTGTAGAAAGCGAATCGAGTATTTTCAGGTCGGGTCCAAATATTTTCACAGCGTTGTTGGCATTCATCCCGGCAACTGCCTCGGCGACGTTATCGATGATAGGCTGCGAATAGTTGTAATTAATCCCCTGATAGTTCTTGAGGCGCTTGTCCATTTCGGCGATTAATTCGTCTGTCGAAATGTCTCTCTTCCATTCATCGAGGGGTTTGAGGTTGACTTGCATCTGGACGTAATAAAATCCGCTTGGATCTGTTCCGTCATTCGATCGTCCCGTTTGAGAAAGCACGCCATTTACTTCGGGAAACGAAGCAAGTTCCTCTCTCAAAATATGCACCATTTTCACCGTCTCGGGCAGGGACATACTCATCGGCATTTTTGCCTCCACCCAAAGGGCGCCTTCGTTTAGGGTCGGCAAAAATTCGGTGCCCATCCACCGGGTTGAAAACAAGGTGGATCCCAAAATGAGGATGGACACGATTACTGTACCCGTTCTGCGTTTGAACGACCACGTTGAGGCACGGCCAAAAATTGAGTTGATGACATTGACAAATGGGTTTTTCTTTTCTCTGACGTTTTTGTTCAGCATAGTTGAAACCAAAACGGGCACCAACGTTAAAGTGAAGATCAGAGCTCCCAACAGCGCAAATCCAAAGGTGTAAGCCAATGGCGAGAACATCTTACCCTCAACTTTTTCGAAGGAAAAAATGGGTACCAGTGATACGAGAACGATGAGTTGTGCGAACAGAAGGGATTTGCCAAGACTTGATGCGGTGGATTTAATGAGGCCACGTTTGGACAATTTATTGAACCGCTCCATCCCTCGTTCGTGTGCCATTTTATCAAGCGCGACGAACAGACCTTCAACCATAATGACGGCACCACCCACAAGAATTCCAAAGTCAATCGCTCCCAGCGACAGCAAATTCGCACTCATACCCATCATTCGAAGGCACATAAAGGCGAAAAGCAGTGCAAGTGGGATGATAATGGATACGATCAGCGTGGAGCGCCAGTCAGCCATAAAAAGAAACACGATGACGGTGACGAAAATGATCCCTTCGGCCAGATTGGTCAGGACCGTTTTTGTACTATAGTTCATTAAATTGTCCCGATCGTAAAAGGTCACCATTTCAACATCCGAAGGCAAAATTGTTTCATTGAGTTCCGCAATCTTTTCTTTGACGCGTGCGAGGACCTGACTCGGATTTTCACCTTTTCGCATTACGATAATTCCCTCCACTACGTCGTCCGATGCATTCCACCCGACCTGTCCAACTCTTGGAGCTCCGGTCTCGACAACATCGGCCACATTCTTAACAAGAATCGCAACGCCGTTCTTGTTGTCAACAATGACATTTCGGATGTTCTCGAGCGATGACAAGAGTCCAATCCCACGAACCACAAAGGCCTGACTGTTCTTCAACAAAATATCTCCACCTACGTTCATATTGCTCTTTGACACCGCTTCAAAGAGTTCCAGCGGGGTGATATCGTATTTCACCAACAACGCAGGATCAGGGCGTATTTCATAAATTTTCTCCTGGCCACCAAAGGCGACGACATCTGAAACACCTGGAACCGCGCGAAG
>Ga0247727_10002333_pt1 | contig 43618 bp, 71 predicted proteins | sample WisWelCaveWW1625_FD_202498 | JGI IMG/M metagenome (GOLD analysis project Ga0247727, IMG submission 202498) | Biofilm microbial communities from Wishing Well Cave, Virginia, United States - WW16-25 | ecosystem: Environmental > Aquatic > Deep subsurface > Groundwater > Cave microbial mat | place...
AGAGAGAAGGGCGCGGTGAGCGCAGCCTATCGCAGATTTGGGCGGGCAGTCCGAGACATTTTGGCGTTGGCAAAGGATGATCCGATAGCAGCGCGGCGCGGGATTGACGCGATAGGAGATCGGATGGAGTCGAAGGGATTAAGCTGGAATTTGGACACCGTAGCTAAGTGGTTCCCAGATTGGGCAACAAATCCCGAAGGATTTGAAAATGAAACGAGAAACGGCACAACGAGGCGTTGAAAACGAACGGCCTCTATACGAGGATCGTGGCTTAATTAGAATATGCGATGGAGCCGTGTACTCACAATGTCATACCATGCCGATCCTGGAGGGTCCTGTTTTTTATATGAACCAATCCGGCGCGGCCGAACAAGTCGGGATTGCATGGTACTGCCCGTGGGACGAACCCAAATACACACACAACAGCGCCAGGTGTTTTAAGCTCTGCCACCGACACGCGCACTTCCAAAGCCGGATAAAGCGTTTTAAAAACTGCCCTGATGACGTGACCAGTGGTTTATTGGATCAGGCTGAAGCCGTCCTTGGAGATCATGGATTCGGCGTTTATTTCGGCCGTGACGCAAAAGGCGCTTTAAATGCCCTACAAGGCGGCTTAGTGGTGCGGCCGCTGTTTACCCCTACCGAAGCAAAAACCTCAAGGACAGGCCGATTCCAGTTGAAAGTCGGTCCTCCGGGTGGGATGTTGCCAAGGTATTGTTGGAAGAACGCGATTTAAAGGCCGCAAATGCCAATCAGCCGGAGCCCGTAGAAATACCTGGAGGGCCGGAAGAAGAACCCCCGGACATGGAGACCGAGGAGGTCCCGTTCTAATAGTAAAAACAGCGGCAGAACTTGAGGAGAGCTTTAAAGATGTTCCGCGACTCTCCAGGCTCCAAAAATTAGAGGCCATAAGATCGATCAGAAATGATATTATGGAGATCGAACGCCAAGCTTTCTACGATAAAAACATGAGCTATTCCGAGATCACCTTAGCCAGGAACCTCTTAGAAAAAATTGATTCATCGATCCAGAAGTATGAAGGTCTGGCAAAAAGGTTCAACTGGAAATGATATTAAAGAGAAAAAAACTCCCAACCCGTAGAAGTCTTGTCAATAAATTGGATTCGATTTATGCGTTTAAAATCAAGACCAGGGATTCTCTCATCCGCGGCCGCTGCCCGTTTCATGCTGACGTTATCTTCAGGCCTATTGAGCATGTTTTTCATTTCATTACTCGGGCAAAACACTCAGTCCGGTGGGACGACCGCAATGCCGTTGGGAGCTGCTCAAGATGCAATCTTTTGTACGAATACGATCAAACTTTTGTAGATCAAGTTCTAAATTGGTACAAAACGGAAGTCGGTCAAGGAGCCTGGGATCAGCTTGTGCTTGATAGCCATAAAATCGTGAAGCGAAGCCGGAGCGATCTAATGGAGCTTCTGGAGAAAATAGATGGACAAGTGCAACTCAAGAACTGGGGATCGCTTTACCCGGATGGGAGGCCCAAAATTTATGGGTAAAGAAGTTGCCCGCCAGGTCGCGCTCGCGGGATGGTTTTACGATCACGGCTGTAGCTTAAAACAAGCGGTGAATCTTATCCGTGAATTGTCAGGGGGATCGGGACCGTGTGGCAAAAAATAAAATCCATTTCCTCGACTGCCGGATGGGGCCGAATGGATTCATCCACTGGATTATCTGCGGAGCCGAAAGGACTGAAGAGTGTAGCACAAAGCTGAGATATGTGACGTGCCTGGAATGCAAGAGAACCGGAAAGGAGAAATTAAATGAGCGACGTAGAATCCAAAGACTTGTTCGTGATTCACAGAGAAGAGCCGACGAAGGGGGAAAAGTATGATAAGGCCGGGGTCGTCCTTCGGGTCGTCAACTGGATATACGAAAAGAAAGACGGCTCAACCGGAAACAGTGTCCAGCTCGAAAAGCGGCAGCTTTATGTCCACGAAAACGGCGAGGTCCGGACCGGGAAGGCCAAAGGATTTACTCTTGACGATCTTGGGATGATCCGAGGCAAATGGACCGAGATCGTCAAGACGATGCGTAACGCGCCTAAAGTCGAGAAAGAGCAGAAGCTTTCAGAGGCTCCACCCGAGATTGAAGAAGTGTCATTTTGACATGGCTTCCAAACCGTCCGTTGCCCAGAGTGCGGTAATTGGCGATTAGTCGGCAAGAAATGTCGATCATGTAGCACCGCGGACAGAATGAAAAAAATTCTGAGAGGCCAGAGTGGCGAAAAACGTTGGCATTGAGTGGCTCGTATCCAGGCTGATCCAAATTTTTCGTTGGATTGTTTTTGGACTTCAGGTAGAGTTGCTTTCTTGAGCACTATAAAAACAAGGTCCAGGGGAGAGCCGGCCCCAAAACAGCCTTACCTAGATTGCGGTCTGTGGCACGATGCAGGGAATGGATCGCGGGCACATCCAAGAGGCTCCTGTATTTATTGCCTAGCCACGCGCCTGGAAAAACAGAGGGGATGATGCCCTTAATGATCTGCGAACATTCATATCAACTTAAGGAGATCGCCGCAGAGCGCGAGCGTCAGGATGAAAAATTTGGAATCCAAAACCATCCCGATCAGGTTTGGAATAGCATCCTTGTTGAAGAAATCGGAGAAATTTCGAGAGCCCTTAATGAGATCAACTTTTCCCAGGATCACGCGGCCCTGGAGCTTTGGAAAGCCAATCTCAGGTCCGAGCTTATTCAGGTTTCGGCCGTTGCCGTTGCGTGGATAGAAGCAATCGATAGGAAAGGGAAAAAATGCAAGCCATAACAAATGAAGCCCCGCGATAATCCTGATTTTGTAAAATACCAAAATGACAGCAAGCAGAAGCGGCTGACGGCGGCAACACTACGCAATCGAATAGAATCTATGAAACGCAGAATCAAGCATGATGAGGCATGGGTTGAAAGAGTGCGGGAGATGCTTCAAGAAAGTCGCGCAAAGTTAGCCGAGTTGGAGCGACAATTGTTTTGCTTTCACGCAAGAGCCCAGAGAGAATAATGCCAATTATGGACTGGTTCACATCTGACACACATTTCAATCATCGGAACATTATCCAGTATTGCAACCGCCCATTCAAAGATGTCAACCACATGAACCTGGTGCTTATGCAAAACTGGAATGAGCGCGTGGCTCTGGACGATACCGTGTACCATCTTGGGGACTTCGCGCTTGGTCCGGTTATGCGATGGCCGGAGTTCGTTAAAAACCTGAATGGGTACAAAATTTTAGTGAGGGGCAACCATGATGGGTCAAAAGCCAAAATGCTACGGTGCGGTTTTAATGAAGTCCACGATTCGCTTGAATACCAAGGATGGAAACTTGTCCATGACCCCAATGGGCAAAATGGTAAAATCCTGTGTGGGCACGTTCACGATGCGTGGAAGCTCAAGCAAGACAATAATTGTCATATCGTGAACGTCGGAGTAGATCAATGGAATTTTAGGCCAGTTGCATTCGACGAGTTAATGCTTGTGAGTGAGAGTGCTCAGTAGATGATCTGCAATCATGAGTGGGAAATGTTCGTCGCGGAATCAACGCCGTATCAATTTTGCCGAAAATGCAAGCATACGATTTTTCGGGGTATTGTGAAGGGGTTTATAAATTGTGAGGAGGACTGCCCATGTCGAAAGCCATCTTAGAATTTACTTTACCAGAGGACCAAGAGGCACACCTTGACGCCTTGCATGGCTCGGAGTGGAAATATGTTATACGGGAATTTGATGAATGGCTGAGGCGTGAGGCCAAGTACGGCGGCAAAACCAAGCTCGACATAACAACCATCAGATCAAAACTGCATGAGCTGATCTCTGAGCGTGGATTGGAGCTATGAAAAATCTACTGCTGAATCAGGAGGAATAGTGAGTGTCTTTTATGCGGTGATCGTCGGTACTCAGGTGTTTTTGACTCGGGACCTATCTGAAGCTTGCGTCTGGCCAGGCCAGAAATTCCAGATTTCCGTGTCGGACTCGTGCCAGGCTCTTAAATCGCGTAATTTTTTCCAGATCGAGGGGATTTTGCGCTCTCAAGAGATCAACGAATCTACACCACATTCAAGTCTAATGATGAAGCCAATCAAATGCAAGCTGAAGCCGCAGTTGCCCGCGTGGGTGATCGAAGACGGGCTATGAAAAATTTTGCGGACTTAGCCCTTCTCTGGGCGAGTGAAAAGGCGACAAGAGCCGCCTACGTCCCGCAACTTGCGGCTGAATTTATAAAGGCTTGCAAGTGATTTCAGTCAGCATCGCTATTAATGGTGTCGTTGTCCAGGCCAGGAGCGCGGTCAATGTGTGCAAGTGTAACTGCGAGCGCGGCGGCGAAAGACACTTATGCACCTACAAGGTTGACGACGGAACAAGACTTAAGCACTGGCGTGGAGATGGAGCCGTAAAATTGGCTAAGATGATGCTGGATACGATCAATGAGATAAAATGGAAAAACCAGCCAAGGAGTTTAAGCCTGGGCAGATCATACGGATATTCTTTGAGCCCTCTGGCGGTGAATGTGAATACGCGGAATTTGTAAAATTCACCGATCATGGCATAATTACCTGTGATATCCGAGACGTGGCGGTTGGGGAACCACCCACAGGGACTCACTTCCGCCCATGGCGAACAATCTCGCAATTATCTCATTACCCGGAGGATCAGGATTGATCTCCTAGGGAAGGCATGGGGGATTATTGGCAAAAATAAATGGCAACATTGTTGTCAGAAAAAGGAGCGCGTATTCCTGACAAATCCGATTTTCCGCAACGACACTGGAAGGCGGGATAAAAAACGCACTCTTTATGGTTTACACTAAACTATCAACACAGAAAAGATATTGGTTCAATGTCGTAGAGGAATCCGTGATGAACGAGGATTTCAGGGGCTACCGCGGTGGCCGCATTGAAGTTTATGATCGCAAGGCAAAAAGCGGATACGCCGTATATGAAGCCCGCTGGCTCGTGCCTGAAGAAATGGCCGACGAGTTCATTGAGGTATTCGACATGAAAAAAACGGATAAGATGCCGTACTTGAAATGGGATTTCTCAGAGACCTTAGGGAGGAAAGGTGGGAAGTGAAAAATCGCCGTATAAATCTATGGGCATGACTGGCTCGAAAGTCCGGAGCTGGAAGGTCGGCTTCAAGGCAAAGCCCACGATCAAAATGACGACGAAGGAGTGGCGGCGCATCCGCGGCGAGGGTAAGGGCCACTACCAAAAACAATGTGCGATCAATGGATGCAAGCGAATGGCTGGCTCTGACTCGAAATACTGCGGACGGCCGCTGCATCAAAAAGGCTCTTGATTATAATTTGAAAACCTAGTAGAATTCTGGCGTAAGCCCGTTTGAAAAGGGAAAGGAAATGGCTAACCCGAACGCCAGCAAAGAAACGCGATTTAAGAAAGGTCAATCCGGCGGCCCAGGTCGTCCGAAGGGCGTAAAGAACGGATCAACTTACGCGAAGGAATGGGCCGAGAAGCATGGCGGCCTTGAGCGGCTTACTGATATAGCTATGGGCCGCATCAAAGAGTTCCCCCCAGGTGTTCAGGCTCAAGTGGCGATGTATCTCGTTGATCGAGCTTACGGCCGCCCGAGCCAAGAATCTAAAATTTCCGTTGGTTTCAACTACGAAGATTTAATCGATGAGCTTAGAGCCGAACTCAAGCAATGATCCTTTACGTTTCAGGAGTCATAGCTGGCGTTGTGATCGGAGCGTTCTTTGCGTTCTCTTTTAAAATCGGCAAGACCATCGTTTCTAAAATGAAGCGTGATCCAAAGGATGGCCTGTGGGCTACTCACATCCGAGAGTAAGAGACGAAAGGACTCCGGTCAAACGCTCGAATCAAAAGGTTGTGCGCTACGTCTGTGGAGCCTGTGGTCTTATATATAGTGCTGACCGCTCGCTAGGCAAGAAGAAGCACGTCGGTTGTCCCGTCAGTCCATCCGGCAGATTTCAATGACCCGCCCGATTATATCCAGGATGAAAGAATGGTTCCTCAATCCTGCCAAATTTGTCCATGAGGAGCTTCGTGTTGAGAACATCGACCCCTGGCAAGAGAAGGTTTTAAGAGACTTCGCTGATCCAGCCAAGCAGCGTATTGCGATGCAAGCTTGCGCCGGACCCGGCAAGTCCGCGGTGCTGGCGTGGTGCGGCTGGCATTTCCTCGCGCTCCAAGGGGAGACAGGCCATCATCCTAACGGCTACGCGATGTCGGTCACGTCCGACAACCTGAAGGACAATCTCTGGAAAGAGATGGCGGTGTGGCATGGCCGCTCAACATGGCTTCAGCACGTCTTCGAGTGGACGAAGGAGAGAATCTTTTGCAAGAACCATCCTGAGACTTGGTTCCTTTCAGCGCGGGCCTGGTCAAAGAGCTCTGATCCGGATACCCAAGGTCGGACGCTCTCTGGGCTTCACTCCAAGTACATCATCTATTTGATCGATGAGTCCGGCGACATTTCTCCGGCTGTCCTGAGAGCTGCCGAGCAAGGCTTAGGTAACTGCGTCTGGGGCAAGGTGCTTCAGGCCGGGAATCCTACGAGCCTCAATGGGATGCTTCACGCCGCGGCCACTCTCCAAGCGCATCTCTGGAGCATCCACCGTGTTACTGGCGATCCGAATGATCCAGACCGAAGCACCAGGATCAGCGTTGAGTGGGCCACAGAGCAGATCAAGACCTATGGCCGCGAGAATCCCTGGGTCATGGCCTACATCCTTGGGCTGTTCCCTCCTGCCTCAATCAATTCGCTCATGGGACCTGACGAAGTTCAGGAGGCAATGAATCGACACCTAAAAGAACATCAGTACGATTTCGCCCAAAAACGTCTAGGAGTTGACGTTGCTCGTTTTGGAGATGATCGGACGGTCCTGTTCCCGCGGCAGGGCATGGCTGCCTTCTCGCCAGTCGAGATGCGTAACGCTCGCGGCAATGAGGTCGCGGCCCGGATCGCTATGGCGAAAGAGAAGTGGCATCACGAGCTTGAGTTTGTGGATGATACCGGAGGCTACGGCGGCGCGGTAATAGATGCGATGATCCAATCCGGCGCTGCTCCAATCGCCGTCAATTTCTCCGGCAAGGCTGACGATCCAAGGTATTTAAATAAGCGAGCTGAGATGTGGTTCCGCTTGGCTGAATGGGTGAAGAAGGGCGGGGCGCTCCCGGCCGATCAAGAGCTGCTTCGAGAGCTTACGGCTCCAACCTATACGTTCGTTGGCGGCAAGATGGCGATTGAGCCAAAAGAGAAAATCAAAGAACGGTTGCAGAGCTCTCCGGACAAGGCCGATGCGCTGGCGCTCACCTTCGCTTTAGTTGAGATGCCGGGGAAGCCCTTGCATCCGGGGCTAGACAAAACTGGTAAGGTGCAATGGGAGTATGACCCCTTCGAGTCCTCAAGACTCTAAAGCATATAGCAATACGCTATAAAAAAAAGGAGATCGACAATGGCCGAAACAATGCAAGGAACGGTGAAATGGTTTGACGCAGCAAAGGGCTACGGATTCGTTACTCCGGCTCTTGGCGGCAAGGATATTTTTATTCACTTCACCGGGATCAACGGGAAGGGATACCGCAGTCTCGAAGACGGAACGAAGGTGAACTTCGAGGTGGAGACGACCGACCGCGGCCCGAAGGCTGTGAATGTAACCCCGGTCTGAGTCTCAGGGTATTGACATTTCTTCTGACACTTTGCACAATGCTTTTGGATGTCGGAAGATTTCGGAGCACCGATACTTGAGGAGCAGACCATTGACAGCGACATCGTATTCGGCCGCGAGATCGCAGAAACATTGTTCCTCGAAATTATCCCGCTCATTCTTGAGCATTACCGCGAGATCGCCGTGGACATGGGCCAACCTCTCGAACCTGATTGGGAGCAATATCGGCTTCAGGATCAAGCTGGCTTTCTCAGAGTCTACACGGCTCGGTCGAAAGTCGTACTCGTGGGATATGCCGTGTTCTTCCTCCGGCCTCATCAGCACTCTGTTCGGTCGATCCAGGCGTTTGCGGACGCTCTTTACATCGACCCCGAGCGCCGCGGAATTGGGGCCAAGTTCATCCGATGGTGTGACGATCAGCTCAAGCTTGACGGCGCTAAAGTGGTCTATCACTCCGTCACGCCCTATTGCGATTTCAGCCCTGTCCTAACTCGGATGGGTTACGAGTTGGCAAGCAAGGTTTTTGCGAGGAGGCTCTAATGGGTCCAGCGGCGATTCCTGCGATTCTTGCTTTCTCTGCGGCCACGGCCGCGGCAGGAGCGGGGTATCAAATTCATTCAAGCGAAGAAGCAAAAGAGGCGGCAAAAAGGCAGCAACGTGAGCAGGAAGAAAAAGCCAGGAGCCTTGAAGGTGCGGCTAAAACGCAGCAAGCCGAATCCGAATCCAAGTCCGCGGCGCTGGCCTTGAGTCAGGCCGCTCGGCGCAGACAGCGGAGTGGCGCGTCTTCCAGAGAGACTTTGCTGACCGGGCCGCTTGGACTCAGCAGCGAAGGCGGCGGGACTCAGAAGACTTTGCTCGGGCAATAGGAGGAAAGTTTAATTATGCCAACGCAATTAAACCCTAGGATCGAAATGTCGGGCGGCTTGATTTTCGAGAAGCAGCCGGACGGCCGGATCAAGGTCACGGTTCAGCCGACCGATGTCGTCCCGGCCATTTTCCACTCCGTCGTCAATTACCTGGACATGGCTTCGATTATGTCCGCTATGTGTGTTCGCGGCGAGAGCGATGAGACTTACAAAGAAGCCTTTGAATTGCTGACGAGGAAATAGTGGCGAGGTCGCGGAAGCAAAAGAACGTATTCGCTTGCAATCGCCGCGGTTTTGGGCAGCTCTGCGGTCACGATCCATCTAAAGATGGTCCGCATACGGTTGATCCTGGTCGCTTTGTAAAAGGCCACGGAAAGCCTCGCGGCGTAAGGATGGGGGGATAATGGCTGGCTTCGGGGTAGCTCAGTATTTCGGCGGCCGCGGCGATGGCACGAACACTCTCAGCGCAGGAGACTTGACGGAACGACGCAAGAGATACGAGCTGCTCTACAGCCAGCTCGACAGCGAGCGCGGGACTTTCCGGGCGCATTGGCAGGACCTAAACGACTACATCCTCCCGCGGAGAGCTCGGTTCTTTCTTTCCGATGCCAACAAAGGCGACAGGCGCAATCAGAAGATCATCGACTCCACAGCTTCGCTCGCGGCCAGGACTCTGCGATCTGGGATGATGGCCGGGATCACGTCTCCTGCTCGGCCCTGGTTCCGGCTCACGACTCCAGACCCATTGTTTGAGGAAGTCCCTGCCATCCAAGCATGGCTGCATATTGTCGGTCAGGCCATGATAAATGTTTTCCTAAAATCTAATCTCTACAATACCTTGCCGATTCTTTATGGCGACATGGGAACCTTTGCATCCTCGGCTATGCTTGTTGAGGAGGATTTCGGTTACGTCATTCGGACCCAGGCGTTCCCGATTGGTTCCTACTTTCTGGCGAATGACGACAAAGGTCGTGTTCGAATCTTTTTCCGTGAGTTTAGAATGACGGTTCGCCAGCTCGTAGACAAGTTTGGCGAGAAGGACGAGAAGGGAGTCCTGACGAACAAGGAAATCTTTTCCACGCACGTTATGAGCCAGTACGAGCTCGGCCAGCTCGAAACCTGGGTGGATGTTTGTCACGTCATTCATCCAAACGAGGACCACGATCCAAAAAAGCTGGAGGCCAAGTATAAGCTCTTTAGGTCGGTTTACTACGAAAAAGGCTATTCAGCTAAACACAGCGGAAAGTATCTTCAGGTCCATGACGATGGCCGATACTTGCGCGATTCAGGCTTTGATTATTTCCCGGTCTTGGCCGCCAGATGGGAAGTGACTGGTGAGGATGTCTACGGGACCGATTGCCCAGGCATGACTTCGCTAGGAGACATCAAGCAGCTTCAGGTCATGGAGAAACGTATTGCCCAAGGTATTGAGAAAAAAGTCAACCCCCCGATGGTCGGCCCGACTTCTCTCAAAGCGGCCAGAGCTTCGATACTCCCCGGCGACATCACTTACCAGGACGTGCGCGAGGGGATGCAGGGCTTCAGGACGGCCCATGAAGTCAATTTAGACCTGAGCCATGCTGAGGCCAAGGAAGATCAGATCAGGGGCAGGATTCGCAGGGCTTTCTATGAGGACCTGTTCCTCATGCTATCCATGACGGATCGGCGCGAGATCACGGCGCGAGAGATCGACGAACGCCATGAAGAAAAATTGCTCGCCCTCGGCCCGGTGCTTGAGCAGTTGAATCAAGATGTTCTCGACCCCTTGATTGATATTACGTTTGCCATCATGCTCAATCAGGGCCTCATTCCTGAGCCTCCCGAGGAGTTGCAGGGCATGGAGCTGAAGGTGGAATACTTGTCCATCATGGCCCAGGCCCAAAAGCTCATCGGCTTAGGCGGGATCGAGCGGTTTGCTGCCTTTGCCGGACAGATTGCTCAGGCGAGTCCTCAGTCCTTGGACAAGATTGACACGGATCAGATGATCGATGTTTACGGCAACATGACCAGTATCCCTCCTGGGATCGTGCGCTCAGATGAGGACGTTGAGGCGATCAGGAGCCAGCGAGCTCAAGCTGCCCAGGCTAAGGCGATGGCCGAGGCCGCGCCAGCCATGGCCGGGGCCGCAAAGGATTTAAGCCAAGCCAACCTAGATGGGAATAACGCTCTAAACGCTCTTATAGGACAAGCTCAGGCAGGGCAAATCGCGCCAGGAGCGTAACCCGTGGCGGTCATAACTCCGACCATAACAGAGATCAAAACTCGGGGCGACCGAGGCCATCTTATCACATGGGGAACTCTGGGAGCTGGCGATGAGGGTTCGCCGATTTCCATGATAGGATCAACGATCCGGACGGCCCAGATCATCGGCACGTTCGGGGCCGGGTCGCGGGTAGCCATCGAAGGCTCAAATGATGGAGTGACTTACGCCACTTTAACGGATTCTCATGGAAACGCCCTGAGTTTTGCTGGCTCAGGAATTTCTACTGTTTCGGAATTGACGCTCTATATTAGACCCAGAGTAACGGCTGGCTCTCCATCTGCCTCGGTTAAATTGCTCATGCGAAAGACTGAGGAGCGGTGAAGATATTGCTGATAATGCTTCTCGCTTCTACCGCGGCCGCGGAACCACCGTGGCTGGAGGAGCAAACTTATGGAACGACCGCTGTCGAAGTCAAAAGGGGAACTATAACCATAAATTCAATGCCTCCTGTCTCGATAGCTGTTGGCTCGACCGTAACGGCCATAACAGAGGGATCGTTCCTATTGGTTTCCACAGACATCTCTGTCGTTAGTGGCAGTGGCTCTAGCGTATTCTCCGCGACCGGAACGATCAAAAATTGTTCATTTGTGCCGCCTTCCTCCTCATCGATTTATGATTTCGAGATAGTGACGAACGACTCTGATGAGTTCCCTGTTTTCGGGAATGTTCGTAGATTGGTTGGAAAAACGGGCCTGATAGGTGATAGAATCCTTTTGGGGTCGCATAAGGCTAGGTTTGAAAACGCCTCGCCGGATGGGACTTACAAAGCTAGATGTGTGGTAAAAAAATAGGAGGATGAAAATGAAAAAACTACTGTTAGCCTTGGCGCTGACCTTGGTCGGCTCGGAAGCCTTCGCGGTTTCCAGCTACCTAGGGACCGCGGTTCAAGACGTAAGCGGCTCCACCGTGAATATCGGTGGATCGCTTCCGGCCGGAACCAATAACATCGGCGATGTCGATGTGTTGACCCTGCCCTCGATCCCCACAGGGACCAATAACATTGGCACGGTGAGCGGATCAACCGTGACCATTGGGAGCCCTCTCCCCGCGGGAACGAACAACATCGGAGACGTGGACGTACTCACGTTGCCGAGCATCCCGACCGGGACGAACAACATCGGAACCGTTAGCGGATCGACTGTTACGATTGGAAGTCCTTTGCCGACCGGAACAAACACCATTGGCGAAGTGAAGGTCACGGATGGGACTGACGACCTAGCGATCAACGCCGACGGCTCTATCAATGCCGTCGTGACGAGCGCGAACGTGAGCGCATCCACGGTCGGAGTCCGCGGCGCAAGCGGTGGGACGATCACGGATACTTCCGTTGGCTCAGGACTTGCCCTAGACGTTCTGGATGCCAGCCGAGCAAACCTGGATGGTAAAGCCTTGGTCTATAAGTCCTCAGACAACTTTGTTGTCGGCGGGGCCTTAACCTTGACCGGAATAGCGAACCAGGTTGACCTCCAGGCATTTACGAATGATTGCACCTTCAACCTGGCTGGCGGCGAGTCAATCAACGTGGCGAAGAATACGTCGGAGTCGTTCAACTTCGACTATACATCCATAAACCTGACCGTGAACCTGACGGCCAAAAGCGCAGGTGCGACCTGCAAGGCCAGAATCACAGGGGCTAATTAGTGCGTAGCCTCATCCTCCTATTGCTCCTAGCCCCCGCGCCCGCATGGGCGGGGGCCGCGAGCCTTGCTGACAACTCCGTCGTCGGCTTATCCAGTAGCGGCGCGACGGTCAGCGTGACGGGAGGAAAATTGGACGTGAACGCAACGGTCAACGCCAATTCGCTCCAAGATATCAATATCATCAGTACGTTTTCGGCGATGAATCCTGGCTATGTCAACGCGCAGGGGTTGTACTCGACAGGAACAGTTGCGAGCCCTAAACCTGTAATTGTCGGCGGGCTCACTTCGTCGGGCACAGTCAAAAATATACTGCTGGATTCAAACGGAGCCCTGCAAGTTTCCGTCGTCCCCGCTGTTGACACAGGCAATAAATACTACATGGTGGACACGAGCATTAATCGGGCCGCGACAGGCGACGCGAATCTCGGGACCGATAACCCGATGCTCTTGATCGTCAATCCTTCAACATCTACCAAGACCCTCGGAATCGTTACCAGGATTTACGGGATTGCCGTGACAAACGTAATGGCGATGTTCCGGCTCTACGACTCCCCTGTTGTAACAAGCTCAGGGACAGCCCTTTCCGTGAGGCCCGGTCTCTCAGGAAATTCAACGCCGTCCGTCGCACAAGCCTACAAACTCCCGACGGTAAGCTCGAAAGGCGATCTCCTAGATTCCTACATCATCAGTCAAAATTCAAGCGGAGCGCCGATCCAAGAATCCCAAGTCCTGCAACTGCCACCAGGAAAGAAATGGCTCGTCACGGCGGCTCCAAGCTCAAACAACCGCGAGGTAGATATTTCCGTCAAATGGATAGAACAATGACATTTTTAGTAATCCTCCTGCTATTTATGTGTCAGCCAGCCCACGCGCTAGATATGCGCGACGAGGCCGAATTAGGGACAAGATTCGCAGTTTCCTCTGGAAGCACGACGATCAATTCTACAGCCGAAGTTGATGCGTTGCTTCTGCTAAATTTGTCCACCAGTACAATCAAGGTGTACATAGATAAAATCTATTTTTCCTCTCTGTCCAGCAACTCCAAAGTGATCGTTAATATCTACGGTCAGCCGACCGTGACGGCTAACGGGACCAAACTAACGCCGCGCAATTCATACTTCGGACACGCAAGCGTCGCAAAAGCGGAGGTCTACAAGTCTCCAACAATTTCAAGCATGGGGGCTTTGGTGGCCGTGTACTCCGTAAAAGATACGGTCATGTTGATTGACATCTTTGAAGGCAGAGTTATTATCCCGCCGGGATACCGGATGCTTTTGACCGTGCAGATGGACGCGGCTGGAAATTCCTTTAGCTCTACTTTTTCATGGGTGGAACGATGAGAACCATCACGGCGACCATTATCATTTCTACCGTCATGGCCTGGATTGGATGGGACATCTACGCCGCCTTTAACCGTGAGGCTGGCGATACGATCAGCGAAGTCGTGCTGGCGGCGGCGCAGGGAAAACCCATTGTGCCGTTTGCGGTCGGCATGATTATTGGGCATTTATTCTGGCCTCAGAGCAAAGATGATTAATTTTTTTCAACGGCTGTTCGGTGGGAAAGGTTTTTTCTTCACCATCCGAATACCGATAAGCTGGACAGGAGGCTCAAATGTTCAAAATGATCGTAAATCTGGGAGCAAAGTTGACGGGTCTGAGTAAGCTCTGGGAGAAAGCAAGCGGTTATAAAGCCTACGTCGGCGGCGCTTCGGCTCTACTAATGGGCGCGGCGCAGCTCCTTGAGCAGCTCTCTAAGCTCGGAAGTCCGGCCGACTTCTTCGAGTTCGCCAAGAACATCCACACGAACCCGGCGATGGCCTTGATCTCTATGGGCCTGATTGCCGTCGGCTTGCGCCACAGCGATCAGAAGATCGAGGACAAGATTGCATCGAAATAGGTCCTATGAAGTATTGACAAAAAAACAAGAATGATGCAGTATTGAATTGGTAGAATCCAAACACATGAACGTAGCAGACCCGGAAAGGATCAAGGATCAGAAGCATAAGGAGCGGCGCGTCCGCGAGCAGGAGCTATTCGATGTTCGCGCAGTTCTCTGTACGCCTGAAGGCCGGAGGTTTTTCTGGAGGCTTCTGAGTCTTTTTAAGGTGTTTGGTTCGATCTGGGAGAGCAGCGCCCGTATTCATTATAATTCGGGCCAACAGGATTGCGGCCACTTCTTGCTGGCCGAAGCATCTGAAGCAGACCCGGAGGCTTACCTTCTCATGCAGAAGGAAGCTATGAAGCGCGAAAGAGAGGAATCTATCAATGCCTGAACAAACTATCGATCCCGCAAAGGCTAACCCCGGCGCGGCAGCGAGTGTTGACGAAAAGACTTTCGGCTCCAAAGAACCCGAGCCGAAGGCAGAACCAAAAGCGAGTGCAGAAGGCGCGGCGGCGAAAGGTGCTGAAGGTGGGCAGCCAGTCGTAAAGCCGATTGAGCTGAAACTACCGGAGGGCTCATTACTGGAAGCGGGGGCCGTGGAAAGGGTCAAGACGCTTGCAAAAGAGCGCGGACTTTCCCAAGAACAAGCCCAAGAGCTTCTGGATAGAGAGCATCAAGTTCTTGCCTCCTACGCTGAGGGCCAGAAGGCTACGCTGACGAAAACGATGAACGCTTGGGTTGAGGAGTTGAAGGGTGACAAGGAAGTTGGCGGCGAAAAGTTCAAAGAGAGCTCGGAGCTTGCCAAGCGTGTTATCCGGAGATTCGGGACCGAAGCGTTTCTAAAAGACCTGAACGAAAGTGGATTCGGGAACCATCCTGAGCTCGTGCGAACTTTCGTCAGGATCGGGAAGGCCATGTCCGCGGATTCTTGGGTGACTCCTGGCGCGATGCCAGCGCCTAAGAAATCTTTGGCAGAGGCCCTCTACGGAAGCGAAACCTCAAAGGAGGAATAAACAATGGCAACGCTAGGCGCATCTGTACTGACCCTTGCCGATCACGCCAAAAGGCTTGATCCGGGTGGGAAGATTGACATGATCGTTGAGCTTCTCGGTCAGACGAACGAGATTCTGTCTGACATGATGTTCATGGAAGGGAACCTTCCGACCGGACACCGCATCACCGTCCGAACCGGGCTTCCCACCGTGGCATGGAGGCTCTTAAACCAGGGTGTTGCTCCGTCCAAGAGCACGACTGCTCAGATCGATGAGCAAGTCGGAATCCTGGAAGCCTGGTCCGAGGTTGACAAGGACTTGGCCGAGCTGAACGGGAACCAGGGCGCGTTCCGTCTCTCCGAAGCTTCTGGCTTTGTTGAAGCCATGAACGAGGAGATGGCGGGAACCCTGTTCTACGGAAACAGCGGCACAGCGCCGGAGGAGTTCACCGGATTGTCGGTTCGGTATTCCGACATCGGTTCCGGCTCTCCCGCGAACGCCCAGAACATCCTTGACGGGGGCGGGACTGGATCGGACAACAGTTCGATCTATCTCGTGGTTTGGGGCGCTCAGACCGTCTTCGGGGTCTTCCCGAAGGGTTCCAAGGCAGGGCTCGTGCATGAGGACCTGGGACTTCAGACCGTCGAAGTGACGGCCGGAATCGCAGGAAACCGCATGAGAGCCTACCAGGATCGCTGGCAATGGAAGCTCGGACTTGCGCTGAAGGACTGGCGCTATGTGGTCCGCATCGCCAACATCGACATCTCGAACTTGGTCGCCAAGACTTCCGCGGCTGACCTGATCGAGTTTATGATTAAGGCGATTCACCGCATCCCGAGCCTTCGGGCTGGCAGACCCGCGTTCTATATGAACCGGAGCTGCTTCCAGATGCTCGACATCCAGCGCCGAGATGATGTGATCTCTGGCGGCGGCCTCGTCTACGCCAACGTGGACGGAGTTGCCATTCCGACGTTCCGAGGTATTCCTGTCCGGATTTGCGATCAGCTAACCGAGACGGAAGCCCAGGTCGCCTAACCCTAACGGGAGGAGGATAAAATCATGTACTTAGACGCGCAGCAGTTGTTTTCGGATGCCCAGGCGCTCACCGCGACTGCGGTTTCCACGAACTTGATCGACCTTGGCTCCGATAGGAATATCGGGGTTGGGGAGCAGATGTGTGTGGTAATCAACTTCGACGTTGGAGCTGATTTTACCACGACCGATGAGACGTATCAGTTCGACCTTCAGACGGACGATAACAGTAGCTTCAGCTCCGCGACTGTTGTCAACCGCCGAGTGGTGGCGAACGCCGATGCCGCGTTAATCAACTCGGCCGGGAAGCGGCTCGTATTGGCGCTTCCTGCGGATAATAGTGTCGAGCGGTATCTTCGCTTGAACTTTACCCTGGCGGGAACTACGCCAAGCGCGACGGTTACGGCTCACTTGCAACCGATGAGCATGGTTCAGGCTGAGGCCGTGTACGCTGACGGTATCACCATCAGCTAAAAGCTGATAGAATGGCAGGGGGGTGGCAAATTGCCCCCCTGCCATTGATCTGGGCTACACCTAACACGGTAAGCCCTAAAAAGGAGAAATTAAATGGCAAAGGCAGCCGTCTTAGAAAAGCAGACTCAAGAAGTTGAAGACGTAATCAACGTCAGGGCAAAGCGGGTCGGGTATTACGACAATCGGCGGCATTACCCGATTGACTTCAATCACCCGAGAGCCGGGGAAGTCTTTACCCTCCGGGAGAGGTCAGGCGGCCGGAGAAATAAAAAAGGGAAGGTTGAGCCGATCACTTTAACCGCTCGACAGCAATTTGCACCTTCCTGGATGGAGGAAGTGACCGAACAGGAAGCCGAATCAGACGCTCAACTGAGGCGGCGAGTCCCTGCAAAACGGCAGATCATCACGAAGCCAGCAGCCGACAGAAGCGTAATTTAGGAGGGACCGATGTCCTATGGCGTTTATCCATATTCAACGGATTACGAGACGGTCGCAGCTTCTCAAACGAATCAGATATTGGGCGGCAATGGACATCTCGAAGATGTTCTTGAGCGGTTTATAATCATCCCGGCATCAGTATCCCCCGGAGCCGTCACGTTCACAGACGGCAACGGTTCCGCGATTACTGTGCTTCCTGGTGGCGCGTCCTCTTTAACTGAGCTCAAGCCAATTACTGTTGAGCTCGGCCTAAAGGCCAAGAACGCCACGACTCCGGGCTTTCGCGTGACGACTGGCGGGAGTGTGAGCGTTATCGCTGTTGGCAAATTCCTGTAAGGAGGATTAGATGGCGAAGCGTAAGAAGCCTCGCAAGCCAAGGGGATATTGATGCCAATAAAAATGTGTAGCGTCAAGAGCACCGCTGGCTATAAATGGGGAGCTCATGGCAAATGTTATACTGGCTCTGGCGCTCGGGCCAAGGCAGGGAGACAAGCGGCCGCGGCTTACGCCCACGGATACCGCGCTAAGGGAGGCAAATAATGGCCTCCAGCAGCACCGAGATCGCCAATCTCGCAATCTCTCATCTTGGGGTCAGTAAGGAAATTGCCTCCTTAACTGAGAACAGCACGGAAGCTACGGCCATCAACCGCTTCTACGAAACGGATCGGCGCATAGTCCTCAGAGCTTATCCCTGGCCGTTCGCGTCGAAGTTTGTGGCCCTCGGGCTCGTGGCTACGAATCCATCAGAGATCGATCAGGAGTGGACCTATTCATACCGCTACCCTTCTGACTGCCTGAAATTTCGCAGGATCGTAGCCGGAGTGGTTGGCGGCCGCGAGACGCGCCAAAGTCGCATCCCGTACAAAATTGGGCGGGATTCAACCGGATTGCTTATTTACACGAATCAATCCAACGCTGAGGCTGAGTACACGATCAACGAGACGGATGTCCAAAGGTTCCCGGACGATTTTGTGATGGCGTTATCTCTTTTGCTGGCGACCCATTCCGTGTCAAGAATTACTGGCGGCGATCCATTCGGCATCGGCAAAACCGTTTATGCCCTATACTTGAGCTCGTTAGGACTTGCAACGTCCGACGCTTTCAATGAGCAACAGGATCAGGAAGACCCTGAAAGCGAGTTCATCCGTGGGCGGGATTAATGGACAAAGCCGAAGCAGAAGCGATCAAGGAAAAGAACAGAAATATAACTATGGGGCTCGGCCTCATTTTCAATAATGTTCAAGATGCCGTGGTTCTCTATACCGGACCGGACGGGAACTTTCATTGGGCAACCGAGAATCGAACCTGGGCTATAGGCGCAGTTCGCAGAGCGTCCGTGACATTCGATGAGTGCGAGAAAATAGATGCGCGTAATTTGAACAGAACGGAGCACGAGGAGGAATAATGCCACAACATCAAATGGTGAGCATGAAGCTCGACGCGAGCGAGAAGCAGAATACGGCCCCAACGGTCATGGCCGAAGCGCCTGATTATCCCTATGGCCTGCGGCTGGACCTGGACAAATCAGCTTTGAGCAAATTGGGCATTGAGAGCCTCCCTGAGCTCGGCTCAAAAATGGAGCTCCATGCTGTCGCTGAGGTTGTCGGAGTATCTCAAAGCGAGAGTTCTCCCGGAGGCGAGCATAAATCCGTGGCCCTTCAAATAGTCGAGCTCGGAGTAGGGCCTTCGGCAAAAATGTCCGAGAATCAGCAAGCCGAGGTCCTTTACGGTAAAGCGCCAAGTCCTTTAAAGACTGGCGGCTACGCTGACTAGGAGGGCGGGTTGACAACCATTGCCCAACGAAGTTTCGCTGGCGGCGAGATCAGCCCCGCGCTCTATGGCCGGGTTGATATTGTCAAATACTCGACGGGCCTCCGGACTTGCAGGAACTTCATCGTCGCTCGCCATGGGGGGGTCTATAACCGGGCAGGAACAACCTTCGTCGGAGAAGTGAAGGATTCGACCAAAACTGTCCGGCTCATCCCTTTTATTTTCAACTCGGATCAAACCTATGTCCTGGAGTTCGGCAATCTCTATATGCGCGTCGTTCGCAACGGTGCTCAGGTCACGGAGACGGCACAGGCGATAACGGGTATAACGAACGCGAACCCCGCCGTTTTGACCTATTCTGGCGCAGATAACTACGCCAACGGCGACGAAGTGTACATTTCCGGCGTTATCGGGGCGATGGCTCCATACGTCAACGGCAGGAATTTCAAGGTCGCAAACCTAAATGCCGGGGCCAATACCTTCGAGCTTCAATATATGGATGCGGCCACGAACGTCAATTCTACTGGCTTCGGGGCCTACACTTCCGGCGGGACCATAGCCGAAGTGCATACCATCGTGACCCCTTACGTTGAGGCCGATCTTCAGGACCTTCAATACGTTCAGTCGGCCGACGTGATTACGATTGTCCATCCGAACTACGCGCCGAGGGAATTGAGCCGAACCGGGCATACAAGCTGGACGCTCTCGGTGATTTCATTCGATCCTAGCATCGCTCGGCCGACGGCCGTGGCCGTGGTTGCCGGAGGTGCTGGAACCGGGACCTATCGCTACAAAATAACTGCCATCAAAGCAGAGACTTTTGAGGAATCTCTTTCCGGGACCGAGGCAGCGGATACGATTACGGCTATCACTCAGGCCAATCCAGCCGTCGTGAGCGCGGCCGCGCATGGCTACGCCAATGGAGATGAGGTCTTAATAACTGGCGTGGTCGGAATGACTCAGGTGAATAACAGGGTTTTTATCGTGGCCGGAGTGACGGCCGGGACCTTCCAGCTTAAAGACGTGGATTCGACTGGCTACACAGCCTATTCTTCTGGCGGCTCCTCATTCCGGACTTCCGGAGTGGTGACGGCGGCCGCGGCTCCTACTCCAGCAGCTCCTCATGTGATTACCTGGACGGCCGTAACGAACGCCATAGAATACAATGTCTACAAAGAGACGAACGGCATTTATGGATTTATCGCGGTGGCTCCGGCGGCGACTTTTTCTGATACTGGCATCACTCCTGATACGAGCGATACGCCGCCTGTTGCCACGAATCTTTTTAAACTGACTGGCGATTTCCCGTCGGCAGTCTCCTATTTCCAACAGAGGAGAATCTTCGCCAACACGGACAATGACCCCGAGAAGATACTTTGCTCTCGGAGCGCACAGCAAAAGAACTTTACGACCCATCAGCCCTTGACAGATGATGATGCGGTTATTTTTGAGATCACAGGAAGACAGGTCAATGAGATCAAGCACATTGTTGACATTGGGGCTCTCGTGGTTTTTACGAGCGGAGGAGAATGGACTATCGAAGGTGATCCGTCTGGAATCTTGACTCCCACTGACATCAACCCAAAGCAGCGATCCTACAATGGATCAGGCTCCCTGTCTCCACTTATCGTCGGAGGAAATGCGCTCTATCTCCAAAGCCGCAGCTCAATTATCCGGGACTTGGCTTTCGATTTCCAGGTTGAGAGCTACCGCGGGAATGACCTGACCATTTTCGCTCCTCATCTTTTCGAGGGCTATACGATCCGGGATTGGGCCTATCAGCAAATCCCTCACTCGATTGTCTGGGCCGTCCGCTCAGATGGCAAGCTTATTGGCCTCACCTATGTCCGCGAGCATCAGGTTTGGGGCTGGCATCGGCACGATTTTGACGGGACCGTTGAACAAGTGTGCGTGGTTCCTGAAGGAACGGAGGACTTTCTTTACGTCGTAATCAAGCGAACGATCTCGGGGCTGGCTTCTCTTGGCGGCTCAACTCGAAGATATGTCGAGCGTTTTGCGACCCGCCGGGTAGCCGATATCCAGGATTCGATATTCGCCGACTCAGCTTTGAGCTATGACGGTCGTCATACTGGCGCTACGACAATGACGTTGAGCGGAGGAACGAGTTGGGTATCAACTGAGACCTTAACTTTGACGGCAAGCGCGGCGACTTTCGCATCTTCAGACGTTGGAAACGCCATTCATTTAACAGGATCAGGCGGGACCTTAATTCGATTCACGATTGACGCTTTTTCCAGCACTACAGTCGTTACCGGGCGGCCGCACAAGACGGTTCCTGTTTCCATGCGGAGTGTGGCGATCACGGTCTGGGCCAAAGCCGTTGACGAGGTTACGGGGCTCTGGCACATCGAAGGGAAGACTGTCTCGGTTCTTGGAGACGGCTTTGTTGCTGCCAATCCGAATAACAGCGCCTACGGAGTTGTCACGGTTGCGAACGGGGTTGCGACTCTGGATCGTCCTTACGGCGTGGTCCGAGCTGGACTCCCGTATACATCAGACTTCGAGACGTTGGATGTTGACACTCCCTCCGGAGAATCTATCGCCGACAAGAAGAAGCAGATCAGCCGAGTCACTTTATTTGTAGAATCATCGAGGGGTATCTGGATCGGCGGTTCGACTCCGGCTTCGGACAGCACTCTCGGGCCTGGGTTGACTGAGGTAAAATTGAGGGATACCGAGGCTTATGATGAGCCAGTCGATCTTGAGACGGGTCCGGTTGACGTGAACATTCGCTCAGAATGGAACAGCAATGGCCGCATATTTATACGTCAGACAGACCCAATCCCGCTCTCGGTTTTGGCGGTGATCCCTAGCGGTCTGATACCGATTGGGAGGTAATATGGGATTAGAAGCAGCGCCCTTTGCGATCAGCGCCGCGGCTTCAGCGGCTCAGGGGATCAGCCAAGCCTCGGCGTTCGAGGCCAAGGCCGGATATGACGAAAGCATTGCCGGAATCAACGCACGTTTCGCGGAGCTTAAAGCAGAGGATGCTTTGCGGCGCGGCGGTAAAGAGGCTGGCGTGGTCAGGGGCAGGGCGAGACAGGCCCTAGGCCGCCAGAGGGCAGCCCTTGCCGCTCAGGGCATTTCTTTAAGCGAGGGAACCCCCTTGGAAGCCCTTGAGGATACTCGGGCCATAGCTGAACAGGACATTTTAACAGTTCAAAACAACGCCTGGAGGGAAGCCTGGGGATTTAGGGCAGAAGCCCAGGAATCCCGAGCTCGCGGCGCTTTCGCCGGGATTGCCGGGAGAGCTCAGGCTGGAAGCACTCTTTTGACCGGAGGACTTCGGGCAGTTGAAGACATAGCTCGCGGGGCGACGGCCTATCAGTCTAAATCAAAAAGGAAAACAACGTAATGCCAACCGTGCCAAGAATCACAGAGAGAACCGTAGCAGATCGGCCATTGCCGAGCGTTCAGATACAGCCAGCAGCTCCTCTTGAGGCTTTTGGAGGAGGTCAGGCCGCGGGGCAAGCCGTAGAAACGGCCAGAGGACTTCTGCATACTGTCGGAGAAATAGCCATTAAAGAAAGGCAGCGAGCCGATGATGTCGCTGTTCAGGATGCTTATAGCCGATTTGTTCCACAGACGAACAGCCTTCTTTATGATGAGAAAGCAGGAGCTCTTTCGAGGCGCGGGAAGGATGCGATGGGAGTCCTGGATAGCCATGCTCCGATGTACGATAAGGCTGCCCAGGAGATTGAGGAAGGTCTTGCAAATCAAACTCAGCGCGATATGTTCAAGCAGATCGCGTCAAAGCGTAAAGGCGAATTTTTAGAGGCGATCCAAAGGCATACTTTCAAAGAGCGCCTGTCTTTGGAGGAAGGGACTTTCAACGGCCTGGTTCAAAATCTACAGGAAGATGCCGCCGTCAATTCTAATTTGAAAGGCAAGATCGCCGACAACATGAGGCAGATGGAAGGAGCTGCCAAAAACTTTGCAGCCAATCGCGGAATCAGCAAGGAAGAAACTGACGCGATGCTTGCGAAAATCAGGAGCGGAACCCATGCGAGCGTTCTGCGCCGGATGCTCGTTGAGGGCCAGGTCGATGAGGCAGAGAAGTATGAAAAAGTTGTTTCAAAAGAAATCCTCGACGACGATTTAAGGGTTTTGGATTTGGTCAAATCAAAAGCAGATCATGCTAGGGCCGAGGCGGCAGATGAGGGAAGCCGAGAACTCTACATGAGGGCCGTCAATGGGCAACTTCCCTTAGCGGAGGTTGACAACCTATTCGCTTTGGGAAGAATAGATCGATCCTTTTTTAAAGAACTTCGCTCCAGGGTTTTAAGCCCTAATGATGATCCAGCCATTGCTCCGGATCAAAAGACAGAGAAATTCCTTGCCCTGCTTGATGAATTTAAGAATCTTCGCGGATCGGAACTGGACAAAAATGGCAAATTGATTAAGCCAGCGACAAAAAATGATCTAAAAACCTTAACGGCTTTTAGAAGTAAAGTCGCTCAGTCTTCTGGGTTTTTGACAGAAGAGCAGGAGAGGGCTTTCTATAATTATACTCAGAGGAATTTCAATGAAGCCAGAAGCCCAAAGGTCGGGATTTTTGATGGACTTTTGGCTGCCTTAAAGTCTATGCCACTGTCTCCCGAGAAGCTTAACGCGGCCGTGACGGGGGCTGTTCTTAGAATCTTCGACAGCGGAACATCGGTGAGCCAAGCCAGCGCAGCTTCCGCTGAGATTGCTCAGTCGGCGGCGATAGCAACGAACCCAAATCGAAGCCTGTATCAAATCGGGCAAATTCTCAATATGTCGAATGGATCGGTCAAGGTTGTTGGATTCGATACGGACGGAGAGCCTCTCGTCGAGAGGCTCAAATGAGCGAGCGTCTATCAGATGTTCTAGCGTCTCAGGGAGAGGCTCCGGAGGTTCCCCCGAGCGCAATGCGATTGGGAGATTTTACCAGTCTTCCGAGAGAACAGAGCGTTCCATTCTCAGACGATATTTTAGAGATTTCGGAAGAGCAAAAATCAGCCTGGAAAGCTCGTGGTCCAATAGGATTCATGGAGGCTTTCAGAAGGGAAAATAAAGCCGAAATTCTACCATTTAACTTGGGCTCATTGATTTCTAAAGAGCCCGTTGGACTTTTTAAATCCTTTTCTCTTATGCGAGCAGTCAATCGATTACATGATCCGACGACTTCTCAAGATCAACGCGCTAAAGATGAATCCTTGGTCGGCGATTATCTCGTGCAGCTAGAGGAGGAGCGTATTCGCACTTTCTCTACACGAGGCAAGATCGCTAAAGGCATCGTGAATTTGCCGCCTTACATGATCGAGTTCTTGGCTACTGGCGGCGCGGCTTCTTTAGGTAAGGCTGCTATCAGAAAAAGTATCTCAGGAGTCGCTCGCAAAATTGTTGAAAGTGGGACCTTAAAAGCTACGACGCGAGTGGCCGGCGGCGTTGCCGGAGCGGTCGCCAGGACTGCGGCTATGCCTCATAGACTGGCTCAAGGCTTCGCAGAGAGACAATTAGCTGCCGGACTTGAACTGACTGATGAAGGAATCAAACTCGCTGATGAGGTCAGTGAACAGCCCCATGTTTCAGCGTTAAAAGCTTTTGGCGACGTAATGATCGAGAACTTCAGTGAAGTGACTGGTCCGGCCATAGGAAGGACCGCGGGCTATTTGATTCCACAACAGCTTAAACAGGGACTTGAGAAGCTTTTTGTAAAACTACATCCTTCCGAATCAGTCAGGAAATTATGGACTAAAGCTGGATATCATGGGTTCTTGGAAGAACTCGGCGAAGAGCGGGTTGGCGATTTTTTAAGAGCCGTTACGGGAGTAGAGGATTTTGGAGCCAAAGACCCTGACAGCATTTTTGATCGAGTTGTATCCTCAATCCCGAATGCTGAGGAGTTGCTTGTTGAGGCCGCCGTTTTAAGTATTCCTGGTGCAGCTCGTATGACAACTTCTCAGATCATTAATTTGATACAGACGCGCAAAAAGGAAGATGGAGCTATTGAGCCTGAGCTTCAGAATATTCCGGATGAAAGGATTTACGAGATTCTCCAGGGTCCTAAAAAAGAAGAAGTCCGGGCTCCAGCCGAACCTCTCGATATTCTGGGCCAAGCAGAGGAGAGCCTTGAGGCCGCAGCCGAAGTCCTGCCTATCGAGCTAAAGGACCAAATTGAGGCCGTCGGGGTCAATCCTTCCTTAGTTGAGGATGCTATTAGGACCTTTAGGGAGGCTGAGGCTACAGGAGAGGGGCCGGGAACCATCCAAGCCGCCCTACAGAATCTAGGAATCGAGCTTCCTCCGGAGGTATCGGAATCGCTGCAAAAGGTCCTCCTGGAGCCAGCGGAGGCCGTAAAAGCCCAAATTCCAGCCCAGGTAGTCCCCTGGGAGGCTATCCCAAGCAAAAGCTTGGGAGCCTTGATAGTCGATGCGCCTTTTGAAGAAAGAACTGCTTTCAGCCAAAAAGCCATTCAGTTGATCCGCGGATCGGCCGGACAGGACCTTTTAGCGGAGGAGCTCGGGATCGCTCAGGCCAAGACCGATCCAAGTACAGGAGCTTATGCTGGAGGGATTAATCCCAACGCGGTCACAATCCTGTCAGCAGACACGCCGATTGAGAAGGTCAGGGCTTACGCGAGAGCAATCCAATATATCTACAAGCAAGATGCGGTCCCGTTTTTTAAGGCTTCAGAGAAGGGTCCGACCCCTGGAGTGGTCTTCCGTTTTGGAGAATCCCTAACCCCGGAAATGGAGGAGAAGTTCTTCTCCGTGTTACGAGGGGCCTTGACAGAATCGGCCGGATACACTAAACTAAATGACAAGGAAATTACGGTCCTTGATTTCGAGGGTTTACCTAAATTCCTTGAAAGAATCAGAACTCTGGACGAAGAAAATGGCGAATCAATCGGAATCGAATCGTGGCGAGACTTCTCAGCCGAATCAGAATACGGCCCAACCCATGATTGGAAATCAGACCCAAAAGGCGAGTCGCTACGCGGGGCCGCTTCCGAAGGATCACCCTCTTTACAAGCAGGGCTGGATAGTCGGCGCAAAGCGTTTGAAAGACTCCTCTCCGAATCCAGCGCAACCATCAACGCAGAAACCGCTCTCCGAAGCGGACTGATCCTCCAGTATACTCCCTATCCTGGCTTAACCCCCGAGCAAAGAGAAGTTGAAACCCGTCTTGCTGATAGTCTTTCAAGACCCAATGCTATTGAAAAATATGAGTTCATGCCAGCGACTCTCGACGGGAAAATGCTCAATGCTGATCTTGTCAGATTTGTGTCAAAAGAATTTGCCGCAAACAAAGAAAGCGCAACGCTTCATACTCTCAGCACTCAAAAACCATCTACAGCCTGGATCAAGAAGCATTATCTTGAAAAGCTCGCACAACCGGGATCAGGACGAGTTCTTTTCTTCGCTGGCGGCGGCGGTAGCGGTAAAACTACTACGGCGACAGGTCCTCTTGCAAGCATCGCAGATGAATCGGACATTATTTTCGATGGAGTTATGTCGGATGCTATTAAATCAGCAGAACAAATCGATGCTGCTTTGGCGAGCGGCCGTCCAGTCACAATCGCCTATGTCCATCGTCCTCTAAAAAATGCTGCCGAGGCAGTCCGGGAAAGGTATTTACTTACCGGGCGCTATGTTCCGTCGGAAGTCCTGACTGAAGATCACGTCAGATCGCAGCAGACTATTCTCCAGCTTGCAGATCAATATAAAGACAATCCGGCAGTAGACATTCGCATCTACGACACTTCTTCCGGAACGCCAAAAACATCGAGCCTTGACACGATCAGGAATCTCAGTTATACTAAAGGCGGTGAGTCAGTTGAGGAAACTGTAGCTCGCCTCCTGCCGAAAGTAAGAGAGGTACTCCAAGATGTCGAAGAAGAAGCAGAAAGAATCATCGCACGAGGAACAGAGGAAAAAGAGTTCGGACTTCGGGAAGCGGCTGGACGAGGTGGTGTTAGCCTCGTTGCAGAAGGCATCCCAGGAAGGCCCGAAGGCGTTGCCCTAAAATCATCGCCGCTCAAGCGGACTATCCGTGAATTGACGGGGCAGTACCACAAAGAGCTTCCTACCATAAAGGCGTACCAGGCCCTCAAAGAATCCCTCAGAGTCCAAGCCAAAGCAGCGCGGGAAGCAGCTCGCATGACCCGCGAAGAAATTAAGGCTGCTCAAACGCAGCTCGTCGAGTTATTGGAAAAATCCGGCCTTGCGCCGGAAGACAAAGCAAAGTTCATTCGCACGATCAAGAACATTCAATCTCAGGAACAGCTTTCCGGCTCGCTCCCGGAGATCGAGGCTCGGGTTGACGCGCTCATCGAAGCCTCAGCCAAACGCAAAACAATTTCCGCAATCCATGAGGAGCTCCGCGCCGTCACTCCGAAACGCCAAGCGGGTCGCCTTGTCGGGCGTTTTACTCCAGAGATACAGGCAGCCTTAGACCGGATGCGCCGAGCAGAGCGTCTGACCCAGGCGGCGGCCGCGGCAAAGCTCGAAGAAAATCTTTCCAAGAACAATTCCGGGAATACTTTCATCCCTGATCCGTTGACGGCTCTCGAAAATAAGATGCTCAACCTTGTCGCCAGCCGAGAGGCTCTTTCCAGCAAGGAGCTCGGAGAGATGCTTTTTCTGATCCGGACCCTGAAGCTGGCTGGCAAAGAAGCTCGGCTTGTGAAAGAATTGCGGGATCAAGCAGACCTGACTCAGAAGCAGCAGATCGCTTTATCCATAATCGACAGCCGTCCAAAAGACAAAATCCCGACCACGGCCGATGAGAGTGCAGATGATACCAAGTGGGGATGGTACAACCGTGCAACGTCCTGGCTCCTGGGCTGGAATAATATCCTAAATCGTCTCTCCAGAAATGACAAATTCACGACGACGAATAGAAGCCTTTTGAATCAACACGCCAGCGTTTCAGAGGAAGAAATAGTTGAGAAGCGCGGCATCCGTTTGAATCTGAAAAAGCTCCGCAAGATGTGGGTCCAGCATTTCGGAGAGATGAACGATTGGGAGCTGACTAAGCGATGGGCCGAAGACTCGAAGCAGCGGTCGCTAGGACAGTTCACAAATGTCCGCGGCGAGAAGATTGAGCTCGTCATTTCACGCGCAGAAGCCCGTAAGCGGTGGATGGAGTTCCAGGACCCAACCCTCAATGAGACTATTTTCGGAGAACAGGGAATGGCCTGGAGCCAGGATATGCGTAAGGCCGTAGAGAATTTGCTGTCTCCACAGGACATCGCCTTTGCTCGGGATCAGATGAGTTTTTATCAGAACTATTACAATGATTTTAATAAGGTCTTCAGCAGCATCAACGGGGTAAACCTTCCGCAAAACAAAGCCTACAGCCCTATCCGGAGAGTGGTTTTAGAGCGGGAGGTTCTTGAAAACGAGCTCCTGGGTGAAATGACTCATCGCAGGGCGATCACTCCTTCGGCCGGGAAATTCCGCGTCAAGAACATCCGGGCGCTACAGCAGCTCAATGACATCGATATAATCCAGAGGCATATCCAACAGGTCGAGCATTACAAGGCATGGGCCGAGAAGATAAGAGTCCTAAATGGAATCTTTAACGATCCGAAGGTCAGAGAGGCTATCCAAACCAATTTCGGGAAAGGATTGCTCGCGGCCGTGGATCGCAACATCGAGGACTTTACTCGTGGAGGGATCGACAGGTCCAGCGACAGCGCCGTTCTGAACGTCATTAAAAATAACTACACCGTCTCAGTTTTAGCAGCCAAAGGAGCCATCGCCATCAAGCAGTTTATGGCGTTCCCGGCGTTCGCTGACGCAATTCCTACGAAGGATTTTATAACTGGACTTCTTGACTTCGGCATTGACTCCAGGAAGAAAATGATGATCCTCGCGTCTTCCGAGGTCATGCGCTCCCGCGGTCTTGCGATTACGCCGGAGATGAAAGAGGCTATCGAGTCAAGCGAGTGGGCTTCCTTCCAGATGAATCCGAATCTGAGGAATATGCTGCTTACTATGACGCGCTTCGGCGACCGAGCCTCCATCTTTTTAGGAGGCTGGCCTGTTTATCGGTATCATCGAGAGGTCCTCGGCAAGCCTCACTCCGAGGCGATCAAGGCGTTTGAGATCGCGCTTTCAGACAGCCAACAATCCGCTGACTTGTCCCAGGCTTCGATGTTCCAGCGCGGGAACTCTTGGCAGCGGCTTTTCTCTGTTTTCCTCTCAGCTCCAAATCAATACTTCCGGAAGGAATTAATGGCTACTGAGGATATGTTGGCCGGGAGATTGAGCAAACAGCAATGGGCCAAGACCATAGCGATTTACCACTTCATTCTTCCGATGATGTTCCAATGGGCCGCGGATGGCCTTGAGTACAGGGTGAAGGATCAGATCAGGGCCGGATTGCTTGGATCGTTTAACGGAGTTTTTATTTTGGGCGAGGTCCTAAACGCCATGCTCGGTCAAGTCCTCGGCCTCAAGGTGTGGCAATCCAAGACGATCATCGACAGCATCTCCAGAGAGGCAATGGATTTCATCAAGAAGCTGAACCCAGAAGACCTGGATGCGGAATCCTTCTTCGATGCCATTAAGCAGGGGCTCACGCTCTCCGGCCTCGTGAAAGGATTGCCTATGGATCAGGCAATCAATATCACGGAAGGCATGAAGCAGATGGGCGAGGCCGACACCACAGAAGAATTTTGGAAAGGCTTTCGCCGAGTGGCCGGGTGGTCTAAATATGTGGTCGATGAAGGTGGAAAAAATAAGGGTCCGTTTTGAGAGAAATGAAGTATAATCCTGGGAGGTAAACATGGCGCTTTCATCGGCAACAAGTCGAAATGATTATACGGGGAACGGAGCGGCGAGCGTTTACGCCTACAGCTTTAGGATTACGGATCAGTCTCACCTTGTCGTCACAGTCAAGGATACTTCAGACGTAGAGACCTCTCTTTCTTTAACCACTGACTACACTGTTTCCGGCGTGAACTCTGCGAGCGGCGGGAACGTCACTTTAGTGAACTCAAGTCAATCGTGGCTCACTGGAGGAAATTTAAAAAGCAACTACAAGCTGACGATCCGGCGCTCGGTTCCTTTGACTCAACTTACCGACATAAGAAACCAAGGCTCTTTTTTGCCCGAGACACATGAGGATCAGTTTGACAGGCATACGATGGCAGATCAGCAGCAGCAAGACGAGATCAACCGATCCGTCAAGCTGCCTGAGACCATTCCGAGCTCAACCTTCGATCCGGAGCTTCCAGCTACAATAACTCAAGTGGCTGATCGAGTTCTTCAGGTGAACTCAACGAAGAATGGATGGGCGCTAGGAGCATCTGCCACGGTTGACGTAGCCAGAATGTTTACATCGGATACCTATGCCAGTCTCAAGACAGCGGCGCTTGCTGCTCCAACTTTGCTCAGATGGGGATGGGCAACTGATATTAAGCAGCTAGTTTTTTATACGGCTGATACCACAGTCGGTGATGCTGGCTGGATTTCGGTGGGGGGATAACATGAATCTTCTTTTCAAAACCTTAGTGCTCTTGCTCCTCGCGGCCCCCGCGCTGGCTGGACCTTATGAGGGCTCGTCCATATCGACGGCCACAGGAAAGGCCACGCGGAATCTAAGCGGCTCCTTTGGCATCGCCGCCAGCTCAGGGACATCTTCCGCTTATACGATTCACATGGACGGTCAATCCGGTTCAATCCAAGCCTCAAGCGGAACCTTTGTCTACAGCGTTAAATCCGCGACTGCGGCCTTCGGCCCCGCGGGGACGACTCTCCCATCTGGCGCGGCCGTCATTTCAAGCGGAACCGTTGTTATCCAATCGACTTCCTCGGCGGCGACTCATCAGGCATTTAAAATTCAAAACCAGTCTGGCACGGAGTTATTCCGAGTCCAGCAAGATGGCAAAGTGGCTGTTTCATCTAGCACTCCGACCGATGAGTTTAGCGTCCAAGGCAATATAAATGCAAACGGCTATAAAGCCGGAACCACGGCGGGAACTAGCGTCACCTGTACCGCGGGCCAATATCTCAATTCCTCTCAGGTCAAAAACGGCATTACAGTCGCCGGGACGTGTGCCACGGCCGGAACTGGTGACGCTATTTTAAGCGCCACGCAGACATTCACCGGGGACAACACCTTTTCGACCGTCAGAATAAAAGGGTCACAGGGCATCGGGATCGGACCGGGCCTCATGGTCCTGGTTTCCAGCCAATCATTTTCTGCCGTACATATTGCGACAGTGACGATACCCTCGACAGGGACTTATAAAAGCTACTACATAACAGCCGATGTTCAGAATGTCAACGCCGCGGCACGGTCTTTCCTGGTTTATGTCGGGACCGAAACGTCAACGGGCCACGCCTTCGGCATGGCTTCGGCCGCCAGCAACGCGTCAAACAATGCAAGCGGATGCGTTTTTTCAGCCGGTGCCGTTGCTCTATCATACACGGCGGCCAATGCCACGAATGTGGGCATTAACGCTGACGGACACTTCAGGATGGAACTGAACTATATCAGCACGAACATCGTCATGGGAAGCTGGCGTTATTCACATCATACCGGAGCAGTTGGAAGCATCTTTGTTGAGGACCACGGAGGGTTTTATTACCGCGGCGGGGCGGTCCCCGCCTTCGGGGATATGCATTTTTTCATGGGAACGACAACGTCCTGCACGGTATCCACGCCAAGCGCGGCATCGTTGACAGGGACATTCTATGTCTATGCAATGCCCTTTTAAAAATTTATCACTCATGCCAGAAGTTTACCGGGTCCGCAGACCACTTCACGACGATTGGGGAATTTGGCCGTTGACCAGGATTCCACGATCATGGACCTTTTGGTCCTTCCCCATGCCCCCGCACAGGTTTGCCGGAAACGCCGAACCCGAATGGATCAAAATTCAGCCGGGATACCCGCTTGCGCCGGACGCAAAGATCGAAGGCGACTCGGTGATGTCCATGCACCCCGTCCACCGCGCCGGACAGTGGAGCGTCCAGAGCGTGTATTTCCTTAGGAAACGCTGGCCCTGTTACTTCACGATTTCATTCAATGCCTTTGGCCGCCGGGTCCATTTCAACGGCGGGATCAAGCCCGATGTTACCCTAGGCGATTGGTCCTGGTGGTTCCCAGATGCAAGCGCGACCTTCAATAAGGCGGTGCAGAATGGATAAACTGATCCTTATTTTTCTGCTTGCAATACTCGGTTTTATGAGCAATCAGTATCTCGGCCTTACAAATCATCGGCTCCACGCCGGATGTGTTCCAGAAGCCAAATACGTCGAGCTCCAACGGAAGCACAACCTCCTGATCGCCGCCCACGCGCACATGATGAGCCAAGTGGAAGTTCTCATGGAAGCGGGACACTTATGAGCATATCAAACGATCAAATTTATAAAGTTCTTCTTGATCTTCGCGGCGACGTTGGCGCTGTAATGGCTATTGCCAAAAATGCCCATGAGTTCGCGGCGGCCGTCAGTAAGAAAGCCGACGGAATCCGCGAGGAAGTCAATGAGCACAAAAAGGACCCCACAGCGCATCTTGCTTCAATCGTTGGGGCTTTGATCGCCGGGACAGCTTCGGCCATAGGAATTTTCAAATTCTTTTATAACTGAATATGCGAGTGGCTTCTCTAGTCCGTTTCGCTACGGGCAATGAGGGAACCTTCGGGACCATGACGCTCGATTCAGGATTCTACTGCTTCACTCTTGAGCTCCCATGGAGCGCCAATCAGCGCGGCAAGTCCTGTATTCCAGAGGGGAAATATGATGTTGTGTGGGCAGAATCTCCCGGCCGGAAGGAGCATACCTATAGGCTCATGAATGTCCCTGGCCGGGACGGTATTTTGATCCATTCTGCGAATCTGGCCGGGGATAAAGACCAGGGCTTCGTCTCTCAGCTTGAGGGCTGTATCGCTCCTGGGCTGGCCGTGGTGAAGTTCAGAGCCGGACTCAAGCCAGCAGGAGCCAGGAATCAGCGCGGCGTGGCGGCCTCCCGGACGGCGCTGGCGAAGCTCCTGGCTGAATTAGGGACCAAGCCCTGGACGCTTGCTATCAAGTGGGCCGAAGGAATTAAGCCAGATGGCAAACTAAATGATCCTAGTTCTTGAGCAGGACCTTACCACAAAATTGTCCAGGCCGAAAATCCTGACGCGAGTCCTGCTGGAAAAGAATGAGGCGAAGCCAACGGATTTAGACGAAATCAGGCGGTTGCTCCAGGCGGCAATCATGGACCTTCCCAAGAAAATCGAGGACATTATTGTAATTGCGCCGGAGGAGAAAGAATAGTATGCTCGTGGAGAGATGGTCAAAAACATGGCTTTAGAGCGCCGCGAGGGACCGATCTATACTAACAATAAAAGAGATCGACGGCTCGTTGGCGCTTCTTCTTTATCTTCAAAGAATCGCCTGGATTCGCTCGGCCGTTTCGAGCCAACAGGCAGTCGAATCCGAATCACCGGAATTATGCGCTCATAGTGAGATGGCTCACTCGTTGGTTAAAAAGCAAGCGAGGCTCCGGCATCGACATCGTTTTGAATCAAGATCACGCGACAATTCGTGAGTATGTTTGTGCTGATTGTGGCGTAGACCGCTGCGGACATTCTGCGTCTCATCCTTGGAGATCATACCGTGAACCTAGGGGTAGGCATGGCATGGTACATCGAGTCGGATCAGGAGTTCGAGAAATCTTGCAGGATTACCTTACATCCGTTAGGCGACTTCCAGTTTGAGAGCGATTCTTGCGACCGCCGCCTGATTAAGTACGCAGTCGAGGAGGTCTGCGACGATCCCTCTGGAGGGATGTCAGTCTTCCTCGGTGATATTGAGGACAATGATAGACCTTCCACGCGGGTACGCAAGCGCAGGGAGTTCGCCGACCGACCGGAAGTTCTCAGCGTGGCGGCAAAAGAACACTTGGACTTTCTTGATAGAGAGATTGTCCCGCTCCTGCTGCCGCTGGCGAATACCAAGCGCGGCATCCTGGGTATGCTGGCCGGACACCATTGGACCGAGATAACGCCGACATTCAATTCTGTCCAATATATTGCCCATCAACTGTTCCTTAAAAGCGGGAAAAATATACCGTATCTAGGCCAGATGAGCGCCTGGATTAAGTTCCAGTTCCGTGCAAAGGGTCGGCAACGCGCTGATATAACGTCACTCCTTCATATACAGCATGGCATCGGAGGTGGTCAAACGCTGGCATCAGCTCTTAATAAGCTGGAGATGGCCTCCAGAAGCTTCGAGGCCAACGCCTTGATCCGGGCGCATGACTGCAAGCTCGTGGCCGCCAAGTTCGACAGGCTCGGTCCGAAGGAGCTGCACGGCGGCGACCCGTTGCTTCTCTCAAAGACCGTGACTCTCCTTAATGTTGGCAGCGCGACCCGCGGCTACAACATGACCTTGAATAACCCCGATTACGTTGAACAGGCCATGATGCGGCCAACGACTTTGGGGTGGGGCAAGCTTCACTACAATATAAGGAAGTCCTACGCGCATGAGGACCCAAACAACAACTGGACGGTCAAGATCAGCGCCGAGATATAGATGGCTAAGTTTGCTGTTTCTCAGGATAGACACCTGACCATTCTTTTTGACGACAAAGCTGATTTCATGGAAACGACCCAGGACATCATGGACTCATTCGAGCGGCTGCAAAGGAAGTACGGCGGCGGCGCTGACGATATGAGGATTCTGCTTGTTCTGAACATTCCAATAATGGACGAAGAAGTTTCTCCGTACACCGGGCCATGATTTGCCAACATCTAATCGATTCAAAGGAAGACATCTGCGAACGCTGCTTCGATCTTGATTTTGTTCTCCTCAAACGCCATGCCGAAAACATAATCGCTCTCGTTAAAAAGCTCTGACCAAAACACCTTTAGATCGGAATATCTAAAGGTAAAATTATCCATTCCTCGTCGTGGAACACCCCCCCTTGACAGATTGGGTATGTACTGCTATACTGTTCTTGCAGACAGGAGGTAGAGAAATGAGGAACCACGGAGCGGAGGCGGGACGGCGGCGGGAAGCTGCGTTGATCGCTGAGGCTTTCCTTGCCGAGATGCAGAAGTTGGCACGGAAGGAGCGGATGGCTCTGGAGTTCCCAGAGTACAAACCGATAGCGGGGTTCCGGTTAGCGCAGGAGGCACTATGAGAAAGCATGGAAGGAAAGCAGAGTTCACCTTCCGCGAGATCGATGAGTTCATCGCGGAGATTCAAAAGATGGCCCGAACAATCCAGATCACGAGAACGCAAGAGGAGGCCGCGAAATGAAGACCTTGAAAAAAGAGAGATACGATCACGTTGGGGCGATCATCGCCTTTGAGTCCGGCGAGCTTGACGAGGCCTTGACTCTTGAGCTGTTCCAGCATCTTGTGGATACCGGGCTTGCCTGGAGTCTTCAAGGAAGCTATGGCCGGATGGCTGATGCCTTAATCCAAGGCGGCCATATCCAGAGGAGGTCCTAATGAATCGTTGCGAAGATTACCCATGCTGCGGTCACGGTCCAGGGCCTATGGGCGATGGCGGCGGCTGTCCTGATGCTCAAGGGCGATTTAACTGTGTGACGTGCGGACGCAAGATGCCGAAAAACGCACCTTCGGCGATTTGCTTGACTTGCCGGAAACGACGGTCATGGAGACAGTCAGAGCAGGACCCGCAGGAGGATTAAAATGGAAGAACCAAGCGAGGAGACGCTGATGGAGTGGATGGACGAAGGTGGTGCTGAAGCGACTGATGGATGTTGGGTTGAGCCGGATGGAACTTGCCAGCATGGAAAAAAATCTTGGCTCCTCATCATGGGGCTGATATGATCCCTGATTTCCAGGAGATCGTGACGGCCGAGCTGATGGCTCACAACATCAAGCTCTGCCGAGGCGGTTGCTTTCTTAAGCAGAGTCATTCCCGCGGGTTCGCCGTTCCGGATCACAGAACAATCCATTACTCAAAAAGGTGCGCGACCCGATCCACGCTTCTTGGGTTCCTCCACGAGATCGGACATATCGTGAAAGGCCACGGCCACTCCTGCCAGCTTCAGAGGTGGGAGAAGGAATCTCAGGCCGAGGAATACGCTAAGGAAAGCCTAAGAGCTCTGGGGATCACGGTCCCGCGAAAGAGAGCTGGAAGGGGTCGGAGATACATTTTAAGGATGAAGCGATGGGGCAACAGAATAGCGGCCGGAAGGAGGTCACATGACGAAGCAAGAACAGCGTAAGTTGGATGAGAGGATAGAGGAGTCGTACTACAGGCAAGCTCAGGGAACCCAGATTATGATTCTGAATATCCAAAAGTTATTCCGCGAGGCTAGAGAGGCAGTCCAGAGCGGAGCAGACTTGGACGCTTCCGTGAAAGCAGCCATCGAGAAATACGATGCGAAAAAGAAATTCGCGTAGACCCCTTGACAAAATCAGTATGTTCCGCTATACTGTATTGCAGGGAGAAAGGAGGTAGGAAAATGAAGACAGCCAAGGCGCTCGGGTTCCAGAAGGGAGACTTCGTGTTCAGCGGAGCTTTCCCTGGAATCCTCATCGGAAACGCTCACACGGCAACGCCGCTTATCGAGGCATGGGGCTTCGAGCATGAGATGGGGTCGGCGTATGCGGAGCACTTAAGGAAGCTCACCTTCGCGGAGTTCAAAGCGATGGCCGAGCAGTACGGGTTCGATGGGACTGCGGACTCGAAAATCGCACAGGAGGCAATTAACCATGCAAAATAAACACGAGGAGCTTCTGCCGACAACGGGACCCAACAAGTTCCTGTCGGTGGAGGTGTATTATAACCTGGGGGGATGAACTTCTTCACCGGGAACGGGGAACCTCGGGCCTACTACCTGAGCGTGACCCCCGTTGAGATAACCCATGAGACTTATGGCGGAAAGGTTGTAAAGAGCAGGTGCACCACAGCCTTCTCCGGGACTAAACAAGTCGTCCTTCAGGTCAAGAGGCAGTCGCCGAAAGGACTTGCTGAGGCGCTGAAGCTTGCCGAGCCTCTCAAGGCCAACCTGATCGCTCATGTCCTAGCCAAGAATAAGCTGACGCTGGCCCAGGCCCAGGGGGTGAAAGCATGAGCGCCTTTATGGTCGGAAGGGATCATATTCGGTTCCTTGTGTCCGCGGCAGAGCGATTTCAATTCATACAAGGGATTGGGAAGGAAAAATTCTCATGGTATTGGAGTGGAGCGCGTCATTATGTGGAAGACAGAGATGATTTCTCAAGGATTGGACAAGTCTTGTGGGGAGAGAATCTCGAAAGTATCCACGCAAGATATCCGGATACCATTAAGCGGCCAGATCGAACTCCTGGGCCAATCGGCGAGACGTACATCTACACTCACTCTCGTCCCTGGAAAGGGCAAATCAATCCGATTGCAGTTCTTAAAGCGATAGCTTGCTTGAGGTATCAGTCCTGCGAACATGACGGATGGGGAAAATCCGAGGCATACGCGATCCTGCAAGCACTTGAAAACGACGCGATCCGGTCCTTGCCTGGATACAATGATGCCGAGTGGGAAGTCGAAGAAAAAAAGGAGGTCCGCTAACATGGGCTACTCATGCACGAAGGCTGCTGGAGACACGCTGGATAGGCTTAAAGAGCTCTTGAGTCCGCGGTCGGCCGGAGGGCCATCTAACGGATTCAAGCTCAAGGACGGCCGGGAGGGGTTCTGGGAGATTGGCCGGGAGAACGCTGACGGAGCAATCACCGGGAGTGTATTCATAACGTCTCAGCCAGGAGTTTCTTCCGGATGGATTGTCGAGCCTTCTGGGGCGAGCTTCCGAAAGGCCGGGACATTCAGGGTCGATCCTGACGGTAAGATCGGGAGATTCTCGCTGATCCCAGGAGAGACGCTTAGAAAGGCAGAGGAGGTCTTAGATGGAATACAAAACCGATAAGGGCCGCGAGCGAATCGCGGCACAGCGCCTATTGACCAGGCCAAAGGCAAAAATGGGTCTTGACAAATCGGTGATGTCCTGCTATACTGTAATGGAGGTGGCAAGGAAATGAGAATCCAAAATGACGGAAACGAAAGGACGAGCGTCCAGTCTTATGAAATCCAGCTCGTCAAGGATCGCGCCGTGTCTGTGCTTTCTGATGAATGTGATAACCCGGCTAAAATCGCGGCAGTTTTAAAAGAGTATCTTGGCAGCCCGACCAAGGAGCACTTCGTTGTTGCCCTGCTCAATTCCAGGCAAAAAGTTGTTGGCCTAAGCACAATAAGCGTTGGGACTCTTACGGCCTCTTTGGTTCATCCGAGAGAGGTATTCCAGCCAGCGATTCTCTTGAGCGCAGCGACAATAATCATCGCGCATAATCATCCATCATTCGATCCGACCCCAAGCCCGGAAGATAAAGAGACAACGCGCCGGATGATTGAAGCCGGAAAGCTCTTAGGGATTCCTGTTTCAGATCACATAATCCTTGGAGGAGAAACTTTTTATAGTTTTATGGAGCACGGTCTTCTATGATTAGAAAACAAAAATTGGAGGTTAAATGACTCAACGATACGCCGGATGCGATGCTGTCGTAGAAGTCTTCCCAGAATGGAAAGCGTGCGAGCGGCCAGTAAGATTCGACAGAAACGCAGCGTTTCATCGATGCGAGTTGCATCCATTCAAGCGATTGTGGCCGGAGGAGGGATAATGTTGCTCTGGATTCATCTCAAGGACGGGCGCTCTCTCTCTGGGCTGTATGAGGGCAAAATGCTTTGGTCAAGGGTTTATGATGCCATGATGAGGCCGGAGGTCACAAATTGGGGATTAGGTCAAGAGCCTAACGGAAAATGAAAAATAAAAAACTGCCGACAAGAGATGAGGTGTGGGCTAAATATAAACTCATCGATGATCCTGCGTGGTCCGAATACTGGCGCATCCACAATCAAGCGCTGGCTAAGTACGAGCATATTCACAGGCGGGCATGGGCCGAATGTTGGCGTACACTAGCCCTCATCGAAAAGGCCAAGAGGGGGAAATAGCATGGCAAAGCATAGACATTACTGGCGGTGTTCTGACACGACCTATTCTAAACATGGAGACTTAACCCGCATTACTGAGCCATGCGCTTGCGGGAAGAAGCGAATTATAACGGCATGGTCGCAAACCATAATTCTTGCCGAAGGAAAAATGAAATGACTCAGCCGACGACGAATATGACCCCAGAAAAACAAAGCGAAATTGACCTTCAGGAAGTCAAAATCAGGACCATTACAAATGGGTGGCTCGTCAAAACTACAAAAGGATGGTGGGCGTATCCTACTCTTGAAAAAGTGTACGAACATATCAGCTACCACTATTTGAAGCTGGCGCAGGAACCCAAAAAAGAAAGTGGGATGAAAGGAGAAACAAAATGAACGTATGCGAACACCATGCAAAGGACGTTTTCGTGTTGCACGAAAGCTATAATTGCCCGCTGTGTGCAGCGGAGAAGCGGATTGAAGTTCTGGAAAAAATAGAGCTCGATCAGGACAATGAGATCGCAAATCTCCAGGAAGAAATCAACGCTATCGATGCGAGGCAAACAGGCCATGTCTAGGGTTGAGGTCGGGATTAAGTGGAAGATCGAAGGAAAGCTTGTCGATCTCACTGTGTCGGGGAATGTTATCCCGTATTGGCCTGGGGTTCGATACTACAAAGATGGTTCCGGCGCTCCACCTGAAGGCGGGTACTTGGAGGATATAGAGATTCTGAAGGCTGACGGAACGCACTTGCCCGAGGATGTTGAGAACCGCCTTGCTGATGATGAAATTTTCAATGAATCAGTCTGGGCAAAGATTGAGGAGCTCGCTCAGGATGAAAAGGAATTATCCGATGAATTGGAAAAATAGGCTGTATGTCAGGCTCCTCCTGGCGGCCGCGATTTGCCTTGGGATTGGATGGTATGCAACGATCCTTTTGCTCGTGAGCTGTCGCTTGACTATTTCTAAAAACTGTGGCACTCTATACAGTACCGGAGGATTAAATGGGCAAAAAAAATAGGAACGTAATCGACGCAAAATTAGCCGATGTTAGGGAAAATTGGCTGAAACAAAAAAAGCTCACGGTTTCTAAGTTTACGCTGGAGCTGAAGAAATCAACATTGCCTTTCGTTGATTACAATGTAACTGTCAGGTGGTTTAAATACGGCAAGATGCCAGAAGGAGAAAAGATGGGAGCAATCCTAAAAGTATTTCCTGATTTCCCTTACGAGCGTCCAGTATGAAAGAAATCTGGAGGCCAGTGGTCGGGTATAAAGGTTTGTATGAAGTGAGCGATCTTGGCCGAATACGCTCAGTGTCCCGACTTGTGCGCGGTCCTCGTGTATTGCGCGTTGCCTACGGGCGAATGATGTCATTACATAGAGAGAAAGGGGATTACTTTAAGGTCAATCTCTGGAAGGATGGGTTCGGACATAAATTTTATGTCCATCGTCTAGTCGCCGCCACATTCTGCCGTGGAACTGGACATGACGTTAATCACCTTGATTTGAATAAGGGGAATAATTTGGCGACTAATTTAGAATGGTGTAGCCGACAGGATAATATGAAGCACTATTTTAGGAGGATTCGTGGCAATAACTGAAACGCAACGCGACGATCGCGTAAACTACATTGGGGGTTCTGATATTGCGGGGGTTCTTGGACTGTCTCGCTGGATGAGCCCCTTAAAAATTTGGGCACAAAAAACAAAACAAATACCCGCTGACGATCTCAGCGATAGCCAAGCCGTCGAGTTAGGAAACGAGCTGGAAGACGTTGTTTGCCGATTATTCACGAAGCGCACAGGCAAGAAGGTTTATCGCGTAAACGAAACATTGTTCCATCCGAACTACCCGTTCATTGGTGCAAATATCGACAGGCGGGTTGTCGGCGAGGACGCAATCTTCGAGGCCAAGACTTGTTCAGCATGGCGGGCCAAGGAGTTTGATGGCGAGGAATTGCCAGTTGAATATATTCTTCAGGTGCTCCACTACCTCGCTGTTTCTGGAAAGAGCGTTGGCTACCTAGGTGTTCTGATTGGGGGACAAGATTTCCGCTGGCGATCAATTCAACGCGACGATAAAGTTATTCAGGATATGCTTCGTAAAGCGGTGCATTTCTGGAAAAACTTTGTTGAGACCAAAGAGATGCCATCTCAGATCACGAAGAACGACGCTGAAACTCTTTACGGCCTATTCCCTGTTGGCGATGAATCAGCTCCAATCGAGTTGACGGATCAAGCCAATATCATCCTTGAAAACCTTGACGCTTATAAGGCCGATCTTAGGGTCCTGGAAGGCAATATCGACCGATCAGAGAATGAGCTGAAGGCCATGCTTGGGGACAACGCTGTGGGGCTGACGGAAAAGTATCGTGTGACCTGGAAGAATCAAATCCAGAAGCGCGTCGATACAAAGAGGCTCAAAGAGGAGCTGCCCGATGTCTCGGAAAAATATAGCAAGACGATAGAGAGCCGTGTCCTGAGAGTGTCTGGAATCAAAAGCAAGGAGAAATAAAATGGCGACGACCGCGGAAGTTGGGAAGCAGTTGGCGAAGACGGAGCAGCCGAAGGGCTTGAGGGAATTGATTGAGAGCTCGGTAAAGGAGCTGGCTCGGGCGCTGCCTGAGCACATGAGGCCGGAGCGCCTGGTTCGGATCGCGCTGACTTGCATCCGGACGACCCCGGAGCTGGCGAATTGTACCCAGGAATCTTTCCTCGGGGCCTTATTCACGGCCGCGCAGATCGGGATAGAGCCCGTCGCTGGACAAGCCTATATCCTGCCATTCAATAATTCACGCAAGAAGGCTGACGGCTCTTGGCATAGCGTCAAAGAGGCTCAGTTTATCCTTGGTTATAAGGGACTTGCAGCCTTATTCTATCGCCATGAAAAGGCGGTTCAGCTCTCCTGGGGAGTCGTCTACGTTGGCGATGATTTCACCTATGAATATGGGACCGATCCGAAGCTTCGGCACATCCCGGCCATTAAGGACCGCGGGGCCGTCACCGGATATTATGTCGTGGCCCATCTAGCGAACGGCGGTAAGCCGTTTATGTACATGAGCCGAGAGGACTGTTTGGATCACGGCCGGAAGCACTCGAAAACCTTTGATAAAAAGAAAGGAGAGTTCTACGAAAAAAGTCCTTGGCGAACCAGCGAAGAACCTATGTGTCTAAAGACCGTCCTTATCCAGCTCGGGAAACTCCTTCCTCTATCGGTTGAAATCCAGAGTGCGATTGCAGCGGACGAGACGAGCAGAGATTACCGGAATGGAATCGACAATGCGCTGGACCTGGTTCCTACTACAACCTGGGACGAGCCTCCAGCGGCCGTGGAGCCCGAGCAAGCGCCAGGGGCTTAATGCCTTTTGACAAGCAAGCGTATTGGGAAAATAAGGGGAAGAAACAACCTAGGACCTTTGACAACTATTTGGTCTGTGGACCCTGCATGGATGCGGCCAAAAAGATCAAAATTCAGCCGGATCGTCAGATGGCATTTAAGGTAGCTTTTAAGGGTCCTTTCATTAAAGTGCCTGATGGATATTATCACAAAGGATGCCCCAACTCCAGCTCCGAGCGAGCAGGTCTTGAGTTACCATAGAACAAGACAATGGGAAACTCAAATCAGGATGCAGCGACACTCTCATCTTTGCGTTCAATGCCGGATAAAATTTGTTTGCGAGCGTCCGTTCTGCGTTTCCGGAACAAGTGTTTGCGATTCATGTTTTGAAAAATTAGCCTAGGAGGATTCATGCCAAAAGTGGTTATCGAAATCGAAGATGCGCTTCACGGAAAAGTCCAGGTGAAAGCGACTCCAAATCTTGCGACGCTGGCGAAGCTGCGGATCGACGGAGATAATTTTTCTCCGGCCGAGTCCGTGGCGATCATAGCTCTGCGCGAGATTCACAAGCAATTTAAAAAATCCGAGGAGTTGTATCGGAAGGGATTGATCCAATAAAATTTTTCTTGACATGAAAATGCTCTTTGTGCTTTAATGTTGACATCGTTTGCCATGAACAAAAATAGATATGCGCCTCTGGCGCAGAAAAGTCCCGGTTCCAATTCTAATGGCGAACGAGGAGCCGGGCATTTCTTTTTGGGCGCTTGGAAGTCGCCCAGACGCATACGTTAGATAATAGCTCCAATCTGGGACCTGGCCCTACGAGATTTCCAGGCAGTAGTTCTTGGGGAACTCCCGACGAGATAAAACGGGTATAACCTGTCGGCCCCGGCTTGATTGTAGAAAGTAATTAAGCCATCCCTAAAGACTGCTCTGAAGTTCAGCGCTTAGAGGCTATCAAGCATAAAGCGTTTGCCCCGGAATTAATAGAAGGAAAAAAGAAATGAAATGTTGCACCTTGCATGGCGAAGCCGTCCTGGTGGTCCACGAATTAGCCTCCTGCCCATTTTGCCCCAATCTACTAGCAAGCGCGGGCGAACTCAAGCTCTTAGAAGCAGAACCTTCGATCCCAAAACGCAAAGAAACTTTTCAGGCTCTCATGGATGGGATTCTCCGAGATTACATGAAGCTTACTCCTGGGAACCCAGACCCGAGAGAGAAGGGCGCGGTGAGCGCAGCCTATCGCAGATTTGGGCGGGCAGTCCGAGACATTTTGGCGTTGGCAAAGGATGATCCGATAGCAGCGCGGCGCGGGATTGACGCGATAGGAGATCGGATGG
>Ga0247727_10002334_pt1 | contig 43615 bp, 70 predicted proteins | sample WisWelCaveWW1625_FD_202498 | JGI IMG/M metagenome (GOLD analysis project Ga0247727, IMG submission 202498) | Biofilm microbial communities from Wishing Well Cave, Virginia, United States - WW16-25 | ecosystem: Environmental > Aquatic > Deep subsurface > Groundwater > Cave microbial mat | place...
GGGCCGATCGGATCTGCCGGCTGCTTAACCAGGAGCATTCATGACTGACACCTTAAGGGAGCAGCTGGCGCGGCGCGGGGTTGTTGATGCTTGGGGAGCGGACGAAGGATATATTTCTCCGGGACTCAACCCGGCTCATACGCCAGAGTACGTCGCCAAACAGTACGCTGCATACGACTCTGACCACCCGCTCACCCTGGCCCCGGAGGACTGGAAGGCAGAAAAGCCGTGAAGGAGGTCTGGGAGCGGGTCGAGCGGCTGGGGTTTCACGGCCGCTGCGACTTTTGCTGGCGGGTTCTGGGGCCGAGGTCCTGGTGCTGGAGGTCTGGGGACAGGTTCGAGTGCAACGGGTGCAGGAAGGAAGGGTTCAGGGCCGAGCAGGCCAGGCAGGAAGCAGACTTTCAGTTAAGGGTCAGGCTTCCGTTGTGGGACCGCAGGGTCTGGGGTGTCGAACAGGTCCAGGTTCTCGATTCCGCGCTTCCCGGACCGAGTCCACTGCTTGGACCGGACGCATTCGTAGCACAGGACTTTGAACTTAGACTCTTCCCCGCTGGTCAAAACCTTACCGCAACGGCGACAGCGCAAGATGCCCTCCCATAGCAAGGAGCAGCAGATTCTGCTACCAGCAGCAGCTCCTAGATTCTACCTGCTACTACCTATAACCCTAACCCACCCAAGCTGTCGCTACCCTCTCCCCCCTCGCTTAGTTCAAGCGTGAGACATTTTCGGGGGTCTGTCAAGTCGCGTTGCAACTAAAGAAGTTGCCGGGCTAAGAGTTTTCCACATTTCATTTGTTAAGTGCTAACTCATTTAGTCACTTCTCTAGCGGGGGTTGGGGTGCCGGTTGAAAAAACTCATAACGAGGAAAGTCGGAGCATAAAGTCTTTGTCAAGTCCGTTGACGTTGGTTCCTGGCTGCCGGTGCCATTTCTGCGTGGGCGTCGTCAGGTCCGAGGTCCAGGGTATCGTGGCTCGGATTGTGGCGTGGACCAGGCGACACCGAGAGCGCCACGACCAGGAACTGAGACGGTTTCTAAGTCTTCCCCAAGTGAAGACTTGATTATTTTCCTCAGCCGCCATATATTTATTTCAGGTGGCAGCGTACTCCGAACTTTACGGGTCCCGTTTTCCGACGCTCGAACTGGCGCTGCCACCTACAGCCCCTCCGAGAGCTAGGAGGGCGGGGCCTTTTTGATGCCGGGGCAGGGTTTGGATTGGCAAGGTCGGGACTGGCAGGTTTCGGCACGGCAGGTAAGGCACGGTTTGGCGAGGTTCGGAGAGGTGAGGTGAGTGGCGGTCAGGTCGGGTTGGGCGCGGTATGGCAGGCGAGGCGAGGTCATGTGCGGCTTGTAAGGGAGCGGCGAGGGCACGCGAGGTGAGTCCTGTCCTGTCATGGCAGGCATGGTCGGGCTCGGTTCGGCACGGCAGGGTTTCGAGAGGTGGGGCACGGCCCGGCTAGGCTCGGCGAATCAGGGCGAGGCAGCCGTGGTCTGGCAAGGAACGGCGAGGCAAGACGTGGCGGGGCGAGGTTAGGTTTGGCGTGGCATGGTGTTGGCGGGGCAGGGCTGGCATGGTGCGGTGCGGCAAGGTCGGGTAGGGAGCGGTTCGGATAGTTCTGGAGCGGCAGGGTGCGGAAAGGCGGGCCAGGCCAGGTAGTTCGCGGCCCGGCGCGGCCGGGCATGGAGCGGCACGGTTCGGCGCGATAAGGCAGGTGCGGCTCGGCGAGGTAGAACAGGGCATGGCAGGGTGCGGTCTGGCAGGGAGCGGCAGGCAAGGATTTAGGTGTTCAGGCGACCTCCAACAGCCTGACCGTCACGGACTGCCCGGTAGCGCAGTCCAAAACACAGGAGATGAACCATGGCAGCGAAGAAGAAGGAGCCAGAAGGACCGACCCAGATCGAGATCATGGAAGTCCAGCGCGGGGAGTTGGTGCTGCACCTGTTGGGTGTGGCCCCTGGGCTGATCATGAATCGGCAGTCGGAGAAGGTGAAGCGCGAGTTGCTGTTGCCAGCCAAGAAGAAGAGCAAGGGAGAACGGGAGAACAGCCTCAAGCACGACCCCGTCGCAGAGTTCCGGGCCTCTCCTTATGTGCTGAGAGACACCAAGGCCCCGACGTTTCTGTCTCTTCCGGCCACCGCGTTCAAGGGAGCCATGAGAATGGCTGCCATCGATGCGGGTGGGATCAAGTCCCAGATCGGCCGGCTGTTGTATGTGCCGGGAGACTATATCCCGGTCTACGGCATCCCTCGGTTGTTCATGAGCGTCACCCGCCAGGCTGGCATGCAACGCACCCCGGACATCAGAACCCGGGCGCTGCTGAGCGAGTGGGCCTGCAAGCTCACCATCAGGTATGTCAAGCCTCACTTGGCGGAGGTGGCGGTGGGTAGGCTCAACGCCGCCGCCGGGGAGTTCATCGGGGTCGGGGACTGGCGCACCGAGAAGGGGGCCGGTAGCTACGGAGGCTGGAAGATCGTCTCCGCTGATAACCCTGACTTCAAGCGCATCGTCAAGGAAGGCGGAAGGCAGGCCCAGATCGATGCCTTGGAGATGGCGATTCCATCAGACCAAGACAGCCAGGATCTGTTGGAGTGGTACGAGAAGCAGGCCCAGGAGCGCGGGTTCACCATCACCGAGCGCAAAGAGGAGGTCGCTTGAACACCCGAGTCCGTCGTGAGGAAATCAAGCTCGCCCTGAAAGCCTTGGAAAACAAGGGCAAGCTCAACCCCAAGGATGTCTTTGAGGCCGCCAAAGACCCCAGCAACGTTCTCCACCAAGAGTTCGACTGGGACAAGGACCGCGCCGCCCAGCAACATTGGCTCGATACCGCCCGTTCCCTCATTCGCAGTTACGTGGTGGAGGTGAAAAGCACCATCACCAACACCGTTCTGGAAGCCCCGATGTACGTCAGGAACCCAGGACTTCCGGCTCACCAGGAGGGATACGTCACCGTCTCGGAAGTCAAGAACTCGACCGATGGGCCGCTGGATCTGTATCGCATCGAACTGTCCCGCGTGGTGTCTTTCATTGATCGCCTTGAAGCCCTTTCGGTGACGGGTGGATTCAGTGAACACTTCGCTGAGATCGCTGGCGCAGCCAAGAAGATCAGATCAGTGATGGCCAGGCTCAACACCATGGAAGAAGTGTAGTGGGGCGTGCCCGGGTGGCTATCTCCTGCGCCCGGGCACCTCGCGGCAACGCACGGCGGACAAGGCCGTGTTTGTTTTGGCTACGAGTGTCTGGGTGCGGCGGGCAGGGCGCGGCACGGACTGGCGAGGCAAGGCCGGGTGACGGCCCGGGCCGGAGAGGCGTGGCCGGAATGGCAAGGGAAGTTCTTGACTATTTTTATTGTGTGAGTGCATCCTGAAAAAGCATCAAGCCGAAGGGACGTGAGAAGGGCGGGGGTACCTGGCAACGCCCAGCCAAAGCCCCCGCCTAAGTTTCGGAGGGAAAGCGATGGGCACCTGGCCACAGCAGCGCCCTCAGCCCTCGGTGGCCCGCTCAGAGCGCTACCGCAAGCAGAAGCGCATGATCGACCAGGCCACCAAGGAAGTCCTGCACGAAGTCGAACAAGAACGCCTGAAATCCGTCTTGGACAACCGCCCGCCCCCAGCAGTCAGTCCCCCGAGCGGGCGCGTGGTCAGGGTCAGGCGCAGGTATCCGCCCATAAGAGGCGGTGCCGTCATCGGACGGCGGGAAGGCTACGGTACGGCATGAAGCCACTCGGACGCATTCTGATCTTTTCCCTGATCGAGACGGTTGGGGTGATCCTGTGGGCAGTTCTGGCCGGGTTCAAGTCCGAGGCCAGCCTGAACACCCAAGTGATAGCCGGGGTGGTGTTCTTCGTGTTCTTCACCGTCGAGCACATCGCGGCCTGGAACTCGGCCAAGAACCGGCCGCTGCTTTCCTTCCCTCCGAAAGACTAGCCATGGCCAACGGCTTCGCACCCCGACCTAAGCCTAAGAAGAGAAACGTCATCGAACAGGTGTACGAAGACGTTACTGCTGGCGGCAGGGAACTCATCCGCCAAGGGAAAGTGGCGGTGGAAAAGATCAAGGAAGGTGCCAGACGGGTGAAGAGACACCTGAACAAGTAAACTGGCCATGGAAGCTCGAAGTCGGAGACAACGGCCAGAAGGTTTCTCTCTCTACGTTGAGTGGCTTGCTCGTTTATCAGGGAGACGACCTGTGGCTGGCTATGTACTTGATGCTAAAGGCGGTGCAGGATTCGCCCGAGACCCCCAAGTCTCCACCTGTGCCGAGGACGAGCAGAAACTCATCTTCGGCAGGATCAACCACATCGGCTGGGTTGGAGAAGAGTGGTCCCTGTGCGGACAGGTCAAAGACCCTGATGTCTGGAAGATGCCCAGACCCGACGGACCCGTCTGTAGAGCCTGCGTCCAAGTCATGGTGAGCAAGTGGAACCAGTAAAGATCCTGGACATGGAGGACATCAGGCGCGGTCTGTCCGACATGGCCCAGAACGGGGAAGGGGCTCAGAGAGCCCAGGCCTACCGCATGCTGATGCAGATGGAGTCCAGCTCGGTGACACTCCCGGAGCCGATGTCCATGGAAGAGAGAAGGGAGCGGGCCGCCCGCATCCTCAAGGCCATTGGCAGGGAAGAAGCCCATGTGGTCTACCAGCGGGCCTGGCCCACCGCCAAGTCCAAGATTGACGCGGCCCCCAAGTTTTCCCTGGAGCACCTGCCCGCCAAGGTCAGGTTCGCCGCCCAGCGGATCACCACCCTGCCCAAGTTATACCGCGCTTTCCCAGAACTCAAAGGTCCGGGCTTCCCGACCGGATACCCCGTGGGGTACGGGAAAGTATCCCAAGCTCGATGGCTCCAGCAGAAATCCGCTCAGATTCTGCTGGATCGTTTCCAGGACGAGGCCGGCTTGAACTCCAGCACCCCAGAGGGACATGGACCGTCCGAAGAAGCTAAAATACCGCCCGCCGTCTGATTCCACCTGGCCCGCCCAGGACGAGATCGAGCTACTCAGAGATCTCTGCAGAACCGACTTCTGGACGTTTTTCCTCTACGCCTTCGGTGCCGGAGTCAACCCCAAGGGCGACAAGTGGATCGACGAGGAAGTCCACTACCCCCTGGCGCAGTGGTTCCAGAAGCACGTTGACGAGTGGTTCGACGCCCGCGCCCAAGGCAAGGTGATCCAGAAGCACCTGGCGATCGTCATCCCTAGAGAACTGGGGAAAACCACTATTTCCCAGGCCCTGCAACTGTGGATTCAGGTCCGGGACCCGGAAGTCAGCATCTACACCGGCTCCGAGAGAACCGAGCTGTCCCAGAAGATCATCGGCGGCATCAAGGCGGTCATGGACGGCTCGGACCCCTACGCCCTGTTCACCAAGCTGTACGGCAACTGGGCGTCTCAAGCCCGCAGTTGGACCGGCAAAGAGATCACCCACGCTGCCAGGAAGAACACCGCCAGGAAGGACCCGAGCCTGGGAACCTTCGCGGTCGAGACCTCTATTGTGGGAGCCCACCCGGACGTCTGGGTCCACGACGACCCGATCTCCTACGAGCGCATGACCTCGGACACCAACTGGCTTCAGACTGTCAACTCCCAAGTGACCTCCATGGTCCCGGTAGTCCAGGCAGACGGTCTGGTGGTGTGGGTCGGGACCCGGTACGACGACGACGATCACTTCGGGGTCGCCTTCAGGGACGAAGGTGTGGCCAGCCTGGAAGGCATGCCCACCGACTCGATCGTGGTGGAAGACACTGGCAAGTGGCACGTCTACTTCCTGGCCGCCAGAAACAAGGAAGGTGTGCCCATAGCCCCCAAGGTCTGGCCGGAGAAGCGCCTCAAGGACTACCAGCGCCGCGATCCGTTGAGGTACGCCGCCCAGGTTTTGAACGACCCGGCCGTCAGTGAGTTCAACCCCATCACCCGAGAGCAGATTCAGGAGTGTAAGGTCAAAGCCTCCGAGGTGCCGTGGGGGTCTTTGAGGTTCGCCATCTGCTTCGACACTGCTTTCGCCCATGGGGAAAGACGGGTCGGCAAGGACGAGACGGTGTTCATCATCCATGGCTACCCCAGAAGCGGGTCTGGCGATGTTTTTGTCTGCGAGGTCCACGGCAGCCCTCTGTGGCGTGCCGAGGACTTCTGCAAGAACTTGGTAGTAGCAGTCCAGAGGTACCGGGCTCAAGGTCGTAGGGTATTTGCCCTAGCGGGGGACTTCTTTGCCTCGGGTGGTAGAGCGGGGACTTTGGAACTGGCGATGCGGAACTTCTTCCACGATGTCAACCAGCCGATGCCGATGCTCTACGAGTTCAACCGCAACAAGTCAGGACAGGACAAGACCACCCGGATCGTCAACGCCGCGACTTTCTGGGTGGACGGCCATGTCAGGTGGATAGAAGGCGCACCGGGGATGGACAAGCTCACCGAGCAGATGGCAAAGATCGGCCAGATGATGATCAACAAGAAGATGAAGGACGATTACGTGGATGCCCACTCCGACGCCTTCCAGCCCGAACTGTACACCTCGATGAAGCGCACCGCCCCCGGCAAGGCCCCGTGGGAAAGAGGTGCGACGGCGATCGCCATGGAAGGCCTGAACCCCAGGATGTTCGACGACGACGAAGCCCGGAACTGGGCCAGCGAGAACCCTAGAGAGCCCCTAAAACAGCCATGAATACCCAAATCCCGCTGAATGACGGCATGGCCCTGACATTGGAGCGCAGGTTTTGGTCTAGGGTGTCAATCGGGCCTGGATGTTGGGAGTGGATGGGGCCGTTTTTTGGGGTTAAGCGCTACGGATCCATTGGCGTTTCTAGAAATGTGTCTAGGGGTGCCCATAGAGTTTGCTGGTTACTCGTGTACGGGCAAGACCCTGGGGTGCTCCAGGTTCTGCATAAGTGCGACAACAAATCTTGTGTTAGGCCAACACACCTGTTCTTGGGGACACCGGCCGACAATATGCAGGACAAGGCCAGGAAAGGCAGAAGCGTTAGCGGGACAACAAAGATAACGCGCGCTCAGGCGGAGGAGATCCGTTCTAGATACGTCCGGGGCCACAGACTAAAAGGTGGAAATATCTCTGATCTGTCGAAGGATTACGGCTTGTCCATTCACGCGGTGAGGAAGATTGTTTGGCGCCATACATGGAAGTCGGAGGGTGTCCATGGAAAGGGCAGAGAGAACGAGCCTGCTGTTTGATTCTTTGACGGGCACCGCCAGAGAGGCCCCCAAGTCCTACGCCACCAGAACCACCTGCCGAGCTTGCGGCGACCCGCACCTGGAGACCGTGCTGGACCTGGGAGACCAGTACCTGCCCCGGTTCGTCAAGGACATCGACCTGTCTTTGCCCCAGGCCCCGCTGGAACTGGTCAGGTGTTCCTGTGGGCTGTTGCAACTCAGGCACACGGTGGACCCTGACCTGGTGTTCCGAGAGTACTGGTATCAAAGCTCGATCAACCAGACCATGAAGGCCGCCTTGGCCGAGGTGGTAAAAGACGGCACTCGCTACCACCGGCACGGAAGATGGCTGGATATCGGGGCCAACGACGGGTTCCTGCTTTCTCAAGTCCCGCAGTCTTTCCAGCGTATCGCCTGCGAGCCGGCGTTGAACCTGGCGGACAAGGCCAAGAAACACGCTGACTTGGTGGTCTCCAACTACTTCTCTGGAGAGATTGCCGCGTTCCACGAGGCGGACGTTATAACTTCGTGCGCGATGTTCTACGATTTGGACGATCCCAAGCGTTTCGTCAGAGACATCTACAAGTGCCTGAGCCCGGACGGAGTCTGGATCAACCAGCTGAACGACTCTCCCACCATGCTTCAGATGAACGACTTCGGGGCGATCTGCCTGCCTCCGAATGGGCTTGTCATGGCAGAGCGGGGAGCGGTTCCCATCGCGGACATCAAGGTTGGAGAACGAGTCCTTACCCATCGCGGGCGCTACAAGCCGGTTGTGGAAACGATGAAGCGCGAGTTTCACGGCAATCTGGTGAAACTGCGAGCGTACGGTTTTGGGGCGGATACGATTCTCACCGACAACCATCCGGTGCTTGTCTACGGCGAAGAAGGGAATCGCTGGATTGCGGCCGGCGAGATCAAGGTGGGGGACAGAGTTGGCAGGCCGGTTATCCGCAAGAGGACCGATGTTCAAACCGTGGCGATGAAGTGTGGTCATGGCAGGCAAGGCATGGACTACGAACCGGTGGCTTTGGACGACGACCTGCTCACGGTCGCTGGCTACTACCTTGCTGAAGGATTTGTCCATAAGGGCGCGAGCACGGTCAAGGCGACGTTTACGTTCGGCCTCAACGAAAGCGAAGTCGGACTAGCAGGTGACTGCGCCGAGAGAATCAGGAGGATCGGATTCTCTGCCCACCAGCGCAAGGCCGCGACCTCCAACACAGTGACTGCCTGCGGGGGGATCGCTCGCTGGCTCAAAGAGACGTTCGGGACTGGAAGCGCCAGGAAGGATGTTCCGGCGTGGGTGGTCTCGCTCCCTAACGAGAAGTTGTCGGCCCTGTACCGTGGATACATGGCTGGCGACGGATACGCCTATCGAGAGTCGTACATGAGAGCCAGCACCGTCTCGGCTAACCTGGCGAGAAGCGTGTCGATGGTGGCGGCCAACCTTGGGTTCTGTGCGTCGATCTCCGCCCAAAAGCGCCCCGCGCTCTGTGTCGTTGGCGGAAGAACGGTCAACCAACGTCCGCTTTGGGACGTATTGGTGCGCGAGAAATCCAAGAAATCCATCAAGGTAAACAACGATGGGGAGTTTCAGTGGGGGGTGATTCGAGCAGTGTCTAGCGTTCCCCACGACGGTGACGTTTACAACATCTCTGTTTTGGACGACCACAGTTATGTCACGCCGGGGATGACGGTTCACAACTGCCACGAGCACCTGACCTACTGGGACGTTCTGAGCTTGGACCGGCTCTATACCGCCTGCGGCCTCACCATCGTGGACATCTCTCATAACCAAGTGAACGGCGGATCGATGCGGGTCACGGCCATGAAGCACGGCACCCACGTTAACCTGATCGGGGCGAGGTGGGTCAACTACCTGGACGCGGTCAAGTTTGGGAAACGAGTGGTGAAGTGGAAGAAGAACATGAAGCAGCTGCTGGACTCGATCACCTCCCCGATCTGGCTTTACGGGGCCTCGACCAAGGGCTGCGTGATGCTCCAGTACCTGGACCACAACCAGGGGTTTGTGGGGATTGCGGACCGCAACCCGGCCAAGTTCGGGCTGCATATGTCGGGCTGCTGGGTTCCGGTGGTGGACGAGGCCACCATGCGCCGGGAAAAGCCCGAGTATATTTTTGTCCTGCCCTGGGCTTTCAAGTCCGAGTTCGTCGAGAGAGAGCGAGAGTTGCTGGGCTCGGGAAGCACCCTTATTTTTCCGCTGCCGCAGATCGAGCTGGTCCTGTAACTCCAAGGAGGCAACATGGCACAGAGAGGCATCGAAGTGATCGTGGCGATCATTCTCCCTGACGGACCGGGGACTTCGTTCCGTGAGGTCTACGACCCCGACATCACCCCGGGCTTGTTGAGTTACGGTGTGGCGGCCCGAGTCCAGAAGGCGGTCAAGAAACTGAGGAAGCCCAAGAAGGCCCCAGAGGCATGAAGTTCTACTCCGACAACCAGGTTGACCGCATTGTGGCACCGCTGCTGCCGGAGTTTGGCTATGCTGTGGATGTGGGTGCGAACGACGGGCTGATTCTCAGCAACTCGCTCCATTTCGAGGACAAGGGCTGGTACGTCCTTTGTGTAGAGCCCAACCCTGAACTGGCTGGTGTCGGCCGCAAAAGACGAAAACTATGGCGCGAGTTGGCGTGTGGGGCCGAGGACCATGATGCGATGCCGTTTACCTACTATGGCGGCTACCCCTACGCCAGCAACTCATCGCTTGGCCCTCGCCATGGATACATGTCCAACCATGCGGGCATCACCTCCCAGGTCAAAGTGCGAAGACTAGACACCTTGCTTGAAGAGGCCGGGTTCCCGAGGCTGGACTACCTGACCATCGACGTTGAAGGCTGGGAGCAAGAGGTGCTGGCGGGCCTGAGCTTGGACCGCTGGCAGCCGCTCGTCATCGTGAGTGAAGATCTGTTTGGCAAATATCCATCCCCTCCGGGCTACGATGAGGTTGGCCGGTATGAGTTTGACCGGGTGTTCCAGAGGAAGGCGTGAAGCGGGTGGCGGTTCTATGCCCGACCCGTTCTCGGCCGGAGTCGTTTGCTAGGCTGGCAGAGTCGATCAGGGCGACCAGTTCCGCTCGGTTGCTGGTCTGTCTGGACGACGACACGGCTGCAAGCTACGGTGAGGTGTTGGGCCGGACTTCCGGTGTCTCGGCTCACATTCGGGATCGGGCTGGGCTGGTAGAAAAGGTCAACTGGCTGGTTGAGCAGGAGCCGGACTACGACCTCTACGGGATCATGCCGGACGACTGCGTGGTGATGACTCCGGGCTGGGATGACTACGCCTTGGAGATGGTCGAGCAGTACCCGTACTGCGTTGTTTCCCCCTACCACAACTTCGGCAACCACATAGACCTACCCTTTGTCAGCCGAGCCTGGATTGAAGCCTTGGGTTGGTACGCTTGCCCCGATTGCTACCACTACTGCTGGCCGATCATCACTGGGTTGATTGGGGAGATGACCGCGATCTGCCACTGCCCCAAGGATTCTTTTGGCATCGTGTACACCGAGAACGATGTGAACCGGGCCTGGCAGGTAGAAGACGCGCAGGCGTTTTTCGAGTATGTGAGCCTGAAACTGCCGGTGGCGGTCGAGCGAATCAGGCAGGCGATGACCAGGAGCGAGATATGTCCATGATGGTGGACCCGGCCAAGAAGTGGTGGCCTCCCAACGGCTACCTCTCCCGCTGGATTGTCGATCAGTTCCCCTCGGGCTATCGGGGCTATGCGATCGATGTCGGAGCCAGCGACGGAGTGAGCATCAACACCACCTTTACCTTGGAGAAGACCCACAACTGGACGGTGGTGAGTGTAGAGCCCAACTCGGTATTTCACCCCTACCTGATCGCCCAACGCGCGATGGTGGAGAAGTGCGCCTGCGATTCCACCTCAGGAGAAGCGGTCCTGCATGTCTACCAGCCCAACGAGGAAGCCTACAGCGCGTTGCGGCCCAACAAGAAGAAGCCTGACCAGCCAGGGCCTTGGGATACCATGGTGGTTAAGGTCAAGACGCTGGAAGAGATCATCGCCCAGTGGGAGTTCCCTCGGCTCGATGCGCTCTGTATCGATGTTGAGGGCAACGAGATCGACGTGCTCAAGGGCTGCGATCTCGAAAAGTGGCGGCCCAGGGCGGTGATTGCCGAGTGCTGGGACGGCCCGGACGGTCTACAGGACTTCCTCGGCCCGGCCTACAAGCTCTGCCATCGGTCGGTTGACAACTACTGCTTTCTGAGGGAGGCAGCGTGAGAAACGTAGTGATGACGGCCCCGGGCAAACTCGGAGATGCCATCCACCAGATCCCGGTGGCCTACTGGTACGCCAAGGAAAATGGCATCAAGCTCCATATGTGGCTCGACAAGCACACCTGTAGGCCCCTGGTTCCGCTCTTGGAAGCCCAGCCGTGGGTGGAAAGCGTGGAACTGAAGGAAGGCATCGAGTCATGGCACATGGGCGGGCAGCCGTTCCACTTCAACTTGAGCACCAACAACCACATCGAACACCAGATCTTCCACCTGGGGCTGAGGCAGTTCCCGCAACGGCAGTTGACCCTGGAGTGTGTCGAGCACAGCAAAGTGCCCCTGGAGGTGGACCAGTACGCGCTGGCTTCGACCCCGTGTTTCGAAGTTCCGGTAGTGGAAAGTGTTACGGTGCGTAAAGACGGCGAACTCAAGGAGTTGTCCCTGGAAGGCAAGAGCATCTGCCTACTCCACGGCCAGGGAATATGCGCTCACACCAAGAGCACTCCTGGCTTCTGGCGCTTCCTGCACTCGATCCGCAAGGAACTCAGGGAAAGGTTCGACGAGGTGATCTTCGTCGGCTCGGACCGGGACCGGGAAGTCGGGGTTAGCGCCTACCCCTACTTTTCCAGTTACGACGACCAAGGAGGCTTCCTGGAGCTTGCCAGGCTGATGAACCGGGCCAGTTTGGTAGTTGGGGTCGGGAGCAGCGTGATCGTGCTTGCAGGGGCCTTGAAGGTGCCGGGGATTCGAGTCCATGACCCGATCGGGGATCACCCACGCACGATCTGGGACAACTTGGGCTCGAATCAGCTCAACCGAACCGAGGTCGATCTTCGCACCGATTGGGCTGAGTTCAGGGACAAGTGGCTGGGGGTGCCGGTTGTCTGACAGTCTCGGCTCGCTCGTAGATAAGCTGATCACCACCAGCACGAAACTTTGGCACGTTCAAGACGTGGTTCACCACGCCGCCTCCATGGGAGAAGGCTTGGACGCCGACACTGTCCAGAAACTTGCTATCCTGAACCTAGAGCGCAACCGGCTGATGACCGAGATCGACGAGACCCTGGATGAAGCCGTCAAAGCCGGTGGGGCGCAAGTGGATGCCCGCATAAAGTTGGTACATGATTCATCCTAGCAAGAGCGTTCGGGAATGCGTTAGATGCGCTAAGTGGGTCGCGCTAGATTTTTTCTATAGGCGGCAAGGAAGGCCTCACGGTTGGTGCAGACCATGCACGCTGCTCTACATGAAGGCGCGTCGCAGGCGACTTGCAAAAGAGAACAGGGAGAAGGCGAGGGCGTACCGAATCGCTAACTATTCTGCGGTGCTGGAGAGACAGGCGGCCTGGAGAGCGGCCAATCGCTGGTATCGTAGGGCGAGTCGGAAAGGTGTCCAGGCGCGAGACGCGGTTTATCGGGCCGTAAAGTCTGGCAAACTCATTAAGCCCGACCGGTGTTCGATGTGTGGCCGGGATTCTGGTGGTCCTGGATGGAGGATCGAGGCCCATCATGAGGACCACTCCAAGTGGCTTGAGGTGGTTTGGCTTTGTCGCGGTTGTCACGGTCTCACAAGACGTGTTGATAGAATGGCTTGACGAGCCGAGAATCAAGCCGTAGCTTAGAGACGGTTCCAGGGAGGAACGTCCCAAGATGCAGGGAAAGCAGCCAGACGGCCGGATCGATCGCGCCTCGACGCCGATCTCAGGTCCAAGCTGGGCGTCCATCATCGACCTCGTAGACCAGAGGCGGCAAGATTCCTTGCGCTATAACCAAGGGGTCTTCAGCAAGCTCCAGCGTTTCTACGACAACTACCGGGGCTACTGGCAGGGACGAGCCAACCAGTTTAGGAACCAAGTCACCATCCCCTTCACCTTTGCCATGATCCAGAGCAACGTGGCGCGGAAGGTGCAGTCGGTCTTCGGCCCCGACCCGGTGAGTTTCGAAGCCACGGCACCTGAGGACATGGACTCGGCCCGCAAGGTCCAGGCCCTGGTGGCCCAGGAGATGGAAGACTGCGATTCGATGCTCAAGGGGGTGGACTTCTTCCTAATGGAAGCTATTTGCGGGGTGGCAGTGTGCCGGCTGGGTTGGAAGAACACCACCCGCAAGAACCGCTACCGCAAACTAGAGACCGTGGCCCCGGGGATGAACATCCCGGTGATGTACGAGGAAAACGCCACGCTCTTTAACGGTCCCACCTGGGAGCCGATCGACCGCTTGGACTTCTGGCAAGAGCCGGCCAAGACGCGCATCGATGACATGGACTGGGTCATACACCGCTACTGGATGGACTACGACAACCTGTTGGACGACGCCAACAGTCCGATGCCCTACTTCGACCCTCGGGCGGTCCGGCTGCTCAAGGACTACCCGTTAACCGGCAGCGGTCACAACGAGTGGACCCAAAGAAAGGTCACGTTCAGGAACGAGTACGACTACCAAGCCAGGGCTTCTCAGCGCTTTAGTAAGCCAGTCGAGATCTGGGAGATGCACGGTTTGGTTCCCAGAGAGTTTGCCGCAGACGGATACCGGCACCGCTGTATCGCGATCGGCAACGAGCGGGTGGTGCTGAAGAACCGAGAAGGCCCGATGGGGAACCAGCAGTTGCCGTTCCTCTCTCACTGCTCGATGCCCGATCCTTACAGCTTCGACGGGGTGGGGAAGGCCGAAGTCGCTTACGGCCCTCAGAGAACGGCAGACCGGATCAACAACCAAAGGCTGGACTTGATCGACCTGATCATCGACCCGCCGATCCTGGCCAACTCGGCGGTGGGGCTGAACACCCAGAACCTGTTCTCCAGAGCCGGGAGGGTATTCCTGCTCGACGGTCCGGTGGGGGACGAGAACATTCGCCCGCTTCAGTACGACTTGAGAGGACTTCAAGTCGGAGCGTCCGAGATCGGCGAGTTGTTCTCGATGATGCAGTTGGGGACCGGAGAGACCGAGGCGCTGATGGGACTCACCGGGCAGTCGAGAGAGACCGCCAGAGGTTTCTTGGGACGCCAGGAGAACGCGCTGACGAGGATGTCCTTGGAGACCAACCTGGCCGAGAAGGGCTTCGTCGAGAAGCTAGCCAACGCCTTCCACCGCATGAACCGGCTATGGCTGCCGCTTCCCGCCCAGGTCGCAAGGCTGGGAAGTGTGGCGACCACCGACAAGATCACCGGGCTACCGATCAGCGAGCCGGAGGAAGTCAACTATGACGACTTGAACGCGGACTTCAGGATCAGAGCAGTCGGGGCCAGCCGCATGATGGGCAAGGCCAACCGCCAGCAGAGTTACATCCAGTTGCTTCAGATCCTGTCTTCCAACCCGGTGATGATGCAGATCGTCAACTGGCCCAACATGGCCCGTGAAGGCTTCGAGCTGTTCGACTTCAAGAACATCAACGAGTTACTGGTCCAGCAGCAGGTCCCGCTGATCAACCAGCAAGCCGTGCAGCAAAACGGCGGTGGACCAGAAGGACAAGGGCTGGAACAGCTTGACCCGCAGATCCTGGGCCAGATGTTCAACGCCCAGCCAGTATCTCAACTTCAGGGGACTGCATGACCGAAGACCAGATCCAGAAAGTCATCGTCACGGTTTCATCGGCTGGCTGGAAAGAAGTCATGCAACCCGCCTACGCGAACCGTGCGCGGGCCGCCCTGACAGCCTTGGCCCTTGACACTTCCGAACGCAAAGTAGCTGGCGGAGAGTTCAAGGACATGGAAGACCCCCAGCTAAGAGCCATCATTCGCGAGTGCGAGTGGATGCTCGGGGTATGGCACAACCAGATCAACGTGTATCACCAGAACCGCGCCCGCGACGAACTCGCGCAGCGCCAGAACGGGGCTGACTCCCCGCTCATCCCTGCGGCGAACCCGTAGAGGAAGGAACTAGGACATGCCCGAAGACCAGTCAGCACAGCAGCCGCTCAACCCCGACTTGATGGGCTATCCGTCAGTCGAAGCGTTGGTGGCGGCCAAACGAGCGAGCGACCAGGAGGCCCAGAGACTCAAGGGGCGCGCGGACCGCGCCGACGAGTTGGAAGCCCAACTGTCGCGAGCGGCCCAGAACGCCTTCGCGGCGACCCCGCGCCAGGACGTTCCCGACCGCTCCAAGCCCGGCTGGTACCAGCGTTTGGAAACCTTGGGGGTGCCGCCCGACGACATTCGGGAGGCGATCCGCGACGAAGCCCGTGGGCTGGTGCAGGAAGAACTGCAGCCGCTCTACCAGATGGGCCAAGCGCGGACCCAGGTACTGGGCAAGCACAAGGACTACGCTCAGTTCGAGGCTGAGATCGGGCAGTGGATCAACTCCGACCAAAAGAGAGCTGAGACGTACGGCAGAGTATTCAAGGCGGACCCGGTAGCGGCGTTCGAGTGGGCCTACCACGAGTTCGGTGCCGATCGCAGGCAGCAGTACCAGACGGGAAACGGTGGCGAGCCGCCGCGTGCTGACGGCGCGGTACACGCCCAGATTCCCAGCCAGCGTTCTGGAGACAGTCGGCAGCAGCAGTACAACGCCGACATCGGACTGGAGCAAGCAGCTCAGGCCTACCGTGAGAACCCGACCCGGATGACCGCCGAGGCCTATGCCAAGCAACGTCTCAAGGGAATCGTCACAGATGAGCACCTGTTTGGAGGTATGCCCGGTCGATAGGGCAACAGGTAGCTTGGAGGCCATAAGGACATGGCTGCACCAGCAGGAGCAATCCAGACCTATCAAGTAGGCTTTTGGCCCTCGGTCACTGCACCTACGCACGAGGACTTGATGGACATCTGCACCATCTTGGACTCGTATCAGACTCCACTTTGGAGCACCTCTCCGAAGGTCAGAGCCAAGGACGTGATCCACAGTTGGACCGTGGACACGCTGGGTGCTACGGCCACGGCGGGGGCCATTGATGGCGACGACTTCACCGCGACCGCGACGGCTTCCACGCCGACCCGGCTGGTGAACGTCTGTCAGACCTTTGATGGCGAAGTGGTGGTCTCGGACCGCGAGCGCGAGAGTAACGTGGCTGGCATCCGGGACATGTACGAACACCAGGTGATGAAGCGGTTCAAGGAGATCGCTCGTAACGCCGAGGCGCGGTTCTTCGCCACCACCATCGCCGTAAGTTCTTCGGCCACCGGTGATGGCGCGAACGCTTCGCGGCTCAAGAGCTTCCTGGGCTTCGGCATCATCACCGCTGCGTCGGCTTCGGGCGGCGTGACTACCGCAGACATCGTCACGCTCTCGGAGAGCCTGTTCAACCAGGGTGCCGAGCCGGACTCGATCTGGTTCGCGCCCGCATCGAAGCGTCAGTTCGTCAACGCCACCATCTCTGCAGGCTCGGGAAACGTCAGGAACATCGCCGCGACCGACCAGAAGCTGGTGGCTAACGTGGACGTGTTCGAGACCCCGTTCAACCAGCTGTACGCCATCATCACCGACCGCTTCATCCCGCTTTCGACCAACTCGGCCTCCGGGGCCTACTACATCGGAGACCGCAGCATGGCCAAGATCGCGGTGTGGCGTCCGCCCCAGCATAAGCCGATGGGCAAGAACGGCGATCACACCAGGGGCCTCGTGCTCATGGACGTAACGCTTCAGCTCGATCACCCAAGTGCTTGGGCTGCAATGACGGGTGTTACGAATGGGTAACGCTCGGCCTTGAAGTATAACGACTTACGTGATAGACTGCGTGCGGGTACCCAATCTACACCACGCAGTCGTCACGGAGGTTGTTGTGCCGAAGAAGCTTGGCGACAAGTATGACAGATGGAACATCGAACTCGCACGGATGGATAAGGTGGATGGTTGTTGGATCTGGAAGGGGACAAGAGCGCCAAATGGGTATGGCCGGTTTTTTGTGGGACGGTTCGACCATCAGGTGCGATGGATGCCAGCTCATCGTTTCTCCTGGGACTACCATCATGGGCCGATCCCGCTGGGTCTGTGTGTCTGTCATACGTGCGATCAAAAGCTTTGCATTAACCCTGCCCACCTGTTTATCGGGACTCACGGCGAGAACATGCGAGATCGAAACGAGAAGCGTCGTCAGGCCAGGGGAGAGGGGCATGGAGTTGCCAAGCTGGACGACCTGACGGTCCAGTGGATTCGCTCGCAGCATCGTAGCGGGCGAGGCCACAAGAGAATCGCCAGAGACCTCGGGGTGAACAAGTCAACGGTTGCCAGGGTGTTGAAAGGCGAAACCTGGAAGCACGTCAAGGAGGCATGAGATGCAGGGTGACCAAGTTCGAGCTCTAAGAATCCTCGCCGAAGCAAAGGGCTGGGACCCCAGCAAGATCGACGGCAAGCCGATCGAGGTGGGGCTGACGATCAGGAAGCCGAATAGCACGGGCGACGTGTCGCTGAGCCCGTTCCCGGGACCTCCGGGCGACGCGGCCACTTACGACAACCCGGAGATGTCCTCGGCGGTGACTTGGTCCGATCCGGGAGAGCAGACCAACGCCGACCGGCGCACCAAGAACGCCAACCCGGTCGCAGGCATGCCGGGGGCCTGATGAGCTTCTTCTATGGCTAGGCCACGGGAACCGTTGGCGGGCAGGTTTTGGGCCAAGGTTCAAATGATCCCGTTTCATCCGTGCTGGGAATGGGCCGGCTCGCAGGGCAACGGCTATGGGCAAATCGGCGCTGGCGGTGGTGAGGCTGGATCGATTGGCGCACACCGAGCATCGTGGCTGATTCACCACGGTCCAATCCCGGATGGGGTGTTCGTTCTGCATCGGTGCGACAACAAGACCTGTGTTAACCCAGACCACCTATTTCTGGGGACGCCCGGTGACAATATGCGGGACAAGGTGGCCAAGGGCAGGCACAACTCGCCGCGCGGCGAACGGCATTGGAGAACGCGGCGCAGGATGGAGGATCAATGTCTTTCTTTGTAGGCCGCAACCTGGCGCTGGCAGACGAGTTACTGGACTCGGACATGCTGATGAAGGCCGACCCCGACCTTTATGGGCCGAGGTTCGACGCTATCAAGGAACTCCGGGACCAGGACGACGGCACCGGCTATAAGGGGCACGAGTTCCGCCGCGTTGCGAGCTTGGTCAACGTTCCTTTGGCCAATATCGCCGGCATCCTGGAGCCCGAGTGGATGAAAAACAAACGCGCTTTTTATGCGTGGCTGGACCGAGGCGAGAATCGAAGGTATGTAACGTATGATCGTCGCAAGGGCAAGAAGCGGTCTGACATGGTGACGTTCCAGGACGGACGCGAAGTGTGACCACGATCGATCGATTCTGGAAAAGGGTTCGCAAGACCGAGTCGTGCTGGATTTGGACTGGAACGGCGACCCGGAAAGGCTACGGGACCTTCTATCTATGGCAGAACGTGCCGATCCGTAGTCATCGGTTCTCGTGGATGATTCACTTCGGAGACGTTCCCGAGGAATCGCTGGTTTGCCATCACTGCGACAATCGACTCTGTGTTAGGCCGGACCATCTGTTTGTTGGATCGCATCTCGATAACCAGCGCGACAAGGTTGAGAAGCGGCGTCATGCTCGTGGTTCCAGGATTGCGAATGCGAAGTTGGACAACGATCGTGCGCGGGCCATTCTCAAGCGGATCTTTCATGGCGACTCTCATTCGCGGATTGCCAGGGATTTTGGTGTAAGTGCGTCAACCGTGTCGCTCATTTCGCGTGGCAAGCGATGGGCGCACGTCTTTGAGGAGGTGTGACATGGGAGTCAAGATGTCCGGTGGATCAAGCGGCAACCGGTTCGACTCGCTGGCGAAGTCTCCAGGACACGACAGCCAGCCGATCGAGGACACCGCCAACAACTCAGGCATGGTTCCGGGGGTGAGCTTCCCCAGCCAGAACACCGGCAACCGCGAAGGGCCGTTTCCCTGTGATGTTCCCGAGGGCGGCAGCAACCCGATCACCGCAGGCGGAGACCCAGGGGCACATGGTTCCAACGCCGCCCCTGGGGACATCTTTAAGGGCGTGGACGAGACTCCGGGTCTGTGATGGCTAGGCCAGCGCCAAAGAGGCGTGGTGTCACCGGGAGGGCGGGAGGGTATGCCGCCGACGTAGACACCGCAGGCATGGACCCGGCCATGATCGCTCAGTTGACCGGGACCAGGGCCAACAAGGTGGAGTCTGACTACATCAAGGGAACCGGCAGGAAGTCTGCGGTGGAAGCCGTCAAACGCGCCAGAAGGGCAAACAAACAACCACCGCTCATGGAGGGCTAGTGCGCGGGTCGATGACGGATCGGTTCTGGTCTAGGGTGACCAAGATCGATACCTGCTGGTTGTGGCAGGGAAAGCCCATGAAGGTTGGTTATGGGTACATTTCCGACGAGAGCGGCAAGGATTCTTACGCCCATCGGGTTTCTTGGATCATGCATAACGGTCCGATCCCCGCTGGGTCTTGCGTGCTCCACAAATGCGACGTGCGCTTGTGTGTAAATCCTGAACACCTGTTCCTCGGCACGCGGACCGATAACCAGCAGGACGCCGCCAACAAGGGCAGGCTGCCGCACGGAGAGAAGCACTGGAACACAAAACTTTCAGATGACGACGTGTTGGGGATCATCGACTACGTTAAGGATGGAATCAGTCATTCTCGAACCGCCAAGATGTTTGGCGTATGTCGTCAGACGGTCGGCTCAATCATGAGCGGGCGTATCCGACGGCGAACCTCTGAGGGGGTGGTGCCTGCTTGAGTACGTCTCCGCTTAAGGTGTTTACGGTTTGGCCGTGGGGGACTACGGCGTCCTTTTTACTATAGGTTGGGCGTGCCGCTCTTGACGGCGCGAGACCTGGGGCTTCCGGTGCAGGTGGTGATCGATCGCAACGGGGTCACGGAAGACCCGCAGAAGCGCATCATGGCGATGTGCGATGCGGATGTCTGCCTGTTCTACCAGCCGGTAGGCGAGAGCGCGATCCAGAACATCCGCAACATCCAGAGCTTCATCCCTTCCAAACGAGAAGGTACCTGGAAGTGGCCGCCTTCGGTGATCCTGGAGTCGGACGACAACCTGTTCAACGTCAGCCCTCTAAACCAGGCGTTCAAGACCCTGGGGGTCAAGGACATGAACGGGGAGTTGATTCCGCTCGGGCACCACATCGGGGTGATGCAGGAGGGTGAGCGTCGGGTGTTGTGGAAGGATGGAGAGAACGGATTCAGCCTGCTGAAGAACCGCCAGCAGATCGCGGCATGGAAGCAACTACTGGAGATGGCCGACGCGGTGACGGTCAGCACTCCGGCAGTCAAAGAGTCGATCGAGAAGGACGCCACCCCCTACCGCTGCGAGGTATTCCCCAACCTGGTCAGGTTCGGAGACTACGAGCAGGTAGACCTCAAGGAGTCGGACAAGATCAACATCCTGTGGCAAGGCGGGATGGCTCACTACGAGGACTGGTACCCTCTAAGAGAAGCCTTGGGCAACATCACCCAGAAGTACCCGCAGGTCCACTGGACCATCTGGGGGGCGATGTTCCCGTGGGTCAAGGAGCTAGTCCCTGCCCACCGCTACACTTACAAGGCCTGGTGCCACTATGAGGAATACAAGCTCAGGCTGGCGATGATCGGGCACGACATCAACCTGGCCCCGTTGTCTGACAACATCTTCAACCGCTGCCGTAGTGCCATCAAGTTCTACGAGTCGAGTGTCTTGAAGAATCCTGCTGCGACGCTGGCCCAGAACACCGGGGCCTACAAGGCAGAGGTGCAGGACGGAGAGACCGGGCTGCTGTTCAACGACCCGCAGGAGTTCGAGGACAAGCTGGGTCTCTTGATCGAAAACGAGATCGAGCGCAAGCGGCTGGCTTCCAACGCCAAGGACTGGGTGAACGACAACCGCAACGCCATCCACGAAGTCCCCAAGTGGGTGCAGTACTGGGAGAGACTGCGCGAGGAGCGCAAGACCGAGCAGCCGCACCCGACCGACGAACACTTTTCCGAGATCGAGGCGGAAGCCATGGCGGAGGACTCGCAGCAACTGGTAGGAGTCTAAATGGCCTTGTTCAACCCCTCGACGATCGCCTGGAACTCGGCAGTCCAGATCGTTGCCGACTCGGCTGGGGTATCTGCCGACTCCGAGATGACCCAGCGCGCCCACCGTTCTCTCAGGGCAGCGTTTCAGTTTCTGGGCGGAAAGCAGCGTTGGGACTTCCTGAGAGTCGAGGCGGCCCCGATCTCGGTGATCGCTCCGTTTTCTATTACCGGCATCTCTGCTTCGGCGGGGGTAGCTTCCGCCGCTGCCCCGGCTGGGCACGGCTTCTTGGTTGACGACTACATCTTGGGGTCGGGGCTGATCCAGGGCATGCGGGTCTCGGCCACCGCTGCCGGTGGGATCGGTCTGGCCACGGCGATCTCGGGTTTGGCTGCCGGAGTCAACGTCATCACGGCTACCGGGGTGCGGGACTTCTATGACCTGCCCTCGGATACGCGCGGGATCTACACCGTCAGGCTGTCTTCCAGCAACAAGCCGCTCCAGTACGCCGGCAGAAGGTTCTACGACCGCACCGTAGCCGACGAAGTGGCGTCGAGCACTCCGAGTCACTATGACCTGTTCTCTCAAGGGGCCAAGGGAAAGATCCGGCTCTTGCCTCCCCCTGGAGGCGCTGGGGTGCTCCAGATCCGCTATTACAAGCGTTTCTTCCTGGCCTCGGCTTCCGCCATGACCTCGGCCCTGGACATCCTGGAGGACTACGAGGAAACGCCGATCGCGTGGGCCAAGTGGCATTTCCTGACCGATAAGGGGGAAGGGAGGAAGGATCAGGCCAACACCTGGCTGTCTCTCTCTCAGGAAGGTCTGAAGTCGATGGTGTCCGAGCAGAGCAACTTGCCGGACGAGGATCTGGTGATCATGCCTGGATACGTTGGCGGCTGGCCCAACGTCAACGATACCCGCGCTTTGGACTGGAGCTACAGTTGAACGCGCCTCCACGTTCTGTGCAGGACGATTTTGCTGATGGTGGCTTGTATGACGTCAAAACGTTTGGCAATGGCCACCTGTGTCAGTCCACCAGCATGGAGTCGGCGGATTTCTATGGCCTGACTGGCGGTGAGTTTTGCGGACCTGGATCTCTCGCTGGACGGGCCAACGATACCTTGGCGTCCCTTGCGCCTCATATCGGCAAGGTTGTCTGCGCAGGTGCCGGTGAAGAGGTGGTCGGTTCTGACGCATGGCGGGTTATCACAGTGGTGACAGACCATGAGACCCGCTGGGATGGGGCCATTGCCCAGTTCCCAGGCGACTCGGTGAGCGACAAGCCATCTTTGATTCCTCATGAGGCGGCCATAGCCGGAGTTGTTTCGATTCCCGATCCAGAGCCAACATCCTTCGGCCTTATGTACCTTAGCCCAGAAACGGCGGACATGTTCTTCTTGGGTAAGTGGAGGCCAGCCACCTCTGCGATTTGGCCCACGGACGCGGTTTGCCATGGGTCTTATTGTAGCACGTATTCCCACTACGACTACACATGATATGGCCAGGATCGAGGAGTCGTTGGATGGCGGGTTGTGGACTTCGCCCGACCCCGCGATGCTCGACAAGGGGCAGCTGTCCGGGGTTCAGAACGGGGTCTACCTGCCGGGCAAGGGGGCGCTGCAGAGAGCCCGGGGCAGGTCGGTGTTTGGTACGGCTTCGGCTGAGGGCGTGGACGTTGTAGGACTGCGGGACATGGAGTTCGACAACGGCGACCACTACCTGGTGGCGATCGCTTCGACCACCGCCTTGACCGCGGTGGTGGCAGACACCAACAACTTCATCTCCGCGACGGCGTTCGATTCCAGTCCGTCTCAACTGGAAGTCGCCCACTACAGGAACCGCTTCTACCTGCTGCCTGGGACTTCGGCAGACGCCAGCGCCATCGGCACCAACAAAGTGGCGTATCTAAGCGCGACTGCTGCCGCCAACCCGATCCAGTTCCGTCAGCACGGCATGCTGCCGGTGATCGCTGCGCCGTCGGCCTCAGCCTCGGCTGGGACGTTCTCTCAGACGGTCACGGGCTACTACGAGTACTGGACCACCGAGGTGGCCAAGGTTGTACAAGACGGGTCCCCGATTTTGTTGGAGTCTGCTTTTGCCGCCGACACCAACCCGACCACGGTATTCGTGTCCAGCACCGGCATGGCCCCGGTGATCTCGATGCCAGCGATCAGGAACTCGGGGTTCACCACTCACTGGAGGGTCTACCGCAGCACCAAGAAGGACAAGGAGTCCGACCGCCGCTTCCCGACCGGGTTCATGATCGGAGAGGCGTCCACGGCCACCGCCAACCAGACCGACACCTCAACGGTAGCTTCGGCCGCGGCGTTTCCAGCTAGCTTCAACTCTAGCGCTCCGTTCGCCAGCTTCGCCTCGGCTTCCAGCATGGCGTCTGACAACACGGCTTACGCCTCTGCCACAGTTGGAGGGCTGGGCTTTGAGATCTCTCAGGGATGTTACGGTTTCAACTTCGGCGGGTTCTCAGGGTCGGTAAAGGGCATCAAGGTGGAGGTGGAGGCCTACGCCACGGCGGCGGGGATGCTGCCGGTGCCGGTGACGGTTAAGATCGGGAATCGCAGAACTGACGGGTCGTTTGGTCTTTACTCTATATCCCCACAGCCGAGATTCGCGGCCAAGTCGGGGCTCATCACCAGCAGCAGCTCGGCGTCTCCTACCCTTATCACGCTGGGAGGCGAGGCGGACAGATGGTTCGCATCGAACAACCCGGAACCGATGAAGGACATTGATTTTGGCAGCGACTTCATGGCGGTGGTGTCGCTGTCCAAGCCTGGGGCTGTGGTGGGGGTGGACTTCGTCAGGACCACGGTCTACTACTCGGGCTCGGTGGACTCGACGGTGGTGTTCCCCACGGTGGTCTACACCTTCGGCGACATCGTCTCTCAAGTCGCAAAGAACCATCCTCCCAGCAGCGCCAGCACCGGGGATCTGTTCGAAGACTCGCTGGTGATCAACGACGTGGACAACCCAGCCTTGATCCGCTGGAGCTTCCCAGGGGAGCCGGAGTATTTCCCGCCGACTTACTTCCTGGACTTCGAGACCCGAGAGAACGACCGAGTACGGCTGATCCGGGTAGTCAACTCTCAGCTGGTGGTGATGCTCGATTCTTCGGCATGGCGGGTGAACTACCTGCCTAGCGAGCGCGACTCCAGCTTCGACAGGGGCAAGGCCGTTGCGCCGATCTCTCGTACTTACGGCTGCGTGAACCCGATGTGTGCCTGTACCTTCTCGATGGACGGATCTACTGAGTTGCTGGCGTTTGTGAGCAACAACGGTATCCATGTTACGGAAGGCTACAGCTTCGACACCCAAACTGACGGCCTGGACTGGCGCGGCGTGATCTCTTCGTCGTCCACTTCGACGCCAATCTGCTTGATCAACGACCGGGAACGGCAGGAACTGGTGTTCTACTTCCAGAACGACTCGTTCACCAACGAGACCTACAAGGCCCTGCACCTGAGCTACGCGCCCGAGCACCTGACCCTGGGACCAGACCGCAGACCTAAGCTCAAGATCTCGGGGCTAGTGAACCTGCGGAACTTCGACTCGGGGACTTCTGGCAGAGCCAACCTCAAGAGTGCCTGGCCGGTGCAGAGAAGCAACGGGGTCACGGACATATACCTGGGCTACGGCGGGGCCAGCACGGCGACGGCTGCAGGGGCTGGGAAGGTCTACCGTGAGACAGGATCGACGATCCCGGCCCAGGACGACCGGCTGGCCTATGTGACCCGCAGGATGTACGAAGCGGGGCTTTCAAACGAGTGGCGGTTCGACGATCTTTTCGGCTACTGCGGCAGTTACGACGGTGCGCCGACCATCAGTTACACCTTGCTGGGCTGTAAAACCGATGACACCGGAGAGACCACCGGCCCGTCGAAGTCTAAGACGCTAGCCGGGCAGAAACTCCACCACGTCAACTTCGCCTTTGGCAGCGAGGGTATCCGGGTGTCGGCGGTCGTGACGGCGTCAGCGTTCGCTCAAGAGAAACTGGTGATCGATGGAGAAGGCTTCGGCCTTCAGGATAGCGGAAGATGAAACCCATGCCTTGCCTAGCCTGGCCGGGCCAGGCCGTGCCTCGCCGGGCCGCGCCATGCCCCGCCACGCCTAGGCTTGATCTGCCCGTAAAGGCTATCGCGTCCCATGCGTAATTACCAGGGTATTAGTCCCGAGACCTTGCCGTCTCCCGACGCGCGCGACTTTCAAAACCGCCTGCGCGCGATGCTGGGGCACATCGACTACTTCCTAACTGACGCCAGTTTCGGCTTCAACCGCATCATCCTGGGGCAGAACCCTGACGGGTCTGGAGACCCATTGGGTGGGGACGCGGACGGCGGGGTGTTCTTCAAGCTCAGGGGCAGGCCCGAGAACCAGATCGGCCACGGCGGGACTGGGGACGCTGGGAGCCTGACCGTGTCCTCCACCTTGAGCGGGGTGAAGGGCAAGATCTACCTGGGGACGGCTCTAGGCTCGGCCTTCGACGAGGCCAACGGTAGGCTAGGAGTTGGCACAGCGTCTCCGAGCGCGACCTTGCATGTCACCGGGTCTCAGCAAAACGACATTACGCTGCGCCCGGCCGGGACCCGGATTGTAGTTGGCGCGGAGTGGGACTGGCGCGGCCATGACGGCGGGACGGCGCTGGAGACCTACGTTGACGAGTCTACGGCCGACGACAACGACTACATCAAGGTCAAGGTTGACGGTACCGAGGACCAGTTCTCAGCGGTACTGCTGCTGCCAAGCCCAAGTTCTACTCCAGCGGCCTCCAACTCCCACGTCCTGAGAGCCAGGTATCGCAGAACTGGGACCGGTGGTACGGCCGGAAGCCCTCCAGATTTTGGCACCGGGCCAGGTATCGACGTAGCGATCTACAAGAGCGGGATCTTGGTGGCGGGCGGCACTTACATCAGCGTGGCAGAGCCCGAGCCTTCGGGCAGTTTCACCTTGGTGGAAGCGACGCTCAATGCCACCCAGATCACCAACCTCGGCGACTACCAGAACCTGGAGATCTGGTGCAACTGGACTGGTAGTTCGGCTGGAGTGGTGGCTGGTTCTGAGATGCAGTTGTCGTGGATCGAGTTGGACTGTGGCGCGGCAACTTCGATCACAGATGTCGTCCGCTTCGATGACGGCAGCGTTGATTACAGTCCGGTAGTCCGGCTCAACTCGTCATGGAAGACGATTGCCCCATCAAGTGGCACCAACGACCTGAGCCAGTGGCTGGCCAGCGACGGCACGACGGTGATGCTGGGGGTGAACTCTTCCGGGGACGTTCACGGCGGCCCAGCATCGGCGAGCCTTAACCTCCTGACCAACAGTGTCAACAACTCCACCACCGCCCGCATCCAGCTCACCTCTAGCCCGGATGTGGTCTTCGATATTCCGACCGGCACGGTGAACCCCATCACCATCGGCCTGGGGCTCGTCTCGGGCTCTTTCACCGGACTATCTCTGGCCATGGCCTTGAACTCGACGGGCGGGAACCCTTCCAGCCTGATCGTCAACAACGACGGCGGCTCGGCCTCCAGCGTCCCGTTCATCATCGAAAGGCACGCATCCCAAACCGCCGACCTGACTCGCTGGCGTGATGATGACGGCACCACCATCCTGAGTTACATCGACGCCAACGGGGTCTACAACGGCCCCATCGTGGCGACCACCATCTCGGTGATCGACAACACCTTCTCGATCCTGGACAACCTCGACAACACCAAGGTCGCCCAGTTCCAAGTCTCGGGGCTGACCACCGCGACCACGCGGACCTACACCTTCCAGGACGGCAGCATGATCCTGGCGGGCACCGACTTTGCCAACAGCTTCACCCAGACCCAGACCATCACCCAGCCATCGATCGGGGCCAACGCCCTGGAGCTGAGGCTGCTGGCGGGGGCCACCAAGAACTTCCTGGAGTGCTTCACCTCGACGCCTCAGACGGCGTTTTGGGTCGGACCCACCGGGCATACCGAGATTCTGCTGCGGTCCGATGTTGTGGGGCTGATCATCCGCGCATTCTCTCCTCAGGCCGAGGATTTGATACGAGTCGATAACAGCGCCGCCACGCGGCTGTTCCAGATCAACTCAGCCGGCGCGACCTCGGTTCGGCCTGAGGGCACCAACGTCGCCCTGACCGTGCGCCGGTCCAGCGGCGGCAGTGCCGACACCCAGCGTTGGGACAACTCCACTGGCACCATCACGGCGCTAAAAGTTGATTCATTAGCAAGGATTGTTGCCGCCCCCGACGCCCTCACGGCTACGGCAACCGGAAGGATCAACTCCTACCAGACCAGCTTCACGGGGACCACGTACCTGTCCAGCACCACCGGGACCGGCAATAGCTCGGGAGCAACCTTAGGCGCGGTTCGCATGAACGCCGCATGGTCCGAGGTTACCCAAACGGACGGGGTGGGTGCTTACACGGTCCAACGCATCAACGCAACCGTGGACAACGGGGTGAGCGGAACGCTGCTGGGCCTGGACTGCGTGATCGACATTGATGAAGATTCGGTTCTGGGCGGTGGAACCTATAGTGGGCAAGGGCTTGCTTTCCAAGTCAGCTCCAGCGGCAGCACGAACGTTGGCGCTCTGATTGGGGCCTCGGGCATCACGCTCCACCAGTCGTCCGGAACTTGCGCCAGCCAGATTGGGTACCAGTGCATCGTACGCAGCCAAACTGGGGCTGGCAAGACCACCGACATGAAGGCGGTTGTAGGCGACTGCCTCTCCAACGCCGCCATCGGTACCTACACCGGGATCTATTCTGGGATGCCGACGATGGGGGGCGGGGCGGTGTGCGACCTTGTCTATGGGGTATACATCGAGGCGCTCCCGGTGAGCACTGCGGTTACTGCGGGGTGGTCGATTTATTCGGTGGGCGGCCAGTCCTACCATCCCGGCACCGTCCAGCGGTCCTACAGCCCACTCAGCAACCTTGCTGATACCTTCACCGTACTCACGGAGTTCTTCATCACCTTAGTCGCCCACCTCAAGCTGATTTCGTCCCAACGCATCACTCTGGCGGGGACTTCCAGGATGGCGGTCATCTAACATGGCGGATATTCAGCTCGCAGTGCAGAGCACCCCGACGACGCCTTCGGCCGGGAATGCCGTGGCCTACGTGGACACCACGTCAAAGGAACTAGCCGTCAAGGACGCCAACGGGTTCATCCACGGCCGGGTCTCCAACTTCTCGACTGCAGCACAAGTACTCGCGGCTACAACGCTGACCTACATCACCGGATCCAACCTCGCCATCCCGACCGGGAAGCTCCAGATCGGAACCTGCTTCCGATGGGCGTTCAACATCACCAAGACTGCCGCGGGGGTAGCGAGCAGCACCTACGCCATCGTGGTCGGCACGGCGGGTACCACGGCCGATACGGCAAGGGTTTCGTTCACCAAGCCCGCCGGCACGGCGGTCATAGACGAGGGGCGGATCGAAGTAGCGGCCATCTGCCGTGGGCCGCTGACGGCGTCCGGGGTTATGGTCGGCGAGTTCATCCTGTCCCACACCCTGCAGACCACCGGCCACTACACTCTCCCAAGCCTGGTGCTCAACACCGTTTCCTCGGCGTTCGACGTAACTACGGCCAACCTGATCGTTGGCCTGGTGGTCACTACCGGAGCGGCCGACGCCATCACCATACAAATGGTCCAGGCTGAGGCTTGGAACCTGTAGGAGTGCCGATGCCAGCAACCGCCATCATCTTCCGCATCACCGACCTAGCGGCACCGAACAACTACGGGTACCAGTGGAAGGACGACAGCAACCAAGATGACTGGGACACCGTGGTGGCCGGAGTAACCAAGGCCGCAGCATTCACTGCCGTGGCGACCAAGTTCAACAATCTCCCTGGCGACCTGCAGCGGGTTGAGTTGGTCGGCGGATGAAACCCCGTCAACCTGAGAGCGGAGTAGAAACCAGAGTGGTTGTAAAGTAAGCTGCCGTCCGTAAGGGAGGTGGTCTGAGTGAACCCGATGCTTTTGTCCATGTTGATGAGCATGGCTCCAGGCCTGCTGTCGAGCTTGTTCGGGGACCCGAAGAAGAAGTACCTGAAGCAGGTCGGTCAACTAACTTCTCCCCAGAACGTTGGCCGGCAGACCGACCAGTTCTACCAGCAGGCCATCGCCTCACCGGCTTTCAGTCAGGCCCAAGGGTCTATCGCTGCTGGGGCCAACCAGGCCTCCAACCAGGTGGCCGCCAACCTCGCTGCCAGGGGTATCGGGACTACCGGGACTGGGGCAGTGCTGTCTGGGTTGACTCCTAGCCTGGTAGGATCTCAGCAGGCGCAACTTCGTACCTCGGCTCATACCTCGGCCCAGGAACAGGCCCAGAGGGCCATACAGGCCCAACTAGCGGCTTTGGGTGGAAGCCAGGGTCCGAGTCAGACCCAGCAGATGTTTGGGGTTGGGCTGGAAGCCTTCCTCCCCTACCTGACCAGCCTGCTCCAGTCTCGTGGTGGTGGGGGCGGGATGATGGGGCCGACTATGGGCCAACCGGGCTTCCAGTATCCGCTAGGTGGGAGATAGAGGACTAGCGCCATGCCTACCCCAGCCTTCCCGCTTGGCACCCTGACTGGGAGCATCGAGGGCGACGACCTCTTGATGAGGCAGGAAGCCCTGCGCCAGCAGCAGCAGCGGGAACTCCAAGCCCAAACTAAAGCCCTAGGACAGCAGGCCCAGCAGGCCCAAACCGACTATACCCAGGCGGCCGGTGCTCCACCACCGGACCTGTCGGCTTTGGCGTTTCTATCCTCTCTAGGGGGCGGTATCTCCGAGGTGCTGGGCAACCGCGGAGCAAGCGAGCGAGCGCAGCAGAATGTGGCCCAGACGCGGTCCAGCCAGCTACAGGCGCGGGCTCAGAACCTCCAGGCGCTAAGAGACGTGGCGCTGCGTAGAGCCGAAGAAGCCCAGCAGGCTGGGGACCTGGAAACGACCGAGAAGTACCGTCGGCAGTACGAGACTTTGGCCAAGCAGGGCGAGCTGATCAACTCCAACGCCAAGCGGGCTCAGGACTTGGAAGACCGTGAGTTTCAGGCCGAGCAGAGCCGGCTGGAACGTGTCTCCAGAGAGCGGATCGTCAATACCCGGACTACGTCTTCGTCGGGTGGGGAGGGCGTGGACGCCGACGCTATCGCTGAAGGCATCATGCGTGGGGACTTGCCTCCGGTGGGGGTCAACCTCGGCCGGGGAGGGACTTGGGCCAAGATCGTCACCAAGCTCTCAAAATCTGGCTACAAACTCGGCAAGGCCCAACAGGAGTGGCAGGCCGTCCAAAGGCACATAGCGACTCTGAACGGCCGCCAGCAGCTCCAGATTCGCACCTCGGCGACTACCGTGACAGACGCCTTGGACAACCTGGACGCCCTGAACGATCGGCTTAGCCAGTTAGTGCCCAGAAGCCAAGCTACGCTCTTGAACCGAGGTATCAACACCGCTGCCAGGGAGTGGGGTGCGGCTGGCCCGGAAGCCCAGGATATTGCTACCCAGCTGAGAGCCCAGACCGCCGACATCATCCCCGAGTTGGCTAACATCTACATGGCGGGCGGGGTGCCGACTGATCGAGCGTTGAAGTTGGCGCGCGAGACGATCAACGAGAACATGTCCCCCAACGCCTTGAAGGCCCAGACTCGCTTGGCGCGCACTAACCTCGGATACCGGATCAACGCGATCAAGAACTCGCTACCGATCACCGGCCAGGGAGGTGAGGTTCTGCCCCAAGGCGTAGCGCAGGAACCCCAGACCACCGGCAACCTGGTGCGGATGATCGACAAGCACGGCAAGGTCCGGGTCATCGACGCCTCGGAAGTCCCCGATGCCATCTCCAAGGGTGGATGGAAACGTGCCCCAGCCAAGTGAGTGGCAGCCTCATACCGAGGTAGCCGAAGAAGACTGGCAGCCTCAAACCGAGCGCACTCCGGTTAGAGAGCACACCCGCTCCCCCAAGAAGCGTCGGGGGGCAGCGGGTTTCTTGCCTGCTGCTGGTGGCATGGTCGGAGGGATCGTGGGCAAGGCTGCCGGGGTGCCAGCGGTCCCGTTTGTTGGTCCTGCTGGGCCTATCGGCGGCGGGATACTGGGTGCCGGTGTAGGTGGAGCGGCCGGAGAGGCAGCGGCCCAGCTCATCGAAGGGCAGGGGCCGAACGTAGTGCTTGGGTTCCCGGGCTTGGACCCGGGCCGGATCGGCGCTCAGTTTGGCCTTCAGGCGGGCAGCGAGGCAGCGGGGTTGGGAGTCGGCAAGCTGGCCCAGATCGGGGGGCGGCCCTTGATGCAGTGGGCCATCAAGTCCACCCCGGAAGTGGCTCAGGTGGCGATCCGCGAAGGCATCGTCGGCACCCGCAAAGGGCTGCAGAAGATCCTGACCAAGATCGGCGAGTCGGCGGACAAGACCCGGCAAGTCATCATGACCGCCACCCGCAGAGGTAGTCAGTTCCAGAGCGCAGACATCGCCGTCGAGATCGGTCGGCAACTGATCCCCGACATCGCTGGGCAAGCCCAGGTCAGCCCGGACATGAGGAAGCTACAGCAACTGAGCGGGCAGTTTCTCGCAGACCACCCGGGCATGATCCCGGCTAGCCATCTGCAGGAGATCAAGCAATCGTCCGACGCCATCGCCGGGCCGATCTATGCCCTGATCCTCAAGAAGAAGCCGGTCACGGCGGTGCAGTTGTTGAAGTACCGCTGGCACAAAGCGCTGGCAGACCACGCCCGTGAACTGCTGGAGTCGATTCCCGGAGTCCAGCAGTCCAACGCCAGGACCGCAGAGTTGATTCGTGTCAAAGAGGCGCTGGAGCCGGTGGTCAGAAAGGCTCCGACGTTGGGGGCCAGGCTGGCCGGAAGAACCGCTGGGCCAGCGGCAGGGGCGGCTATCGGTGCGGCGCTGCCCGGAGACTACAGCGAAAGAACTCGACGTGGACTGGAAGGTGCCGTACTCGGAGGGATTGCCACTTCTCCGGTGGCGCTGTCCTACTTAGCGCAAGGTTTCAACAATCCGCTGCTCTTGGCTCTGCTGCGGCAGTCCCCAAGAGCTTTGACTTCGCAGTCCGGGAACCAGTAACCAGGACCGCGCACCGCCAGGACGGCGGGGGACACAGGGATGTGTCCCGCGGAAGGGAGCCTGATGTCCAGCAAACTGGAAGATCTCGATCCCGATGTCCAGGAGATGGCCCAGAAGCTGATCGATGCCTGCGCCGCCGAGGGCGTCACGATCAAGATCACCCACACCCACCGCACCTTCCAGGAACAGTGGGAGATCTACCAGCAGGGCCGCTCCAAGCCGGGCAAGAAGGTGACTTCGGCCCCGCCCGGGTATAGTTGGCACAACTACCGGCGCGCCTTCGATGTCGCCATCGTCTCCTACCCTGGAGACCTGACCCCGCACGATCTCTACGATGGCAACTGGGAGAAGATCGGAACCCTAGCAGAGTCGCTGGGCCTGGACTGGGGAGGGCGCTGGAAGCATCCTGACAAACCGCACCTGGAGCACCACGGCGGGGAAACCCTGGCGTCTCTGAGATCGGCCTTCAAGTCGGAACTGGAGGAGTTCGCATGAGCTTGCCACTCCACTGGGAGACCATCATCTCTGCCGCCACCCTGATCGGGCTCGGCGTGTTCTATGGAGATGTGCGGGCGCGGCTAGGCAGGATCGAGAAGGTGGTGTTCAACGGCCAGTTCGTCGATAAGGAATCGCTTGGCGTCCGCGTCGAAGATGCCGAGCGCGAGCATGCCGAGTTCCGCAGAAGGATCGAGCAACTGGAGAACAAACCATGACGCCGCGCGCCAAGAACCGGCTGAATCTGGCGGCCACGATGACGGCAGCAACGACGGTCTTCGCCGCGCTCGGGCTGCTCGCCAATGGGGTGATATCACTCAACCAGAAGCTCGGTGGCACGGTCAGCCTTTCAGACTCACTGGTATACAACGACAGCACGTTATTCGCCCAGGACTCGCTCCTGTGGCGCGAGGTCCGGGCGATCAACCGCGCGCTCGGTAGGAAAACCGGTGGCAGCCGTGCCGGCAGGCCAGCCACACCGCAGGAAGACGTTGGTATCGTGCGGCGTGTCTGGCGGCTGTTATTCTGACCAGGAGGTTTTCAGTGGACGCAATCTTTCCAATCCTGAACAACCCGTTGGTGCTGGCGGGGCTGGGCTTGGTGGTCAAGTTCGTTCCCGGAGTTCGCACCGTGATTGCCAACAAGCTGATCCCGGCGATCCTAACCGCCGTGGCATGGGTGAGCGGCATCGTCGGCCCCGCCGATGCTCATGCTGCCGGTTTCGCCTTCGGCCTGGGCGGAATTCTGGGTGGCCTGGGGTCGGCGGTATTCTCAGCGGCGCAGTCGTGGGCGCTCAACGAGATGTTCCTGCGCCACTTCACGCCGAAGAAGCCGTCGGACTCGAAGTGAGAGCCATCCTGCTACTGGCCGTGCTCGCCGTTGGCTGCGGCCTGCTACCGACCGAGACCAAGATCCGCTACCGCGACCGCCCGTGCCCGGAGTGTCCATCCTGCCCTGACAGTACGGACAAGGACCATGGCCGCGACCGCTGATATGCTAACAACGTGGAGGAATCATGAAACGCATCGCGGCGCTGCTCGCTCTGCTATCGGTGCTGTTGACTTCTTGTGCTGCGACACTGATCGTCCGCGGCACTGCTCCAGTCCAGGATAACTCTGGAACCTGTATTGCGCCGATCCTGGGGCCGAGATCCGGTGCGACGATGATGCACTTTGCCTGGACCGGCCCGGCAGTTGGAGAAGACTCGATCAGCACCGTGGCTGGAACTCAGGTTACTCTGACTCGCAACGGAGTGCCGGCTGGGATCTACACCATCCGTGCCTGGGCCAGCGATTCAGGTGGTGCAGGGTGCGATACCAGCATTGTGCTGCGCTTTGGCGGCCCGCCTAAAAAGCCCATCATCAGTCCGTAACAGGAGCCGGATCATCGCGGCCTTGGGCTTGTCCCTCCCCAAGGTGATCGCTCCCCGGCTCCCACAGTAAGGGGCGGGTTACCCGACTCCTTGTCCCGTTCGCCTGTCCCCACGCTAGGATACTAAAGGCTACTAGGTTGGCATCCCCGCCCCGAAGCTTACGCGCCCGTCCGCGTAGGCCGGTAAAGCCGCCAACTACGTATACCGTCAATCTAATCGGCACCGGACGCGTAACTTCTCACCTGTCCATCGGCTGGTCAGGATCTCCGTACATACACCAGGACCCGAACCACACCAGCCAGTGAATCCAGCTAAACCATAGCACCCGATCCTCCGCTACGGTTTGGGGCCGCCCCGGGTGGGGCTTCCAATCGCTCCCATTTGGCCGGGCATCGGTTCCACCCGGGATAGGCCCCGATCAGTAAATGTTTTCCCAGATCCATTCGAGGAAGCAAGCGGTGTTCTGGGCCACCGAGTGCCACCGGAACTCCTCGGCGAGCCGGCAAGCCTCTCCAGCGTAGGACGCAGTGGACAGCAGGACCGCTGCGACGACGAGTAATACAATCAACCGCTTCATTGTGTGGACCTCCCGACCTTGACCTCTGCGACGGACTGGAGCGAGAATCGGTCCCTAAATCCCACCAGCACCACCACGCCCATGCCCCGCTTGCCCGATAGTCTTTGCAGGTCGGAGTTGGGAACCAAGCCTGATAGTGGCACCATCCGGTGATCAGGTGTTACCGCAAACTGCTCCTGGGCCTTGAAAACTCTGCCGTCCGTGGTCACGACAACCAGGGTATCCCGGCCCCAGTTTTCCACCTTCTCTAAAGGGTAATAGCGCGCCGAGTACCACATCAGGTGCCCGCGCTCTCCGACGTGGGAGAGGTCTTGAGCCTTGGCCGACCTGGCCACGTCGCGGGCGAACAGAGGGTCGATGGGACGCCGAAGCTCGATCGGACCCACAGCCAGAGCCAAGACGAGCAGGATCATGGCTTCCTCCACTCATGCCTCAGCCAGACCAGCCCGGCCAAGGTGGCGATCAAACAGAAGATCAACGGCCCCATCACACTTGCCTCCACTGTTTAGAACAACCCTTGCCTTGCCATGCCCAGGCTTGCCCTACCCTGCCCGGCCTCGCCTTGCCAAGCCACGCCTCGCAAGAACTTCGGACTTCTTGAGCGATGACCTGACGTAAAGCCTACCGTTGCGGTACTTGCCCTCGATCTTGCCGGACCTGATGGCTTCGTAGAGCACCGTGGTGCTGACGTGTATCCATGCCGCCTGGGCTGGGACCAGCCTCCAGCCGTAGTGGGTGCGGGTGGTTCCCTTCTTCTCCTTGGGGGCTAAGTCTTCGCCGAAGACGCCTGGGGCAAGTTTTCGCACCGGCAGCGGGCCACGGTACTCGGGGTCGAAGTCGGTCACTGGGCTTCCCGCTTGGTTCGGACTTCAATCGCATGGCGGAATACTTGGCACGAGTTGCCAGAAAATGGCTTGGCGTGCCGCGCTTGAAATCTTCCCCTGCGACGCACCTCCCACCATACGAGTTCGTCCAACAGTGTCGCGATGATTGACGGCCCGGCCATAGCAAGAAACCCGAGCAAAAACCAGTGCCACGGGCTCACGGCTTACTCTCCGGGGTGGCGCTGGTGTCCTCAAACTGCGACAGTTCCTCAAGGTCGTCAAGGTTGCCCCCGCGCCGCAGGTAGGAGTTGCCGCCGTCTACATAGTTCCCGCACGGACAAGCGACCCAATCATGACGATACCTCGACACCATGACTGCGCCGCACTTTTTACAACGAGCACAGTTCAGAACGATGCGGCGGCTCACGGCTACACCTCCGCATCAAAGATTTCGCACCACAGCGGCCCCATGAGATTCGACAGAAACCGCCACCACTTAGGCTGACGGCGGCTCACGGCTCCATCCCCAGCTTCCTCAGTTCGGCTCGGTAGGCTCTCATCCTGAGGCGGTGGCAGGTTCGACAGTAACGGCCGACATGGGCGCGACCGTCACGACCATGCGGGGCTGTGTTTTCCGGTGTGAACTCGTGGCCATGAATACAGTGAGTTTGCCGCGCCCTCCGTCCAGCGAATCCGTTTCCACGTCTCACGTTGGTTCTGCTAGTCACTGGTTCTAGGTGGTCCGGGTTAACGCATGCTCGATTCCGGCACAGGTGGTCAATCTGTAGCCCTGGGGGAATGGGTCCATGTATTTCCTGATAGGCGACCCGGTGTGCCCATTCGATGCGGCCTTTCCAGCCAACGCGTCCGTATCCATTGGGCGCGAGGTACTGCAACCATATCCAGCACCCCGTCTCCGTAACCGGCACGAACTTGATTCCTAATCCGTCAATCCACCGCGTCATGGCGGGCGATCTCCTGCTCTAGCCAAAGCCTCGTGGCGAGGGGGTCAAACTTCGGACGGCTACGCTGTTGCTCCCACACCCGCAAGAGCACGTCGCGCTTCGGGAACTTGCCAGCCCACCAGAACCGCGATGGGCTCCCCACTCGTCCGTTACCATTGGCGTCGAAATAAAAGTGGCACCCTGCACACAGCGCCATCGACGCCCAAGGTATCCAGGCGAGGTTGATTGACCGCCCTGCTTTGACATGCGCCCAATCGATCTTGTTGCCAGCCGCCTTGGTGTTGCCGCACCGTTGGCAGGTTTCCTTGTCTCTTACCTCTACCACTACCTTGCGGCACAACTCGTCCAACTGTTTGCGCCAGTTCTTGCCCAGCCCGACGGCCCGCAGTTTCGAGCGCAAGGGGGAGCGCGACTTCAGGGCGGTGCGTTTCATGGCACGAATCCCTCAAATGGCATCTCAACCCTCCCGCACTTCGAGCACGTCGCGTCGGGTTCCATCACAATCCCGTCGCCACGGAACCGCTTAGAGGCGTCCGGCTTTACGAAGCGCCCGCACTTGGGACACACCGGAACGAACGTCGCCCCCTCACCAAAGACGACCCGGCGCACTCCCTCGTAGGCGTAGTCGGTCACGGCTGGGGCTCCTTGGGTTGATCCAGGGCGGCACGCGCGAACGCCACGAGGTCATCGAGCGCGGCATCCGTTCGGCTGCCAGCGCGCCCACAGTTCGAGGTTCTCGAACCGGTTGTCCGTCTTGATGCCGTTCTTGTGATGGACGCTCTCGTCTTGTCGCAGGGGGCGGCCGAGGTGATCGGCCATGATGAGTCGATGGAGCAACTGGCCTTGGCGCATCCCTTCGATGCGGCGACGGACGTATCCGCTGGCGTCGATGTAATCGTTGCGCTGCCGCACGAGCTTGTCCGTCGTCCCCCGGTTCTTGAACCGCCCCCAATGAACTCGGCAGAGGTCGTGGCTGCGAACCTTCTCATGGCAGTCCGCCACTCGGCAAAGCCTCGCCACCGGGTTGCAGATGACGCATCGGCAGCGAGTGGGATGTCCTCTCCCATGCCGTTGGCTCATGTCCCAATGCTAGCATGGCATAGGCTCCTATCCAAGCGCTGTACACCGGGGGGATGGCCTCGCGTATGTCGTTCTCGTCGCCCCATGGCATGTCCATCGCGGCGCGGCCTTCGTCCAAGGTCCAGGCCCTCAACTCGGTGCCGTCCTTTCGGGTTTGGAGTCGCCGGCCGTCCGCCTTTCCGTAGATGGCCGTCGCCCCGAGACGCTTGCGGGCCTGCGGCAGCATGACGATGAAGGTGGTTTCAAACAGCCGGGGCCGCGAGGTTCCCAGCCCGAACATCTCACCGCGCAGCATGAACGGAGCGATCATTTTCGCCCCGATGACGTTCTCGAGAATCCAGTGCGAGGCGCGCTCCGATAGCATCATGCGGGTCTGGTGGATAAGATCGATGCGCGAGTCAGCCTTGCCACCCTTGCCGCGCCAGCGGTTGCTCATCGGCGTGCTGGCCTGACACGGCGGACTCGCCCACACCAGATCGAAGTCCTCCAACCGCACCGGAGGGTTCAAGGCGTCTCCCAAGATGAAAGGAAATGGATACCGGGGCTGAGGCTTGATGTCGATGCCCACCACGTCGAATCCGGCCCGGTAGAGGCCCATCGCCGCGCCCCCGGCTCCGCAGAACAGATCCAGAGCCCTCGGCCTAGCCATCGGTCGGCTCCCCGGCACGGATCGCAGCAGCTTTCATGGCTCGCCTGTCGTCAAGGATGTACTCCAACTTAGCGATCTTGTCTCGCAGCGGCTTTGTCACCCGGGCCTCGTACTGAGCGGTAGCTGCGGCGGTGTCGCGCAGCAATCGTTGCGTGCCCCATAGGCGCTCCGGCAATGGCTCGCGGGCCGGCTCGAACCACTCGCCGAGAATGCGGACCAGACCATTGCGAGGCGTGCGGTAAAACTCACGACGCAGGTAATGGCTCCCGTCCTTCTTCGTCCAGCGGCTCACGGCTCCCCCTGCGGCGGTAGGCTCATGACCCTTTCCCCAACTTGCGGGCCGAGCGCTTAAACAGGCCCTTACGTTCTTTCAAGATCACGGTTTCTAGCTTCTTTACGGGGACTCGGTAGAGTTTGGCCATGCGTTGGAGCAAGGTTTTGGAAGGTCCGCCCGAGCCTCTTTCCAGTTCCGCGATATGGATCTTGGAGCAGCCCAAGGCTTGGGCAGCATCTTCCTGGGACGAGAACCCGGCCTTACGTCTCAGTTGCCCCAGGGCTGAAAGCGGGTTCACTCGGGCTTCACCTTTCTCGGTCTGCCACGACGTTTGGGTGCCGGCTGCGAGTCGAGGGCCGCACTCGAACCCGCACTTACGGTCGCCACACCGGCACCCTTCTTCTTGCGTCTACGCTTGGGCGTCAGCGCCTCGATCTCGGCCAGCAACGCACGGACCTGACGCTGGAGCGCTCTAAGGACCACCTTACGCACCGCTACGGCCTCAATCTCCAGGAGCGTGACTTCCCGGCCCAGGTAGCTAGCGATCGTCGATCCTGCGTCGTTTCCGGCCACTGCCAAGTCAGGACGGGGGAGGTCGAGCATGGGTGGGGAAGCCGGGGGCTGGGGGATGAGCGGGCTGTACTGGGGCTCGTCGTCGTCGAAGTACTCGGCGGGTTCGGGGACTTGGCTCAGGTCCACGGGTGGGCGTTCCACGAATGGAGGGGGCGAGGGTGCGCCTTCGCCGTCGATACGGGTCGGGTCGATATGGGGCTTTCCTTGGCGGTCTGCGATCTGGTTGAGTCTGGTGATCAGGTCCGGCTCGTTCACTTCTCCTCCTTGAGCAAGGGGCGCTCCCTTACAGCTACGAGCAGTTCGACGGGCTTAGAGTTCACTTGCGGTTCTGCTCCGCTGAAGTGGTGGACATAGCCGGCATCCCACCACTGCCCCGGGCACCGTTTACAGGTTCCAGCCGAGATGGCGGAGCCCATCAGGTGTCCAGACGGCCCCCAAGTCTCAAGCAGGATGTTGCCCCCGGGGCGGTTACGGTTGAACCGACGCCCGCAAACCGGGCACGCGATGAGATCGCCGCAGACAAGCGCCCATAGATACTTACCAACGACTTTCAGGGCGTTCACTGGCTCTCCTTAGTAACGAGTAACTTCCAGCACGTCAGGGCCGCATCGAAGGTAGGAGTTGTCCACGCCTACCCCCTAGGGAAACACAAGCGTTTCCAGTCACAGTAGTTACACGGGAAGTTTGGACAGTCAGCGTACTCTTTGGGGATGCCCGGGTCATTGCCGGCCCGGGCGTCCTTCATGGCTTGGCCCAAGATGGCTAGGTCTTTCTCTACCGATGCTCCGTCGTAGGGCACGAACCAGGCGTGGAATAAGGGCTCTCCCTTGGTTGCCCCGACTGCGGTGTAGATCAACCGACCCCTGGCCTGGGTGGGTTTTGGGATCATGTCCTGCTGCGCCGCATGGAGGTAGCCGCGAACCTGTTTTGCGTAGCCGTCGTCTGGCTCAGGCCCGCCGCGCTTGATAACCCAAGCCAAAGAGCGGCTGTTCTTGGTTTTGACCTCCCATAGCTCGCGCTCGTCCAGTCCCGGAATCAATGCCCTAACCTCTTCCGGTACTTCGATCAGCAGGTCGAGCTTGCCGACTACCTTTTCGCCGTCCGACTCAAGCTCGACACGCTCTTGGGTGAGGATGGTGACGCCAGCGGCTTTCAGTAGGTCGATATACAGTTCCTCGACCTTGTTGCCGATCCTCAAGGTCATGTAGGAGTCGAGCGTAAGCTCTTGAGTCCTGGGCACATTGGTCAGAGCGAAGAATACTTGGCGCGGACACCGGCCGGCGTCTGTGACGTAGGGGTATTCTCGAAACTCTTTCCCCTGAGAGATGCGTTCCTGCTTCTCAGCCTCAAGTTTGCGACGCATCCCGTACTTCAACAGGGCACGGACCGGACCAGTAGCGTCGCCCGTCCCATGCTCGGCTACTACCTCGGAGAGATGCTGTTGAGGTCGGAGGCTCGCTTGCAGCTTTTCTTTCAGGGTGTCGTCGGTGGTCATGTGATGTGTCTCCAGTTGCGGCGAGTCACGGTACGCCAGACGGTTTGGTATGTGATCCCGTATTGCCTGGCTATGTCTTGGCCTCGCACTCCGTTGGCCGACAACCTCCGCATTTCCGCTACGTCTTGGTTGCTGAGTTTTGCCATGCCATGGTGTTCGCCCAATCCATGACCTTTAGAAACCCGGTCTTGTTGGTTGTCGAAATCAGTTCCAAGAAACAGATGGCCAGGGTTGACGCAGCCGGGATTATCGCAATGGTGGCAGACGTTCAAGCCGTCGGGGATGTCGCCCCTAACCATGAACCAAGACAAGCGATGAGCGAGGATAGATCGCTTGGGGTGACGAAGGTAGAAATACCCGTAACCCATAGCGACCTTCCCTCCGAGCCAGTTCCAGCAATCCCCTGACTCGTCAACCTTGGACCAGAAACGGGTGAAGAAGTCCGGCCTCATTACTGGACAGCCTTAAAGGCGCTATATGCTTTCAGAGCCAAACTGATCGCATCGTCGCCCATTTCCGGCCCAGCACCCCGGAATAGGCTGGCGGCGAACTGTAGGGCCGCAGCCTGCAGGATCTCGCCGCCAGGCTGAGAAGTGCCAGCCTGGGGCGTTTGCGGGGTGCTGGGAGCGTTCTTGATGCGCTGGTTACACCAGCCTTCCCCGACCCGCTGGGTACACTTCCAGCCGAAGTCAAACTGTTTCATCGGGACGTTATGAACACTGCACACCGGCACAGTCATGGTTGCTTACCTCCCAGCCACAGTATGTATGCGGTTCATCGGTTCAGTCAAGGGTTAGGTTGCGCGGATCGTGGCGCACGGTGCCGGCAGCCGCCGGGCCAGATCCCCGCGCAGGCTCATCGCTGACAATCCGGGCACTTGCCTTCGATCAGCCATTCGCCCGAACCGTTCTCTTGGGGAAGGGCGTAGAGGACATGGCCGGAGCCGTCGCACTTCTTGCACCGCAACGCCAGCCGTTCTCGGTGCGACAAGTAGTCCAGTTCTCGGGCGTGATCGTCACAGGTCGGGCACACCATGTTCTCTGCTTCCAGCAGGGACCCGTGCTTATCGCAGTGCTGGTCGAGGTATTCCCAGGCGGGCAGGAGCTTTTCGTAGACGGTCCAGGCGAGGTTATAAGCCTCGCGGCTGCCTGCGGCTCCGATCAGGGCGGCGCTGAGCTTACGTCTGGCGTCTCTGACGGCCTCGTGGGCCTGCTTGACTGCGTGTTGGGTGCGGTTCATGGCTTTCTCTTGGGTTGGAAGCGGCTCAAGGACAGGATCAGCAGCCGCTTTGCGGTTTCTTTGGACAGTGGTTTGGGGGCTGGGATGGTTTTCATCGTTTCAGTCTTTCTGCGGCTGCCTGTTGGGCTGGGGAGCGGGGTTGACCTTTACGGCTTGGCAAGGCACGGCACCAAGTCGGACCTTGGGTGATCAGGCGCTCGATGACTTCAGGCCTTCCAATCACCAAGAGCTCGGCGTCGGAGGAACGGTTAACCAGACCAGGCAGCGAAGCCATGAGCAGTTTGGACCTGGCCTTTGCTTTCCGTGTAGTCAGACCCGGAACCAGGACGTAATGCGTTTTTAGGCCCCAGACCCCAGCATGGGGCCGATCTGACTTCCACTCCCGGCCTCGACCGCCGCGCAGCCGTACGACGGATTCTCCGTCTTCCAGCGCCATGGTCAAGAACTGGCCGGTTTTGGTCATCGGATGAGTCCCAGGCGGTACTCAGTCTCGGCGGCATTGACGCAGCCTTGCCAGATGGCGTAGGCATCGGATTCAGTCAAGGTCACGCTGGCGTCGTGGCAGTCGTCGAGGTAGGCGCGGTGGTACTCGGCCGCACGGCTGGTGGTGACGCGGCGGTGACGTTCGAGCTTATCGGCAAAGCTATCGGCTGAGTTCAGCATGGCTTGGGCTCCTCAATGGGCTGGGTGGTTGTTTGCGGCACTTCGATGCGGGCACGTTCGTCGTCCCAGAGGTAAGGGTGTGCGGGGTCACGACACACCGCACATAAGGATGGCGCTTGCGAGGACACGGGCGTCACGGGGGTAGAGCGAGCGGAAGGTCTGCCAGTCGTGGCCGAACATTCCACCTTCGGCGAAGAACGAATGGTTGCGGCGGATCGACTTCCACACCGCGAGAGCTTCGGTTGCGTTGTTCATGTGAAACCTCCATAGGCGAGAGGGTGAACTGTGCTGCACGAATAGTATGTATGCGGTCTAGCAGGGTGTCAATTGTTAGTCTTCGATCAGGACGAGCTTGCCCAGCCGGAAGCAGACGTATGGGTCGGCATAGGCGGTCGAGTCCACATAGCAGGTCAGACAGGCCAGGGATGCCCTAGCTTCGCTTCCCGGCTTGGGGTTGGACTCCTGCGCCAGACTGACCAAGACGACGGCTAGCAAGGCAACCTCGAGCGTCAGGCGAATGCGACTGGTTCGAGTGTCCATGCCCCAGGAAGAGAGCACGGGCCGTGCCACATGAGGTACCAACGGCTTACGGCGTTCTCTCAGGGAAGAAGAGGGCAAGGTGCACGAGTTAGCGTTGCGCTATGCCTTGGGGTTGGGAGGTGGGGCCAGCGCCGGATCACGGCTTGACACGTATGAAACACCGCACGGGCTAGGCACGGTGCCCGAGGACGCCATACTTCCTACTGCCTCTCCTAGAGACGAATACCCCCAAGCCATGCAACCAACATGCTAGCACCAGGCTAGCACATGGCGCTGCTTGTGGGTGTGTGGGTCACCAGCAACAGCGCAGTTTCAGCAAGCCCTTGCAGCCCAGCGGGTTAGGGCCGCCAGGCCCCCCGCCGTGTGGCTCTGCTGTGTGAGAACCCAAGCCCCGAACTGGCCAATATTTTTGCAGTATTTCCCGTACCACTTTGCCATTAGGCGTACCACCTTGACGTACCACTTT